>ENA-UONS01000006-UONS01000006.1-human-gut-metagenome-genome-assembly--contig:-CS19-NODE-6-length-329093-cov-28.288286_pt1 | contig 329093 bp, 303 predicted proteins | sample MGYA00242458_ERZ724005 | MGnify/ENA metagenome assembly ERZ724005
AATGCCAAAACTGCTTTTTCGTTTACACCATCATCGATTCTAACCTAAAGAATTTGACAAGTACCTTATAGCTTCATATTTTCAAACTTATTATATCAATTTTTTCTTGATTTAATCATAAAAAATGCTATACCAGCAACTATTATGTATCCGAACAATGAAATAACAGATGATTCAATTCCAAACTCACCACCTGTGATGGCGAAATCTTTTGAATTAAGTACATATGTCATTACAGAATATTTATCCATTTTTTCCCCAATGGCTAATCCTCAACCAATAATCACAACGTTCCAGATAGCATGAACTATTCCGCTATTCCGGTAAATGCAACCCCTGCACTTAAAGTATTGAACATCTGATTTCCATTCATATTTGAGGATACATACTTACCGTTGAATATTAAAAGATAACTTCCTTTCCACGGAGAGAATATCATTTTCAACTAACAATTCGGTAATGTTCATAAAGAACTGACGGTATACGAATAAGATTATGCAGCGTAATATTTATTATATTGCATGTATAAATTGATTTACATAGAACAATGCAGCCCCGATAGCAGGAGTGTATTGTCCATTTGTGCCAACAAAAATGTGCTCTTTGTTTAATGCGAATGGTGAGGAAACATTGATATGTTTAGTCAGGTAGGCAATGTCGTCCTCTAAAAAATATGGTGCCAGATAACCACTGATGATAATAGGCGCATCAATAATTAAATTAATGTTTTTCATGGCAAAGGCAAGGTGATGGAGATAATCTTTCCAGATTTGTGTAAGCTGGGGAGATTTTTTTTCGCGTAAAAGAGAAAAAAAGTCTTTTATATTCATACCGGCAGCCTGTTCCAGAGCGTTGGCGGAACAGTAAGTTTCCAGACAGCCGCGGTTTCCGCAATAACAGAGCGGTCCATCTGGATTAATACAGATATGTTCGACCGTGCCGCTGTGCATAGAACTTCCCTGATGAATCTGGTGGTTTGTGATGATAGCGCCTCCGAGATTACGATTCAGTAGAAAGACAACGGCGCTGTCAAGTTCCGGGTGTTTCCATAATTCCAGAAAGGCAGCAGACTTTGAATCATGTTCCAAATAACATGGATAAGGCAGATAACGGGAAAAGTCCTCCAGTATCATGCCTGTATTGTTCATGATATTTCCATACAGCACAGTAGAGTGATCAGGGGAGGTGATTCCTTGTGTAGCGATGGAAACACCAAGTATCTTTTCTTCATCATACTGATTTGTGGCAATGAATTCTTTGATTTTATCGGTGACCTGCTTATAGTAATCCGGCGTGTTGGAATATGGAAATGGAATGGTATTGGTATAGAGTGTATTTCCGTACAGGTCAACGGCAGTGATATGGAACATATTCTTTAAAATACCAATGCCAATGGAAATTCTGAAGTCAGATACAATCTGAATCGCATTTGCTTTTCTTCCGCCGGTGGATTCGAAATATCCATTTTTTTCTATTAAGCCATCCTGCTCTAACAGGTTCAGATTCTGGCTTACGGTGGACAATCCCATCTGTAAATCCTGAACGATCTGGAGCTTGGATGTTATTTTTTTTCTGTAGATGTATTGATAAACTTTTGATCTGTTTATTTTTTTTACGCTGATATTGGTTAAACCTTTTTCACTCATAAGATTTTCCTGATTCTGTTATGGTAGCTGTTTTATAAATTATATATTTGATATAGTCTGGCAGAGCGCAAAAACTTGTCAGATTTTCTGGATTATATTATTTCCTGAATTGTTATAGATAGAGTTAAGTTCTAGCTTTATGTATATTGTAGTATATAGAAAGTGAAAATGCAATAACGATAATAAGAACAGTAATGGTCAATATAACTGGTAAAAATGCATAAAATAAGATTAAAAAAATTATACTTTTTGTCAATAGACTTTTAGATAGGGAGGATATATACTCGACTTACAGTTGAGATATAAACGTAAGTTTGAAACATAATAAAAAGAAAACAAGGAGTATATATCATGAAATTATCACTGAATGGAATCAAAGAACAGGAAGCATGGGAAAAGGCCGGAATCACTCTGCCAGGTTATGACGTAGAGGCTGTTTCTGAGAAAGCGAAGAAAGAACCTGGTTGGGTACATTTCGGAATCGGAAATATTTTCCGTGTATTTATCGGTGGTATTGCTGACGGCCTTCTGGAAGAGGGCGTGCTTAACCGTGGCATTACATGTATAGAGACTTTTGATTATGATGTAGTAGACAAGATTTATGATCCATATGACAACCTGGGATTAAGCGTAATCCTGCATGGTGATGGAACACGTGAATATAAAGTAATAGGAGCTCTTGCAGAAGCAGTAAAAGCACAGTCTTCAGACCCGGCACACTGGAATCGGCTGAAAGAAATCTTTACCAGCAAATCCCTGCAGATGGTTTCCTTTACAATCACAGAGAAAGGTTACGCATTACAGAAAGCTGACGGGACATGGTTTCCGTTTGTAGAAGCTGATATCAAAAATGGTCCGGATAAAGCAACAGGTGCAATGGCAGTTCTGGTTGCGATGCTTTATGAAAGATATAAAGCAGGCAGATATCCAATTGCTCTGGTTTCCATGGATAACTGCTCACGGAATGGTGCGAAACTTCGTGAATCTGTACTGACTATGACAGAAGAGTGGAAGAAAGTCGGATTCGTAGATGAAGGATTCGTAAATTATGTAAGTGATGAGAAAATTGTTGCGTTCCCATGGACGATGATCGATAAGATCACACCTCGTCCAAGCGAGCAGATCGCAGCGGACCTTGAGAATCTTGGCATTGAGAATATGCAGCCGGTTATCACAAGTAAGAAAACATATATTGCACCATTTGTTAATGCAGAGAAACCGCAGTATCTCGTAATTGAAGATAACTTCCCGAACGGCCGTCCGGCTCTGGAGAAAGGTTTCGGTGTATATATGGCTGACAGAAATACGGTTAACCTTTCTGAGCGTATGAAAGTAACAGTATGTCTGAACCCTGTACATTCTGCAACAGGTCCGCTGGGTGTGGTTCTTGGATATGATCTGTTTGCGCATATGCTGAACACAAACGAAGATATGATGAAGATGGCGCGTATGATTGCTTATGATGAAGGTCTTCCGGTAGTCGCAAACCCGGGAATCCTTTCTCCGCAGGCATTTGTGGATGAACTTTTTAATGAACGTTTCCCGAATGAGTATTTGGGAGATACAAACCTTCGTCTGGCCGTAGATGTATCTCAGATGGTTGGTATCCGATTCGGTGAGACAATTAAAGCATATGTAGCGAAATTCGGAGACGCCTCCAGACTGACAGCTATTCCTTTGGGAATCGCAGGATGGCTTAGATATATGCTTGGTGTGGATGATGAAGGAAATAAATTTGAACTTGCACCAGACCCAATGAACGAGGAACTTCAGGAACAGTTTAAGGATATCGTAGTAGGAAAAACGGAGACATTCAAAGATCAGCTCAAACCGATCCTTTCCAATGAGCGTCTGTTCTTCACTGACCTTTACAAAGATGGAGTTGGTGAAAAGATTGAAGAAATGTTCCGCGAAATGCTCGCAGGACCTGGGGCTGTAAGAGCAACAATACATAAATATGTTGGCTGATTGCAGGTATAGTGATAATGAAAAAATCGGCGTCCTACAAAATTATGTAAGTATGCCGAGGACTCGAAGTGATTGAGAAACTTTTGAATATAAAATGTAATAGAAGTAGAGGTTCAGGAGGAAAAAGAAAATGACAGAACCTTTACAACTGAAGATAGTGACCTTGGAACGACAGAAAATCCATTAACCAGAAACCGCTACGATTATACAACCAATAATCCGTTGAATTACAGTGATCCGACAGGACATTCCTTGTGGAGCAGGATTATGCGTGCAGCTAAGAAAGCAGCAAAAATATAGGTTCTATAGAAATAGAAGGACTATCGATGGATATGCAAATGCATGAAATTTATAGTGAACAAATTGCCCAACAATTAATCCAAAAAGCATATATTCCGTTACAAGGGGAAGTGACTTTTGAGGACGTAAAGAATGGATATGAACGATATTTTAAAAACCCAAATAAAGGAACAATTGTAGAATATGCTATGCACATTACATTTGATAAAAACTGTGAGTAAAGAAGCTTGCATAAAAGCTAAGTAAGTTATCAATAAAATTGTGTAATTTATTTCTCATGGAAATTCATCTCCTTTCTGTTTACGATGTCATTATAGAATATGAAAACTAATATTACTTGCCAAAATAACAGAATATATAGTCAAAAGTTGCTTAATACAGTGACAGGATAAAATATCCTGCAATACTGTCATTGGCCAATTTATTTATACAATTTAATATTGAAACATTTTACAACTATGACACAAGTATGCAACATAATAAACGAATGCTTTTGATAGAGTAATGATACACAATATCAGTTACAAAGAAGCAGGAGGGTAGAAAGTGGACATGACACAAAATAAATGTTGCAGACATGGGGCAAATTTACGTCGAAGGAGACGCAGGCGCAGAAAAATACTGCGTTCTATCATATTTTCCTGTAGTATCATAGCTGTGGCTGTATTTGTGGCTGTTGGAAGCAGTATGATAAGATCCGGTGATGGCAAGACAAATAGATATGATGTTGAAGCCGGAAACAATACATATGATAATGCTGTTATAGAAAATAGCAAAATCTCTGGAAAGAATAAGATACAAAATAATCAGTCGATGCTTGATGATATAATGAACAGTACCCAATATCCAAAACAGCTAAAGGACCTTGCTTTGAAGAATGAAGAGGCACTTGAGTTTGTGTATGATTATCCGGCGGAACATGTGAAGGAACACACAATTGACTTGACAGAAGAAGCGTCTATGGATAGTGTTCCTTTATTTGTGCAGTGGGATAAACGCTGGGGCTACGAAAAATATAGCGGCAATTTCTTTGCAGCAAGCGGATGCGGTCCCACTACACTTTCGATGGTAGTGGTTTATCTGACGCACAATAGGGAGGCATCACCTATTGCAGTAGCAAAGTATTCAAAGGAAGCCGGTTACAGTGTGGATGGATCGGGAAGTTCATGGACGCTTATAAGTGAAGGCTGCATGCACTACGGCGTAAAAGCAAAGGCAGTGGCGCTGGATGAGAGCAGAATGAAGGCAGAGCTTGATGCAGGACATCCTATTGTGATAAATGTAGGACCGGGAGATTTTACCGATACAGGACATTTTATGGTTATAACAGGCTATGATGATGAAGGATTTTCAATAAATGATCCAAACAGCATTGAAAAAAGTGGCAAAAGATGGTTATTCAAAAATATATCATCTCAGATTAGAGCTGTCTGGAGTATGTATGTGTGAGAATATATTTGTATAAGTGCCGGTAAAACATCCTATTATTGAGTTAAATAATAGGGTGTTTTTACAACTATGACACATCTTTATGCTATAATAATTCTATCATAATCATAGAAGAGGAGCAGCTTATGACCAGTATTCTCATAGTGGAAGATGACAATGACATAAATAATTTAATATGCAACACCCTGAAGGCAGAGGGATATCAATGCGAAAGAGCGTTTGATGGCAAGGAAGGGGCGGACAAAATTGAGCAGAACAGATATGATCTGCTGCTGCTTGATATTATGCTTCCTGAGATAAATGGTTATGAATTGCTTGACTATGTCAGGGGAATTGGGGATACTCCGGTCATAATAATATCTGCTATGGGACAGGTGGATGAAAGGATACGCGGGCTTCGTATGGGCGCGGATGATTACATATGCAAACCATTTCAGATAGGGGAGCTGCTTGCGAGAGTGGAAACCGTATTAAGGCGCACTCAGCGCATGGCAGAGCGTCTGGAAATAGAGGATGTAGCTATAGATCCTAAATCACGTACAGTGACAAAGGCAGGTGAGCAGGTAGAGCTCACAGCAAAGGAATTTGACCTGTTGTATGAGCTTATGAAGAATAAGAATGTTGCACTCAGCAGGCGCAGGCTTTATGAACTTGTATGGCAGGAGGAGTATACCGGGGAGACAAGGACACTGGACTCACATGTACAAAGACTAAGGAAAAAGCTTAACTGGAATCAAAAGATTGTCACAGTTTTCAGGATTGGCTATCGTCTGGAGGTTCGCGGATGAAATTTTTCTATAAAATGTTTCTTGGAATGACAGTGATACTGGCTGTTGCCCTTGGAATGATAGAATATGTGACTCTATCATATTCACTGGAGCATGCAGTGAAAAGGGAGCAGGACAGTGCACTTTCACAGCATCAGATGATAAAATACTCGATTGAAACTGTCATACTTAATATGAAGAGTGAAGATGTGGATAAGGAGCTTACAGATATGATGTTGCAGTCGGCAAAATCCATTGTTGGAGATGAAGGAGGAATGTATCTTGCTGATGATGATGGAAAAAGGATATATGCCAATTCATGTAATTATGAGCAAAAGGATATAAAGGTAAAGGATGGTACGCTTACATACAGTATAGTGTCAAAAGAGAATACTAAAGATACCGGTGAAAAGCAAAGCAGCAGATATATCCATGTCAAAAGCAGCTTTAAACTGAATGATAACAGGTATATTCTGATAACGGAAAGTGATATTACACCGGTTTTCGATGAGTCAAAGGAACTTAGGTATAGATGCAGCGTGTACTACATTGTTATACTTGCTGTTGGTATGATGGTCATATTGATACTTTCTTGGATGATTACAAAGCCTCTTGCCGGATTAACAGCCACCACCAAAAAATTTGCAGATGGTGATTACACAGCAAGAAGTGATGTAAAGACAAAGGATGAAATAGGTGAGCTTGCGATGGCTTTCAACGAGCTTGCGAAAAACCTTGAAAGCAAAGTTTATGAACTTCAGATGGCGGCAAAGAAGCAGGAGGATTTTACTGCAAACTTCGCACATGAGCTCAAAACCCCAATGACATCAATTATCGGATATGCCGATACCCTGTATCAGAAAAAACTGTCTGAGGATGAGGTGCACAGTGCTGCCGGAGTCATACTGAATGAGGGCATGAGGCTTGAAGCATTATCATTTAAGCTGCTGGAGCTTATCACTCTTGATAAAAATGATTTCAGGCTTGAAGAGACAAGAGTATCTGAGATTATAGCAGATTGTGTGGAAACCGCACATGAAGCGGCAAGAAAGCATAATACAGAGATTGTGTACAGTGCGGATGAGACATGGGTGTGGCTGGAATATGATCTGTTTAAGACCATGCTTCTTAATCTGATAGACAACGCAGTGAAATCAGGAGGCAGCAAGGTAGATGTATCAGGCAGACTTATTTCGCACAGTATTTATCGTATTGCAGTTTCGGACAATGGAAGAGGAATACCGCCTGAAGATATAGAGCGCATTACAGAGGCTTTTTATATGGTTGACAAGTCACGATCAAGAAGTGAGCATGGAGCAGGGCTTGGGCTTGCACTTGTATCAAGGATTGCTAAGCTGCATGATACAAAAATCCATTATGAGAGTGAGTCAGGTAAAGGAACCAAGGTGTATTTTGACATGAAAGCGGAGGCATTGGATGAGAAGTAAGCATTTATCAGTGCGCAAATGTATTGATAAAAAACCGGATAAAATCAAGGGAATAGTGTGTATATGCATTATTCTGGCAGTTGTATGTGCGGGAAATATGATACCGAATTATCTGATTTCACTTAAAGCAGCAAAAATTGCCAAAACGAGTACTACGATAAGCAACGCTGATATAAGCCCCTACAGCCACTCTATTTCAGCTGAAGAGAGGCTTACAAAGATGATGTCTCTGATGCAGGACAATGTAAATGAGCTGTGGAATGGGAAATATAGTGAGATAAGGGAACCGTTGGATACTGAGATTCCGGTGGGACAGGCTTATACGGCTATTCAGACTTTTCTGAAGGGTGCCTGTGAGCTGCAGAAGCAGTCAGGTATTATGCAGATGCTCGGTGAAGATGATATAGTTATGCTACAAAGCCTTGAAAGTAACTATTCAAAGGATACAGACAGCGAAACAGAACAGACATATGAAGCAGCTCCTTGGCAATATGGTGCAGCAGTTGCTTTGGATGATAGCTTTGACAACACAATATCGGATTATTTTGTAACATCGGATATAAGCAAGGAATTATCGGCGTGGATATTTATAATATCATTTGAAGATACGAGAATGCTGGCTGCTGTTGATGCGGTGCTTGGAGTACCGTTTTATATTACATATTATTGTGCAGATGTGGATAGCCCTAAGGCACAGGCTGCAGTGATGAGAGATTTATATGCAAAGACATATGGCAGTGATTATTCTATGGGTGATCCAAAAGAGTCTGAATCAAAAATAGATTCTTCCTTTGAGACAAATATAATAGAGAATTTTTATTATGGGAATGATTATACGCAAGGGGATGATGAATATACCGGTTTTGAACCTTATGTATACTCTTGTTCATCGGACAAGCTGCAGATGGAATATCAGGTTATTACAAGAATCCAAAGATTTGAAAAAAAGGGAAAGCAAGTGTCATCATATAATTCGCGTGTTAATATATGTCTGTACTAACCGGACTAAAAAGCTCTCTGTGCAATGCACGGGAGCTTTTTATATGTAGACCTCTATTAATTTGTGCAGTCTGCATCAATTACAGACTGAAAGAAGCAGGAGAAAATTTTGACCCTCATTTCATAATAATTATAACAGTATCATTTAGTGCATGATTTGTACAATTTATTACATTGCTCTTTGCAAGTGTTTTGTTATATCTTAGATGTAGCAAAGCAGTTATTGTTCTTGGTTTTATATATTAATAATTGGAAAGTGAGGAAAAATATGAACGCTGATATGAAATGGCTTGATAATCCGGAAGTGTTTAAGGTAAATCAATTGGAACCACATAGTGATCATTGCTATTATCTGGATTATTCAGACATGAAAAAAGAAAAAAATCCATTATTACAGTCATTAAATGGTCAATGGGAGTTTGCTTACAGCAAAAATGTGATGGAAAGACCTGTTGATTTTTATAAGGAAACATTTGATGCATCAGGATTCGATAAAATTATGGTTCCCGGACATATTGAACTGGCTGGATATGATAAAATACGTTACATCAACACTATGTATCCGTGGGAAGGAAAAGAGTACCACAGAGGAGCATATAGTATGCAGGCAACCGGAGCTGAAGAAGGAATGTTCTCAGAAGCACAGTACAATCCGGTAGGCTCTTATATCAAATACTTTGATTTGGATAAGAACATGTGTGGAAAAAGAATCCATATCTGCTTCGAAGGTGTAGAAGAAGCTATGTATCTGTGGCTTAATGGTCAGTTTATAGGTTATGCAGAGGACAGCTTCACACCTTCTGAGTTTGATCTGACACCATATGTTAAGGAAAAGGGAAATGTTCTGGCAGTGCAGGTACATAAGATGAGCACGGCGGCATTTTTAGAGGATCAGGACTTTTTCAGATTTTTTGGAATTTTCAGAAATGTTACTTTGAAGGCAATTCCGGATGTTCATCTGGAGGATGTATGGTTCAAACCTGTGTTAAATCAAGATAATGAAAGCGGAAGCGTATCTGTCAGCATGAAGGTATCTGCTACTGACAGTCAGAATGTAACTGCTGGCTTTATTTTAAAAGACAGAGAAGAAAATATATTAGTTGAGAAGTCATTACAGTTAAATAAAGAAAACAACCATTTGGAAGGCACGATTTGTGTTGACTTGGAAAGTGTAAAGCTGTGGGATAATCATAATCCATATTTATATCATGCTTATGTTGAGCTTAAAGCAGAGGATGGTTCACTGGCCGAGGTAATCCCTTATGATATCGGTTTCAGAAGAATAGAGATTATAGATAAAGTAGTCTATTTGAATGGAAAACGTCTTGTTATCACGGGAGTAAACCGTCATGAGTGGAATGCAAGAACAGGAAGATGCATTGGTATAGAAGACATGAAGGCAGATATATCATGTATATTAAGAAACAATATTAATTCTGTGCGGACCTGTCACTATCCTGACCAGATACCATGGTACTATATGTGCGACGATGCAGGTATTTATGTGATGGCAGAAACAAATCTTGAGAGCCATGGCTCATTCCAAAAACTTGGGACAATCGAACCGTCATGCAATGTACCTGGATCTATTCCACAGTGGAGAGATGCAGTGCTTGAGCGTGCAAAAAACAATTTCGAGACTTTTAAAAACCATACATCCATCCTTTTCTGGTCATTAGGAAATGAATCCTATGCAGGAGACGACATTGAGGCAATGAACGTTTATTTTGCCGAAAAGAAGGATGGAAGATTAGTTCATTATGAAAGCGCTTATTATAATAGGGCATATGAGGATACTATTTCTGATTTTGAGACCAGAATGTATGCAAAACCGGAGGATGTAGAGGAATACTTGAATAACAGTCCGAAAAAACCGTATATTTTATGCGAATTCATGCATGATATGGGAAATTCAATGGGTGGACTTGGCTCTTATATGAAGCTGATTGACAAATACGATATGTATCATGGCGGATTTATATGGGATTTTATTGACCAGGCAATTATGGTAAAAGATCCCGTTACAGGAAAAGACGTTTTACGCTATGGTGGAGATTTTGATGATAAACCGGCAGACTATGAATTCTCAGCAAATGGAATTGTATTTGCTGACAGGAAAGAAAAACCGGCAATGCAGGAAGTGAGGTATTACTATGGCTTATACAGATAAATTAAGAGTGGTCTATGGTGACTATACATTAGGTGTACATGGTGAAGGCTTTGATTATATTTTCTCTTATGCACAGGGTGGACTGGAATCTATCGTTAAAAATGGATATGAGTGGCTGTATCGTTGCCCAAAGCCTACTTTCTGGAGAGCGTTGACAGATAATGACAGGGGAAGCAAGTTCCATATTAAAAGCGGAAGCTGGCTTTCGGCAGATATGTTTATTGACTGTAAGGGAATACAGGTGATCATGGATGGCAAGGAGCAAAAACAATATGCACCTGATAATAACAGCTATGGCGGTGATGTTTATGCTGATGAAATTATTGTAAAATATACATACGAGACCATAACAACTCCGGCGACAACTGTTCTTGTGAGCTATAGCGTTGATGCGTCCGGAAAGATTCGCGTGGATGTACATTATAATGGAGTACAGGGGCTCCCTGAATTCCCTGTATTTGGAATGAGATTTATTATGCCAACATTGGCTGACAAATATTTATATAATGGACTCTCCGGGGAAACATATCCTGACAGAAAAGCAGGTGCACAAGAAGGCGTCTATGAGATCGGTGATCTGAGTCTTACACAATATCTTGTTCCGCAGGAATGTGGTATGAGAATGGATACAGAGTGGCTTGAAATTACAAGACATACGGCTCTTGATAACAGCAGGACAGATAGCTCGTCACAGACACTGCGCATTGAAAAGAATGATGAAAAATTTGCATTTTCTTGTCTGCCTTATACCGCATCTGAGATTGAAAACGCTCTTCACCATGAAGAACTGCCACCGGCAAGAAGAACTGTTTTATGCATATATGGCGCAGTAAGAGGTGTTGGAGGTATCGACAGCTGGGGAACTGATGTGGAAGAGGATTATCGTATCAGTGCGGAGACTGATAAGGATTATTCTTTTACAATCTGTTAGTCATTAATTAAAACGAAAAGTACAGTGATAAAATTAGCATTATAATATTGCTGATGGAACAATATGATTTTGGTAGAAGTGGTTTAGGTTTTTGCTTAAGCCGGATAAAGCAGGAGCATTTGCTCCTGCTTTTGTCTTTTTATTATGTATTTCTGGCTCTGTATTCAGAAGGAGAACATCCTTTTTGTTTATGGAACAATCTACTGAAGTATAGTGGATTATTGTATCCGACAATGCCTGCAATCTCGTTTATAGAGTAGGATGTCGTTTCAAGCAGCACCTGTGCGTTTGTCATCCTTAGTGCTGTGAGAAATTGTACTGGTGTATTACCGGTATATTTCCGAAAGCTCCTGATAAACCAGCTTATGCTCATACCAATTGATGAAGCATATTCCTCCACGTTAATAGCGCGGTTGTAGTTTGTATTGAAATATGTAATTGCTGTATCCATCTGGCTGTCAAGGAATTCATTTCTGATTACATGCTCAGTTGTTATTTTACGGTTAAATATAATCAAAAGGTGTCGTAGCAAAAGCATGAGCATTTCCTCATAATTGTCCTGACATCTTTGAAGCTCTGTAATAATCCTTTTGAAAACCTGTTCATATTCAAGAGACGTTCCAACATTAAAGACTCTTTTATTGTCTGTAAATCCGTATTTTCTTAAAGTGTTTTTTACGTCGCTTCCGGTAAAGTGAATCCAATATATCTGAGTCTTATCCTTACCATAAAATTCATATTTTTGAAGCTCTTTTGGGCGAAATAACACTATATGTCCTGCTGGAATGATTGTCTCATTTTCAGGATTGTCAAAGTGGAAATGAACAAGACCGGATGATATGTATATAATCTGGTAATCCAGTCTTCCTCTGGGCCTGTATGTAGGCATCTTAGGATGCTGTGACAGGCGATAGGTTCCGCAGCTTCCTACAATCAGAGGGCGGCTTTTATCTTTAAAATCTTTATGTGAATGATTCAAATATCCCGTGTTAATATACATTATACACCTCCATTCGAATTATAGCATTTTATGCATGCTTTGTCTATTTGCATTTATGGACAAAATGTTTAGAGCATGATATTGTGTATTGATTACGTTTCAAATGGAATTGAGTCAAATAGCTGGGAAACTGTAGTGTTTGAAAAGTATCATTTTGTGCATATTACAGCCTATTATGTTTATAGACAAAATTTGCACAAATATATAAAATTAGTATAGCTGTTAAAGATAAAACAAAGTAATTAATTGGAGGTTTTTCATGGAAGAAAAGACGTACTTAAAGTGGTACAACAAAATTGGTTATGGTTCCGGTGATATTGCAGGAAATGTAGTATATGCATTCCTGACATCCTTTGTTATGGTATATCTTACAGATACTATAGGACTTGCATCAGGAATCGTTGGAACATTAATCGCAGCATCTAAATTATTTGATGGTTTTACAGATGTTTTCTTTGGTTCACTTATTGATAAAACACATACAAAGCTTGGAAAAGCAAGGCCATGGATGATTTATGGCTATATAGGCTGTGCTTTGACACTTGTAGCAGTTTTTGCAATTCCTACAAGTTGGGGCAGGACTGCTCAGTATGCATGGTTCTTTATAGCATATACATTGTTGAATGGTGTATTTTATACAGCAAATAATATTGCATATTCTGCACTTACTTCGCTGGTTACAAAGAACAGCAAAGAGCGTGTACAGATGGGCTCTTACCGTTTTATTTTTGCCTTTTCAACCAGTCTGATAATTCAGTCTATAACAGTTGCATTTGTTGATGTATGCGGTGGAGGTGCTGCTGCATGGAGAGTCGTAGCTATTATTTATGCTTTGATAGGTCTTGTAGTAAATACGATTTCAGGATTGTCGGTTAAGGAGCTTCCGGAAGAGGAGCTTAACTCCGGAATAGAGAACGATGGAGAAAAGAAGTATGGTCTTGTTCAGGCATTTAAGCTACTTGTTAAGAATAAGTACTATATGATGATTTGTGGAACTTATATTTTGCAGCAGTTATACAGTGCTATGATTGGGGCAGGTATTTATTATTGTACATGGGTTCTTAAGAATAAAAATCTGTTTGGTGTATTTGCGTGGGCTGTAAATATTCCTCTTATAATAGCACTTATTTTCACACCAACTCTTGTTGGAAAGTGGAAAGGAATGTATAAGCTTAATAAACGTGGATATATTCTGGCTACGATAGCAAGAGCACTTGTGATTGTAGCAGGATACATGGGAAGCGTTCCACTGATGATGCTGTTTACTGCAGTTGCAGCATTAGGACAGGGACCTTGGCAGGGAGACATGAATGCAGTAATTGCCGAGTGCTCTGAGTATACTTACCTGACTCAGGGAAAGAGAGTAGATGGAACTATGTATTCATGCACATCACTTGGAATCAAAATTGGTGGTGGAATTGGAACAGCTATTGTAGGATGGCTGCTTGAAATCAGTGGTTATGTAGGTACAAATGCGACTCAGCCGACATCTGCAATTACTATGCTTCAGGTAATGTATTTATGGTTACCGTTTGTATTTGAGATTCTTATTACAATTCTTCTTTCAAAGATGAATGTAGAAGCTGCAAATGAAAAGCTTAGAAGAGAAAAAGGAATTGAATAATTATCGTATAATATGGGAGAGATGATCTGAGTGCATTTAACGTATGAAAACACAAATGAAGAGATTATTGCAGTAAAGCGGAAGCCACGGCACCAGCCACCACATCTGCATAATGCAATGGAAATTGTATGCGTTACGAAAGGAACATTAGAGCTTGGTGTAGGACAGGAGCTGTATCACATGGAAACAGGTGATATAGGAGTAGTATTTCCTGATGTTATACATCATTATCAGGTGTTTTCATCAGAAGTCAATGAGGCGGTTTTTATTAATGCTCCACAAATGATTTTTGGTAGATTTGAAAATGTACTGCGGAATAAGGCTCCACAATATCCTGTTGTAAAAAGTGATGTTATTCCGGATGAAGTGTACAGAGCAGTGGAATCCATAATAGATACCGGGCAGAATGATATATGGGTTGTTCAAGCTTATTTACAGATTATACTTGCAAGATGTATTCCGATGATGAAATTGGTGGAAAAGAGCAAAATTGGCAGCGATGATATAATATACCGTACCGTATCATATATTTCTGCCAATTTTAATAAGAGTATATCGCTTGATGGAATGGCACATGACCTTGGCGTGAGCAAATTTTCATTATCAAGATTATTTTCAAAGACATTCCACAGCAGTTTTAATCAATATGTGAATGAGGCGCGTCTGGGGTATGCCTGTCAGAGAATTGAAACTACAGATGATACCCTGACAGAAATCTCGATGGACAGTGGTTTTGGAAGTCTTAGAACCTTTAATCGTGTTTTTAAAGAAAAATATAGATTGACACCAAGCGAGTATAGAAATAAATTACAAAAATGATAGAACATTCCATTATTGAGTTTAAGTAATTTAATGGTGTATGCATTACTTAGTGGGTATGGCATACATCATTTTTATTGGAGTCAAATTATTCATAAATCGTATTATTTCAAGTAAAGTAATTTCAAATTGCGGATTTGCAAGGTCAAGTTGGTAGATGTTATGAATGAAAAAATGTATTATAATAATACATAAATATAGAGGGAGGAGATGCAAGATATGACATTTGCTGAAAAATTACAGAAGTTAAGAAAACAAAATGGATTATCACAGGAACAACTGGCAGAAAAACTGAATGTATCCAGACAGGCTGTTTCTAAATGGGAGATGGGAACAATTCCTGATATGGAGAATATGGTTAAGCTTGGAAGATACTTTGACTGCTCATTGGATTATCTTATGAATGATGATATTGATACCAATGCAAAAAGTCATCAAAGTCCTAAAATAGAGAATAAAAATTTAGCTTGGAAATGTGTTGCGACAGGGCTCATTATTACAGGGTTAATACTTTCTTTGCTGATGCCATTGTTTGCAAAAATGTATCAGGGATTTGAATTTTCGAATTTTCATCAGTGTTTTACTGATTCGTGGAGATATATTTTTAAATTCCCATTACTGGGGATTTTGTTGATAGCATTGTTATGTTTGTTTACAGGAATAGTATTATTTTTAATGAAGAGATATAAGGGTACATCGTAAGATGGAAGCACCAGAGACTCAGGGGAACGGCAGGAAGTACAAAGGCAAAGCTCGTTGCAGAAGCTGATACAAATGTCGTGTTAACACGACAAAATTGTCTCGTAAACACGGTCGGCAATTCATCCGTGACAATATACAATAAAATGGTTGGTGCTACAGTAGCAGTTGCCGTTTCCATCGAATAGGCTGCTGATGAGGGCAAATTCTAAATAGAAAGCTTGATTTTATAGGCTTTTTTGAGACTCATATCATTTATGGTATGGGTCTCTTTTTTTCTCATTTACTGCAGAGTGTGGTGAGAAAAATAGTTGTGAAAAATCTAAAAAGTATACTTGACAAATGAATAGAATGAGTTAAAATATAACAGTACTATATAACGCTGTTATATTTTCGAAGAGACGTTCAGGAGAATAAGAAAAAGATGTCGACAAAAGCAGAAGATACAGAGAAAAATATATTAAATACAGCCAGAAAGCATTTTTTAAAAGATGGCTTTTCCGGGGCATCTTTAAGAAATATTGTAAAGGATGCCGGACTTACAACGGGTGCCTTTTATAAATACTATCCGACAAAAGAGGCGCTTTTTGATGCACTGACAGATCCGTATATAGAACATATATATCAGATCTACGACCGTGTAGTTGAGGATTTTGAAAAGCTTTCTGCCAAAGAACAGACCAGTAATATGTCGGACACATCCGGCGACGGAATGGATCAGATGATTGACTATATCTATGAGCATTATGATAATTTCCGATTATTGCTGAAATGTGGAGACAGTGGAAAGTTTGAGACATTCATACACAATATGGTAGACAGGGAAATGAGATCCAGTTTGGAATATGTGAAGAAAATGAAGGAGGATGGAATTGAAATACCGATTGTCGGGGAAAGCCTCATGCATATGATCTATACTGGATTTTTTTCATCTATATTTCAGATCATTGAGCACGATATAGATAAGGAAACTGCAAAGAGAAATGTGCACAAGCTTCGGGAATTCAATACCGGTGGCTGGGAGCGATTATGGAACGTTAAATTTTAGGCTTACGATTCAGAAAGGTACATTTTAAGAAAATAATATCAGGTGGCTGATGCCGGCATGCCACCTATTTTATTATACAAGGGTTAGGGATAACTAACAAAATTAAAACTATAACAAGGAGTGAATACGTGTGAAAGAAAAGAAAAAGTCAGCAGTCAGCTGGATACTGACATGGGCTGGACAAAAAAGAAGTGCCTATGTGTGGAGTGTATTGCTCGCAATAGGAAATGTTATTTTTAAGATTCTTCCGTACTTTATAATTGCGGATGTGGTGAAACTGTTTTTAAACGGTGAAAAGGAGTTTGAAAAATATCTGATAAAAGCAGTCCTGATCGCACTGTCGTTTGTGATCGCAGAACTGTTTCATTCACTTTCAACGTCATTGTCACATAAAGCAACTTTTGTGGTACTTGCAAATATAAGAAAAGCGTGTTGCGACAAGCTTGCCAGGGTACCTCTTGGATATGTGAAAGATACACCGTCAGGTACTTTTAAAAATATCATGGTGGAAAGAATTGACAGTATCGAGACAACTCTGGCTCACATAGTACCAGAATTTACCTCCAATCTGCTTGCACCGGTTGTAATCCTGATTTATTTCTTCCTGACAGACTATCGGCTGGCACTTTGGTCTTTAGTTCCGATTGTTGTTGGACTTTTCTCATATTTTGGAATGATGCTGGATTATAAGCCAAGTTTTGAAAGGACGGTTAAGACCACAAAGGAGCTGAATGATGCTGCGGTAGAATATATTGACGGAATAGAGGTCATAAAGGCATTTGGAAAGACAGAAAGCTCTTATGCTAAATTTACAAAAGCGGCAAGGAAATATGCGGATTCTTTCATTTCATGGATGAGAAGATGTTCTGTCTATCATGCATTGATGATGGTGGTGACACCGTATACACTTCTTACAGTATTGCCTTTTGGAGCCTATTATGTATCGAATAAAACCTTAGAGTTATCTGATTTTGTCATTTGTATCATTCTCTCACTGGGAATTGTCGGGCCTCTGATCACGGTGGGCTCCTATACAGATGACCTTGGGAAAATCGGAGTGATCGTTGATGAGATAGCAGGTATTTTAGAACAGCCGGAGTTAAAACGTCCGGATAAAAGTAAAGATGTTCCAAAAGATAATTCCATCATTCTTGAAAATGTAAGGTTTGGCTATCACGACAAAGAAATCCTGCATGGAGTAAATATGGAACTGAAAGCAGGGACTGTAAATGCAATTGTTGGACCTTCCGGAAGCGGAAAGTCAACTATCGCAAAGCTAATCGCATCTTTATGGGATGTGGATTCCGGCAGCATTAAAATCGGTGGGGTTGATGTAAAAGAGCTGGCACTTACAGATTTCAACCGGAAAATTGCCTATGTCGCGCAGGACAATTATCTGTTTAATGAGACAGTTCGTGAAAATATCAGACAGGGAAATCCAAACGCTACGGATGAACAGGTGGTTGAGGTTACAAAGAAGAGCGGCTGTTATGAATTTATCATGCAGTTAGAAAATGGATTTGATACCGTTGTAGGCGGTGCCGGTGGACATCTGTCGGGAGGAGAGAGACAGCGTATCTCGATTGCCCGGGCGATGCTAAAGGATGCACCGATCGTCATTTTAGATGAGGCAACTGCCTACACCGATCCGGAAAACGAAGCTATATTACAAAAATCCATTGCAAAACTGGTGGACGGAAAGACACTGATCGTCATAGCACACAGGCTTTCTACCGTTAATGACAGTGACCAGATCTTTGTGGTAAATGATGGAAACGTGACAGCACATGGCACGCATGAGCAGCTTCTGGTGTCATGCCCGCTTTATAAAGAAATGTGGAATGCCCATATTTCAGTAAAAGATACCGTAAAGGAGGGCGAATGATATGTTTGAGATTCTGGCGAAATTCTTTCGATTTTCAGGGAGGGAAAATGGAAACAAATTCAAACTGTCGATGGTCATTGGGCTTGTAGAAGCACTTGCATCTGCAATGAAGATACCAGCCATTATGTACATATTGATTGGTTTGCTTGGTGGAAAACCGATAGGAAAATATATCGGAGGTTCCTTAGCCATTATGGTCATTGCGATTGTGATTGCTGTTATATGTAAGAGAAGTTCTACGGTACTTCAGACAGAAGGTGGCTATAATGCAAGTGCTTTTACGAGAATCAAAATTGCAGAGCATCTGCGTTACCTTCCGATGGGATATTTTAATTCCAACAGTATTGGGGAAATTTCTTCGGTGACAACCAATACGATGGAATCACTAGGAGATATAGCGGCCAGGGTGGTTATGCTGACAACGCAGGGGATTTTAGAGACTTTGATGATCATCCTTATGCTGCTTGTTTTTGATTGGAGAATCGGACTGATATCTGCAGCTGGAGTCCTGATTTTCTTTGGTGTAAATTCTATGATGCAGAATGCAGGGAAAAAAGATTCGGAACAAAAGGTGGTATGTGATACAGAACTCGTAAGTCAGATCATGGAGTATCTTCAGGGAATCTCAGAAGTGAAATCCTACAATCTGCTTGGAAAACAGGCAAAGAGATTAAATGATGCAAACGATGCGAGTGCCAAAATCAATACTAGGATGGAAATGGTATTTGTCCCGTATCATTTTTTGCAAAGCGTGATAACGAAGATAACAGGAGCCGTAATTGTGGCATGCAGTGCATATTTTTATATCAATGGAACTATGAGTGCGGTTTATGCCATTGGTATGACAATCTCAGCATTTATGCTTTATGCCAGTCTGGAATGTACAGGAAATTACTCATCCCTCTTACATGTGGTAAGTGTATGTGTGGACAAAGCAAATGCAATTCTGGAACTGGATACGATGGATATCGACGGCAAAGAGATACAGCCGGAAAACTATGATATCAGACTTTCAGATGTTACATTTTCCTACGATAAGCGGAAGATTATTGATGGTGTATCACTCTCTATCCCAGAAAAAACAACGACAGCAATCGTTGGTCCGTCTGGCGGAGGTAAATCTACACTTTGTAATCTGATTGCCAGATTCTGGGATGTGGATTCCGGAGAAGTGACCCTTGGCGGTGTAAATGTAAAAGAGTACAGCATGAACAGCCTGATGAATAATTTTGCATTTGTCTTTCAGTCCGTCTATCTTTTTGCAGATACAATTGAGAATAATATTAAGTTCGGGCGTCAGGATGCAAGTCATGAGGAAGTGGTGGAAGCAGCAAAGAAAGCCTGCTGTCACGAGTTTATCAGCAAACTTCCAAATGGATATAATACCGTGATCGGAGAGGGCGGTGCCACGCTTTCCGGTGGTGAAAAACAACGGATCTCCATTGCCAGGGCGATTATGAAGGATGCACCGATCATTATTCTTGATGAGGCAACTGCGAATGTAGATCCTGAGAATGAGAAAGAACTTGTGGAGGCTGTGGATGCACTGACGAAAGAAAAAACGATCATTATGATCGCACACAGACTGAAGACGGTACGCCATGCAGATCAGATCGTGGTCGTAGAGAAAGGGCAGATTGTGCAGAAAGGAACCCATGAGCAGCTGATGAAGCAGGAAGGAATTTACAAGCGGTTTGTGGATGCAAGAGAGCAGGCAGTCAGCTGGAAACTGGCACGTTAAGAAACAAAGTAATATATTGATAAAAAACAAGGAGAATTCAAAATGAAAAATAAAAAGAAATTAAAAGGAAAAGATTTGATCAATATTGGAATCTATGCAGCGATTTACTGTGTGATTATGACAGCAGTTGCAATGCTGGGATTTATACCGATCATGATGCCGCTTTTATGTGTGATTGTCCCAATATTTGGAGGTATTCCATATATGCTTTTTTTGACAAAAGTTGATAAATTTGGAATGATAACTATTTATGCTATGATCGTTGGATTGTTTTTGTGGATTACAGGAATGGGATACTGGCCGTTTATTTTTGGAATTATATGTGGTGTTATTACAGACCTTATTGTAAAATCGGGAAATTATAAAAGCAGTAAAAAAAATATATTAAGTTGTGGAGTATTTAATCTGATCATCTTTGGAAACTTTGTTCCAATGTTTATGAATATTGAGGCATATTTCAGTACGCGTCAGAGTTTTGGACAGGAGTATATCACTAAAATGACAGATATCTTTGCGAACTCATGGCTGATCCCATTACTTATTGCAGCATGCGTGATTTGTGGATGGATCGGAGGAGTATTTGGAAAATCATTGTTGAAAAAGCATTTTGAGAAAGCGGGAATTGCATAATGATACATACATACGTCACATTTGATCCAAGAACGAAAATGCTTCTTTTAATGACAATGGCAATATTTGTTCTGGGAGGAGCAGGAGATAAATTATTTGGTGCGTACCTTCCGTTATTCTGTCTGCTTCCGTTCGTGCTTTTTATACTTGTAGGTAAGTGGAAAAGAGCAGCAGGATACATCATTTTGTACAGTGTATTTTATTTGCTGACAGTGTTTGTGCTGCCTCATATGACAGGTTTTATTGGATTTATATTGCTTGCATTCTGCGGGATTATGACAAGGTTTCTGCCGGGAATCATGGCTGGAACCTATCTGATGCAGACAACAACAGTAAGTGAGTTTTCTTCGGCTATGAGCAGGATGCATGTTACGGATAAGCTGACCATACCACTTTCTGTTATGTTTCGTTTTTTTCCAACGATTGCGGATGAATTCCGGGCAATCAATGATGCGATGCGTATGCGGGATATTCGCTTCGGCGGGAAAAATGTCGATAAAATGATAGAGTACAGACTGATTCCACTTATGGTCTGCTCCGCAAAACTTGGAGAGGAGCTCAATGCCGCAGCTATTACACGGGGACTTGGCGGTGATGTAAAGCGGACCAATGTGTGCCGGATTGGTTTTCATTTTCAGGACTATATTGTAGTACTTATTTGCTTTATTCCTTATGTAATATGGAGCGTTTCAATGATTTCAAGATTATTTATGTAATATATAGATAAAACCGCATGCTGTCATGATATTGGCAGAGTGCGGTTTTGTTACAAATGGAGGATATTATGATACAGATAGAAAATGTCAGTTTTCAGTATAATAATTCAGAAAAAGGAGCGTTAAAAGATGTTTCGATTTCAGTTGATAAAGGAGAATGTGTTTTGTTATGTGGGGCATCAGGTTGTGGAAAGACAACAATAACGCGCCTTATAAATGGTCTTATCCCACATTTTTATGAAGGAGAGTATAGCGGAAATGTCAGCGTTTATGGAATGAATGTGCAGAGTGAAGAACTATATAATATATCAAAAAAGGTGGGGAGTGTATTTCAGAATCCAAGAAGTCAGTTTTTTTGCATGGATACGACAAGTGAAGTTGCGTTTGGATGCGAAAATATGGGACTTGTAGAAAACGATATTAACGAACGTGTAAAACTGGCTGTAAGCGAACTGGAAATGGAAAATCTTATGGACAGAGATATTTTTAAATTGTCAGGCGGTGAGAAGCAGAGAGTTGCCTGTGGTTCTGTAACCGCGATGCAGCCCGACGTATTTGTACTTGATGAACCGACATCAAATCTGGATAAAGAATCCATAGAAAGACTAAAAAATACGCTTTTACTCTGGAAAAAGCAGGGAAAAACAATCGTGATAGCGGAGCATAGGTTGTATTGGCTTAAGGAAATATGTGACCGTGTAGTCTATCTTGAACATGGAAGAATTATGTTTGATATCACAATGCAGGAATTTCTGAAATTTTCAGAGCAAAAGCTGCAAAATCTCGGACTTCGTACAATGCAGCCACATTGTGATGAAAGCAGTAAAAGACATGAGTATATTGCCAAAAAGTCGGATATAGTACTGAAGAATTATTATTTTTCCTATGGAGAAAAAAAGGTACTGGAGTTTGGAGATATGCAGCTCCCAAAGAATGAACTTATAGCAATTACAGGACAAAACGGAGCAGGAAAATCTACGTTCGTCAGATGCTTTTGCGGATTGGAGAAAAAATTTAAGGGACAGACGGTCATAGAAGAGAAGCAGTATAAACCAAAGGAAATGCTCCGTAAATGTTATCTTGTAATGCAGGATGTAAATCATCAGCTTTTCTGTGAATCTGTAGAAGATGAAGTTCTTCTTGGAGCATCGGATACCGGAAAAGAGATAAAGGAAAGAGCCAAAGAAATTATGCAAAAACTTGGTATATGGGAATTTCGTGATAAACATCCGATGTCATTATCCGGTGGTCAGAAACAGCGTGTGGCTATTGCATCGTCTGTGCTTGCAGAAAAGGAGATACTGATATTTGATGAGCCGACGAGCGGTCTGGATTATTATCATATGGTAAGTACTGCACAGCTGTTTAAAGAACTTCGTGACATGGGTAAAAGTATTTTTATTATCACCCATGACAGGGAATTGATTGAACGATGTTGTAATTATGAATTTTATGTGGCTGATCGACAGGCGACATTGTATGGATTATAAATACTCGCAAATAAAATTGAGAACTATTTCTAATATCACGGATCAGGTTATAGAAACGGCAAATGAAAGGCAGACTCGTGGCTAATTGGGCATTGGTAAGGAATCAGCTTTCAATGGATGACAAGCTGCAAACACGAATATTAAAATACGAGAATTACTAAGGAGATTTTAAATAAGTAAACGGAAATCAACACCATATGAAGTAGATGAAGAACTTCCGTTTGATTGAACCCCATAAAAATGGTGGTCGATTTATCGACCACCACAAAAAAATTAAAAAACTTACACACTTTACTTGACAAACTCTGTAGACATTTATTTATTTGTGCTGTCTGCATCAATTACAGACTGAATCTGCTTCATAAGGGCATCATAGTTGTCCTTGTTATCGATTCCGCCGAGCATAGGTTCGCCTACAATATTGCCATTTCTGTCAACAAGTATAGTTGTTGGAAATGCCATGATTTCTGAGGCATATTTACCGGCAGCACTAGAGGAGTCAATTGACAGATTACGATATTTGACACCCTGGCTTTCAAGAACAGAGGCTGCCTCTTTGATAGCTGTTTTATTGCCATCGAAGGTCTCAGTGTTGATGCCAACCACTTCTCCGCCCATTGATTTGATAGCATCATTTAATTCGTTAAGCTTGGATAACTCAGCGACACATGGTTTGCAGCCGGTAAACCAGAAATTGACGACTGTTACTGCATTACCGGAAAACAGGCTGTCATCAACCTTATTGCCATCAAAATCCTCACCGGAAAAATCACTGAATACAGATGAGGCTTTAGAGCTGTCCTTCTTGTTATCGTCTGATGATGTATTTTTGTTTTCAAGCTCTGCTATCTGTTCCTCGATTTTTCGTATGGTTTCAATATCCTCATTAAGTGTTTTAAGCTCATCGTCTGTGAATGAATCCTTGTTTGATTCTACGGTACCGGCAAGATAATCAGCATAATTTCCGTTTGGATCGGCGTCACTTTTGTTCATCATGCCAAATGCCTTGTTCCACACATCAGCGTGATCTGCAAAAAGCTGATTTTCCTGCTGATATAAATCATCAAGTCTTGAATCTGATTTGCCGGATGCTTCTGTGCCGGCTTCAGTCTGAGTGTTCTTAGAATCTGTGTTGGAAGATTGCTTTCCACCGCATGCTGTAAGTGATAATGCTATGCAGAGTGTAAAAATAGAAATAAATGATAATTTGTTTTTCATGAGTAATTTCTCCTTTAAAAATAATAGTAAAATGTTTAATAGCTATCTGTTGTCATTTTTTTGACATGCTTTTCCCATAAACCGGTAGCAGATGGCATCCTTCGGACAGGCATTTATGCAGGCACCGCAGCGTATGCACTCGGGGTGATCCGGCGTCTTACACACATCCACATCCATCTTACATGCCTTTGCGCATTGACCGCATCCGACACATTTGCTGCTATCAACGGTGATTTTGAGCAGGCTGACCTTATTAAATAATGAGTAGATTGCTCCAAGCGGACAAATCCATTTACAGAAGGGCCTGTAAAATAAGATACTTAGTACAATCACTGCAATTAAAATCATACACTTGAAAGAAAAAAGCTTTCCAAGCGCAGAACGGATAGCAGCATTTCCAATAGATAACGGTATAGCACCCTCTAAAACACCCTGAGGACAGATATATTTGCAGAAGAACGGGTCTCCCATTCCTATAGAGTTCGTTATAAGCATCGGAAGAAGTATAACGAAAACAATAAGAATGACATATTTTAGGTACCTAAGAGGCTTTAATTTGGCTGTGGATAATTTCTTTCCAGGTATTTTGTGAAGTAAATCCTGAAACCATCCAAATGGGCACAAAAAACCACATATAAATCTGCCGAGAGTTACACCGAGTAAAATAAAAAATCCGGTTATGTAGTATGAAAACTTAAATTTTGATGATCCGACGACTGCCTGAAATGCCCCTATTGGACAGGCTCCTGTCGCGGCAGGGCAGGAGTAGCAGTTTAATCCGGGTACACATACTGTTTTTGCATTGCCCTGATATATTTTACCCTTAAATAAATTCGGAATATGAATATTGGTCAGCAGCGTTGCTGCGGCCTGTATCCATCCACGTATTTTTGCCAGCTTTTTTGATAGTAATTTCTTTTTCTTATCCAATTCCGACACACTCCAGACATAGTTTTATTGCTTTACCAAGCACTGTAGCCGCCTCACCTCTGACTGCACCATAGCTTATCATGGATACACCAAGGATAAGCAGAATGATTTGACATGTTTTTTGGTATTTCAACATAATGTTGCTCCTTTTTGTTGTATTGTTGACCAGCTGACTTTGGTATTATACAATATAGGTTGTAAAATTATTGTTAAGAAGCAGGAGAACATTTTGAGATTATTAATTGTTGAGGATGAGAAACAAATATGTGATATGGTTGCAAAGAGTCTGTATGCTGCCGGTTATGAGGTGGATACCTGTTATGATGGGAAAGAGGCTCTTGAATGTATACTGTCGGAGAATTATGATCTGATAGTTTTGGATTTGAATCTGCCGGGGATGGATGGCATGGAGCTTCTTAAGGAGCTTAGAAAATACAATGATGAAACTAAGGTTTTGATATTATCTGCAAGAGGTCAGATTGCTGATAAGGTAGAAGGACTGGATGCAGGAGCAAATGATTACATGGAAAAACCATTCCATCTGCAGGAGCTTGAGGCACGTATCAGAAGCCTGACAAGAAGGAAATTTGTACAGAATGATATATGTCTTAAATGCGGAGAAATAAAGTTTGATACGATTAAACGCGAGGCATATGCAAAGGGAGAGCCGGTTCCACTGACAAGAAAAGAGAATGGTATCTTGGAATATTTACTTATCAATATAGGCAGACCGGTGAGCCAGGAGGAGCTGATAGAGCATGTGTGGGATGCCACGGCAGACAGCTTTAGCGGAGCAATCAGGGTACATATGTCTTCACTTAGAAAAAAGCTTAAGGCGAAGCTGGGATATGATCCCATTTTGAACAAGGTAGGTGAAGGCTATAAAATACGGGAGGAGTCTGACAGATGAAAAGAATGTCGCTACAATGGAGACTTACGTGCATTACTACATTGTGTATTGCTATTATATGTGGCTGCCTGACTATGTTCGTCTATAAAAATGGTGTGCATTACATCGATTCTCTGCAGGATGCGGTAGAGTCACAGGGGGATGAAAAAGGAAACAAATCAGATGAAATATATATCAGCATACCGGACGATAAGTGGGATGAGTTTGCGGATGAATTTTCGGTTCAGGTGTACAATAATAAGGCCGACTATAAAAGAAACAGTCTGATAATCACGGTTTTGCTGGCGCTTTTGGGAGGTGTCGTCACTTATTTTATAAGCGGGCATGCACTCAGACCAATCAGGGAGTTTTCAGATAAAATTGAAGAGGTACAGGCTCAGAATCTGTCTGATTCAAGAATAGAGGAAAACAATGTTAAGGAACTGAACCAGCTGGGTATTTCTTATAATAAGATGCTTGAGCGTCTGTCGGAAGCATTTGAGATACAGAGACAGTTTACTGCAAATGCAGCACATGAGCTGCGTACTCCATTAGCGTTAATGCAGGTACAGCTTGATTTATATAATTCTGCCTCTCACCCTGGGAATGATGCAGACACTTTGCAGACCATAAAAATGGTTACGGAACAAAATGATAAATTAAACAGGATGGTAAAGACTCTTCTTGACATGAGTGAACTTCAGACGGTGGGAAGGGATGATAAAATTATATTGGATGCTATTGTTGAAGAGGTTTTGGCAGACCTTGAGCCTCTTGCCGTGGAAAAGAATATAAAGCTGATTGGAAAATGTGAGGATGCCACTATGATAGGCAGTGATATCCTTATTTACAGGCTTGTATACAATCTGGTTGAGAATGCCATCAAATATAATCATCCGCTCGGACAGGTTACAGTAACCGCATATCAGAGAAACAAGCATGTTTATCTGTCTGTAGAAGATACGGGAAGCGGAATACCAAAGGAACTTAGGGAGAGAGTGTTCGAGCCATTCTTCCGTGTGGATAAATCCAGAAGCCGGGAGCTGGGTGGCGTAGGACTCGGACTTGCTCTTGTCCATGAAATCGTTAGAGTACATGATGGCAGTATTTGTATTAAATCAGGCAAGACCGGTGGAACGATTTTCGAGGTGACTTTTGCACAGCATTCAATGTAGCGTTTCATTTTACACATTTGTCAACGCTATTAAAACAGATTTGCTAAATGAGAAAAATAGAATAATACACCATTTTTATTGAAGTCAAATAAATGTATCAGGGCTTTGAATTTTCATCAGTGTTTTTACGGATTCGTGGAGATATATTTTTAAATACCCATTACTGGGAATTTTGTTGATAGTGTTGTTATGTTTGTTTACATGAATAGTATTACTAAAAAGGTATTGACAAAATAAAATGAACAGTGTATATTTTCAACATGAACAATGTTCATTTAACAAAATAACTAATGCCACTATATTGAAGAGGAGTGAATTCGTGAACCATCTTGCAACTTCAAAAGAAGACATATTAGCTGCAAGCAGAGAGCTAATCAAAGAAAACGGATGGACTGCTGTAAGCATACGAGCTGTTGCATCCCGATGTTCTGTTTCGGTGGGGACAATCTACAATTACTATGAATCCAAGGCCGATTTGCTTGGGGATACAATTGAGAGTATTTGGCGTGAAATCTTTTTTAACCCTGAGGATGAGCAGGCATTTAACGATGTTGCTGCCTGTATCTCATGGATTTATAAAAGACTGGAATATGGAAATGAGCAATTTCCGGGCTTCTTTTCTCTGCATTCGCTTGGATTTATGAAGGATGAAAAAACGGATGGAAAGAAGAAAATGCTGCAGACATGGGGGCATATTCTTAATGGATTGTGCGATATATTAAAGAATGATCCTAAGATTTGTCCAGATGTATTTGATGAACAATTCACGGAAAAACAGTTTGCAGATATATTATTTTCTTTAATATTGGTATCAATGATTCGTCAGGATTATAATCCGTCTTCAATACTGATGTTGATTAATAAAACATTATATTAAAATTCTCCCACATTAGAGTGTGGGAAAATTTTTGAAACAAAATGAACGATGTTCACTTATACGTCTAAAGATATATCTAAGTAGAAAGGATTTTTATTATGCAGGCAATTGTAGAAACTATATTTGATACCGTATATTTGTTTTCGGTAATCACAATCGGAATTTTAATGATTCGAAAAAGCAAAGGAAACCGTCAGTTTACCATGTTTGGAATTATGGCAGTTATTTTAGGAGGTGGAGATGCATTTCATCTGGTTCCTCGTGCAACAGCGCTTTGTACAACAGGTCTTGAGAACTTTACTGTACAGCTTGGGTTAGGCAAGTGGATAACCTCTGTCACTATGACTATTTTTTATGTCGTTCTTTATCATATATGGCGTGAGCGTTATCAGATTAAAGGCTATAAAGCAGCTACAGCAGCTATTTATAGTCTTGCAGGATTAAGAATTGTTCTGTGTATGATGCCTCAGAATGCCTGGCTCAGTGCAGATGCTCCGCTTTCATGGGGAATCTACCGAAATATTCCGTTTGCACTGATGGGATTAATTATCATAGTTTTATTCTATAAAAGTGCAAAAGAAAATAATGATAGCTCTTTTCGTTGGATGTGGCTGACAATTGTCCTGAGCTTTGCATTCTATATTCCGGTTGTACTGTTGGCTGATGTAATTCCGATGATCGGCATGCTGATGATTCCAAAAACCTGTGCATATGTTTGGACAGTATTAATTGGCTACAAGGCAATGAAAAAAGAAATAGCTTAAGATAATCATATGATGGGAAACGAATTATGTAAATGGAGTATTTAAGAGAGTATAGGGAGAACGCAGATGAAAGATAAATTTTGTGTAAAGAAAAAACCGTTGCTGCTGATTGCCGGCATTTTTTTATTCCGGGCTGGGTCTGGCACTGGCATCAGCGGGAATTATTTTTACAAGAAATTATTTATTTTACAGGCAGTTAATTGAGAAGAGAGAGGGACAATGAGCCCTCTCTTCCTTTGGATTTAAATTCCATGAACAAGTCTATAATTCCTTGATTTTTTCATTCATTTTTCTGACATCATTGCGATAGTGAAGCATGAAGCCTCCCCAAATTATAAATGCCAAAGCTATTTGAAATATGGCTGCAATAATTCCGTGAATGATAGAACTTGTTCCTCCTATCCATCCGACAGTATATGCGACGATTGTATAAATAATACAGCCTGTTCCCATTGATTACGCTTGCGGATGGGCGATATCGGAGGATTGTAAGGAGAGTACATTACAAATATTATTTGATAGTGCTGATTCTTATATGTATGAAAATAAACAGTTATGTAAGAAGCAAAATCAATGAGTAAAAGCAGATACCATAATTACCGCTGATGCAGTATACTTATCCTTACCGGTCTGTTATTGTGCTTTATTAGGTGTCTGTATATCACAATCCCTGCTATTATGAAGCAGCCAATCTGGATTGAGGCTGTTTTTATAGTCAAAAGGACATTGAATGCAAAAAAACCAAATGTCAGAATAGATCTGAGCGAATGTGGATTTATTATTACTACAACTGAAAAGAATATAAAGAAAAATGCTAGATAGACAGCCGGATGCAATTCCGGAAACAGGCCCAAAAGGACTCCGAAGGAGGCGGTAATAGCTTTACCGCCTTTTTGTTTTTGTAAAAAAGGAAATGCATGTCCAAAGACAGGTGCAACTAAAACAGGTACAAACAGAAGTGAGTTTATATCTAAGCATTTCTGACCAAGATACACCGGGATAAATCCCTTTGCAAGCTCACATATGAGTGATAGTATTCCACATAAAAAGCCACCATACATAAATGCGTTGCTCACACCCGGATTGTGGTCATCGGGAAGTGTGCAGATATCAATGTTTTTTAATAATTTTGGTATCCAGTAAGCAAAGAGAGTGCTTCCGAGTACGAAGCCTAAGAGTGTAAATAAAAAATATTGCATGATAATTTCCTTATAGTTTTATAGTTACATGGTTTTATAGTCAGTCAGTTGTATCAGTGTGAGCCAGTTCTTCAAGCAGACCAACAATCTGTATGGCAGCATATGGCTTTCGCTCACGGCGCTGTGCACGTATCATTTCTGCATTTAGTTCTTTATTTTCTATCATTATTTTCCCAAGCTCAACCTGCTTTGACAGACGCTTTGATGAGACAGACAGATGACGTTTTTTGAAAAATGCAACATTTGCTGCCTCGCATCCGGGGATTGGAGCAGTGTGTACAATCGGTATATTTTTTACCAGTGCCTCAGTTGATGTGAGGCCGCCGGGCTTTGTATAGATTACATCACAGGCATCCATGAAAAGTGAAACCTGATTGGTGTAGCCTATTACGTGTACACGTTTGTTGAACTTAAACTCATTTTGCAGTATGCGTTTTATTTTAGTATTGTTGCCGCAAATGATTACAATATGCTCATTATTATGGCATCTTATTGCAAGCTCTGCGGCGAAGACAGCAAGCTTGCCAAAACCCATGCTGCCACTCATCACAAGAAAGATAGGCACATCGGATGGCAGATGTAATCTTGTTCTTGCAGCAGCTTTAGCAGTCCTTGTACAGAAGGCCTGTCGTACTGGGATGCCTAATGGCAGCAGCTTGTTTTCAGGAATACCACGTTTTGCAAATTCATCGGTCAGATCATCGTGTGGAATAACATAATAATCCATATTTGTCTCTTCCCAGAATGGGATACAGGTGTAGTCGGTTCCCACAGCGACGGCAGGGATATGAAGCAGATTTTTTTGCTTCATGCAGCTCAGGGTCTCAGCAGGGTACAGATGAGGTGTGACGACAGCATCAAAGCCATTTGATTCAATGTATGCTGATAGCTTTTTACAAAGCAGGGCATTGGCAAAATAGACAGGGGATTTACGTTTATCACTCGATATCAGCATGCCAACCTTATAGAGTAGTCCGAAGAAAAACGGAATATGCTTTACAATGCCTATATATGCTCCTGATACTGCGCGCGATGTTCCTTTACCCGATAAGAGAAACATATCTATCATTGTCACAGAATGTCCTTTATGCTCTGCCGCTTCTTTTATAGCTTTACCGGCACTGTTGTGTCCCTCGCCGGTGTCACAGGATAAAATAAGAATTTTCAAACCGTTTAATTCCTTCCTAAATAAAATATGCGATAAGTGTACCATAATTTTTTAAAATAATCTACAGTGCAATAAAAGGTTGACATATCTCAGTTCAAAGCTTATTGTGGTAGCTGGAATGTACAAAATAGTATAATTATAAACTACAGATTACTGATATGACGGAGGCTTAATTTGAGATGGAAAATTTAATGTTTTGTCTAAATGCCACAGGACCTATTTTTCTGATGATGGTGTTTGGACTTTTTCTTCGCAAGGTGGGGATTTTGGACGAAGACTTTGCAAACAGGATGAATAAGTTTGTGTTTAAGATACCTTTACCTTTTTTACTGTTTAGTGATCTTGCGTCAGTTGATTTTTCAAGGGTTTGGAACATTAAATTTATAGTATTCTGCTTTGTGGTTACGTTGATAAGCATTACAATATCAACACTTGTTTCCTGTCTGTGGAGGGATAAATCCATACGGGGCGAGTTTATACAGGCCTCATACAGAAGCAGTGCTGCGCTGCTTGGAATTGCTTTTATCCAGAACATTTATGGAAACGCAGGCATGGCACCCGTCATGATTATAGGAAGCGTACCGCTTTACAACGTGATGGCTGTTATAGTGCTTTCATTTTTTAAGCCGGGGCAAAACGGCATAGACAAGGCAGTGCTCAAAAAGACATTTAAGGGAATAGTGACCAATCCTATTATTTTAGGAATTGTTGCAGGACTTCTGTGGTCGGCTATAGGCCTGCCGTTTGCGGGAATACCGGCAAAGGCAGTGACAAGCATTGGAAATATGGCAACGCCTATGGGACTTATGGCTATGGGTGCCACCTTTGATTTGAAAAAAGCATCAGCAAAGGCAAAGCCGGCATTTGCAGCCACATTTATCAAGCTTGTAGGCTTTGTGGCAGTATTTCTTCCTATTGCGGTAGCCTTCGGGTTCAGGGACAGTGAGCTTATTGCAATTCTTGTTATGCTTGGCTCAGCTACTACAGTAAGCTGCTTTGTCATGGCAAGAAATATGGGGCATGAGGGCGTTATCTCATCGACCACGATAATGCTCACGACACTGCTCAGTGCGTTTACGCTGACACTCTGGCTTTATATAATTAAAAGTCTGGGGCTTGTATAAAATGGAAGAACATAACTGTTGATTTGGTGGATAATTCCTCTTTACTTTAGCGTGATAATTTGCTAATATGTTAAAAGGTTGTAGTTATTGGATGATTTTGAATAATTACAATGATTATTTAACATATGGAGGAAATGAGTATGAGAAGAGGATTAGCACTTCTTTTGACAGCAACTTTAGCACTTTCAATGACTGCCTGTGGTGGCAGCAAGGGTGCGGGAACACAAAAAAGCGAAAAGGGCGACGGCATGACTTACGCAGTTGAGGCAGGCTCAGCAGGAGAGGCTGTGGCAAAGGAAAAGGGCTTTAATTACAATTCGGTTTCATCACAGGCTGATGCGCTTATGGAGGTTAAATCAGGTACATCTGATGCGGCAATCATAGACCTTTTAATGGCAGGAGCCATGATTGGAGAGGGCACAAGCTACCCTGATTTAGTACATACAACAGAGCTTACATCAGAGAAGTATGGTGTCGGATGCCGTAAGGGTTCTGATCTTGCTTCATATATCAACAGTGTATTCGCAGAATCATATGCTGACGGCAGCGCGCAGGAGATTGCAAAGAAATACGGAGTACAGGATTCACTTCTTGAGCAGGAGCCTTGCGAGTTCAAGCAGTCTGACAGCGACAGTGATGTGGATTATATCAAGTCACAGGGCAAGATGATTGTCGGTATCACAGAGTTTGAGCCTATGGATTACAAGGATAAGGATGACAAATGGATTGGCTTTGATGCAGATATGGCTAGACTTGTCGGTGAGAAGCTCGGAGTGGATGTTGAATTTGTAGTTATCGACTGGGACAACAAGGTTATGGAGCTTGATTCAAAGAAGATTGACGTTGTCTGGAATGGCATGACACTCACAGATGAGGTTACAAAGTCTATGGAATGCACAAATGCATACTGTAACAATGCACAGGTAGTTGTTGAGCGGGAGAAATAAAATGTTCTGGAATGTTACACAAGCACTAATGAGTGGTCTGTGGACCACCTTTGAAATATTTATATTGACACTTATATTTTCACTGCCACTGGGGCTTATATTTGCATTTGGGCTTTTGAGCAGGTTTAAGCCTGTCAAGGCTGTCATGAATGTGTTTGTATGGGTTATCCGCGGCACACCGCTTATGCTTCAGCTTATCATTATATTCTACGGACCGGGCTTGTGGCTTCATCAGGCTATATGGAGTGGTGACGAGACCGGACGTATTACAGCGACGGTTGTAGCGTTTGTCATCAACTATGCATGTTATTTCTCTGTTATATTCAGAGGTGGCATAGAGGGTGTTCCGGCCGGTCAGAGAGAAGCAGGACAGGTGTTAGGCATGACAAAGCAGCAGATTTTCTTTAAAATCACTCTGCTTCAGATGATCAAGCGTGTTGTTCCGCCTATGTCAAATGAGATAATCACTCTTGTAAAGGATACTTCTCTTGCCAGAATTATTGCGGCATACGAGCTTACCTTTGCGGGAGCGGCGTTTATGAAGTCTGACGGACTTACATGGCCGCTGTTTTATACAGGTGTATTTTATCTCGTATTTGTCGGAATCCTTACACTTTTATTTAATTATATCGAGAAAAAGCTGGATTATTTCAGGTAGGAGGAAGACATGGCAATTTTAGAGGTTAGAAATATAGAAAAACACTTTGGAAGGACTAACGTACTTAAGGATGTCAGTTTTTCCATGGAGGAGGGCAATGCTCTTGCCATAATCGGTTCATCAGGCTCAGGAAAGACTACGCTGTTACGGTGCCTTAACTTCCTTGAGAGACCTGACAGTGGTCAGATTATTGTAAATGGTGAGACTCTTTTTGATGCTTCCGAAGCGGGCAAGGATAAAGACGCGGAGCTTCGCAAAAAGAGGCTGCATTTTGGTATGGTGTTTCAGCAGTTTAATCTTTTTCCACAGTACACAGCACTTGAGAATGTCACTCTGGCAGAGCGCCTTCTGGCACAGGAGACGCCTGAGTTTAAAAAGGATAAAAAAGCAATCCTTACACGTATTGATGAGCATGGAAAGGAGCTTCTGGACAGAATGGGGCTTGCTGAGAGGATGAACCATTATCCGCATCAGCTCTCAGGTGGACAGCAGCAGCGTGTAGCTATAGCAAGGGCACTGGCGCTTAAGCCTGATATACTCTGCTTTGATGAGCCTACATCGGCTCTTGACCCGGAGCTTACCGGAGAGGTGCTTAAGGTCATCCGTTCCCTTGCGCAGCAGAATACCACAATGATTATTGTCACGCATGAGATGGCCTTTGCGCGCGATGTAGCAGACCAGGTGATCTTTATGGACGGTGGTGTGATTGTTGAGCATGGCGACCCACATGAGGTGATTGACCATCCGAAGGAGGAGCGTACCAGGCAGTTCCTCACCAGATATGCGAACGGTTGATGTGTGAGAAATATATTATGCATGTCGAAAAAGTGTGAAATAAGTGTAAATTGAAAAGTAGATATTGATTTTTTTTTAACAAACATATATACTAACAAAAGAAATGGATGTAAATCCATAATTTATAGAAAAGAGGTTTATTCAAATGGCAAATGTTGATTTAACAAAGTATGGCATTACCGGAACAACAGAGATCGTTCACAATCCTTCTTACGAGACATTATTCGAGGAAGAGACAAAAGCCGGCCTTGAGGGTTACGAGGTTGGTAAGGAGACAGAGCTTGGTGCAGTTAACGTTAAGACAGGTATCTACACTGGACGTTCTCCTAAAGATAAATATATCGTTATGGACGAGAATTCTAAGGACACAGTATGGTGGAATACACCTGAGTATCCAAACGACAACCATCCAATGAAAGAGGATGTTTGGGCAACAGTTAAGGATCTTGCTAAGAAAGAGCTCTGCAACAAGAAGCTTTTCGTAGTAGATGCATTCTGTGGAGCAAACAAGGATACACGTATGGCAGTTCGTTTCATCGTTGAGGTTGCTTGGCAGGCTCATTTTGTAACAAACATGTTCATCAAGCCATCAGCAGAGGAGCTTGAGAACTTCGAGCCTGATTTCGTAGTATACAATGCTTCAAAGGCTAAGGTTGAGAACTACAAGGAGTTAGGTCTTAACTCAGAGACATGTGTTGCATTCAACATCACATCAAAAGAGCAGGTTATCATCAATACATGGTACGGCGGAGAGATGAAGAAGGGTATGTTCTCTATGATGAACTACTTCCTTCCACTCAAGGGCATCGCTTCAATGCACTGCTCAGCAAATGCTGACATGAACGGAGAGAACACAGCAATCTTCTTCGGTCTTTCAGGAACAGGTAAGACAACACTTTCTACAGATCCTAAGCGTCTTCTTATCGGAGATGACGAGCACGGCTGGGATGACAACGGCGTATTCAACTTCGAGGGTGGATGCTACGCTAAGGTTATCGGTCTTGACAAAGAGTCTGAGCCTGATATCTACAACGCAATCAGAAGAGATGCTCTTCTTGAGAACGTTACAGTTGCTGATGATGGAAAGATTGATTTCGAGGACAAGAGTGTAACAGAGAATACACGTGTATCTTACCCAATCAACCACATCACAAATATTGTTAAGCCAGTATCTTCAGCACCGGCTGCAAAGAACGTAATCTTCCTTTCAGCAGATGCATTCGGAGTACTTCCACCAGTATCTATTCTTACACCTGAGCAGACACAGTACTACTTCCTTTCAGGATTTACTGCAAAGCTTGCAGGAACAGAGCGTGGAATTACTGAGCCAACACCTACATTCTCAGCTTGCTTCGGACAGGCATTCCTTGAGCTTCATCCTACAAAATACGCTGCAGAGCTCGTTAAGAAGATGGAGAAGAGCGGTGCTAAGGCATACCTTGTAAATACAGGATGGAACGGAACAGGAAAGAGAATCACAATCAAGGATACAAGAGGAATCATCGACGCTATCCTTTCTGGTGCTATCCTTGATGCTCCAACAAAGAAGATCCCTATGTTCGATTTCGAGGTTCCTACAGAGCTTCCGGGAGTTGATTCAGGAATCCTTGATCCTCGTGACACATATGCTGATGCTTCTGAGTGGGAGGCAAAGGCTAAAGATCTTGCAGAGAGATTCAACAAGAACTTTGTTAAGTACACAACAAATGAGGCTGGTAAAGCACTTGTTGCAGCAGGACCACAGTTATAATATATTACAACAGAATTATATTAGATAATTCTAAAGCCGGGCGGTGTATGTCGCCCGGCTTTTTTTGAAGATACTGTATAAAACGTTATAAAACAGGCATTTATCGAGGTTATGGATGTATAAATATTGTTATTGATAATATGAATTTAAGTTATATTAACGATATTGCTTGACAAATACAGATTATAGTAATATTATCATCATGTGAACAGAAATAATAGAAATTGTGAGGAAGGTTTTTCGATGAGAAGACAGGCATTATCTCTTTTAGTTGAGAACAATCCCGGAGTGACCAGTCGTATTTCAGGACTGTTTAGTCGCAGGGGATTTAATATTGATAGTTTCTCCTCAGGGGTTACAGCAGATCCGCGCTACACACGTATCACAATTGTTGCAAGCGGTGATGAGCAGGTGCTTGAGCAGATAGAGAAGCAGTTGGCGAAGCTTGAGGATGTACTTGATATCAAGAAGCTTGAGCCGGGACTCTCAGTGTGCAGGGAGCTTATTATGATAAAGATAAGAGCACTCGATACACAAAGACAGGCAGTTATGAATGTGACTGAGATCTTCCACGGCAAGATAGTTGATGTCACTCATGACTCTATGATTATTGAGCTCATAGGTACACAGGACAAGCTTGATAAGTTCATAGACTTACTTAGCGGCTATGAGATATTAGAGCTCGCAAGAACGGGAATCACAGGACTTACCAGAGGTTCCGATGATGTAGTTATGTTGGATTAGTCACAGGACAATCCTTACATATAAATAGTTTACTTAAATTAACAGGAGGAAAACAAAATGGCAGAACCAAGATTATTTTATCAGGATGATTGTAACCTTTCATTATTAGAGGGCAAGACAATTGCCATTATCGGTTACGGCAGCCAGGGACATGCACATGCACTTAACTTAAAGGATTCAGGATGCAATGTCATCATCGGTCTTTATGAGGGCAGCAAGTCATGGAAGAAAGCAGAAGAGCAGGGCTTCAAGGTATATGTTGCTGCAGAGGCTGCAAAGCAGGCTGATATCATCATGATTCTTATAAATGATGAGTTACAGGCAGATATGTACAAGAAGGACATCGAGCCAAACCTTGAGCCGGGCAACATGCTTATGTTCGCTCACGGCTTCAACATCCACTTTGGATGCATTAAGCCACCAAAGGATGTAGATGTAGCTATGATCGCACCTAAAGCTCCGGGACATACAGTACGTTCAGAGTACCAGGCAGGAAAAGGAACACCTTGTCTTATCGCTGTAGAGCAGGATGCTACAGGAAAGGCATGGGACCTTGCACTTGCATATGGTCTTGGAATCGGCGGAGCAAGAGCCGGACTTCTTGAGACAACATTCCGTACAGAGACAGAGACAGACCTCTTCGGTGAGCAGGCAGTTCTTTGTGGTGGTGTTTGTGCACTTATGCAGGCTGGTTTCGAAACACTGTGTGAGGCTGGTTATGACCCAAGAAACGCATACTTCGAGTGTATCCATGAGATGAAGCTCATCGTAGACCTTATCTACCAGTCAGGCTTCGCAGGTATGAGATACTCTATCTCTAATACAGCTGAGTATGGTGATTATGTAACAGGACCTAAGATTGTTACAGCTGAGACAAAGAAAGCTATGAAGAAGATTCTTTCTGACATCCAGGATGGTACATTTGCTAAGGAGTTCTTACTTGATATGTCACCAGCAGGACGTCAGGTACATTTCAAGGCTATGAGAAAGCTTGCTTCTGAGCATCCTTCAGAGAAGGTTGGTGAGGAAATCCGTAAGCTTTACAGCTGGAATGATGAGAGCGACAAGCTCATCAACAACTAATCTGTCAGATATATATGGCAATAAGACCCGGGGCAGTGATGCACCGGGTTTTTTATATAGCAAAACTTGACAAAATATAGTGTGATGTGTAAAATTATGAATGTTAATCAGACGGATTAAAAATACGCCTTCGTCTCTTTGAGAGGCGGAGCGTTTTTGATATAAGGAGGCAAGTATGTCAGAACCATACAATCACAAGGCCATAGAGAAAAAATGGCAGGAATACTGGAAAGAACACGAGACATTCAAGACAGATGTTTGGGATTTTTCAAAGCCTAAATACTATGCACTTGATATGTTCCCTTACCCTTCAGGAGTAGGCCTTCACGCTGGACATCCGGAGGGCTATACAGCTACAGATATCATGTCGCGTATGAAGAGAATGCAGGGCTACAATGTACTTCATCCGATGGGATATGATTCATTCGGTTTACCGGCAGAGCAGTATGCTGTAAACACAGGTCATCATCCAAACGGTTTCACTCAGAAGAATATAGAGACCTTCTCAAAGCAGTTAAGAGAGCTTGGTTTTGATTATGACTGGTCAAAGATGATTTCCACAAGTGACCCTGAGTTTTACAAGTGGACACAGTGGATTTTCAAGAAGCTTTATGAGGCCGGATATGCAAAGCATATTGATATGCCTGTAAACTGGTGCGAGGAGCTTGGAACAGTTCTCTCAAACGATGAGGTTATAGATGGCAAGTCAGAGCGTGGCGGCTATCCTGTAGTCCGCAAGAACATGAAACAGTGGGTTATTGACCAGCCGGCATTTGCAGAAAAGCTCCTTGAGGGGCTTGATGAGATAGACTGGCCTGAGTCTACCAAGGAAATGCAGAGAAACTGGATTGGCAAGAGTACAGGTGTCGAGGTCAAATTCCAGATTGTAGGCGGTGGAGAGTTCTCTATCTTTACTACATGTATCGAGACAATATATGGTATCACATTTATGGTGCTTGCTCCGGACGGAGATATAGTAAAGGGTCTCATGGACAGAGTCGAGAACAAAGAAGAGGTTCAGGCTTACATAGATGAGACTGTAAAGAAGAGCGATATGGACAGAACTGAGCTTAACAAGACAAAGTCAGGCTGTGAGCTTAAGGGACTTCATTGTATCAACCCTGTAAACGGCAAGGAAGTGCGCATGTTCATCGGTGATTTCGTACTGGCAAGCTATGGTACAGGTGCTGTTATGGCAGTTCCTACCCATGATCAGCGAGATTTCGAGTATGCACAGGCTCATGATATTGAGATGATTCAGGTAATTGATGGTGCAGATGTATCAGAGCATGCATTTGAGAAGCATGATTACCTTGGAAAGGGCTGCAAGCTCATCAACTCAGAGGAGTTTACCGGAATGGTAGTTGAGGATGCTAAGGAAGCTATCACAGCCAAGCTTGAGAAGATGGGCGTGGCAAAGAGAACTGTAAACTACAAGTTCCGTGAGTGGATTTTTGCACGTCAGAGATACTGGGGAGAGCCTGTTCCATGTGTATACAAGGAGGATGGTTCAATCTATTTCCTTCCTGATGATGAGCTTCCGCTTGTCCTTCCTGAGCTTGAGGATTACAAGGGCAAGAATGGCAAGGCACCTCTTGAGAACGCTACAGAGTGGAAGCAGTATGACAGAAACGGCGTAAAGGGTACTCGTGAGACATCCACTATGCCTGGCTCGGCAGGATCCTCATGGTATTATATGAGATATATCGATCCACACAATGATAAGGAATTTGCAAATCAGGAGCTCTTAAAGCACTGGATGCCTGTAGATCTCTATGTTGGTGGACCGGAGCATGCGGTAGGACACCTCATGTATTCAAGAATCTGGAACAGATTCCTCTTTGATCAGGGCTTATCTCCTGTAAAGGAGCCTTTTAAGAAGCTCGTACATCAGGGAATGATCCTTGGATCAAACGGTATCAAGATGGGCAAGAGATTCCCGGAGTTCGTAGTAAATCCTAGTGATGTAGTCGAGGAGTACGGCGCTGACACACTTCGTCTCTACGAGATGTTCATGGGACCACTTGAGGTTTCAAAGCCTTGGAATGATAGCAACGTACAGGGAGCAAAGAGATTCATCACACGTGTATGGAATTTCTTTACAGAGCCTGAGAATATTATCGAAGAGGATGATGGAAAGCTCACAAGAATCTATCATCAGACAGTAAAGAAGGTCACAAACGACTTCGAGGCACTTGGCTACAATACAGCTATCAGCCAGATGATGATTTTTGTCAATGAAGTATACAAGGCAGGCAGATGTCCTAGAGAGTTTGCAGAGGGGCTTATCAAGATGCTTTCTTGTGTATGTCCACATGTTGGTGAGGAAATCTGGCAGAGAATGGGACATGACGATACAATCGCATTTGAGCCATGGCCGGTATACGATGAGGCAAAGACTGTTGAGGATACAGTAGAGATTGCTGTACAGATCAACGGAAAGACTAAGGGCACTCTTGAAATCGGAAAACAGGATCCTAAGGATGAGGTTATTGCAAAAGCAAAGGATGTTATTGCAGATAAGCTTACAGGAAATATCGTAAAAGAGATTTATGTTCCGGGACGTATTGTAAACATCGTAATGAAATAAAAATTACCCGGTATTTTGCACAGCCACTAGACGGCCGGCAGAATACCGGGTGATTTTATTTTTTCAGAACATGTGGTGGAAGTGATGGATCACTTCCGCGAAGCTTCTGCATACCGCGCTGGATCGCATCCTTGGAATCTTTCCAGTCGGCATCTTTATTTTTATAATCATATTTTTCGATGAACCATGCAACATCTTCATATATGCGGTTCATGTTGTCGTGCATTAGAGGGAGCACGATATCGTAAAATTCTTTGCGCTTATCACCTTTTAAATAAGTGTCAGCTCCTTCCAGAACCACTTTCAGGTGATCGAGACAAAATCCTTTTGTGTTCTTTAATTTTTCTTTTAGTTCAGGATCCTTTTCATACATAGTGAAGAAGGTCTTCATGTATGCATTAAAGGTCTTGTTTACGCTGTCGCATATAAAGCAGGTTGATTCACGCTTGTTAATCCAGTCCACGATGGAATTGGAGGAGGCGTTTGCTTTTTTGAAAAGACCGCTCCTTTGCACTGAATCAGGCTTAAAGTTCTTAAATTCTTTGTCCATCTCCTCAATATGGCGCATGTACATGGTTTTTAGTATCCAGGCGTTTCCGAGTGAATTGCCATAGTCAAACATTTTTTTGAAATGTGCACGGCAGAAGCCCTCCTTATCGGTCATATCGCGTATGTCAGCCTCCATGTAAGAGGCACCATGACCAAGTACAAAATCCATGACGTGATCCTCGGTGCGTTTTTCTATATAGCAGAAGGGGCATTCACCGGCATTGTCAAAGGCGTCTGATATGGGGATAGTGTGTATTTGTTCTTTCAAGGTAATACCTCCGGGGTCATATTTTGTTATTTAAAAATCCTCTGGTGTGTAGCTCTCATAAAACTTGATAAAGGTCTGTAAAGAGGTGGAAAGCTTTGAAGACTCCTTGTAAGCAAAGCCAACCTCACGCTTGTGGATTGGTATGCCGAGAGGAATTTCAATCAGGGTACCGTCAGCAAGCTCCTTTGAAACTATGCTTTTTATGACGCAGGCCACACCTACGCCTATTTTGGCAAAGTCGATGAGCAGGTCCATATTTGATATATCTATAGAGTCCTTTACGTGTATCTGGTTCTCCTGCAGATAATCATCAATATATTTACGTGTCATATTGCCTTTATCGAGAAGCATGAGAGTAGAGTTTTGCAAAATCTCGCTCTTTTTGACACCACGGGCGCTTAAGTTGCGCAGATAGTCCTTTGTAGTGACAAATATATCCTCGATGTTGTCCAGATAATAGAAATTGAAAGTCTTAAGGGATGCTGGTTTTCCAATCAGACCTATATCTATTTTGTCATCATCGAGGAGCTTTAAGGTCTCATTGGTGGACTGACATTCGATTGAGATGCTTATATGAGGATTTCTGTGTATGAATTCCTTGAGATATGGCAAAAGCATATATTTGCAGAGTGTTGAGCTGACACCAATCTTAAGCTGGCCGACACCGAGCTCTATTGAGCGCTTCAGCTTTTCCTCCCCCTCATTTAATGCCTCAAAGGCCTCGCTTACATGATCATAAAGAAGCCTGCCCTCATCGGTCAAGACGACACCTCTGGAGCTTCTGGAAAAAAGCTTGCATTCCAGTCCGTCCTCAAGCTTTTGAATTGACTTGCTGATGGCAGGCTGGCTGATATAGAGCTCCTTGGCTGCCTTTGATATATTGCCGGCATTGGCGACAGTATAGAAAATCCAGTAAGATGAGAGATTCTGGTTCATTTGTACCTCCTGTGGTTTGTACTTTTAATGGGCTGTAATCGTTGCTTGTCACAAAAAGGTGTGAACATCAACAAATCTGTGTTTATTATACCATGAGATTTAGTTATGGTAAATATGTTTATTATGTATTTTTATTATGGAAAATCATATGTTATGATGTCTTAAGTAAACTTGATTCAGATACAATCATAATACAATATTTTTATATGCTAGGAGGAATATAAGCATGGGAATGACAATGACACAGAAGATTCTTGCTGCACACGCAGGCCTTGACTCTGTTAGTGCAGGACAGCTCATTGAGGCTGATTTAGATCTTGTGCTTGGAAACGACATTACCTCACCTGTAGCGATTCATGAGATCGACAAGATGAAGGTAGAGGGAGTGTTTAATAAAGATAAAATCGCACTCGTTATGGATCACTTTGCACCAAACAAGGACATCAAGTCAGCAGAACACTGTAAATGTGTTCGCGAGTTTGCCTGCAAAAACGAGATTACAAATTACTTTGATGTAGGAAAAATGGGCATAGAGCATGCACTTTTACCTGAGCAGGGACTGACCGTAGCAGGTGATGTGATTATAGGAGCCGATTCACATACATGTACATACGGAGCTTTAGGAGCCTTCTCTACAGGTGTGGGAAGCACTGATATGGCAGCAGGAATGGCTACAGGCAAGGCCTGGTTTAAGGTACCTTCTGCTATCAAGTTCAATATTGTCGGAAAACCGGCTGAGTGGATCAGCGGTAAAGATGTTATCCTTCATATCATCGGTATGATTGGTGTGGACGGCGCACTTTATAAGTCAATGGAGTTTGTCGGAGATGGACTTAAATATCTTTCTATGGACGACAGATTTACTATCGCCAATATGGCAATCGAGGCCGGCGGCAAGAATGGTATCTTCCCTGTAGATGATCTCACAAGAGAGTACATGAAGGAGCATTCAAAGCGTCCGTTCACAGAGTATGAGGCTGATAGTGATGCAGAGTATGATGAGGAGTATACAATCGACCTTAGCACACTTAAGTCTACAGTTTCATTCCCACATCTGCCTGACAATACACGTACCATCGATGAGGTGGGCGATGTAAAGATTGACCAGGTAGTAATCGGCTCATGTACCAACGGCCGTATGGATGATCTGCGTATTGCAGCAAAGATTCTTGAGGGTAAAAAGGTTGCGGATGGTATCAGGGTTATCGTGATTCCTGCAACACAAAAGATTTATCTTCAGGCTATGGAAGAGGGTCTTCTTAAGACATTTATCGAGGCGGGTGCCATTGTGAGCACACCTACCTGCGGACCATGTCTTGGCGGATACATGGGAGTGCTCGCTGAGGGCGAGAGATGCGTATCTACCACAAACCGTAACTTTGTCGGACGTATGGGTCATGTGGATTCTGAGGTTTATCTGGCAAGCCCTGCTGTTGCAGCTGCAAGTGCCATTACAGGTAAGATTTCAGGACCAAAGGATGTTATGTAAAGATTGGAGGAAGCACAATGAAAGCAGCACACGGTCGTGTATTTAAATATGGAGACAATGTCGATACAGATGTAATCATTCCCGCAAGATATCTGAATTCTTCTGATCCTAAGGAGCTTGCAACACACTGCATGGAGGATATCGACAAGGATTTTGTAAATAATGTAAAGGCCGGGGATATCATGGTAGCCAACAAGAACTTCGGCTGTGGTTCATCAAGAGAGCATGCACCGATTGCCATCAAGGCTGCCGGCGTAAGCTGTGTTATCGCAGAGACATTTGCAAGAATTTTCTACAGAAATGCAATCAATATAGGTCTTCCTATTATCGAGTGCCCTGAGGCAGCAAAGGCAATAAATGCCGGTGATGAGGTGACTGTAGACTTTGATTCCGGTATCATCACAGATGAGACAACAGGAGAGAAGTTTAAGGGACAGGCCTTCCCACCGTTCATGCAGAAGATTATCGACTGCGAGGGACTTGTAAACTATATAAATCAGAAGTAATTATAAAAATTCCCGAGGTTATATAACCGCGGGAGTTTTTAGTACAATATTAAAAGTAATGTTGTTTACAAATAAATTGTAGCATTTTTGTTATTGATTTGATATATGAAATTTATTATACTATAAATGATAATAATTGTCTGCATATAGAGATGCTGCAATATGGATTTAGATAAGATAAAAAGAGAAATGAGGTAAAAAATGGATTTATTATATTCAAGCACAAGAAACAGTGAAAAGAAAATAACAGCTTCACAGGCTATCCTTAAGGGCCTTGCCGATGACGGAGGATTATTTGTACCTGAGAGCATTCCGGCACTTGATGTTTCTATTGAGGAGCTTTCTAAGATGTCATACCAGCAGGTAGCATATGAGGTTATGAAGCTTTTCCTTACGGATTTCACAGAGGAAGAGCTTAAAAATTGTATCAACAGGGCATACGACAGCAAGTTTGATACTACTGAGATTGCACCGCTTAAGTTTGCTGACGGGGCTTACTACCTTGAGCTGTTCCATGGCTCTACAATAGCCTTCAAGGATATGGCATTATCCATTCTGCCTCATTTACTTATCACATCTGCAAAGAAAAACAATGTTAAAAACGAGATTGTCATCCTGACAGCCACATCAGGAGACACAGGAAAGGCAGCTATGGTAGGCTTTGCTGATGTTGAGGGTACACAGATTATCGTTTTCTATCCAAAGAATGGTGTCAGCCCGATTCAGGAGAAGCAGATGCTTACACAAAAGGGTGCCAATACTCATGTAGTGGGTATTCACGGCAACTTTGACCAAGCACAGTCAGCAGTAAAGGCTATGTTCAATGATAAGGCTCTTGCAGAGACGATGGATGCCGCAGGCTATCAGTTCTCATCTGCCAACTCAATCAATATAGGTCGTCTTGTACCACAGATTGTGTACTATGTATATGCTTACTCAAAGCTTTTTGCACAGGGAGCTGTCGCAAAGGATGAGAAGATAAATATCGTTGTTCCTACGGGAAATTTTGGAAATATACTTGCAGCGTTTTATGCAAAGAACATGGGACTTCCTGTTGCAAAGCTTATCTGCGCCTCAAACGAGAACAAGGTGCTTTACGATTTCTTCACAACAGGAGAGTATGATAAAAACAGAGAGTTTATTCTGACAAATTCACCATCCATGGATATTCTCATCTCTTCAAATCTTGAGAGACTCATTTACCGTATCGCAGGAAATGATGCAAATAAGAATGCTCAGCTTATGGCTTCGCTTGCTAAGGATGGCAAATATACTGTAACACCTGAGATGAAGGAAAAGCTTTCTGACTTCTATGGAAATTACACAAGTGAGAAGGAAACCGCTGAGGTTATCAAAAAGCTTTACGAGGATACAGGATACATTATTGATACTCATACAGCAGTTGCAGCAGGTGTATATGACAAGTATAAGGAGGCTACAGGTGATACAGCCACAAAGACTGTTATCGCATCTACAGCAAGTCCATTCAAATTCACAAGAAGTGTGATGGATGCAATTGATCCTAAGTACGATTCAATGACAGACTTTGAGCTTGTCGATGAGCTTTCAAAGCTTGGCAACGTTAAGGTACCAAATGCCATCGAGGAAATCAGGGATGCAAAGATTCTTCACAACACAGTATGTGATGTGGATCAGATGGAAAACACTGTTAAGAAAATGCTCGGTGTGAAGTAATAATATATTGTTACCCTTTGGCCCTTTAATCATATAATTGTAACTGGTCTGATATATAATTATATATAGAGCAACATAAAAGAACATCTGCTGTTTGCAGATGTTCTTTTTGTGCTCTGATCATAGAGTGAATAATTATCAGATTACTGAAATAATCATGTATACTCTTTACTACATTAATAAAAGAAATTCAAGAAATAGGTGGAACTTATTTACTATTTATTTTTTCCTTACATGAGGTTATACTAGTTTTGATGATTTTACATATTTTTTTGTATAAATAAAATGATATGAGGGTAAAAAGGTATTTTGACCCTTTAATCATAAAATCCGTGGTAACTATTTAGGAATAATAAATAAAGATACAGGAGAAAGAAGCATGAACTATTTTATTATAATAGATGCAGTCACGCTGATACTAGGAATTTACATAATATTTGTGTCACTACGAATGAAGAAAAGCGGCAAGATTGAAAGTACCTTTGTGGCTGAGGATGAGATGAAAAAGATAAAGGATACGGCCGGATATATAGCTTATATTTATCCAAAGTCGCTTGTATTCGGCATTGTGATTTTTGTTATCAGTATAGTTGCGATAGTTTCGGATTGCCTCAAAAAAATACCGTATTGGTCATATGTGGAGATGATTATATTCGTCGCAGTAATTATCTGGTTTTCAAATATGTTACGAAATGCCAGAGAAAAATTTGTTAAATTCTAACATGAATTTTGCATTGCAACATGAGACATAATAAAGTATAATGAATTTACAAAGATACCTGAGATGTTCGACAACCCTGTGTATTTAGAACCTACATTTACTTTAAACGGGATTCCTATATGAGCTGTTGGATGTCAGGCCGTCATTATGCAGCGGAAGGCAGAAGGCAGACTGCGGTTACCCACCTAGCAAGAGCGCTAGGAGTCTAAATTACAGGGCCGGCATTTTGGGTTCTTACAAAAGAATAATAATGTACAAAAGAACTCCGGACGTACAAAAGCTTTATGAGATACAAAAGATTTTTAAAGCACAAAGGATTCTTAGGTACAGATGATAAAGGGAGCTGTTTTTGCAGCTCCCATTTTTTGAGCAGTAACCACTATTTGGGTGTTAAGGAGAACAGAAATTTGGCAAATAGAAGACGAAGACGGCAAAAGCCGAATCGGATGGTCTGGATAATGCTTGCGATAACCATGGTATGTGTGGTTATTGTTTTTGCAATTGTTATGGTACAAAAGGAAAAAGGGACACTTGTAAAACAGGCGAGGGCTGTGACGAAGGATATGGTGTATGAGAATGCATATATTGTGTCAAATGACGATGGAAGGCTGATTTTCATATGTGATGGAGATCTATACAGGGCAAAGGGTACCATGGAAGAGAACTTTACAGGTGTCTGTGATATTGAAATCAGTGGCTCTAAAGTCAAAAAGATACAGATAAAGCCGGATGATATATCAGGTGTGATGCTGTCGTACGGAGACGGTACCATGCAGATTGCAGGGCAGGGTGACATTCCAATGCAGTCAGACAAGCTGCCGGTGTATGATGAGACAGGCACTTCACCTAAGGAAATAGCGGTTTCTGACCTGATAATCGGAAGTGAAACACTTTCTTACATACTTGATTCCGGCAGGATATGTGCCATCGTCAGAAGACAGGTACCTGACCTTACATACATAAGAGTGCTTATAAAAAACGATGGAAAGGATGCATTTCCAACAATTGCGGCAGCTGCCGCAGCTAACCTTTATGTGGATGATGCTGACTGTGGAGGCAATGCTATTGACGATGTGGGTGCATATATGGCAAATGCGCAAAAAAGCCGGATAAAGGTGAGCTCAGCGGACAATTATGTCAGCATAAACGGTAAGAGCTATCCGGGCTCATTTGAGTTTATCGGGACAGAGGAAGGTATTGTGGCGGTGAATACAGTCGATGTGGAGACATATGTGCGCTATGTGCTGCCGTCGGAGATGCCGTCTACATTTGATGCAGAGGCGCTTAAGGCTCAGGCTGTTTGCGCAAGAACATTTGTATATTCACAGATGAAAAATACACAGTATGCGTTATACGGAGCAAATATTGACAATACCACAGCTTTTCAGGTCTATAACGCTTCAGAAACAAAGCAGTCGACCGATGAGGCTGTAAAAGCTACGGCAGGGCAGGTTGTCTCATGCGGAAGGAGCTTAATAACGTGTTATTATTTTTCTACGTCTGCCGGAAAAACCGAGGATATGGAGGTATGGTCTTCGAGTACACCGGATTTCATACACAAGGTGGAGTCGGTGGATGACAATTCGCCATACTACAGATGGACCTCGGAGCTTGATTTATCGGCATACAATGATCCTCAGTACGGCACAGCAACAGGTGTTTCTGTCGATAAGACGTCGGATGTTGGTTATGTACTTTCACTCACAATAAATTACGGAAACAAATCGCAGACCTTTACGGCGGAGAATGATATAAGAAAGGCGTTAGGGCATTATCAGAAAAAAGTTACATTAAACGATGGCTCTGTGAGGGAGAATATGTCGATGATACCAAGCGCCTGCTTTAGTGTGAGTGCCGGTGCAAATGGTCACTATACACTGTCCGGCGGAGGCTTCGGCCATGGAATAGGCTTCAGCCAGTATGGGGCAGACAAGCTGGCAAAGGCAGGAAGCAGCTATAAGGATATAATCGGATATTATTATAAGGATGTGACTGTGGTGGATATAAGCAGTGTACGTAGTGAGCAGTGATATGCCTACAAAAAATTGATAGCATGGATAGTAGAAATGTGGTAATATCGAAGTGCTTAGATACATGACTATGTGTGTGATAGTAAGATACATTGTAATTATTTCGTAAGAAAACAAGAGGATTTGATGATGAATTTACCGATAGAGTTTGAAAAAAAGATGAAGGCCTTTCTGGGTGATGAGTGGGATGATTTCTTATACAGCTATGACAATAACAGATTTCAGGCACTCAGATTTAATACATTAAAGGTACAAAGCCAAGAAGAAAGAATGCGGATATTGAAGGTACTTGGAATTTCTTCAGATAAAAGGGTTTCGTGGGCAAATGAGGCATATTACTTTGATGAGAATGTGCGTCCGGGAAAGCATCCGTATCATGAGATGGGGCTTTACTACATACAGGAGCCAAGTGCCATGTCGGCGGCTGCACTTTTAGCTCCAAAGCCGGGTATGAGAGTGCTTGACCTGTGTGCGGCACCCGGTGGAAAGAGCACACAGCTTGCCACATATTTAGGAGACAGCGGACTTTTGGTATCAAATGAGATTAACACACAAAGAAGCCGGATTTTGTCGCAGAATATAGAGCGTATGGGAATTAAAAATGCGATTGTGACAAATGAGGACAGCTTTGTGCTTGCTTCACATTTCCCGGGCTTTTTTAATGCTATACAGGTGGATGCACCTTGCTCAGGAGAGGGAATGTTTCGAAAGCTGCCTGAGGCAATAGAGCAGTGGAGCATGGAAAATGTGGCAATCTGTGCGGCAAGGCAGAAGGAAATACTGGACAATGCTGCGGTGATGCTTAAGCCGGGAGGCGTGATAGTATACAGCACCTGCACCTTCTCGAAGGAAGAAAATGAGGATGTAATTGAGTATTTTTTGGAGAGACATCCTGATTTTACACTTGAGGAAATGGAGCGCTTCTGGCCGCATAAGGTGGACGGAGAGGGGCATTTTGTGGCAAAGCTTGTGAGAAGAGGCAGTGGTAATGAGCTTGGTGCGGATTATGATGTATGCGAGGATAGCTGTAATAAAGTAGAGGACACAGGCCTTAAAGCTGACAGGAAAACAAAAAAGAACAAAAATAGTAAGAACAGGAAAAACGAAACAAAGCCGGCTCTCACAAAAGAAAATATGAAGCTTCTCACAGAGTTTCTTGATGAGACCATATCAGAGGATGTGGCAGCATGGATTAAAAACTCAAGGCTTGTAATGTTTGGGGAGCAGCTCTACAGGCTGCCTGATATGGAAGTTGATATTAAAGGGCTTAAGGTGCAGCGCGCAGGGCTTCATATAGGAGAGTTCAAAAAACAGCGCTTTGAGCCGTCACATTCGCTTGCACTTGCACTTAAGCTAAGTGAGGCTAAAAACGTAGTAAAGCTTACCTGGGATGATCCGCAGACAACAGGCTTTTTCAATGGTCAGTCAGTTATGTTATCTGATGAGCAGGCGGCTGAATGCAAAAAGGGCTGGGCACTTGTATGTGTAGATGGATATCCGGCCGGCTGGGGCAAGGTGAATGGCATACAGGTTAAAAACCATTATCCTAAGGGGCTTAGAAATAAAATATAAATCAAATATAAAATTTTCTACTTGCAAAATATAGAGATTGTGCTAAAATGACTTATGTGTTATTAAGAAATAAGCATTTGCGATATATATGTCGCAGCTATATATAATAAAAGCAATGAAGGTGCATAGTAGATTATAGTACTTTGACCAGAGAGAGATTGTCATCGGCTGAAAGCAGTCTTACAAAAAGGCTATTGATTGAAGTTCACACTGAAGCTGCATGGATGAAGTACAGTAGTTCATGACGTGTTATGTACGTTACACATATCAATGAGAGTCCATTGAGTAAAACGTCAATGGAAATCAGGGTGGTATCGCGGAATTTTCGTCCCTGCACGGTTTAATAGCCATGCAGGGGCGTTTTTTATCGCATAAACGGGAAATTCGAGCTTGGAGTTACGAGTTTATGCAAATTAAGAAAAATATTATGAGGTGAAATTCGATGAGAGACAAAATTCAACAGATCAGAGAGAAAGCACTTGCTGAAATTGATAAGGCTGACGGCCTTGAAAAATTAAATGATGTGCGTGCTGCAATTCTTGGAAAGAAGGGTGAGCTCACAGCTGTCTTAAAGGGCATGAAGGATGTTGCTCCGGAGGACAGACCAAAGGTAGGCCAGTGGGTCAATGAGACACGTGAGGCAGTTGAGAAGCTTCTTGATGAGAAGGTTAAGAAATTTGAGGCAGAGGCACTTAAGCGCAAGTATGAGAGCGAGAAAATAGATGTCACTATGCCTGCAAAGAGAGGCAAAAAGGGTAATCTTCATCCTGTAACACAGGTAAAGGACCAGCTCTCGGAGATTTTCACATCTATGGGCTTTGAGGTTTACGAGGGTACAGAAATCGAGAATGATTACTATAATTTTACAGCTTTAAATACTCCAAAGGATCATCCGGCCCGTGATATGCAGGATACGTTCTACTTATCACCTGAGTTCTTACTTCGTACACAGACCTCAGCAGGACAGATTCACGTTATGGAAGCAAAGAAGCCGCCTATCAAGGTTGTTTCACCGGGTAAGGTTTTCCGTTCAGATGATGATGCGACACATTCTCCTATGTTCACACAGATGGAGGGTCTTGTGGTAGATAAGGGAATCACACTGTGCGATTTAAAGGGTATGCTTGACCAGCTTGTAAAGAAGATGTTCGGAAAGAATGTCACAACTCGTCTTCGTCCTTCATACTTCCCATTTACAGAGCCGTCTGTAGAGGTTGATGTAAGCTGTTTCCAGTGCCACGGCAAGGGCTGCTCTTTATGCAAGGGCACAGGCTGGATTGAGGTGCTTGGTGCAGGTGTAGTAAATAAAAAGGTGCTTGAGGGCTGCGGCATAGACACAAATGAGTATAGTGGTTTTGCATTTGGTATCGGTCTTGAGCGTATTGCAATGCTCAAATACGGAATTAACAACATCAAGCTTTTATTCGAGTCAGACCTTAGGGTATTAGACCAGATTGATGACAAATAGATTCATTTCTTGAATATATAACAGGAGGCAAAAATTATGTTAACACCACTTAGCTGGTTAAAAGATTATGTAGATATAGATGTAACACCAAAGGAGTTAGAGGAAAAATTATTCTCATGTGGTTTCGAGGTTGAAGAATCATATGAGGTGGGAAAGGATATCTCAAACGTAGTAGTCGGCCTTGTAGAAAAATGTGAGCCGATTCCGGAGACACACCTAAGTCTGTGTCAGGTAAATGCCGGAGCACATGGCACATTCCAGATCTGCTGTGGAGCGGACAATGTAAAGGCAGGTGGCAAATATCCTCTTGCACTTATCGGTGCCACAGTATATGCCACAGCAAAGGATCACGTTACAATAGAGGGCGTGATGGAGATAAAGCAGGGCAAGCTGCGTGGATATGATTCATATGGAATGTTATGCTCAGGCGTAGAGCTTGGCTTAAATGAGGACCTTTATCCGGGTGCAGGCTACAACGGACTTTTGGTTTTACCTGAGGATGCTAAGGCGGGAGATGATGTAAAACCTATCCTTGGCCTTGATGACTGGATTTTTGATATTGCAATCACAGCAAACAGACCTGACTGTCAGTGTATATATGGCATGGCAAGAGAGGTTGCTGCTGTTTTGGGAAAAGAGCTTAAGGAGCCTGCACTTGACTATACTACTGATGATGTGAAGAAGGAAAATTTCAAGGTATCTGTCCTGGCACAGGACATCTGCCCTCGCTACACAGCTCACTATGTGCATGATGTAAAAATCTCTGAGTCACCGGCATGGATGAGAAAACGTCTTGCACTTGTTGGAATAGGCTCTATCTCAAATGTGGTAGACATCACTAACTTTATTTTAAAAGAGCTCGGACAGCCAATGCATGCTTTCGATTACTCATACCTTGAGGGAGATGAGATTGTAGTAAGACGTGCAAACGATGGAGAGAAAATTGTCACACTCGATGAGAAGGAATTTGAGTTAAACAGCAATAACCTTGTTATCTGTGACGGAAAGAAGGCAGTTGCGCTTGCCGGTATCATGGGCGGCTTAAATTCTGAGATTAACGACGGTACAACAGAGGTGATGTTTGAATCTGCAAAATTTGCAAGAGATAATATCAGAAAGAGCTCTCGTGCGCTGGGACAGGCTTCTGATTCGAGTGCACTTTACTCAAAGGGTGTAAATGAGTACACAACAGCCATGGCTATGAAGAGAGCGCTTCACCTGATGGAGGAGCTTGGCTGTGGTAAGGTTTCTTCAACTCACGTTGAGGTGACTACAGGAAATTCGCTTGAGCCAAAAGAGATGAAGGTTTCTATTGCAAAGGTTAATGGTGTGCTTGGAATAGAGGTACCTACAGAGGATATTGTGAGAATACTCACAAATTTAGGCTTTGCACCGGTTGTAAGCGGTGATGAGCTGACACTCATGATTCCTGCATATCGTGAGGATATGGAGGATTATCCGGATGTGGCCGAGGAGGTTATCCGTATGTATGGCTATGACCATGTCATTCCTGCATTCATGCCTACGGCACAGGTTACACTCGGAGGACTCAACCTTAGACAGCAGACAGAGCGCAAGATAAAAGAGGTGCTCTGTGCAGCAGGCGCGTATGAGGGAATACATTACTCATTCTTCTCACCTGCTGATCTTGATTTGCTCAGATTCCCGGAGGATGCACCTGAAAGACATGCTATCAGGCTTATAAACCCAATCAATGTTGACCTCTCGCTTATGAGAACAACACTTGCTTCTGAGATGCTTTATGCCATGGCAAGAAACCAGAAGAAGGGTATCCTGGAGGGAAGAATCTTTGAGCTGGGAAATATCTTTATCGCAAAGGAGCTTCCGCTTACAGAGTATCCGGATGAGAGAGAGACACTTTGCGCAGGCGTATTCGGTGAGAATGAATCGTTCTTTACTATAAAGGGACTGGCTGAGACTGTAGCAGATGCGCTTGATGTGAAGTTTACATACAAGCCGGCTCAAAAGCCATTCCTTCATCCATATCAGACAGCAGAGGTATTCTGTGACGGACAAAAAATCGGATATCTCGGTCAGGTAAGATATGAGATATGCGATGAGCTTGACATGAGAGTACCGGCATATGTGATGGAGCTTGATTTAAGAGTTCTTTCACAGTGGTATGGAAAGGACAGAGTATTTACTCCAATCTCAAAATTTGATGATGAGAAGAGAGATTTTGCTTTTGTTGTGGACAAGGATATCACATGTGAGCAGATTGAAAACGGTATCAGGGAAGCCTGTGATTATGTCTCAGATGTTACATTGTTTGATGTTTACGAGGGTGTACAGCTTCCTCCGAATAAGAAGAGCATGGCGTACAGTGTAGTATTTACACCAAAGGATGAGGAGCTTAAGACTAAGAAGGTCGAGGGCTTTGTAAAGGATATACTTGCTCATCTTAAAGAGACTGCAGGTATCACACTTCGTGGTTAGATGTTAGTATAGTGTTAGGAATAGGAAAATTATGGACGTAAAAGATTTTGATTATGATCTTCCGGAGGAGCTAATAGCACAGGATCCTCTGGAGGACCGCTCCAGCTCAAGACTCATGGTGCTTGACAAGAAGACAGGAGAAGTCAGCCATCATGTGTTCAAGGAGATAGTTAAATATTTAAGACCGGGCGACTGCCTTGTGCTCAACAATACAAAGGTAATTCCTGCACGTCTTTTTGGCGTGAAAGAAGGCACTATGGCAAAGATAGAGATACTTCTTCTAAAGCGCAGACAAAATGACGTATGGGAGACTCTTGTAAAGCCGGGTAAAAAGGCAAAGCCGGGCACAAGGATTATATTTGGTGACGGACTTTTAACAGGTGAAGTAATAGATGTGGTTGATGATGGAAACAGGCTGATTCAGTTTAGCTATGAGGGTATTTTTGAGGAGATACTTGATAAGCTCGGACAGATGCCATTGCCGCCATACATCACACATCAGCTAAAGGACAAGAACCGCTACCAGACAGTATATGCAAAGTATGACGGCTCGGCCGCTGCGCCTACGGCAGGACTGCATTTCACAAAGGAGCTTTTACAGCAGGTAAAAGATAAGGGTGTGGATATTGCAGAGGTGACTTTACATGTGGGGCTTGGCACGTTTAGACCGGTAAAGGTGGATAATGTGCTTGATCACCATATGCATTCTGAGTTTTACATGGTGTCACAGGAGGCTGCAGACAAGATTAATAGTGCAAAGAAAAATGGCGGCAGAATAATATCTGTTGGCACTACAAGCACTCGTACCTTAGAGGCAGCATCCGATGAAAACGGCGTGCTAAAAGAGTGCAGCGGATGGACGGATATCTTTATTTATCCGGGATACAGCTTTAAGGTGATTGACTGTCTGATTACAAATTTCCATCTGCCACAGTCTACACTTGTCATGCTTGTGTCAGCATTAGCAGGCAGAGAGCATGTCCTCAATGCATACAAAGAGGCTGTAGAGGAAAGATATAGGTTTTTCAGCTTTGGTGATGCGATGATGATTTTGTAGAGTGATTCACTACAAAATAGCGATACAACAGATTATGGAGATATGAAGAAAGCCAGGGGTGATTAAACCTCTGGCTTTTCTTTGTAGATGAACGTATGAGATAATCCGTTGCGGAATGTAATAGAGTGAACGGCTCCGTCTTTGAAAATGATGTTGTCTATGATGCTGCTGAGAAAAGAATCAAGGACCTCTGGAGAAACGGTAGCACTCAGCGATTGAAAGCTGACGTAATTTCGGTCAGTGAGCTTCTGGGAGAGTATGAAGTTGCTTGCCTTGGCGATAAATTCATCATCAGTGATAGACTGTTGCAGGCTGTCTTCTGATGCCAGGAACGCCAACTTGTCCTCGACTTCTTCCAGGGAGTCCGAAAGCTGAATCTTCTGAGTGAGGTATTCGGATTCCGACATGGCTTTTTCGGAATAGAGGAACAGCTTGTTCAGACGGTCAATAGCTCTTTCCAGACGGACTTTTTCCTTTTTGAGTTTTGATAGCTGCAATGGCGGCTCGGAGCCTGTTTTGATTTTGACGTCTTTTCCGAAGACCTCTCCCTTGATGGTTCCGGTGCGGAGCGTATGAAACAGATCATGTAATCCGTCCGGGGCAATGGCGGCCACCGGGGAGAAAGTATCGCCGGAGAGTAGCTGCTGTTCCAGTTCCTGTATGCTCGTTTCCGGAGAGAACGCTTTTTGAGCGTTGAGCATATTGAGAATGTAGTTGAAGACGAACTCGCCAACGATTGGGTCTGAGGTAGATTTTCCGGTACACCACAGCTTGCTTTTTCTGTGCGTAGGGCAGAAGTAGAGAGAATAGCGTCTGCCAGTAGTCTTCTTTATGGTGGAAATGGAACTGGTCATAGGTTGACCGCAATTTCCACAGATGAGCAGGCCGGAGAAAATGTGCGTGTATTTGCTCTTGCCACTCTTACGAAATGATTTGAGCCTGCGGTTGGATTCCAGGAGTGCAAGGATACGTTCTTTCTGTTCTCGGCTTACGATGGCCGGGTGGTGGTCTTTCACGGTAATCCATTCGGATTTATCCTTAGGACGTTGCCGGTCCCCTTCCTTAAGGCGGTTGTACTGGTAATCGCCGCAGTAGAATACGCTGCGAAGAATAATATCCAGAGAGACAGGAGACCAGTCATTACCGGCACGAGTCCGGTAGCCATGTTCGTTCAGATACCGGGCCAGGTAAACCAGGGAGCGGAGTTCTTCGTATTTGTCATGAATCAGATGGGCGATGTTGTACTCGTCGGAGTTGAAGCTGAAAGCCTGTTCCTCCGGGTCATAATCGTAGCCGTAAGGAATACGTCCGCCGTTCCACTGCCCGTTGCTGGCTCTGGAAATCATAGTGGCAGTGACACGTTCCGAGGTCATGTTACGCTCCAACTCCGCAAAGACAAGGATAATTTTGAGCATCGCTTCTCCCATAGCCGTACTGGTGTCGAATTGCTCGTTTTTCGAGACAAAGGTAACGCCCAGGTTTTTAAGCTCCTGGTACATCTCTGCAAAGTCCAGAAGGTTTCTGGAGATGCGGTCAATCTTCCAGACCAGCAGATGCGTGTACGTGCCGGTCCGAAGCTGAGACATCATTTTCTGAAATTCTGGCCGGATGGTATTTTTGCCAGAGTACCCGGCATCCTCGAAGATTGTCACATCGTCAGTGTTCAGTATCAGCTTGGCGTAGGCAATCAAATCTTGACGCTGCATAGGCAGAGAGTCCCTGTCGATCTGATGCAGGGTAGAGACTCGTATGTAGATAGCCACTTTTGCGTGAGTGGCAGCACTGTTTGAAATCATATTTTTCCTCCAAAAATACGCCGTCCCATTACAGAACGGCGCATGTTCATTTCTACGCCCTTTTAGTCGGGCAATTCAATATTACATCCCTTAATCCGGCAAAATCCGTTATGTAAGGTTTTAGAGCTTTCAGCGAATTAAGAGAAATATTTTTCTGGTTGGGCTTTTGCTCGTTGAGCACATAGGTAGGCAACACATAGAACTCCCAGTATTCCAGGGCAAGCGGCGAGACGTCTTTTGTCAGTGCTTTGTAAAGGCAAAAAACGTAGAGGTCAGAATGACGCTTGACGTCCGGAGAATATCCGGCTTTCGGGTCCCAGGCTCTGTGAGGTGCTATGCTGAACTGTATATGCTCGTGGTACGCTTCATCCCAGGATTGGAGATAAGAAGCGGATTTGACTTCGATTCGCTGTCCGGTAGGACTGGTCAAATCAAAGGGGAGCCAATCAGTTCGCATTTTCGAATCGGGGGGGGGTAATAACGCACTGTGTACTATGTATTCTGCAAGTACGCCCCGGTCTGTGTTGTTGAGCAGATCACTGTAAGCCCAGGACCAGAAATCTACTACCGACAAGCCGGTGTCTTCCCCATGAAAAGTAAATTTGTTATTGGATGTTAATTGCTCCATGCAGGAATCCTCCCTTCGCAGAGAGAGGCTATGCCATGGATGTTGCCGCCAAGAGCAAAGACCAACGCCCGGCGGCAGTCGGTGTCTGTCAGAATATCGGAATAGGTATGGACCAACGGCAAGAACTCACGAACCGAAAGTGAGAGTTTCTTCCGCAGGTGTGCTATTTTGTTAATTGTTCCGGCAGACAGCGATGCAGGCCCTTCCTCCAGAGAAGAACAGAAGGAAGAGAGATAGAGCAGTAGAGCCGCAGCATCGCAATTCAGTTGTTCTTCGGTCCAGGCCAGGAAAAAGTATTTCTTTGAATCCATAAGCCCTCCTGTCCGGTATCATCTGAAATGACGATACCAATCTAAACGGATAATCTTTTTTCATCGTCAAGGTATTTTTTGCTTTCCTCAAGAGCTTTGAGGTAGCCCTTCATTTCCCCTTTAAATTCATAACGCTTTTCTGTTGGCAGAGCCTTGTAAATACTCAGCAGCTCCTTCTCATCATCGGTGTAAGTTTCGGTCTGGACGTCAGTGTAAGCAGATTCTTTTCCGGTCAGAATGTAGTCGGTAGAGACGTGCAGAAACCGGGCAATGTCTGCGATGTATTTAGCTGGCGGCAGAGTGTTTCGAGCCTTCCAGGTAGAGTAGGAAGACTGGTTAATGCCAAGAAATTTGCACAGTGCATAAGGCGTTTGCTCCCTCTGTTCGAGAACTGTTTCGATTCTGTCGATTGCTTCCATGTAGCACCTCCGTAAAATAATTCGAGAAATCGAAGAAAAACTCTTTACAAATTCGAGTTTTCGAGCTACAATACAATCACAAGCTACAAATGATTCGCAAATGGGAAGTGCTAAATCGCATAAGTAGTTTGTGATTGCGTATGTAGTGTACGTTTGTACCGTTAAATTGTATCATTTTACTTCGAGAAAGTAAACTACATATGCAAAAATCCATCAGAAAGGAGGAAAAGCATAATGCAGGGCAATATCACTGACTGGGGCAAGGAAGTTAAGAAGGGTCTGATTGAACGAGGCTGGTCTATCAACGATTTGGCTGAGAGAATCGGCAAGTCAAGAACCAGGGTATCCGGAGTTGTGAATGGCCGGATTTACTCGGATTCGATTGCAAGTGCAATCAGTGACCTTCTCAATATCGAAAAGGCATCAGCGTCCATGAAAGAAGCAACCAGAGATTGGTGTATGGATGCAAGAAAAGCCATGATTGACCTGGATATGAACACAGGGGAGCTGGCTGAGAAGACTGGCTACTCTACACAATATCTGAATGCAATTATCTGTGGCAGATGCTATTCGCCGCCGGTTATGAAAGTGATAAGCGGTGCACTCGGAATCCAGGAATATCAAGGGAAACAGGATTCCTCTAAAGACAGTTAAATTGTAACAGGAAAGATGGTGTGAAGAAATGGGAAGAGGCTCTACGAAAGGTAATGAAAATGTGTATTTTGTTGCCAGAAAAAGGGCAGCAATGTACAACGAGAGGCTATACTCCAGAGAAGGTGCGGCGGAGTTGCTTGGCATATCTGTTTCAACACTCGCAGATTATGAGTTGGGAAATACGAAGGTAGTTCCGGTAGACAAAGTGGTTCTCATGGCGGACCTCTATAATGCACCGGAGCTGAAAACTGGGTATTGCAAGCATGAATGCCCGATATGCAGTTATCTTCCGGTTGCAACAGAGGCGAAAGGCCTGGAAGGGATAACCCTTCGACTGATGAAGAGACTGGATTGCGATGAGCTGAACCGCATCAAAAAAGAACTCGTAGACATTACAGAAGATGGAATCATCGACGAAACAGAGAAGCCGGAGCTGAAAAAGATCCTGGCTTTTTTAGATGAAGTTGCGGAGTCCATCAGCGAACTGAAAATCGTAGGCGAGAAGTTTTTGAAGAAGGTGTGAGTATGGATGTGCAAAAAATGCTTGAAATTCTGAAAAGAGATTACGGAATCGAAAGCAAAGAGGAACTGATAGAAAGATTTGAGTCCAGCAAGGGGATCAACATCGGAATTTTCACTGAACGGAGGCAGACAGCATGAGAAGCAGAGTTATGAGACGTAGGATGCACAGGGTTCTGTGGAAGAAACTGAGCAGAATCTACGCAGTGGATATGGCAGAAGTTCTGGGCTGGATAGAATACATAAGCATCACGGGAATTTTCCAGTGCTTTTGTATTGTGATGGCTTGTGAGCAGAGAGGCAGGGTAGCTTTTGGAGGAGAGTATTTGATTCTTCCGGCGGCGATACTTGCAAGACTGTGGATTCCAGAAATGATACAGAGTGTGAGTGGCGTTCTGGAGATGCCGGATGAGGAAGAAGATAATGTGTGAGATATGCGGACAGAATCCTTGCCATCCGAGATGCCCGAATGCTCCGGAACCGAAAGAGGTTCATATCTGTTCGGAATGCCTGGAAGGAATCTATCCGGGCGACAGATTCTATGAGAGCTGCGGAAGTTATGTGTGCGAGGAGTGCTTAAAAAGCATGACGATTGATGAAATATTTGAATTACTGGGTGAGAGCCTGGAAAAAGCATAGGAGGTAGGATATGGGACAGATGACCGTAGAACAGTGGTACGGCACGATAAAAACCGGACTGACAAAGAAGCTGACCGAAAACAAAGAAGCGTTACCGGCTGGCTTTAATCAGCAGAGATTTATTCTGAATTGCATTACGGTAATCCAGGATATGATGAAGGACGATAAGAAGAAAGCACAGTTGGAGAAGATCAACCCGGAAACTATCCCGGTTTGCCTGGCAAAAGCGGCATACCTGGGACTGGATTTTTTTAATGGAGAGTGTTACGCAATCCCGTATGGCGGAAACCTCACTTTTCAAACTGATTACAAAGGCGAGATCAAATTGTGCAAGCGGTACAGCAAAAATAAGATTAAAGACATTTTTGCGAAAGTAGTACGGCAGGGCGATTTCTTCATGGAAGAGGTAGATGGAGGCAAACAGAATGTGAAGTACAGACCGAAGCCGTTTTCCAATGAACAGATGATTGGAGCATTCGCTATTGTGGTTTTTGAAGATGGTTCGATGATGTATGACACGATGAGTTCGGAAGACATCGAAAATGTCAGAAACACATACTCTAAAGCAAAAGACAGCCAGGCATGGAAAAGCAGCACTGGTGAGATGTACAAGAAAACGGTATTGAGAAGATTGTGCAAGTTGATTGATTTGGACTTTGACAATATAGAGCAGCAGAAAGCCTACGAAGATGGTGGGGATGCGGTATTCAATCAGCAGTCCCTTCCGGGAGCAACAACAGGACAGGCGTTGTTGCCGGAGAATGATAAGCCGGTAGACGCTTTTGCAGCGATGAAAGCCCAGAAGCAGGCAGAGCCGGTTATTGACGGAATGGTTTTGGAAGAGGCGTAGGAGGTAGTGGCATATGGTTTTGACGGCAGAGAATTATTATAGCAAAGAAGCGAACGAGAAGTATATGAGTGTGTCCCAGTATAAGGATTTCGCAGGAACATACGGAAAGATGGCGTGTGAATTTTCGGCCATTGAGAAGCTGGAAGAACGGTGGGCACAGAAAAAGACCACGCCGCTTCTGGTGGGGTCCTATGTGGATTCCTACTTTGAAGGAACGCTCGAAGAGTTCAAGAAAGCGAATCCGGAAATCTTCACTCAGAAAGGCGAGCTGAAAGCGAATTATAAGCAGGCAGAGAGAATCATCGCCAGAATGGAGAGAGACCCACTGTTTATGCAGTATATGAGCGGAGAAAAACAGGTCATTATGACTGGAGAGCTGTTCGGGGCAGAATGGAAAATCAAAATTGACAGCTTCGTGAGAGGAATTGCGATTACGGACCTTAAGGTTATGGCATCAATCACTAAGTTGGAGTGGGTAAAAGACATCGGCTATTTAGATTTCGTGCGGTACTGGGGTTACGATATCCAGGGTGCGATATACCAGGAAATTGTGTACCAGAACACCGGAGAGAGACCACCATTCTACATTGCAGCAGGGACAAAAGAAGAGGAGCCAAACATCGAAGTGATTCATGTAACACAGAATTATCTTGATGAGGCAAAACACATGGTAGAAATGAATATGCCGAGAATCCTCAGAGTGAAGAACGGAGAGGCTGAACCGGACAGATGCGAGATGTGCGATTGTTGTAGGCATACAAAGGTTTTGAAGAGACCGATTTCAATTACGAACCTGGTAGCCGGAATTTAGGCGGTGAGTAGATGGCAGATAACAAAAAATACTACTACTTGAAATTGAAGGAGGATTTCTTCGATTCTGATGAAATGCTGCTTCTCCAGGGGATGAAAGATGGGTATTTGTACAGTGACATACTGATGAAGATGTACCTGCGGAGTCTGAAAAATGAAGGGCGGTTGATGTACAAGGACTATATCCCGTATAGCCTAGAGATGATTTCGACGATTACGAGACACCAGGTAGGGACGGTAGAACGTGCGATGAAGATTTTTGAGCAGTTGAAGTTGGTAGAGGTACTGGATAACGGTGCAATCTACATGATGGATATTCAGAATTTCATCGGGCAGAGTTCCACAGAGGCAGACCGGCAGAGGAAGTATTATCGACGCATCCAGGATGAGAAGAAACTGAGTGGTTCCCAGATGCCAGAGGAATTGATTCTGGAGATGCAGGAACCGGAGCAGGAGAAACTACCAGCAGAAAAGCCGCCGAAGCCAAAAAAGGCAACCGTAAAGAAGGAAGACACGATGCAGCTCTATGAGCGCCTGGTTCCGGATTATGCACTTGGCGACGAAATCAGAGAAAAGATGTGTGAATGGTGTACATACAAGATTGAACGCAAGGAAGGTTACAAAGAGCAGGGAATGAAATCCCTTCTCCGGCAGGTAGAAAAGAAAGTAGCAGAATTTGGAGAAGGCCGGGTGTGTGATTTGATTGAGGAGTGTATGTCAAATAACTGGAAAGGCATTATCTGGGATAAAATGACGCAGATTCCGCAGAGATCAGCCGGAGACAGGATTCAGAACAGAGTGAGTGAGGTAGATAACTGGTAATGACAAGAGAGGAGTTCAAAACGCTTGTCAAGGGAATGAAAGCCGTATACGCACAGCCGACATTCATCCCGGACCAGGATGCTTTCAATGTATGGTTTGAGTTGCTGAAAGATATTCCGTATCAGCAGGTCAATGTAGCAATCCAGAAGTATATGCTGACAGAGAAATTTCCACCAACGATAGCAGACATCAGAGAAAAGGCAATGCAGATCGTTGAGAGCGTGGATAGCAGCATGAGTGAGTTGGAGGCATGGTCTTTGGTAAGAAAGGCGGTCAGAAATTCCGGGTATCATTCATTAGAAGAATTTGAGAAACTGCCGGAGGCTTGCCAGAGAGCTGTAGGAAGCGCGGCAAATCTGAAAGAGTGGGCGTTGATGGATTCTGAAAGGGTTGAGACAGTAGAGCAGTCTCATTTTATCCGGAATTACAGGACAACAGTGCAGAGAATCAGCGAGGAGAAAAAGCTGCCGGAATCTATACGGTTGCTGATTGCCAGCATGAGAGACAATGCGTTGGAGTTGGAAAAGAAAGAGCAGCCTGTGCTCGAAGTTAAGAAACAGGAGGAAGAAAAAACAGATCCAGAACCTGGAATGTCTGAGGAAACGAGGGCAAAGTTCCAACAGGTCATGCGGAACTTACAGGGGAAGATGTGACATGGAGGTGAAGTGACATATGGATATGGCAGAAATCGGAGCGAATATCCGGAGTTGCAGGACAGAAAAGGATATGACGATGGAGGAACTGGGAAAAGCAATCGGCAAGAGCCAGTCGGCGGTAGCGGATTATGAAAAAGGCAGAGTAGACATCCCGGCATCCTCTCTCATCAAGATTGCAGAGGTCCTGGAAGTCCACCCGGCGAAGCTGTTCGGTATGCAGACAGCAGATGAGCAGTTTAAGCCGGACGCCACGCTGAGAATTTTCAGTGCGGAGGACAGACGGATTATTGCAGGAATCCTGGTAATGAACGGTTATACAACCCGACATATCAAGGTTGCGAGAGAAGGAAAGAAAAGTAGCTGGTACTGCATCCAGGCCATGCTTGAAGAAAGCAACCTGGGGAGCCAGTAGGAGGCGAATATGGAAAAAGCAAAGTTTACGGTATACGGGGAGCCGAAAGGGAAGGGCAGACCAAGATTCAATACGAATACCGGTCACGCCATAACCCCGAAAGATACGGTGTCCTATGAAAATCTGGTAAAGCTGGAATGGCAGACAGCCTACGGGACAGAGAGATTTCCGAAAGAGGCGATGCTGGATATGAGGATTAAGGCGTATTACCGGATTCCTAAGTCGGCATCGAAGAAAAAAAGAGCGGCGATGTTGGCCGGAGAGATACGTCCGACTAAGAAGCCGGATATGGATAACGTAGTAAAGATTATCGCTGACAGCCTCAACAACTTGGCATATTACGATGATACGCAAATTGTTGACTGCCAGTGCCGGAAGTTCTACTCGGAGAATCCGAGAGTAGAGGTGACGATTATAAATTTGTCGAAGGAAGAATAGGAGGAAATTCACAGTGGATGAAAAAATGGAAATAAGGCTCGTGAATCCAACGGAAGACGGATTCTTGCAGAAGATTGACTGGAACAAAGCGGAGCTGGAGGCAAATGTCAGAAGTATCGTGGAAGCATACCGGGGCCTGGTGTATACGGAAGATACGGTATCGGATGCGAAGAATGACAGAGCCGCCCTTAGAAAATTGCTCAATGAGATCGAGGACAGAAGAAAGCTCGTTAAGAAAAAGTGCATGGAGCCGTATGAGGTGTTCGAGAGCGACTTGAAGGATGTAACGGTACTCATCAAGGAGCAGATCAGCATCATTGATGGACAGGTAAAGGAATACGAGAACAGCGTAAAAGAGGAGAAGAAAGCCAGATTGCAGGATGTATATACTGAGGCAATTGGAGAACTGGCAGAGTTACTTCCTTTTGAGCGAGTGTTTGAGGCACAGTATCTGAATGTGAGCTTCAAGGAAAGTAAGGCGTCAACCGAAATTCAGGAAAAGATTCAGAGAGTAAAGAGTGACTTGGCGGCCATTGACGCACTGGATAGCAAGTACAAGCTGAATGCGAAGGACGTATATGTGAGAACACTTGATATGTCCCAGGCCATGGCTGAGAATGCCCGTCTGATTAAGTTTGAAGAGCAGATGGAGGCAGACCGTAAGAGAAAAGCCGAGGAAGAGGAACGCCGGAGAGCCGAAGCAGAAGCCAGAGCCAAAGAAGCGGAGGAACGTAGACGCCAGGAGGCAGAAAAAAATGCTGCGGAACGTGCGGAGAGAGAAAAGGCACTGGCAGAACAGCAGGCCCAGGAGGAAAGAGCTTCGGAATCTGGCTACAACGCACCGGTTCCGGATAAGACGGCGGATGTGCAGAGTGAGGAACCGGCAGAAAAGCCGGCTGAAAAAGAAGTTCTTCCGGAGGAGAAGAAATACAAGGCAACCTTCTATGCGATTGGCACACTCCAGCAGTTGAAGGATTTGCAGGAGTATATGAAAGAACATAATATCCAGTTCGGAAAGGCAGGCAAGTAAAGATGAGTGAATTTGTGAAGGAACTGAATTTTGATTGCGATACTTTTAGCGGAATGAAGAGAGATATGAATTTCGTGTTGCAACGTCTGATTGGAAATATGCAGGAAAAAGGATGCCAGAACGGAACACTGACTCTGAAACTTGATGTGTCGCTCATAAGAGAGTTCGTGCCAAACTACAATCCGGAGATACCAGGAGAAAGCAGAGAAATCGCGAAGCCGAAATTTGACCACCAGGTAACAAGCCAGATGAAGGTTGAGGACAAGAAAAAAGGAAACCTGGATACGGAGATGGAGCTGTTCTTGAATGAGGAAACTGGAGAGTACGAATTGAGACCAGTAGCAGATACGACTCAGAGAAGTATCTTCGATGCGGATTACAGGGAAGCAACCGAGCAGGGACCGGCAGTGATCGAACCGGATAACGGGCCGGAGTACATCGAACGTCCGGAACTTCCAGGAGAAGTGTCAGACGAAACCGCCCTTCCTGGTCCGGTAGAAGTGTATGAAGATGCAGAGGACATCGTATATGACGATTCTGCGGACGACAGAGCGGAAGACACACAATTTACTGATGAAACCGATTTAGACGGTGCAGGGGACGGTACAGAGATTACAAGTGACTTTGAGGAAGACGAAACCGACACCGAAGATGATGAGTATGGATATGATGAACCAGAGGAGGAAGAGTAAATGAATTTAAGAGATTTGGTAGGAAGAATGGCAATCAGAACAGATAAGGTGCGTGAGGTAATGCCATGGGAAATGGAACGTGCGTTTCGCTTAGATTTCATGGTTCCTGTACCGATTTTTGATAGAGAAAAGTACATGGACGAGCCGGTAAGAATCCTGGCGGTGGAAGGAACCCAGGTTGTTATCGAGGAAGATGGAAAGAGAAAACTGTTGGAGAGAAGATACATTGATGAACACTGGACGGATTATGAGAGGCTTCTGCATCCGGAAGAGGAAGAGAAGGAAAAGGCTGAAAAGTTGATGAAGGAGTTCGAGGTAGCGGCGGAACCTATCAAGCATTTCCTGGCAGAGCATTATGACCCGATGTGTACGGCGGTGATCTCCATGGATAACATCCAGATTTTCAGAGGAGAACTGGGCGAGCCGATTCAGAATATCTGTTGCCGGTGCGGAGCAGAGGTTGAAGAGGAAATGAAGGGATAATAAATGGATAAAAGGCCGAGAAAAGAAGATGGGTCATTGTTCATATCGTGTAAATCATGCGGAGTGCCGCCGGACAGGTGCAAGGGCTTTTGTATTTTCCAGAGAATGACGGCAGAAGCAGAAAAGCAGAAACAGGAGGAAAAGTCGAATGGCAAAATTTAATATCGAAGTAGAACTTGACTGGATGGATGAAGAGGCATATTCCATCGATGATGAGTTAAGAGAACGGATTGTGAAGGGCGTGGAAAACGCCCTTCTGGAAAAGGCAACGAATGAAGCTGTAAAGGCAGTGGATAATAAAATTGCAGAGAAGATTCTGGAGGCGGAAGAAACGATACAGGCAACCGTAGACCAGTTCATTGCGAATGTGTGCGAGGAGAAGATTGGAAAGATTGTTATCCCGGAAAAGAAAAGCACCTGGAGCGATGAAGTAACGTACAAGCCTCTGTCTGAATACGTGGGAGAGAGATTTGAGCTGTTCCTTACGGAAAAGAGATATGACAGGGACGGCCGCATTGCAAGTTATTCCAGTGACAGGAAATTATCCGCCGCCGGTCTGCTCACGAGTCAGTATCTGGAAGAGGAACTTGGAAAGAAGGTTGAAAAGTTGATTGCGAATGCTAAGAGAGAGGTAGAGGAATCTCTGATAAAATCACTGGAACAGAATTTGAAAGAAAACCTTGCGAAAGACACGATTGAAAGAATGAATATCCCGGAAGTGTTGAAGAAATTAAGCAACATAGGAGCAAAGCAGGTAACCGGAACATCATTGCCGGAGTAAAGGAGGAAGGATATGAGTGATTTTACCATAGGGCATGTTACAGACCCGAAGGAAGGACCGATGGATGGAGTGTACGCTGAGACGAAGGGCACATACACGAAGTTCAAAGGAACCGGAGCATTTCAGAAAGAGAAGAGAATCCTGTATCAGAAAGTAACGGATGTCGGAATCAAGGCCAGTTTGCAGACCGGCATGGTAAGTATCAATGACAGAAACCGGAACCAGGCAATAGCAGTCAGCATTACGGAGATGGTTGCGGTTTTGAATGAGGCTTTGAGATACGGAACGGCAGGAATGGGAAAGAAGGTGCGACTGTGATCAACAGAGCAAGCGAAGGAACGTGCCGTCAGTGTGGCAGAAGAATCCTGTGGGTGCGGATGAAGTCCGGAAAGAATATGCCGGTAGACATGGCGCTGCATAATTACAAGAAGGACAGTACCGGGAAAGAGAAGATCGTCACGCCGGACGGAGAGGTAGTGACAGGAAGAATATTGGTAGGCGAGCATGGAGATGGAGCGGGTTATATTTCGCACTTCGCTTCGTGCAAGAAGTATCGGAGGTAGAGCATGACGCATGAGTTGAAGACGTACCCAAAATACTTCCAGGAGACGATAGAGGGCAACAAACCGTTTGAAATCTGGAAGAATGACAGAGACTTCCAGGTGGGAGATGTGCTGATTCTGAAAGAATGGGACAACATCAAATACACCGGAAGAGAAATCGGAGCGGTAGTAAGATATGTTCTGAGAGACTTTATCGGATTGCAGGAAGGCTATGTAGCACTTGGGTTACAGATTTTAAGTTAAAAAGAAAAGCCGCCATATCCCAATGGCAGCTCCTCAAATGTTCGTAGATAGATTCATTATATGGAGCAGAGCAAGAAAAGTCAAGGAGGTATGGCGGTATATGGAAAGGCAGAGTGAGCAGGAACTGTTGGAAATTGCACCTGTTGAAACGGAAGTTCTGGAGGGAAACAGAATCTACAAGGTAACAGGAAGAGAACTGACACATATAGCGGAAATATCTGCGAAAGAAGCGGTCAAAGCATACAGAGAACAGCAAAAAAAGACCGAAAAACGTGAGCAGAGTAATGCTGACAAGGTAAAAAGAACAAAAAAACTGTTATCAGACTACCGTAGACTGAAAAGGGAAATTCCGGATGAGGAAGAATTTACGGAAGATGAGAAAGTAGAAAAACGGTGGGCGTTTCTTAGAGATTTGATGGGAACGGCGCATACAAACAGCCAGGAAAGCGTAGTAGAGAAAGAGGAAAAGCGCAGGGCTGAGAATATGTATTTTATTGACCGGATAGAGCGTGCGATTGAGACGTACCGGGAGGAGTGCGAAACATCGAAAAAGCCAGAAGCTATGCGGTGTTACAGGGAAGTGTACGAATACTACATAGCGGAGGAAGAAAAGACGGTTGCTCAGATTGCAAGTGAGGAATGCGTGAGTGAAAAAACTGTCTATAAGGACATCGGGAACGCCTGCAAAATCATAGCTGTGTACCTGTTGGGTGTGTGAGAAATCTGGGTTCAAAAACAGTAGAAAATATGGAATTGACGAGGGTAAAATACCTGTGGTAACGTAGTAAGTGCCAAAAGCCCATATGTCACACCATAAAAATGGAGCACTGTGAATCGACTTTTCCTTCTCTGATGGCTGAGCGGTCTTCGGATCGCAAAGCCGGAGGAAGGGATTCTTAAAAAAACGGTAAACAGCTTGTATTCCCTGTACTTAGGTAGGTAATCTGGTATAATTAAAGTATGGAAAACAACGGTTTTTCAAGGGAAAAGGAGCAGACGGACAATGGGAATTTATACGAGCAGATATAGCAACAAAGAGCTTGCAGATGGCAAATATTATTGTGTAGGAATCAGCATCGGGACGCCGAAATTCAAACTGGCGTACAGACTGGAGAACCAGTGTTATTCACTGGCACCGAAAGGTTATATGCTGAGAATGAACCTGGAAGATTTCAAGAAAGCCTATTACGAGAAGCTGAACGGCATAGGCAAGGACAGAATCATCAACATGGTTATGAAGATGGAACGTGACGCAGCGGCCCAGGAAAAGGATTTGGTCCTCCTGTGCTACGAGGATGTGAGAATCCCGGAAGATTGGTGTCACAGAACTGTTTTTGCTGAGTGGTGGGTGGAGAACACTGGAGAGATTATCGAAGAACTTCCAGACCCGAATCCCCCGAAGGGAAAGAAGGTAGCAACGACAAGTAAGAAGCCCGAAGTGCAGACGAAGCCAGATGATGGCTACCAGCAAATGAGTCTGTTTGGTATGGGCGCTTTAATATAATATCCGGAGCTGGTGTAGGCAGCACACGACTATTCCATAGTTGAGGCCCTGTTCATCGCAGGGCTCCGGTCCAAAAACAACGGCATCGCATCCGAAAGGGTACGGTGCCTTTTTTAATGCAAACGAGAGAAGGGAGAGTTGATAAGCAATGGCATTTTTCAGAGACCCAGGAGAGATGTTTTTGGGGTGCTTGGGTACGGTGGAGCAGAGATACTTGGTAAATCTGATAAAGAATGCTGCAAAGAACGGGTATACGAGGTTTGTGGAGCCATGTGCCGGAACATTCGCCATGAGCAACTTGGCAATCCAGAACGGGTATAAGCCGGAGCAGATTGAGACGAGCGATGTGTCTATGATGAGTTCGGTTATGGGGTATGCCATTACGGGCAAGCCACTTGATGAACTGGAGATACACGCCCAGGGATTTTCTGATGAGGAACTGTTGGACCCGGCGGTTGCCTTGTATGCTCAGATGTATCTGAGAACATCGAAGACGGCCGGCAATGAGTATTTCTTTAATCTGCTGAAAGATTTAAGAGACAGAAGAGAGGAACATATTGAGCATATCCGACAGAGCCTGGAGAATATCAAGAAGGAAATGTACGGTATGACATACCGACCGTTGGATATGTGGGACCATCTGGACGAGGTGCTTGACGATCCCCACACGCTGGTTATTGTCAATCCGCCGACCTACTTCTCCGGCTATGAGAAGTTCTATGACACACAGGGGAAAATGACCTGGAAGGAACCCGAGTATAAGCTGTTCGACCCGGAAACAGGACACGTTGAGTTGTTTGACCGGTGCATGAATGCGAATGCGCTGGTTGTTTGCTACCAGGAAAAAAGAACCGGAGAGGCTGTAGGAGAGCCGATATTTGCAAGAGCCGGTACGAGAGCAGATTTGAACAGCTACATTACTTCGAACAGAGGAGAAGAAGCGGCAGCACTGGCAGAGGGAAGAAAAATCAAAAGACCTTCCGAAAGTAAGCTGGCACCGATTGCCTGTAGTATGTTGCCGAGAGATTACGAGATAACGGAGAAAAGCAAGGTACAGATCATCTCCATTAAGGCAGCAGAGGCACAGTATTACAGACAGCTATGGACGCATAATTTTGTTGGTTCATCGGCTACGTTCAATAGAGCTGTTCTGATTGACGGGATGGTATCGGGCGTATTTGGGATTTCAAAGATGCAAGCCACATCACTCTTCATCTGGTACGTTATGAAGGTCCCACACACCACGTATCGGCTCGGTAGACTACTGTATATGTTGGCACAGAATCATTGCTTCACAGAAACGCTCCTGGACGATCTGGAACGTGAGAAGGTAACGAAAGTCCGGACCGCCATGCTGACGAAGTATCCGGAGAACAAAGAAGTCCGGGGCATTATGAAGCTGGTAAACCGGCAGAAGGATAAGAACAACGGTTTCAAGCTGACATACGAAGCGGAGCTGACTGACCGAACAGAGCAGGAAACATTGGAAGAATGGTTAAGGAGGGAAAGACAGTGGCAGAAGAGCAGAAAGCAAAATATGAAATAATTTATGACATGGGTACGGAGCTGTACATTGCGAAGGTGCAGTTAGCCGAGCTTAAGGAGCAGGACATCAATGCCAGGATAATGAAAAATGAGATGCAGGACCAGCTCACAGCGAACATCAAAAACAGAGGGCAGTTGGAGAGTTTACCTCTGATTGCACTGATGGGAGAGAAGCTGGAGATTATTTCAGGGCATCACAGAGTAAAGAGTGCAAGAGAGGCTGGACTGAAAGAGATTATCGTTATCCTGGATAAGAGCGGACTGACCAGAAGCAAGGCAGCTTCTAAGCAGTTGGCTCACAATGCAATCTCCGGATTTGATGATGAGAGTACGCTGAGAGAGATTGTGAAGCTGATGGATAACGTCGATGATATGATGGAGAGCTATATTGGGAAAGAGATTCTGGAAGAACCGTTGGAGCAGTTTGATAAGCTGAATACTCCGGCGGTTCAGTTTGATTTCAAGACCATTGCGTTTGCGTTCCTTCCGAACCAGATCAGAGACTTGGATGCACTGATGAAGAATCTGAACGGTAGCTGTGCGGAGATTATTGGTGTTGCCTCCTATGAGCAGTGTGAAAAGTTCGTAGAGACACTGGATAAGTACCAGCAGTTTACGGATATCCGGAACGTAGGGGCGGCGGTCCACTCCATGATTGACGCTGCAAATGAGAAAATGGACGATGCCGGTTTTGACCTGGACATGGACTGGACGTACCTTGCGAAAGTATTTGGCAGTGCTGCCATTCCGGTAGAATCGGCAGAAGTAATCAAAAAAGCTCTGAAAAAAGCAGAGAAGGACGGCACGATTACCAGTAAGAATAAATGGCAGATGATTGAATACTGGGCGGCTGACTACCTGGCAGGGAAGTAGGTGGTTGAATGGCGGCAAAGCAGAAGTATGATGAGAGATTTGTAAAAATTGCCAAGGTATTGTGCATGAGAGGCGGTACGGATGAGGATTTAGCTGACGCATTCGAGGTATCTCCGAGGACAATCAACCGTTGGAAAAAGGATTACCCGGAGTTTGCAGAGGCTCTGGCCGCCGGAAAAGAGTATGCAGATGCAGAAGTCGAACTGAGTCTGTATAAGCGAGCAAAAGGAAGTAAGAAGAAAACGAAAGTAACCCGGAAAATTATTGAGATGGACAAAGACGGTAATACCAAGCCTGCGAAGATAGAGACGGTTGAGACCGAAGAGGACATCATACCGGACGTAGGAGCGTGCTGTTTCTGGTTGAAGAATCGTAGGCCGGACATCTGGAGAGATAAGCAGGAAATTGGTCTTTACGAGATAGAAGACATGGAGGGTATCGAAGCCGACATTTATGGCGGCGAAGAATAAGGGCTTATCCAACCCGTATGTCAAGGTCAACAGGCGCAAGCGTATAGGGTTCAATTTCAGCGACAAGCACAAGCGGTATATCAAAAATTGTGCGAACAGTACCTACAATATCCTGGAAGGTGCTGTTCGTTCCGGTAAGACGGTAGATAATGTTTTCGCATTTGCTCACGAATTAAAAACGACGAAGGATAGAATCCACCTGGCGACTGGTTCGACTATGGCGAATGCTAAGCTGAACATTGGAGATGCTAATGGGTTCGGTCTTGAGTATATATTTCGTGGGCAGTGCAGGTGGACTCAGTACAAAGGGAATGACTGCCTGCTGATAAATGGCCCGGATACGGGGTACAAAGACAAGATTGTAATCTTCGCTGGAGGTGCAGCGTCCGATAGTTACAAGAAAATCCGAGGTAACTCATATGGTATGTGGATTGCAACCGAGATCAACCTGCATCATGACAACACCATCAAAGAGGCATTCAACCGACAACTGGCAGCCAAGAACAGAAAAATCTTCTGGGACCTGAACCCAGACCATCCTAAGGCAGCGATATACGTTGATTACATTGACAAATACGCTGAGAAAGCGGCCAAGGGAGAGCTTCTGGGTGGTTACAATTACGAGCATTTCAATATCTTCGAGAATATCAACATCCCGAAGCAGAGAATAGCTGAGATTGTCAGCCAGTATGACAAGGACAGCATCTGGTACATCCGAGATATTGAAGGTAAGAGAAGTATTGCGGAAGGCCTGATATACGTTAAGCTGGCAACTTCCATAGCGGCGGAGGACGATGAGTACATCGTGCCGTTGGAAGAGACGATTGACATGGCGAAACGTGGAGAGTTCATAGAGCTGAATATAGGCGTGGACTTCGGAGGTAACGGCTCCGGCCACGCTTTTGTTGCGTCTGGAATTACCCAGGGATATGAGAAACTGTATGTGCTGTCCTCTGAATGGCACGATGCAGACGGAACAGACCCCGATGATTTGAACCGGATGTTTATGAAATTCGTTGAGAAGATATTGGACCGGTACGGATTCATTACGAATGTGTACTGCGATTCTGCGGAACTGGTGCTGAAACGAGGTCTGCAGAAAGCTATGATTGAGGCGGAACTGGGAAATATCAATGTCACGAATGCTGCCAAGTGCAAGATTACAGACCGTATCTTCACAATGACCACGCTCTCAGCAACTGGGCGTGTGTTCTTTACGCCAGATTGTGAAAGTGTTCTCGAAGCTATCAGCATGGCGGTTTGGAATCCGAAGAAAATGGAACTGGAGCGTCTGGATGATGGAACCAGTGATATTGACTCTCTGGATGCTATGGAGTACAGCTTCGAGAAGAGGATAAAGAAATTCATTAAGAAGACGGGGTGAACTGATTGAGAATTGCAAATATATTGAGAAAGGTGTTGAGAAGATTGGTGCCGAATAACAGTGTGGAAAAAGCCCTGGGCGTTGATATATGCGAATCCGGAGTAATGCAGAATGCCATAGAGCTGTGGCACAACATGTACAAGAATGAACCGCCATGGAGAGGCGGAAAAGACAATGTGATTCCTCTGAATCTGCCGGCAGCGATCTCGGAGGAATTTGCCAGGCTGATACTAACGGAGTTCAGCATGGAGGTAACTGGCAGTCCGATGGCTGCTTTCATCAATGAACAGTTGAAAGACCAGCTTACGGACTTGAACAAATTTGTTGAGATGTACTGCGCAGGTGGGGCTATTGCAGTGAAGCCGTTCGTGACGAACATAGACGAAAACGGAAAGCCAACGGCAATCGAGCTGGATTTTGTGAAAGCGGTGGATTTCTTCCCTTGTGCGTTCAATAACAAGGGAGAAATAACGGCGGCGGTGTTCGTGGAAGGAAAGAAGATAGGAGATTACCTGTATACCCGGCTTGAATACCATGAGCTTACGGGAATGACCTATACGATCATCAACAAGGCGTTCAAATCTGAGGAGATTTACCAGTACAACGATGATGGGACCTATGCTGTGAGGGATAGATTCCGGAAAGAAGTACCACTGTCTGAGGTGGATGAATGGGCGGGCCTGTCGGAAGAGCCGGTAATTATCGGTAACATCGACAAGCCACTTTTTGCGTACATCAAAGTACCAAAGGCAAACAATATCGATACGGATTCGCCATTGGGGGTATCAGTGTTCTCCAGAGCTACAGAGATAATAGAACAAGCTGACATTCAGTACGGGCGTGTATTGTGGGAGTATAAAGCCACAGAAGCTGCTATCCTGGGCGATTCTGAGTTGTTCCAGACAGATAAGTATGGAAAGCCGGTTCTTCCGGCAGGACAGGAAAGGATGTTCAAGACATTTGACTTCGACAATGCGGATGGAACTAACAAGGGGCTGCTGAAAGAGTATGCACCGCAGATTCGCCACGAAGCGTTGTTCCAGGGACTGAATAAGCTGCTAATGAAAATAGAGTTCCTGGTTGGTCTTGCCTACGGCACACTGTCTGAACCAACGGACATTGAGAAGACGGCATACGAAATCCGGGTATCAAAGCAGAGGTCATACCATACGGTAACGGCGATGCAGGACGCATGGCATAAGGGATTTGAGAAAATCATATACGCCATGAGAGTTCTGGCGTTGCTTTATGATATGGTTCCAGACGGAGAAACGGAGCTGAACTGCAACTGGGGCGATGGAGTTCTGGAAGACACAGAAGCTGAGTATCAGCGTAGATGGTCCATGGTGGTTGCCGGAAAGCTGAAAACAGAAGCGTTTCTCGCGTGGTATTTCGGATGCTCGGAGGAAGAGGCAAAGAACATGATGCCGGAGCCGGTAGCCAGATTTCCTACAGAAGAATAGGGGGGTGTGAGCAGTGCTGACACCAGAATATTTGAATAGCTTTTCTTCCGGCTATCTGGGAATGTGCGATGTGCTGAATGAGCAGATCATCCGAGATGTGGCACGAAGGATAGCGAAGACCGGAAGAATTACACCGACAGCCGAGTGGCAGTTGAAGCAGGCAAAGCAGTCCGGAGCATTGATAAATGATGTAATCCGGGAGGTCGGGGTTCTGACTGGAAAATCCGATACGGAGATATTACGCTTATTCCAGGATGCAGGCTTGACCGGGATGTTGCAGGATGCAAAGCCGCTATTGCAGGCCGGAAAGCTGAAAACCTCGGATATTGTTCTTTCTGGAGCGATGCAGAGGACCATGGAGGCAGCCGCAGAGAAGTGCAGGGGAGAGATTGGAAACCTTACGCTGACAACGGCGATAGCCACACAGCAGGAGTATATGCAGGCACTGAACACAGCCTATATGAAGGTTACGTCTGGTGCTTTTTCATACCAGGAGGCAATCAGACAGGCTATCCGGGATGCGGCAGTCAAAGGAACATCGGTCATGTATGACAGTGGGTATATCTCAAAGCTGGATACGGCAATCAGAACTGCTCTGCTAACCGGAGTAAATCAGACAGCAGGAAAGCTGACGGAGTTGTATGCTTCGGAGCTTGGAGCTGAGTATTACGAGACAACAGCTCATGCAGGAGCCAGACCCTCACACTCAGTCTGGCAGGGCAAGGTGTTCAAGATTGAGGGCACATCTCCGGGGTATGAGAACTTCTACGAGGCAACCGGATATGGAACAGGAGCCGGTTTGTGCGGTTGGAATTGCAGGCATAGCTTCTATCCGTACTGGCCGGGAGTTTCAAAACCGGCATACACGAAAGATGATCTTGAGGATTACAGCAGACCGAAGTATTCGTTTGCAGGGAACCTTCTTACGGAGTATGAGTGTATGCAGAAACAACGGGAGTATGAAAGGGCAGTTAGGGAGTACAAGAGAATCCTGGCCGCCTATGATTCGTATATCCAGACGGTTCAGTCAGAAGCCGATAGAGCGTATTTCAGGGAGGAGTTCCAGAAAGAATCTGTGAAGCTGAAAGAGAAGGAATCACAGATGAAGGATTTCTGTAAGCAAACCGGACGAAGCGTAGATACTGCCAGAACGCAGGTATCAGCCGTATATGACGGCAACGGTAACTTGGCATCATTTAACCGCTCAGTCAGTGGAAAAGCTGTATGGGCGAATAAGAAAGCGAGGAAATAAGCATGAAGAAAGAAGAACTGATGAAGCAGTATGAGGAGCTGAAAGGGAAAGGCAAAGAGCCGGAAATGATTTTCCTGTATATCCACATGCCGACCGGAGAGACAGAAACCATTGTCAATCCGAATGTTGAGGAGAAGATGAAGTACATTGACCGCACCTACAATGAAGACCTGGTTCATGCGAACTGCAAGGACATTTACATTGAGCAGGCCTACATTTGTGCGGATTTCGGACCAACCATGATGTTTTCAGATGCTTATATGCTGATGAAACAGGGTGCGAAGGTAAAGCTGCCAAACTGGGGCGGCTACTGGTACTGGGATGCAGAGAAGAAAACAATCATGATGCACACCAAAGACGGAGAGGAACTGGATATCCGCCAGACGGAACGCCCAGAATACACCTTTGACAATATCGCATCTGATGAGTGGCAGATTGCTGATGAAGAGAACTGCCCGGAACTCGGTGGCGAAGCTACTTTTGGGTTCGGGGATGCGTACAAATTCCTGGAGCGTGGCGTCAAAGTAGCAAGAAAGGGTTGGAACGGGAAGGGGATCTATCTTGAAATGCAGTTCCCGGATGAACACAGTAAAATGACTCAGCAGTACGTCTATATCGTGACTACGGGGCTTGTGAGTGACAATGAAAATGCACCGAAAGGAATTGTACCATGGGTGCCGTCTCAGACAGATATGGCAGCTAAGGACTGGGTTGTATTTACAGAAGAGTAGGAAGGAGGTGGTCCTGCTATCTCCCAACCATGGGTGAAATGGTATTCGCCCCGTATAGGGCTGTAACACATTAACCCTTACAATTTACCATTGAGGCACTTAAAACGTGTCCTGGGAACTCTCAGAAGTTCATAGACACCCTTTAAGACCACGAAAACAAATAGCAGTCAGACGGTCCGTTGGTGAAACGCCTGGCTGTTGTTTTTTGCCCTGTGATATGGCATATAAACTGTCTCCTTCTCTTGCGTGCGGAGATATAAACGCACGATAGCAGTGCCGGAGTGAACCGGAATCTAAACGAAATCAGCGAAACGAAGAAAGGAAGGTAAGTGAAATGGCTTACGAATTTTTGAAGAAACTTTTTGGAACCCCGAAGGACGGCGAAGAGCCTAAGGCTATGACCTATGCGGAACTGGAGGCGGCGATTGATGCTGACAAGAAAATCCAGGTAGTAGATGTGAAAGCCGGAGGCTATGTGTCGAAGGAAAAACTGGATGCCAAGATTACAGAGCTGGACGGAGTAAAGCAGCAGTTGTCAGATGCCAATACAACGATTCAGTCCTACAAGGACATGGATATTGACGGCATCAAGCAGTCTGCAAAGGACTGGGAGACGAAGTACACCCAGGAAACACAGAAGCTGACTACGCAGCTTGCGGCCCAGGAGCGCACCCATGCACTTGATATGTTCATGGGTGGTTATAAGTTCTCCAGCAAGCCTGCTGAAAACGGTGTAAGAGCAGAGTTTGAAAAGAAGAACTTTACCCTGGAAGACGGAAAGTTCCTGGGAGGCGATGAGTTTATGAAGTCTCTCATGGAGAATGACGATTACAAGGGAGCTTTTGTTTTCGATGATGATGGCGATCCGAAAGACGATTCCCACGAGGAAGAGGAAGGAAAGCCGTTCTTTGCGAGAGGAGTTGGAGGAACTGGCGGAGCCGGAGGCGAAGGAGTCAAAGGCAAAGAAACACCGTTTAATCCGTTCGGGTTCAACTTAATCAGACAGCCAGACAAAAACTAACAGGAGGAGAATAAAATGGCGAAATTAAATTATGCAACCGAGTATTTACAGACACTGGAGCAGATGTTTCCGTATGTCCTGTATTTTGGAGATTTATTTGCGACACCGAATAACGGAAGATTCCGTTGGGTAAATTCCAGAGTTATCGAGGTGCCGACAATTTCCACAACTGGCCGTACCGATGGAGATAAAGATACCATCGGGACCAGAAAGCGTAACTATAACAACGAGTGGAAACCGCTGACTCTGGAGAACCACAGACAGTGGCAGACACTGGTGCATCCGAGAGATATTGCCGAGACCAAGGGTGTAGTGGCAATTGGAAATATCACGAAGGTTTACAACGAGGAGCAGAAGTTCCCGGAAATGAATGCTTACTGTATTTCCAAACTGTATGCAGACTGGACCACTGACGGAGCAAAGACGCCCCACAGCGAGGCACTGACAGAGGAGAACGTACTGACCGTCTTTGATGAGATGATGAAGAACATGGATAACAAGAGAGTTCCGAGAGCCGGAAGAATCCTGTATGTGACACCGGATGTCAGAACGCTCATCAACAATGCGAAGCAGATTTACAGAACCGTTGATGTCGGCAGCCGTTCTGATGCAATCAAGAGAGCGATTAACTCTATTGATGATGTGAAGATTCCGGAGAGCGTACCGAGTGACATGATGCAGACGAAGTATGACTTTACCGAGGGTTGGAAAGTAGATTCCACAGCGAAGCAGATCAATATGGTTCTGGTACATCCAATGGCGGTAATCACACCGATTTCCTACGAGTTCGCTCAGCTCGACCCGCCGTCCGCAGGTTCCCAGGGCAAATATGACTACTTCGAGGAGTCTTTCGAGGATGTATTTATCCTGCCTCACAAGATGGACGCTATTGATTTCCATGTGAACGCATAAGAGAAACTGATTACTGGCTCTGTGTGTGTGCATGGAGCCAATTTTTGAAGGGAGAAACCATATGTATAAAGTTGAGAAAAAGAACAGAGTTCTCAGAATCCCGGATGAGAAATTCGATGAGTACAAGAAGATGGGCTACATTATCCGGGATGAGAATGACAATATACTGTTCGAGCCGGAAAACATTAAGGCGACTGCTGAAAAGCTCAAGAAGGAGAATGACGAGCTGAAAGCCAAACTGGAAGAGGCTACCCTGTATGCAGAGAATGCAGACAAGAAGATTGCCGAGCTTCAGAAGGAGAATGATAAGCTGAAAGCGGCAGTCCAGGCACAGTCCGCAACAGGAGATGCAGACCCGGCAGAAACTGAAAAGAAAACAGCAGCCAAAGGCTCAAAGAAAACTGAGTAGGAGGTAGCTTATGTATTTAGCAACGAAAGACGGGAGTTCTTGCCGGATTCCCGAAAGAAAGGCGGCATATTACAAAAGCATGGGCTATTCGCTTGAAAGCCTGGAGCCGGAAGTCGGAACGGGCACAGCTTCTCCGAAAGAAAAGAAGACCGGTAAAAAAGATTCAGCTACGCAGGAGGGCGTAAACCCGGCGAATAGCTGATTTTTCTTTGCAGCCTACCATTTTATCAGAAAGGGGTGTTTTGATGGTCCAGGAGGACGTAAGAAGACCGTATGTGGATTTTGCATACTACAAGAATGATTACGGTGGCACGCAGATAAAAACGGAGAATGATTTCAAGAGAGCCGAGAGTATTTCGGAAGCATTCGTGAACCAGGTTACGTTTGGCCGGATTGCAAGACTAAGTTCGGTTATAGACTCAATCAAGGATGCAATCTGCTGTGTAGCTGATACGGTGGCAGTGCAGAACGAAAAGAGAGAAGCTGTTGTGAAGTCGGAATCTAACGATGGATATTCCATCAGCTATGCGGATGCCATGAATGATACGGCGTTGCATAATGAAATGTATAGGGCTGTGAGGTCATACCTGGCGAACACCGGACTGCTGAACAGAGGGTGGGTGAAAGAGTATGATGACAAACAGTGATGTGACGATCTTTAATCTGAGAATTGGATCAGACCGCCGGGAAAAGCTCTGTGCGACAAGAATTATGGGCGTTTCGTGGTACGGAGCAAAGGGAGAAGCTGTATCGGACACAGACCGTAAGGATAAAGCAAAATGCGTAATCCGAATCCCGGCCACAGCGACAGTAGAAGCCGGAAAACAGTATATAAGCGAAGAAAAATACAAGAAGCTGTCAGATGAAGAGGCAGAGAGGTACTGGACTATCCAGAAGGGAGCTTATATTGTGCGAGGACAGTATGTGATGGCCGGACAGTGGTTGTTCGATACGTTCAGTTTCCGCCAGGGCATCATTCTGAAAGAGACGATTGAGGAGCTGGCAAAGCTGAGACAGCACGATGAAGATTTTGTGACTGTCACAGAGTATGCCGACAATACAATCAGAGGAACCGACAGGACGAAGCACTGGAGAATAGGGGGTGCGTGATGGCACTGAAAAAGATCACTACTCCGAAAGGTTCAATCATCAATTCCGGGAACGGGAAAGCGGAGCTGACCTGGAATCCGGACTTTGCGGCGAAGAGGAACGCTCAGTTCAGCAGAAAGCAGATGTTTGTAGATTCCGAGGTCTTAAGACGGTGCAGTCCCAGGGTTCCGTTGCGAACCGGTATGCTGGAGAAATCCGGCAAGCTTGGAACGGATGTAGGCAGTGGCGAGGTAGATTATATCGCCCCGTATGCTGCCTATCAGTATTACGTAACATCTGATACCAGACCGTATGATGCGAACCGAGGAGCGCATTGGTTTGAGAGAATGAAGGTGGCTGAAAAAGAAGACATTCTGCGAGGAGCAGATAAGATTTAGGAGGTTACATGGAAGTAAATAGTGTACTGGAGGGCATAACAGAGTATTTTCTGCGGTGCCCTCTTTTGAAAGACGGTGTATTCCGGGTAGATGCCCTTGGACCAGACCCAGTAGAGTACACCATAGAGACCGGGATATTCGACCCGGTAATCCAAAGATATGTAGATGGCAGTTCGGAACGTCAGTATCAGTTCCAGTTCGGTTCCAGAGAGTTCTACAGCATGGACAGGGTACAGAACATAGAGAACAGCACGTTCTATGAAGAATTTGCGGACTGGGTAGAGGAGAACAGCATGGCAGGCAACCTCCCGGAGCTTCCGGAAGGAATGTGTGCAGAAGAGATAGAGGTTCTTTCCCCTGGATATATCTTTGATGGAGCTATGAAGAACGCAAGGTATCAGATTTCCTTGCGATTATTGTATTTTAAGGAGGCAAGTAAAAATGGCAGGTAATGTAAGTGGCGCAAGAGAAGTGGTACAGAGACACCAGTTTGCGGATTATCTGAATATCGGAACATCTGAAAAGCCGAACTGGGTACTTATGGGCGTTGGTTTCACAACTCTGGATGAAACATTCGGTGCAGAGAGCGAATCTGAGAAGTATGTGTGTGAGCCGTCTTCCTCTTCCTCTGTTGTATCCTACACATCGGTATTTCCGTTTGAAGCGAGACTCATTAAGAGCCAGGATGCGGTCAACGCACTGTACCATGTAGGAAGAAACCATTTAACCGGCAGCGATGCAGAATTTGAGTATTGCAGAGTAGAGTTATGGGACCAGAAGCAGAGTGAATCTACACCGGTTGCAAACACATTTGCGGCCAGAAAGTTCCTGGTATCCGCCGAAGTAAGCGGCGTATCTGGAGAGAAGAAACAGAGCATGAGTGGAAATCTCAATGCAGTAGGTGATCCGCTTGACGGATATTTCAACACAGAATCAAAGACATTTGAAGAAGCTGCGGCTTAGAATTTGGAGGTAAAGCGATATGAGCATGTTAAAAATTTGTGGACAGGAATTAGAGTTAGATCTGTTCGATGCAGATACTATGGAGGTCTATGAGAAATCCATGGATAAGGTTGTGAAAAGAGCCGAGGAAACCAAGAAGCATACGGAGCTGTCGAATGCGGACGGCATCCGGGAGATGTGCGGAATCGTGAAGGATTTCTTCGATGAGGTATTTGGAGGCGGAACGGCTGAAAAGCTGTTCAAGGGTAAAAACAACCTGGCAATCTGCATGGATGCTTTCGGAATTGTTTCTTCTGAGGCTGGTAAGATGAAAGGCCAGGTAAATGCGATCACCAACAAGTATAACATGAACCGGGCACAGAGACGCCAGGAAGGTAAGAAAAATAAGCATGACAAGAACGGAGCAGTAGTAACGCCAATCGGTAATGCGAGTGGGCGTGATAATTCATGAACCACAACATGCTTGTAGACTATCTTCCGGAAACAGTAGAGATTGAAGGTACGGAGTATGCGATAGAAACAAACTTCCGTACCTTCATTCTGTTTGAAATGATGATGCAGGACCCGGAGCTTTCGGACGCTGAGAAAGCAAGGCAAGGTCTGGAACTGGTATATCCGGAGATTCCGGAGAATCTGGATGCTGCGGTGGATGGGTTGTTGTGGTTCTATGCCGGTGGTAAACGATGGCGTGAGAAGAGAGCCGGAGCAGTAGAAGGGGCGGCAGAAGTGCAAAGGATTTATTCTTTTGAGCATGACGATGATTATATCTATTCGGCGTTTCTGACGCAGTATCACATAGACCTACAGGACATTGAATACCTGCACTGGTGGAAATTCAAGGCTTTGCTGAGAACGCTGTCATCTGACTTGGAGTTTAGTAAGATTATGGAGTATCGAAGCGTAGACATTGATGCGACCATGACGAAGGAGCAGAGAGACTTCTACCGCAGGAAGAAAGAACTGTATGCTTTACCGTTGCCTGCTGATGAGGAAGAGAAGGTAGATGCAATAGCAGAAGCCCTTATGAACGGCGGCGACCTTACGGGACTGCTGTAGGAGGTGACTGGCTATTGAAGATGTAAAGAAGAAAATGATACGGGTGGAATGCCCGGAGTGTAAATATAAAATGCCGTTGTTTTTTGAAGAGACGGCGGAGTGTTCGGGCGTGATGGTCTCCTGCAAAGGGAGAAATTGTCATGCCCGTTTTGAATTGAAAATCAAAGACGGAAAACAAATCAAGTAGTGCCATTATGAGCCGATGATTGAGCCGAAGAATTGAGGTGAGAACATGGGCTATGATGGTACGCTGAAATTTGACACCAGCATAGATAGTTCCGGTTTCCAGAGCGGACTAAGCAAATTATCTGGAATGGCGAGCGGAGCGATTAAGGCTACCACTACTATTCTGGCCGGTGCCGCAACAGCGGTAGCCGGTATTGGTACGGCTGCAATCAAGGTCGGTTCTGACTTTGAGGCAGGAATGAGCAAAGTCCAGTCCATTTCCGGTGCTTCGGCTACGGAGATTCAACAGCTTGCTGATAAGGCAAAGGAAATGGGTGCCAAGACGAAGTTCAGTGCCACAGAAAGTGCCGAGGCTTTCCAGTACATGGCGATGGCCGGCTGGAAAACCGGAGATATGCTGAACAGTATTGAAGGTATTATGAACCTGGCGGCAGCGTCTGGGGAAGACCTTGCATCGACGAGTGACATTGTTACCGATGCGATGACTGCCTTCGGTCTGGCGGCAGACGGAACAACAACCATCATCAAAAACGGGTACTCGAAGGAAGTTTCCAATGCTACACATTTTGCAGATGTGCTGGCAAAGGCAGCATCCAATTCCAATACCAACGTAGGAATGATGGGCGAGACGTTCAAGTACGTTGCCCCCGTAGCCGGAGCCTTAGGATTCAGCGTTGAAGACTGTGCTACAGCAATCGGCTTGATGGCAAACTCCGGTATCAAAGCAAGCCAGGCTGGTACGTCTCTGAGGTCTATCTTTAGCCGAATGGCTAAGCCGACCGATGAAGTAAAGGCAGCTATGGATCAGCTTGGAGTATCTCTGACGAACAGTGATGGCTCCATGAAGTCTCTGAAAGAGGTTATGAAAGACCTGCGTTCTGGATTTGCAGGCCTGACAGAAGCACAGAAAGCGCAGTTAGCAGCATCACTCGGCGGCCAGGAGGCTATGAGTGGATTGCTGGCTATCGTGAATGCGTCCGATGAAGACTACCAGAAGTTGACGGATTCTATTTACGATGCGGATGGTGCGGCCAAGGAAATGGCGGACACCATGAATGATAACCTACAGGGAGCAATCACACTCTGCAAGAGTGCATTGGAATCTGTAGGTATTGCCCTGTACGAAGAGGTACAGGAACCAATGAAAGAAACGGTCAAAGTCATTACCGGCATGGTAGAGGATATGAATGAAGCCATGGCGGAAAAAGGATTTGACGGTCTGATTGAGTCGTTTGGAAATTCACTCGCTGAGCTGGCACAGATGGCTATGGAGGCAGCACCTACATTGATAGGGGTTGCAGAGGACCTGGTAGGTACGTTCATAAATGCCATCATGGACCACCAGGAAGAATTTGCAGAGGTCGGAGCAACTGTAGTTGCTGAGCTTGTAAAAGCGATTCTGAATGTTGCCGGGGATATGTGGTCCGCCGGTATTTATTTGTTTACGGAATTTCTGCAGGCATTAAGCGACCATTCCGAGGAGATAGGCCGTTCTTTCGGTGAAATGCTGAGTAAAATTGGCGAGGCGGTACAAGAAAATCTGCCGCTTATCATCCAGGCTGCAAAAGATTTCGTAGCCGGATTCTGCGAGGGGCTGAGTGAAGAATTTCCGGGCGTATCTGCACTGATAGAAGGGTTCCTTAATGGATTCATCGATACGGCAAGTACGATTATCCAGGGAATTGTAGATGTGGTTTCTGACCTGTTCGGTGTGATTGATGGAGCAGACCCGAATGTGCTGGAGGCTGTCGGATATGCAATCGGCGTGATTGCGGCGTCCATAGCAGCTCTGAGCGTTGCAAGTTCTGTTCTGTCCTCTGTAAAATCTCTGTTCAAGGTGCTTGGCACACTGAAAGGCGGAGTTTCCGGACTGGTTGGAGTAATCGGAAAAGTTGTAGAAGGATTCGCACTCTGGAAGGGCGGAGCCGGAACACTGATGGAAGTTCTGGAACTGGAGTTCCCGAAGGTTGCAGGTATTTTCTCCTCTATCGGAGGAGCAGTTCAGAAGGTAATCGGATTCTTTGCAGAGTTCGGTTCATCAATAGCCGGAATTGGTTCTATCATTGCAGGAGCGATTCTTGCAGTTACCAATTTCGTAGATATGTTTGTAAATGGTTTCAGTGCCATAAAAGAGGTTCTGATGGTAGTCGGTATTGCACTGGCGTCTGTCGGGGCTGTTATCCTTGGGGCACCTGCACTGGTTGCGGCGGCGGTAGCTGGAATTGTAGCTGCGGTAGCAACGGCGGTTGTTCTCATCAAGGAACATTGGGACCAGATTGTAGAATTTTTCAAGAGCATCCCGGAGAAGCTGAGTGAACTTGGTTCGGCTATTTCGGAATGGTTTTCTGGTATCCTGGATAGCATAGGCGAGTTCATCGACTCTGCGGTTGAGTGGTTTTCAGAACTGCCTGGGAAAATCATAGATGCCATTAACTCACTGGCAGAAAGTTTTGTCGAGTGGGGAGCTTCGATGCTGGAAACAGCATCTGAGGTAGTATCGCAGATTATTGATTCGATTGTGCAGTTCTTTACGGACCTACCATACAAAATCGGTTATGCGATAGGCTTTGTAATTGGTACGCTGATTGAATGGGGAGCAAATGTGATTAACTGGATCACAACGAATGTTCCTCAGATGATTGACAATATCGTCACATTTTTCTCCGAATTGCCAGGAAAAATATGGGATTGGCTGGTAAATACCTACAACAAATTTGTTGAGTGGGGAAGCAAGATGCTCCAGAAAGCCGGAGAGGTGGCAAGCAACTGCATAGACAGTATTGTTACATTCTTCTCTGAACTACCTGGCAAAATTTGGAACTGGCTGACTGATGCCTTTAATAAGCTGGTAACGTGGGGTTCCAACACCCTACAGAAAGCGAAGGAGATAGCTTCTAACACGATAGATGCAATCGTCAATTTCTTCTCCCAGTTGCCAGGAAAAATCTGGACCTGGTTAAGTAATACGCTACAGAAGGTAATCCAGTGGGGTTCCGATATGGTAGCGAAGGGAAGACAGGCAGCATCTGATTTGTGCAGTGCCGTCATAAATGGCGTAGCGAACTTGCCGTCCCAGATGGCGAATGTAGGCTACAACATCGTGATGGGTGTATGGAACGGAATCTGTAATGCGGCCGGTTGGTTCAGACGCCAGGTGCAGAGTTTCTTCTCCGGCATCGTAGACGGTGTTAAGGGAGCATTAGGTATTCATTCTCCGTCAAAAGTATTTGCTGATGAAATCGGTAAGTGGATTCCACCTGGTATCGGTGTAGGTATTGAAGCTGAGATGCCGGACCTGTACCAGCAGATGGACGATGAAATGGCAAACCTCGGAAAACGGATGCAGACGGCGGTTAATGTGGAAACAGGAAAGATTGCTGTTGATAAGAAGGTCAGCACAACATACAAAGTTGAGAAAGAGAAGCAGGGTGTCTTCGAGAGCGGAGACACAACGGTAGAGATTACCGGAGAGACACACGTTCATGTAGATTTGGACGGCAGGGAAGTTGGAGATACAACAACACCGATTGTCGATGAAAACATGGCGAGAATTGATACACACAAGAAGAGAGGAGGTTAATCATGTCGGGAGTAGGCATTACGTTTGATGAAACGCATTCGTTTCGGGACTGGGGCTTAAGACTCAAGAAGATTGTTATCGGCATACCGAAAGCAAAGACAGAGTATGTGAGTGTCCCCGGCATGAACGGGGACCTGGACCTCTCAGAAGCCCAGAACGGCGGTGTAAAATATGAGATGCGGACCTTGAAATTCACATTCGGGGCAAGAAACTGTAGTTATGAAAGATGGAGCGGTCTGTTAAGCCAGATCGCTTCTGACTTGCAGGGAATCTCAAAGAGAATCATCCTGGATACCGACAAGGGCTATTATTATACCGGCAGGTGTGAGATTGAGACAGAGAAGAATAATGACGTAACAGCGGAGATTGTTATAAGCTGCAAATGCGAGCCGTATAAAATCAGCGTGGATTCATCGGATGAGCCTTGGAAGTGGGATACGTTCAGTTTCATCAATGGCGTTATCCGGAACACCTCAGACATCACGATCAGCTCCGGCTCTGGATGGCAGAAGGTTACACTGGGCGGTTGGGTGCATAACGAAACACTTAGAATTGTTTCCAATGCAGAAATGAAGGTAAGGTATCGCAATTCGACCTATACGATATATACCGGCGAGAATATCATGTATGACATTGTTCTGTACAAGGGAGCGAATGACCTTTACTTCCAGGGGACAGGCAAGGTTACGCTGATTCACAGAGGAGGGATATTGTAGATGTATACGATTAAAGCCTATGTGGACGGCAAGGAGTACACAATTCACGATGCCAGGGTAAAAGCACTGACCGTTGGTGGAAATCCGTATTTTGAGGTTGGGGACAACGTCAATGGCTCGGCAACCTTCAAGGTGTTTCCGACACACCCGTACTATGGCAAGGTTAAGAAGCTGACAACAGACATTGTGATTTACCGGGATGATGAGCCGGAGTTTTACGGGCGAGTTCTCTATGACGATGAAGATTTTTCTGGAACAAAGAAAGTCTTCGTCGAAGGAGAGCTTGCCTTTTTGTGTGACAGCATCCAGAGACCAAAGGTTTATCACAACATCTCGGTCAAGTCGTATGTGCAGGATTTGATAGATATTCATAATGCACAGGTAGAGGAGAGAAAGCAGTTCGTTGTCGGCAGGGTAACGGTAAAGGATTCTAATGATTCACTGTACCGGTATTCCAATTACGAAGATACCAGAACGGCATTTAAGGATAAGCTGACGAGCAGACTTGGAGGACATCTGGTTATCCGGCATGAAGACGGGCTGAGAATCTTGGATTACCTGTCGGATGAAGATTATTACACAAGAAATACACAAGGCATCCGGTTCGGCAAGAATCTGCTGGACTTTTCAAAGAATATGGATGCCTCTGATTTGGTTACCTGCGTGATCCCGTTGGGAGCGAAGCTGGATGAAGAAGACCAGGACCCGGCGCTTGAGGCTATCTCTGAACAGAGGATAACGATTGCGAGCGTAAATGGTGGCGTTGATTATGTCACGGATGATAACGCCGTGAAGGAGTACGGAAAGATATACAAGACCGTAACCTGGGACGATGTGACTCTTCCGGAAAACCTCAAGAAAAAGGGAGAGGAATATCTGAAATCTGCTCAGTTCGAGAAGATGGTCTTGGAAGTGAAAGCAATAGATCTGAACCTCACGGATGATTCCTTCCAGCAATTTGAGGTTGGAAACAAGATTCAGTGTGTATCGACACCGAACGGTCTGGATAAGGAATTCCCGTTGACGAAGAAGAAGGTATACATTACCAGCTTCAAGAATAATACGGTTACGCTGGGCGATGAAACAAGCGTCAAGTCGTACACCTCGTCAAATCGCCAGAATACGGCAGAAATCGAAGAGACGATAAAATCCTTGCCGAGCAAGTCAGAAATCTTGCAGGAGGCTCTCAGAAGCGCACAAGACCTCATAAACAAACAGGTAGCCAGTGGATATGCAGTGCATGTTCCGAATGAGTTCATTGTTGCTGATGATAAGGATTATAAGAACAAAGCCAAGAACCTGTGGAGATGGGGACTTGGCGGTTTTGCTCATTACAGCCAGGGATATGACGGACCTATAGACGGTGTGGCTCTGACGATGGATGGAAAGATCAACGGTAAGATGCTACTGGCAAATTCCGTGAAGACCGAATCCCTGGATGCCGGGTATCGGACATCCGTGGAGACGAAGATATCCGAAAGCGAAACGGCAGCCAATGAGTATGCAGACAATACGGTAAGAGTGGCAAGGGAAGAGATAGAAAATTCCATTTCCAACATGGAGAACCGCATTGAACTGTCTGTACGAAGTGTTAAGGAAAGAGTTACCAGAAAGAATTATATAACCGGCGGAGAGCAGGAGACACTGGATCTGGCCAGGTTCTCAATATCCGGAGCGACCAGCATTTGCAAGGTGGAGAAGTCGGAGTTTCTGAACATGAACGCCTTTAAGCTAACATTTTCCGGAACCGGAGCAGTAACGCTGACACAGAGTCTGGGAACTCTGGAGGCTGGCAATTATAAGATTGCTGTCGAAGCGGCGTATCCGGAAGGCTCAAAGTACCGACCGTCTTATATCCAGTATGGATTTGCCGAAAATAAGTCCACAGCTTATCTCAGTGGATATTCCGCAGACGAATACCATGCATACAGCAAAGAAGTCAAGATTACGAAAGCTGTAAAGTCTGTAGCTGTGACGGTATACGGATATTCCGGAAGCGTATTGTATGTAACGGATATCCGGTGTTTGAGGGATATGCAGGAACTGTTGGACGATATCGATGCAAGACTGGATGTCGAAGTCGGGAAAGTATCTGCAACTGTGTCCGAAGTATACGAAAACTCATTGCACAATTATTGCAGCAATGGGAATTTTTCGGATAGCACTGATAAGTTTACCGGATGGAATAGAAGTAGTGCTGCACAAATAACGCAGACTACCTTTTCTGGGAAAAGCTGTGCGAAGATAGAGAATAATACTTCGACCTATAGCCTCTCATGGTATCAGAGACCGTTGGCAAAAAAAGGGAAAGTAACTGTAAGGTTCAAAGCTGCTTGTGATACGGAAGATTCCGGAAAAGCACGGATACGAGTCACGATTGACGGAAAAGCATTTCTTACGACTGCCGGAGAACTTGGAAGTGGATGGAAACAGTTTGAATTTACAGCCGAAGCTACACCATCGTATTTTCACACATACTTTTATAACTATGTGGCGGATACAACTGTATATATCACGGATGTTGAAATCCTTGGTTATATATCCGCATACTCAGAAAGCCAGTTGAGCGTGCTGAAAGATTCCATCGAGGCAGAGGTCAAGAGAGCAACAAAAGGCGAGGAAGATCTGAAGGCATCTATCAAAGTCAATGCCGATAATATTATCAGCAAGGTAAGCAAGGGAGATTTTGGTTCATATGTTACTCAGTATTATGACAGAGTAATTACGGCATTCAACAACAGCAGTAAGTATGTGCAGATTAGCGCGGGAGAGATAGCCATTTATGATTATGGCGTGTCTACGTCAAAGAAGCGAGCGGTATTCGATGAAAGCGGAAACCATTTCTATCGGGATGGTTATTATGTCGGATGTATTGGCACAAACCAGTGGGCTCAGAACAATTCTCATAAGGGGCTGGTGTTCGACTTGGAACCACAGGGAAAGTACATGGCGTTCGCTCAGAAAGCCAGCGCATCGGCCAGCTCATACACGACAATGTTATGTTTCAGCCGTGCGAACTCTATTTACGATGAGTATGGCGTGAATATGGGTTGCAATCTGATTGGAAACTGGTACACGCTGAAGAACTTCAAGATAGGTTCGATTTCTGCTGGAGGATATACCGCATTTAGCGGAGCAATACCGATTGTATGTGAGATCACGAACAACGGTAACAGTTGGACGTATTCACATCTCAGAGTTTACAACGGAATCATAGTAGGTTACTGGAACTAAGAAGGAGGCAAGAAGATGGAAATTATTTTTCCGAGAGGAGACGCACCGGAAAAGGTAGCGAAAAACAGTGTAGCTGTAGGAACCATCAAAAGAGAACAGGAGGTAGAAAAAGATGGAAGAAAAGAAGAAACCGGTCAGACCGCTTAGTGTCATTTATGCTGATGCAAAGCAGGCGATTACAAGACAGGTCGGAAACACTATGGCAGCTTACGGGCTGCCTATTTTCATGACAGAGGGTATTTTGAGTGCGGTTCTGGCTGAGATCCGGACAAATGCCTCAAATGAGCTGGCGGATGAAACTGCCAGATATGAAGAGGAATTGAAAACATATTACGAGACAGAAGTTAAGGAAATGCAGGAATCCTTTGAGAAAGAGAAAGAGGGGTTGATACTGGCATTTGAAAATCCGGAAGAAAATCCGGATATGTCAGAAGAGGATGTTGCAGAAGAGAATGTCGCAAGAGAGGAGCCTACTATCAAGGAGGTGGAGTAAATGGCAGATATTTCCCAGGAAATAGATCAGCTTAGAAATGCGGTCTATGGAGAAGAGGTGCGAGGAGCTTTCATTAGCTGTATGCAGAAAATCCATGAGGAGAATGAAAGCTACAATGACATCAAAGAGTTGGTCAACCAGTCTGCGGCTACTATGAAACAGCAGGTAGACTCAATCAATACGAAAACTGAGGAAGTCCAGACTGCATTGCAGAATCTAGCGAATGCTATTGCAAATGGCAAATCTCAGCAGGAAGCAAATGAGAAAGCTACCGCAGCCGGAAAGACCCAGCAGACAGCTACGGAAAAGGCTACATCAGACAGTAAGAATCAGCAGACAGCAACCGAGAAAGCTACAGAGGCCAGCAAGACCCAGCAGGCAGCCTTGCAGAAAGTCGTTGATTCTGCAAAACAGATTGATTCTGCAATCCAGCAATCTGTATCAGCAGCAAACCAGGCAGCGAATGATGCAAACCAGGCGGCCGGTCTGGCATCTACAGCAGCCGGTAATGCGAACGGTGCGGCTTCGGCAGCAAGCCAGGCAGCTCAGAATGCTAATGCGGCTACTGAGAATGCCAATAAAGCGGAGCAGTCCAGGTCACAGGCTGAAACTGCCAGAGTCCAGGCAGAACAGGCGAGATCCCAGGCAGAAACTCAGAGAGCATCTGCGGAGCAGACAAGAACCGCCAGTGAAAACGTCCGGATTCAGAATGAGAAGGACAGACAGGCAAATACTGCGGATGCCATTGCTAAGGCGAAAGAGGCTACAGAGATACTTATTAACCAGGTCAACACGATTGCGTTCCAGATTAACCCGGATGACAAGGGGCTTGACGCAATCATATTAAGTGCATAGGAGGCAGAAAATGAGTGAGACAATCAATATCCCCAGAGACACGACCATGCAGTTACTGGTCAAAGTTCACAGAGATCAGATTGCTGGAGAAATGGATCTGAAGTATAAAGAGAAAGTTGCGGCAGCTACTTCCAAAGCGGAGGTAGATGCCCTTTTTACTGAATGGTGGAAGATTCAATATAATCCGGAGCTTTTCACGAAAGCAGAAATGCTGGAGAGATGGTTCGGAAATGTTCTGGTTGATTCCAGAGTGCACGGCGTAACGACACCAAGATATTCCAAGAGCACATCCATGATCGGAACCTTAACGGATGATTCAGCAGGAGTGACATGTACACCGTCCACAGAATCCACAGCCGGTAACGATCCGTTCGCACACCTTCCGCAGTTCTGGTGTTTGGAAGTGGCGGCAGAGAAAAAAGCAGATGGCTCCCATGAAATTTTCTATGTGGAACACATTGACGATACAGCAAAAGTCAGAGGCGGAGAACATCTGTGTTGGATGATCCAGAAGAACACCTACAAGCGTGAATGGCAGGACAAGGATTACAAATATCTGAAAACTAGATGCACACCGGCTCCGGGATACGAACGTTGGAAAGAAGGTACAGACCGAACCGGAAAAGTGCATGAGTACATGGCGCATCCGAAATATTACGCCGGTCTGGACACAGACGGAGCGATCACTTGCGGAACTGGACTGGCACCGGTCAACCGTACCTCACATTCAACCGGAGTAACCAGATGGAGAGCCAGAGGAACACAGTATTCCGGAGCGTCCGGATCACTTCCAAAGTTCTTGGATGCTATGATGCGTCTGAAATACGGGCGTAAGGGAAACTCCGGAAAAATCGAAGGTTGTACGAGCTACAGTTTCCAGTATACGGTAGCTGTGGCTGAGACCGGAGTAGAGCGAGTGATTCTGACCACAGCGCAGGCGGCAAACCTGTTCGTGGGTTCTGCGGTCATGCTGGGAACCAATGCATCGACCGATAGAAACGCTGCCAGTGCATACTCCATTTTTGATGCGAAGTTAATCACAGCGATTGAGACTGTGAACATTGACGGCACAGACTATTCCGCAGTGTACGTGGACAACGGTGGAAAGACTTTTGACACGGTAGCCGGTACGACAATGCTGTCTACTGCTCCGTACTATTCCGGATGGAATGATAATGTACTCGGTAGAGACGGTAGCCGATACAGCCCGACTTCCGGAAAAGAACCTGGAATGATCCAGGGCGTAGAGTTCATGAATGGTTCCTATCTGATTGTCTCCGATGAATTATGGCAGTGGAGTCAGGATGCGAATGAGAATTATTGTTTTGATTGCTACAAATGTTACGATCAGTCAAAAGTAGGCTCTGCAATCAATGAGAACTACGAAAAAGTAAATGTTCCAACATTGGTATTTCCGAAAGATACGGCGGCATGGACTTGGAAGTACATCACGGACAATGCAATCAGTGATGATGTTCTGTGGCCGGAGGCAACCAACGCAAGCGGAAGCGGCGTTGGAGTGGGAGCTGGCTTCTTTTGCGGGCCTGCGGCGTCTGGTGTTCGTGCGGCTTGGTGCTTTGGTGCCTTGGGCGGCGGCGGTTTTGGCGGCGTTCCTTGCCGTATCTCGGGCGATGGTCCGTCTGGCGCTCGCTGGGCCGGCTCTCTCGGAGCACCTGGTCTTGAGGGTTAAAAACGGGGTGAATGCGAAGCAGAGGGGCAGTAAGCCCCTTTATTGTCTTATTTGCAAATAAAATAATTTTAGGGTTATACGGTGTCTGGGAGCTGGCTTCAATTGCGAACCTGCGGCGTCTGGTGTTCGTGCGGCTTGGTGCTTTGGTAACTTGAACAACGGCGGTAATGGCGGCGTTCCTTGCCGTAACTCGAACAATGGTCCGTCTAACGCTAACTGGAACGGCTCTCTCGGAGCAACTGGTACATTAAAAAGTATTTAAAAATCATTGCACCGTATAATCCACGCTTATGTGCGAAAATAACTTGAAACCAACGAGGCTAGTACCTACGGGGAAAGCCACGGCAGTAACCAGATGATAGTAAGGAGGTTTGATGAAAACCTATTGCAAACCGGCAACCGTGAATGTTGAGGACTGGAAATTCAACGAGGTTGCCGTAATAGAATGTTTCCGGAATAAGCGTGGAAGAAACGATTTCCAACGTCTGCTATGCAAGACCGGAAAGATCACGAAGCGTCAGATTGCGGAAGATCGTCTGAACCAGGATTTCAAGAGAACCCTGGAGGCTGAGAGCGAAGTTGCGAAGATGCTGACACAGCGTATCGTTGACCGAGATCTGCAATTAAAGCCGATTCGCCAATTTCAAAGGGTGGATGGGCTGACGCAGAAACTAAGAGACATCTGCCAGGAATCTCCGGAACAGCAGGTGTTTGAGTATATCGCTGTCTTTGCTTTGAAACCTCTTTTCCGGGCAAAGATTCTGCCGGTCCAGTATGGGAGCATCCCGAAGAAAGGCGGAGTTGCTGGAAAGAGGAAGATTGAAAGACTTTTGAGAAAGAAATTCCACGGCAAGGTTGTAGCAATCAAAGGAGATGTAACAAAAGCCTATCCATCGGTAACGGTGGGTATCGTAATGGAGATGTTACGAAGAGATATAGGCAAGAATAAAGTGCTGCTATGGTTCCTGGGTGCTCTTATGAGCAATTATCCTGGGAACCATTTGTGTATTGGTGGATATCTTCCGGCATGGCTATTCAATTACGTGATGTCTTATGTATTGAGATATATCTATGAGCAAGCTCAGATACGCAGAGGAAAGCGGAATAGGCTTGTCTATGCGGTTGTATGTTATGCGGATGATTTCACGATCTACGGCGATATCTCGAAGCTGAGAAAAGCAATGAAGAAAGCCACGGTCTGGGCACATGATAAGTTCGGATTGAAAATCAAGGATATCTGGCAGTTCTACCAAGTGGCATCGTTTGATGAAGAGAAGGAGAACTACGAAGAGAGAAAGAAAGGCAGTAAGAAAAGAACCCCAGGAGTTGACATGATGGGCTATGTTGTCCGGAGAAAATACACGATCATTCGTGGCAGAGTATTTCGGAGAATCCGGAGGCAAGTGATACGTGCCTGGATGGATTTTGTAGAAAGAGGATTTGTCCCGTGGTGGAGGGCTTGCAAGATTGCAGCCTATAAAGGATGGGTTGAGCATAGCAATAGCCAAAAGTTCCGGGAGAAATACAATTTTGATGCATTATTCAAAATGTGTTCATACAGTGCAAGTAAGCACGGAAAGGAAGTAGAAAATGAGAAGAGAATCTTACTTATCGCAGCCATCGGAGATTGAGATCTACCCGGTGTTTTCTGGTACAGATGTGATTCTAAGACAGAGCATCGAGCTGGTGGAGAGAGAAGAGATCCTAGATGGAAAGAAAAGTAAATACAAAGTCTGGGAATGTGACGAAGTGCAGTTCCACTACAACGGAGAAGTAACCGAGAAAGAGATCGAAGCCGATTTTGACTACTGGCTCAAGAAAGCGGAGGAAGTACCAGATTCATCCAGTGTAGAAAATCTGAGCCTTGAGGATTCCAGAAAAGCGAAATACCGGGAAATCGCATCTGCATGTGAGGAGACGATTTACGCCGGAGTAGATGTGAGTACATCTTCCGGAGTGGAGCATTTCAGCTTGACAGAAAAGGATCAGTTGAATCTTTTTGGGAAGAAAATGCAGTTACTGGCTGGAGAGGAAAAACTGGAATACCATGAGGACGGGCATCCTTGCAAGTATTTCTCTGCGGCAGACATGCAGAATATCGTAGACCGGGCAATGTTTTTCGTGTCTTACAACACGACCTATTGCAATGCGGTCAATATGTGGATTAAGTCAGCAGAGAAAGCAAGTGATCTGGAACAGATCCAGTGGGGAGCTGAGATCCCGGAAGAGTTCCAGAACGAGGTTCTGAAAGATTACATGAAGATTTTGGCATCCGGAGGTATCGCATGAGAATCATAAAATATCCGATGCTCTTTCTACTTGGAGGGAGCATTTATTATTTGCTGGAGATAATCTTCCGTGGCTATTCGTTCCCGGCAATGATAATCTGCGGAGGCCTGTGCTTCACTATCTGCGGTGCAATCAATGAGAAGAACCGGTGTATGCCACTGGTTTTGCAACAGTTAGTTGCGGCGGCAGGGATCACGGCAATAGAATTTCTGTTCGGACTGGTTCTGAACGTATGGCTCGGTCTGCGTATGTGGGACTATAGCAATATGCCGGGGAATATTCTCGGTCAGATATGCCCTCAGTTTACGGCGTTATGGTTTTTCCTGTCTGCACTGGGAATCTTCCTGGACGATTATATCCGGTGGGTATTTTTCGGAGAAGAGAAACCACATTATCATTTGTTCCGAAAGAAGGAAGAGAGAAGAGAATGACAAAGCTACAGATTATCTCAAAGCTCTGGTCGGCGCTCTATGACCTGGTATTTCTGGTCAAGGGAACACCGACCAAAACTTTGGAAGAAATAGAAGCAGATCTTGACATCGTGGAGTATGCGTGCCGGAAGTATGCAGACTGTGACGATGATGAGATAACATTTGAGAGTAGAGGAGGGACAGCCTATGCGGATACGAGCGCAGCCGAAAAGGTAGATTAGTTCCGAAAATCTGAAATAGCAGGAAGGAGATACCGATGGAATTATTGATAGCTGCCGGTATCCCGTCCGCAATCGTGGCATTCTGTTTCTGGTTGCTGGAGAAGCGAATCCAGGAACGGGCAGAAGCTGAGAAGAACGAACGGGCACGCAGGCAGAGAGAACAGGATGAGAAAGAAGAGAACCGTGAAAAGCTCCAGTACATGATGCTGAAAGCTCTGGACGGTTCTCTTTGTTTGTCAGAAGCTACAGCAAAGGCGGTGCAGAGGATTCCGGATGCGAAGTGCAACGGAGATATGCACGCTGCATTAAATTATGAGCTGGAGCAGAAACATGATCTGGAGAATTTTCTGACAAGGCAGGGAGTGAACCATATCACAGGGGAATGAAATAGAAGGCTATATTTGCCCGATATTCGCCTTTATAGCGTTTAGGCAATAATTTCCCCATTCAAACAATTAAAAACGCTACAGGGAACTATCAAGAGATTACAAAGTATAACAGGAGGATTGATTCTATGGAATTATTGAATTTTTTAAGCCAGGTGCCGATTCCGGTTCTGATTCTGGTGATTGCAGTGCTGGTCGTTGTGACAGCAGTGGTCGTATATCAGTATGCGAAAGCGAAGGGACTGGATGGCATCCGGAAAGAGGTGTACAAGCTGTTCCTGCACGCTGAACATATCTACAAAGAGTCCGGCCAGGGAGAAAAGAAACTGAAATGGGTAGTACAGCAGGCAAGAGGATTGCTGCCTAAGTGGTTGCAGGTAATCATGTCCGAAGAGGTACTGCTGAAAATTATTGACTGGTGGTTCAAGGAAGTTAAGGACCTTTTGGACGATGGAAAGGTAAATGGCTCTCAGAACTGATCGGAGAAGGGAGAGAGGAGCTATGGGCTTAAAAATCCTATTGGTGTACCTTTTGGGGATTTTGCTGTGTCAGCCGGTCTACATCTGGGGCATTCGGACATTGTGCCGGATGGAAGATGAAGACGAAGAGCTGTACTGCCAGGACAATGGCATGTACTATGAGCCAAGCAAGCCGAATTATCCGCTTGTGATAGTGCTGTTGCTGATGGCAGGAATCTTCTGGCCGTTGGTAATTTTGTTTGCGGTGTTCGTTCCGTTGACATTTTTGCTGATGGACAAGATGGGACAGTTGCATCCGAAAGATGATGATGAGATGGACCCAGAAGAGGACACATACTTATGACCGGGTGGGGAGAAATCCCTGCCCTTTTTTTGTGAATGAAGGAGAATTTACAAATGGCAATAGAACGGAATACATACACAGATATTTTGTTTGACGCTTTGATGGCTGCCGGTTGCACGATATATGGTGCATGTGCGGCTATGGGGAATATTTACGCAGAATCCAGAGCGAATCCCCGGAATCTGGAAAATCTCTGTGAGAAGAAATTGAACTATAAATACACGGACGATACCTACACGGAAGCAGTAGACTCCGGAAAGATAACGAGAGCGTTATTCCTGCATCCGTTGGGAGATTCCAGGCAGTACGGTTACGGATTCTGCCAGTGGACATCTGCCGGAAGAAAGGCCGGCCTTTACGATCTGGTTAAGTCCAGAGGAGTGTCCATCGGAGATGCGAAGACGCAGACAGAGTACATGCTGAGCGAATTGAAGACGAGCTATAAGAGTGTCTGGAAGGTATTGCAGACCGCAACCTCAGTGCAGGAAGCGTCCGATATCTTCTTAGTCAAGTTCGAGGCTCCGGCGAATGTAGGTTCGGCAGTGAAGAAAACAAGGGCTTCTTACGGGGAGCAGTATTTAAAGATTTACCAGAATCAGAAGAAGGAGGAAAACAAAGTGAGCAAAATTGAAAATGCAGTAGCAAGAGCAGAGGCAATCGCCCTGGACGATTCACACGGTTACGACCAGGTAGACCGTTGGGGCAAACCGAATTACGATTGTTCCGGGCTGGTAATCAGATGTTTGGAAGAGGCCGGAATCCCGGCAAAGTCAAGCGGAGCAACCTATACAGGCAACATGCCGGAGGTTCTGCCAAAAATCGGATTCAAGGATGTTGTAAAATCCGTGGATCTGGCAACCGGTAGCGGAATGATCCGTGGAGATGTCCTGCTCGGAAATGGACACACAGCATTCTACTGCGGAAATGGTAAACTGGTGCACGCAAGTATCAACGAGAAAGGAACGGTCACAGGAGGAAAGTCTGGAGATCAGACCGGTAGAGAAATCTGCATCCGCAGCTATTACAATAAGCCGTGGATTCATGTGTACCGTTACACCGGAGTGACAGCATCTGCATCCGGAACGGTTAATGTGAGAAATTATCTCCAGAAAGGCGATTCCGGGGACGCAGTAAAAGAAATGCAGAAAATGCTGATTGGTTGCGGATTCTCCTGCGGAAGTTCCGGAGTAGACGGTTCTTTTGGCGGAGACACAGAGAAAGCTCTGCTTGCGTTCCAGGCATTTTACGGTTTGGAGCAGGACGGCAAGTACGGACCGGTATCTAAGAGTAAGCTGGTTTCTGCTTACAACGGAAAGACAGCAGCCAGTGTTCCGGAAAAGAAGAACACTCCGTCTTACACTGCTGGACATGAGTACACTTTGCAGGTAGAACTGAAAGTTCGTACAGGTCCAGGAACAAACTACAGCGCAAAGAAACATTCGCAGTTGACGGCTGACGGCCAGAAACACGATAAGGACAATGATGGCTGCCTGGATGCAGGAACGGTCGTAACGTGCCAGGAAGTTCGGAATGTCGGAAACGATATCTGGATGAAAGCACCGAGCGGTTGGATGGCTGCTTATTACGATGGCAAGGTATACATCAAATAATGCCTTTAAGGCAAGAAACTAAGAAAATTAAACACACCTCTTTTGGTCAAAAAGGAAAATATGTCACATTGCCCCGGTGTTCTGCCGGGGCTTCTTTTTTATTGCGGAGCAAGTCCGTAGAATAAATCAATATACAAAATTCACAAAAAATCCCCTTCAAATTTGACGAAATGTGCCTGAGTAACGATAGACGTTTTTAGATACTAACTTATGCCTAAGAGCTAAAAGCCGGTATAGAAGCGTGTACGATGTTATAGCCATATATGCTGAAAATGCGGTTCTGCAAAGTTCAATCTGAGTTCTGAAGTTATCCACAGGAAGAATGTTGATAATGTGAATAAGTCGAAAAATCGAAGTGAAAAAACATTTCCTATATATAAAATCTTGTAAGATTTCTTACATGATTTCTACACCATAATTAGAGATAGAGTAAGAGATAGAGATAAAGATAGATAAAGAGATAAAAAAGAATAGCACTTTGCGTTGCAAAGATGCTACACACACTAATTCGACAGCTCGAAAAATAATTGAAAAATAGAAGTAAAACACTTGACACGTTCGAGTTATCGAAGTATAATAAAGTTACAAAATAACAAAACAAATACACGATACAAAGTAATGCAGGCGGCAAGGTTGATGGAATAGTACATATGCTTGTCAGACGGTTCCAACCCCGTAGGAATGCAGAGGACAGAACAAATGAGAAAGGAGGAATTGCCCGTTGGGAAAAAGAAAACGCAGGATTGAAGAAAAAGAAGAAGAGCTGCTTTCAGAGCAGTTGAAGAAGACCAAAATTGAAATTTATGAATGCTGGACACATATCGTAATTTCCATAGTAACAATGCTGATAGCAGTTGTTACGGCAGTTTTGACCTGGTTCAAGTAATGTTCTGAAAAACAGCTCGGTAGCCGGGGAGACAAGTTCTCCTCGTGCTACCAAGTTTATCACAGAGGAGGCAGAAAGTAAATGAAGAAAAGCAGAAGAATGTTTTCACTGGCTATGCTGGTGTGTTTGATTGTCGGAGTTTCAACCGGAATCAGAGAATGTATCGGAGCCGCATGTGCGCTGGCATTCGTAAATGCAACACTCGGACTGGAAGATTTAGAGAAGAAAATGGAGGATAAGAAATAATGGATGCAAAGAATCAGCAGGACAGAGCAAAAATGGTAGAAGAAGCGGTTGGTCGTATGTGCCGCCTGGGAATGATGCTGCAGGTAATCACAAAATTCAGAAAGAAGGGAACGGTCCTTAAATCTGAGACGGCAGGTATTCTGTACGATTTGAACGATGAGGAGAAGAAAGCTGTTGCCGACTGGGAAGAAGAAAGTGGCGGTATTGTATACGCTGCAATATTGAGCAATATGGTGTTTGGAAGATGCCTGGCGTTGTTGTATGTTAGTGCAGAGGAAGAAGAGTGGGAACTGGATAGAGAAGACCTGGACGGGAGGATTTCACTTGCGTATGTGGCGAACCTGGATGCACCGGATTGTTCCGAACTGGGAAGTATCGGAATTGCACCTGCAAACGGTGGATTGGTAAGAACAGAGTAGGAGGTGGCGTGATGCTGGAGTATAACGAGCAGACGGAAAATCTGATGGAAATAGCGATGATGCTGGAACAGCTCAAGGGAGAGAGTGAGTATCTGTTTGAGGTACTGACAGACATTGATAGCATAACCTGGAAACAGAAATTTGTGGACTGGGCGAATGAGTTCACAGAAACCTACGAGCCGAACAAGGATGTGTGGCCGGGAAATTACCTGGAAGTGATTGAGGGATTCGCCAGAGAGAAAATCTTGGAGTTTGCCGGAGTGGAGGACAAGGAATAATGAATTTGAGAAGAGCGGGCAAAGGAATTGTCAGAAAAGGTAAGCGGCCGAGCGTATACAGAATCGGCTTCAATGATGGCGATGAAACAGAGCTGACCGCAAATGGCATAAATGAACTGGAGGAGTTATGGCGGTCCTTGTGTCCGGAATTTGAATGCGAACCGGACAGCGTAAACTATGTAGAGAGAGTAGGATATGAGGAGGAAGACTGATGGGAAAAGAGTATGAGGAAATCAAGGCTGAGATAAGCGTACGAATCAGCACAGAGGATATTGATGATATTGTTACAACGGCACTGGAGGGCGGTATTTGCTACTGGTGCAGGCGAGCAGAAGTCAAAGGAAAGTATCTCGGAGAATTTGCATCGGAGCAGATCAGCAGAGGAGGAGTCCTGGTATTGCATGATTCGGTGGATGGCAAGAAGAGAGAACTGAACAAGAAAAAGTTGCTCAGCGGAGTAAAACAGTATCTGGAGGATGAAGACAAGCCGTACAATATCCTGGTGGATGCGGAAGACTCTGTAGGATGCAGCAAAGGAGTCTATGAATTGGATTGTTGCATGGTAGATGCGACAGTGGCAGACATGATTATCCAGTATGCGATATTCGATGATATTATTTACGGATAGGAGGACGCCGGGATGGAGGAAAAGAAAATTGTAGTGTATGTCCTGCATGGGTTCTGGGAGAACGAATTTACAAATGGGTGTGCAGTGGTGGATGTGTCGATTGACCTGGAGACGGTCATGAAGAAACTGGATGAAATCGTTGAGAATAAGGCACGAGAGTATGTGAAGGTGCAGGAGGATAAAGCCGAGGAAGAACGGGGATTCCAGTATTTTGAAATATGGGATGAGAACGGGCAGAGCGCTAAATTCTATATCGTAGAGCAGTATCTGGAATTATCGCAGAGTATGATGGAGGCGATTGCTGAATCATTAGCGAAAGGAGCAGGAAAATGAGAAAAGTATATCGGTGTGAGCATACAGTACCGCCGGTTTGGTGGTTTACCTTCGCAGACAGAAATGCGTTGGGAGAGGAAATTGTAGTAGAGTTCCGAAAGAACGAAAACACGCATGGAAAGCATTCACTTCCGGCAATGTGGAAGAGAAAGGGATTCATAGATAAAGAACCGGAAACGTGGTGGGGCGTTCAGACCTATGTAACGGACCGGCAGGGCAGATGTTCCGGAAAGTACAATCCGACAACCAAGGATGGGAAACGGAATTTTGAGTGGCTGTTGGAGGCAACCGAGGAAAATCGACAGAAGATAATTGATGAGATTTACCGCAGGGCAAACGCTATCTGGCACAGGGAAGATTGGTATCTGGAAGACCTGGAAGAAGCAATCCGGAGTACAGGCCTGGAAGTAACCCAGGAAAGAGTAGACAAGCTGTTGGAGGAGTGCCACCGGATATTTGATGATAAATCCGGAAGAAATGAGATGCTGGCCCAGAAAGCAAGCAAGCTGTTTGAGGAGGAGTAGGAAATGTTTGGAAGACTAATTCTTGAAACCTATGTACAGGACAGATGCCGGGACGTCAGATTTAAGGATGAACACTTGACCTGGTTCGAGATTAAAAAGAACGATGCGAAGCGGATTGTGAAGAGAATGGGGTGGGAGAGCCTGGCAGATTTTCTGAACAATTACACCTGGGATGATACGGAGATTCTGTATCAGATAGCTGATAACTGCGGAATGATAGTTGCTGATTGGATTGAAAGAGAGGTAGAGGATGGAAGAAATTAGAGGAACTGACTGCAACGAGCTGATAAAAAAGGTTCTGGAAGTTGAGGAGTTGCGACCAGTGGACCTGGCAAAGAAAATCGGGGTGAGCAGACAGTATGCGAACCAGATTATTTCCAGAAGCAAATGCGGTATTCGCTGTGACACGTTGGAGAAAATCGTAAGTGCGTTGGGATATGAAATCGCCCTGGTAAAAATAATTGAAAAATAGAAGTAAAACACTTGACACGTTCGAGTTATCGAAGTATAATAAAGTTACAAAATAACAAAACAAATACACGATACAAACGGAGGTAGTCAAGATGAACGCATTAGTAATATACAGAAGCCTGTTAAGTGAAAGAGATAAAAATGAATTTGGTTATCCGGAATGGGATGCAGCACAGAAGATACTGTGGGTGTTCATTGAAAAAGCCCTGGAAGCTGGAGAAGAAAGCATTGCTGATGAAATCGTAGATGAGCTGTATTCTTTGAGTGATTGTGGATGCACGCTGGAAGATGAGGCAGTGAAAGCAGATTTGGAGATGCTTGAAAAGTATGGATTTGGTAGCCGAGCAGACAAAGTAAGAGAGCTTTGTTGGAAGTAGGCTTATTTTTTTACCTGCAAGGTTCGCAAAATCGAAGTAATAATTCAAAGGAGCGAAGAATATGGCAAAGAGATCAAGAGCAAACAGAACTGAAAAGGCTACATACCAGAACATCCGGAATGAGCACAAATACATAGACGTGGTTCATCATGGAGATGGTCATTATTACATAATCCAGTACATAAAGCATGAGCTTCCAGAAAGAACGGTTGTCAATTATATGGGAACCAGATGCGGACACAAGCAGAAGTTCAGAATTGGAAAAGGGACGCTGCTGAGCATCCTGGAAGATTACAAGAAAGTTGAGGAGGCGTAGAAGGTATGACAAAACAGGAATTTCAAAAGAGAATTGGGGCTGAGATAAGCCAGAAAGATTATTCCATCGTGGAGCATGTGTATACATGGCATCCGTCCATCAGCGAGGTAGAGGGTAAGGAACAGATAGCAGAGTTGTATAAGTCCTTTGGAATGCCAATCATCAAGAATATGATGGAGGCTGCGAACTATGCAGAGACGCTTGACCGGGCAATGGCACAGGCACAGAGACAGGTGGAGGAGCTGAGAAAGCGAATCATCAGAGTTGCGAAAGGAGACCTGGTAGTGGAACAGTGCATTACAGAGGCTAAGAAATTATTTGAGACGGTCAACGATCCGCATGAGTGGGATGTGGCAGTTTCTTATCTGAAAAAAAGATACGGAGCAGATGCAGTAGACGAAGCCATTAAAATTGAGCATCTGGAAATGTAGGAGAGGAGTGAGAGTATGGCAGACAGAAGCAATGCCCGGCTGAATGAAGAGATTGAAAGCAAAATCAGACAGTGGGATAGCACAATATTTGGAGCATCATTGAAAAATATGTATGAGAACGGCACGAGCTATGAAGGTATCTGTGAGTATGCAGATATTGATTACGAAGATTACGAGGAGGAATAGAGATGGCGGACATGACGCTGAGAGAGTTTTGTGAGAGATACCGCAAGGGAGATTTCCTTGCAAAAGACAGAAATACCCAGATTGAGGCCGGTTGGTATGACTGGTTTTGCAGTGACAAAGCACTGGCAGGCCGGTTGGCGAAAATCTGGAGTATCTTGAAAGGGGTTACGAGCAATTACATCTTGGATAACTACAGAGTATGGTTCAAGAATAACTGCCCGATGGTCGGTCCGCTCTATGATGATGTAAGATTCGAGCCGCTTGACGAAGAGAAGAGGGATGAGTTGTATTTTGGAGTTGCTATTGATGATGAACGCAGAGACAACAAGTACATTATCTTCACTGCCAGAAATGATTACGAGGATGAGTGCGGATTTAATAATGTCCGAGAAGTACGGCAGTTCATCAATGGGTGGGAAGAAGAGCTGAAAAATGAGGAGTTTTACAAAGAAAGGGAGCGGAAGAAAGAAGAGCTGAAAAAGGAGAATGATAGATGTCTTGCGCTGTTAAGAAAAGCAGATGAGGTTCTGGGAAAGCATGAGGAATAATGTATGCAGGATATGAAAGTGGCACTGTTCACGATTGAGGATTTGAAAAAGAATCATCCGGATTATTACAGACGGTTAAACCCGAAATGCCAGGTTTGCCAGAATATTTTAAGCAGCAGTGAATGCGATATGTGCGAGGATTTTGATATGTTCGCCAGAGTAAAGGAGGAAATGAAGTGAGACAGGCAGAGTTTGCGGAACTGAGCAGGGAAGTAATGCCGGTACTGGATAAGCTGACGGAGATTGCAGGCCAGCATGGAACGGCAGAAAAGCTGGTAAGCATTACATTGAGTGCAGAAGGTTATATTCATTTTACGGTACATGACAGTGGAATGTGTCTGAGCAGATTAAAAAGAGAAGATGCACCGGAGTTGGAAATCAGAAAACAGTTATCCCAGGAAATGGGAAGAGAGGAGAACTGATATGGCAAGTTTGAATGTTAAGACAGAGTATTCAGAGTATAAGGACTGTAAGTTAAGAGTCGGTAAGTATGTGGAAGACAATAGCGTTGCTGTTGAAATTTATAACAGATGGGATGGACCTATTGCGAGAGTAACCACCTGCCTGTGCGACCATTCGTTGGCAGAAGATGAGGCGTATGTTGACACCAATAATTGCCCTTGGGCGGTAGCTCTTCTGGAAGAAAACGGATTTGCGGAGAGAACCGGGCGTACTCGGAGAAGCGGTTACTGCGAATATCCGGCAATGAAATTTGACAGAAGCAAGATGGCAGAGTTTGAGGAGGAAAGTTAAGATGGAGAGCTATAGAGAGTTAAGAGACAGACAGCAGAAAGAGTTCAATGAGCTGCCGTTGGGGTTTGCGTTCTCAGATAAGCAGTTTGATGAAATGATGGGAAAATGGGGACTTGACCCGGAGAAAGACCTGGATAAGATTTATCGGATTCCGGGCGGTGGATTCATCCAGAAGAAAGATCACAAGCATTTCCATGAGGTACTGGACCGGCACAACGCTGAGATGGAGGCGGCAAAGGCGGCCGATGAAGATGGAACAGGATTTCTTTACCAGATGTTCAAGTACGAACTGGATAATCACGAGTACGGATACACCGGAGATCTTGAGGATACGCTGGATTGCTTAGGATTGACTTGGGAAGAACTGAAAGCGTCACCGGTAATGCTGAAAGCTCTGGATAAGGCTTCGACAGAAATCAGAGAAAGAGAGGGATGCTAAGTATGGATGAGAATAAACGCATAGTAATATGCAGACGCTGTAAAAAGCCGGAATACTGGGGAGAAATGAGATGGCTTTCCGGATTTTGCGTATGCAGAGATTGCTACAAAGTGCAATGGGAAAGCGAAAATCATAAGCCGTATACCTGGGATGACCTGGATGGAAAAAGACCAACGATGGAAGAATTTGAAAAGGAGAATGAGTAATGGCAAGAGAAGAGCTAAAGACAATCGAAGGATGGCACAAGAGCGGCTGCAACAGTTGGGATGAATATTGTAAGCCGGGAGATATGGTAGACCAGGGAGTAGCAGATTACTTCCTGGATATCCTGCCACCACGGATAATGACAAGGGATTACTTCCAGGTAGGAGAGCCGCACAGTCATGCAATCAACCCGAAGACAATGAAGAACTGCGGCACATATGCAACATTCGCCGTAAGAGGAAAAGAAATCTGGGAGTATTGCGGAAACTGTTTTCCTCACATGTGTGTAGATGTTGAGAAATTCAAGAAACGGGATAGCGTGCAGGCTTTTTTGCATGAGACATACAAGCTGGTGTGCGGGATTGCACAGGCTCCGAGACCTCATATCTTCTGCAAAGACGGTTTTGAAATGAGTGTCCAGGCTGGAGATGGATTGTATTGTGAGCCACGGGTGAATTTGGAAAGCGGAGAATATGCAGCTTGCGAAGTCGGATATCCCAGCCAGAAAGAAGAGTTGTTGATGCCGTATATTGAAGATCCGACAGAACCGACAAAGGCAGTGTACCCGTATGTGCCGGTTGAAGTGATTGAACAAGTGATTGAGAAACACGGCGGCTGGTTTGACGCCAGGATTCCATTTGCATAAAGGAGGCGAAGCAGTATGAAGAAATTTATGAAGAGCATGAAGAAGTTCTTTAAGACTATGAAGAAGCTGGCAAAGTAGAGGAGAAGGAGCATGAACAAAGCAAAAAACATGACAACCGGGGCAGGTTATCTGCTCCGGAGAGAAGATTACAAGAGAGTCAAGAAAATGGATCGACAGCAATTTGAATCGTTCTGCAAGAATCTTTATATGACAGCATATGAAGAGGGCAGAAAGTCGGTTCCTGGGATTGACATTACGGAAGTGCAGAAAGCAATCAGCGAGACACCGGGAATCGGAGCGAAGAGACTGGAGGCAATCATGGAAAGCCTCAACAGCAGATTTGCAAAGGAGGGAGATGTGTGATGAAGAGAACGGAGCGGACGGTAAATGTCAAAGCCTGGGGCTGTCTGGGAGCAAAGAGAGTTGTTTTATACGAAGACAGAGATGAACTTAGATTTACGGATGGGTTCCACGATATGAGAATGACCCAGGCCAGAATGGAAGCCTTTGTTCCTGGCGGCGATGCAGTTCTGGCTGATGTGTACCGGAGAGTGAGAGGAACCAGAAGCTGGCATCCGGTTGTAAAAGAGCTGAAAAAATTATTGGATGAGAGAGGGGGAAAAGCGGTATGAAGATTGAACCGAGGAAAGAATCGGACAGAGGCGGTTGGCTGTGTATGCCGTTGTTAGCCAGTGTGCCGAAAGGAAAAGAAGGATGGGAAAAGGTGCGTTGCCCGGTATGTGGAGCACTTTGCTGGAAAAGACCGGAGGATGCAGGCGTGATTTACCATAGCAATCTCGACGGAGCGTGTTGTACGTTATGTGCTTTGAAGAAAGGAGCTGGCAGGTTATGAAGAGAAGTGAGCAGATCGTAGAATTGATGGATGATGTAAAGAAGATTATCTCACAGATGGCAGTGGTGGATGTATGTGAGGAAAAGAAGCCGGTAGAGGTTGGAAAAACCATCATGACAAGCCGGGAGGTGGCGGATATGTTCCAGGAATATCACTCGGTTACATATCGCAGAATCGCACAGCTTATCGTGGAGCTGGAACCGATGGAGCAGACAGAGTTCAAAATGGCACAGTTCAAGGCAAGACACCAGGAGTACCCGATGTGGGAACTGACTGAAAAAGCCTGCAAGCTCTATCTGACGAGAATGAAAAGAGATAGATGCTACGGGAAAAAGAAGACCGGCATTGAGAAGATGGAAAAAGAACTTCGCTGTCGGGTAAGTGGCCAGAAACTGGTAGAGGATGCAGAGAGTGGATACAAGGACGTCCGGGAACTGTTCAATCAGTTTATTACCGGTCCGAAGGGCGAAAACCGGGAGATTCCAGAACTGACGCAGGCCTACGAACGGCTGAGAGCGGTTATGGAGGCACAGGTTCCTGGGGCGAAAGCTGATACGGCGATAACATCTGCGGTATACGATGTGGCGATAGAGTCAGAAATGCAGGGGTTCATTTACGGATTTCAGTTGTTCGGAGCGGTTCTGCAGGGATGTGGCAGTTCAAGAAGATGTGCCGGAGAAAATTAAGGGCAGATAGGAGGAATCATGGAGAATAAGTTAGTAAAGCTAAAACCATGCCCGTTCTGCGGCTGCGGAGATAGAAGAGTGGGAATCCGCAGGATGGGTAACAACGGATATAGAATTTGTTGCTCGAAGTGTGGAAGTCTCGGACCTCATGTATCAGTGAAGGACTGGAACGGGCAGAAGGAGCTTGCACAGAAAGAGGCAAGAGAAAAATGGAATGAAAGGGCGTGAGAAAATGGATAGAGAAGAGTTTATGAGAGAGTTGGAAGATATGTTCCAGGATGAGCCGGATAACAATAAACTGAATGTGGTTCTGGACCTTGCGGATGCGTATGTAGAATATGAATACGAGGAAAGAAAAAAGTCTGAAAAAGTGCAATGGGGAAAAGATGTGTGTGCTGCGGCAGGAGAGGATACAGATGAATTTCCGGAGCAGGTGTTTGTTTCTATTTCTGAGAAGTTAGAGAATAGAATGCTGGAGAATAACGGCGATCTGGAATATGCAGTAGTGCAGGAAGTTGTAAATGAGTTCTGGGAGCGGGAGGAAGGGAAAGATGCTGATTGTAAGCCAGAATAAAGAGAAGGTGTTGTGGTTCGGAAGAGCCTTTAACGCCCTGGAATATTCAGAACAGGTAAACCACAAGGGAAAGAAGGAAACCGTCAGACACACAATTTGCATATCTGATGGTTGTCTGGAAGAGATTGCAGAGTATCAGACAAAGGAACGGTGCTTGCAGGTGCTGAAAGATTTCTGCGGAGCATATGAAAATGAATGTTATACGGTTGAGTTCTTCGACACTGCGGCCCAGGCAACAAGACCGGCAATGTACAAGAAGAACATCGTGTATGAGTTCCCGGCGGAGTAATGTGAAGGAGGGCGATGATGGAACACAAGATCACAATCATGAAATATCAGACGATGTTTCCGGGGATGACAAAAAAAGTTGTTCGATGAGAAAGAGAGATTCTATCAGATTGCAGTCATCAGCATCAGACTGGATGAACTCCAGACAAAAGGTGCGGTACTGCAGAAAATGGGAAAACCAACAAAGAGCGGCACTAGAATGGCGTTTGCACCGGTGCGGAGTGCTGGAGAGTATGAGGCAGAGATGCAGAGGATTCTGGAAGACGGGAAAAAGCTGGGTCTGAAATTTGAAAAGAAAAAGGAGGAAAAGTAATGGAAAGCAGTGAAGTTGTAAAAATCAGAGTGGAGAATATATATCCGCATCCGGATAATCCGAGAAAAGACCTCGGAGATGTGACAGAGTTGGCAGAATCAATGAAGAAGCATGGAGTCATGCAGAACTTGACGGTTATTCCGGCAAGTGCATTGACGGCAGACCCGGAAGATCAGCCGGATGCCGATAAGGTTTCGGTAATCAGTGATTTCCATGCACTGATAGGACATAGAAGACTGGAGGCGGCAAAATTAGCAGGCCTGGTAGAAGTTCCATGCCAGATTAGAAGCAAGATTTCCCGTAAAGAGCAAGTAGGTATCATGCTGTTGGAGAATATTCAACGTGAAGACCTTACCATCCAGGAACAGGCCCAGGGATTCCAGATGATGCTCGATTTGGGAGATACGGAAGACCAGATTGCAGAAAAGACCGGATTCAGTAAATCAACCGTCCGGCATAGGCTGAATATTGCGAAGCTGGACCAGGAGAAATTGAAAGAGAAGCAGCAGGACGATGCTTTTCAGCTCACATTGAAAGACCTGTACGAACTGGAGAAAATCAAGGATGTAGAAATGCGAAATGAGATTCTGGATAAGGCCAGCAGCTCCAGAGATATTGTGAGCCGGGTTCAGAACGAGATTACAAATGCTAAGAAGAAAGAGAACGCAAAGAAGCTCAAAACGAAGCTGAAAAAGATGGGAGTAGAGAAAGCACCGGAGCAGTATTCCCAGCAGATGTACAATGGAAAGTGGAAAACGGTGATAGAGATTAACTTGACAGACGATGTGCCGGATGAGATTGAACTGCCAGAGCAGAAAGGGCAGATGTACTGGTATGAGACATGGCGAGATTTGAGAATTGTTACGAAAGCTCCGAAGGAAAAGAAGAAGCTGACAAAAGAAGAGCTGGCGAAGAAAGAGCAGGATAGAAAGTCAAAAGAGGTAAAGGAAATTCTGAAAGGAAGTGCTGCCAGAAGAAAAGATTTTATCTCCGGAATTATTTCTGGAAAAATCCCGGCTCTTAAGGACGAAAACGCAGCGAGAGAAAAAATCTGGGAAGCCCTTGTGCTGATTGGTTACGGTCTGTACGGTTCGATTGCGAGAGGCTTTTTCCTGGAGGACGATGAGTGGAAGTACAGCGAAGAAGAGAGAAAGCAGGCAACTGAGACGTTCCAAGGATTGAGCATCACACATCAAATGCTTGTGTTTCTGCATGGGTCGATGAATACGGTAGGAGAAACCTATGATTATAGCGGACGCTACGCCAAAGAAAAGGCGGATAAACTGCTGAAAGGGTATGAAGCCCTCAAATTGTTTGGGTGGTTCTTTGAGATGGATGAGGAGAAGCGAGTTCTGGACGGAACAAGTGAGTTATTTGCACCTGCGGAAGAAAAGTAAACTACTGACTTGCCAACTGGCGTAAAGTCGGTTATTATAATAGGAAGAAGGAGCTACAAAGTAGCGGTACATAAGTAGTGAAATGAAGGCACACCCTCTACATGGGGGATGCGATGTTTATAACAAACGATATGCATATGGACGATGAGGCAGCTGAATAAATTTTACTTGTAAAAATCAATCATATATACTAATATGTTGATTGAAAGTATACCTCTCGATATACATACATATTATGACACCAGGATCCAAATTTGGACCAAGGAGGTTGTGGATGCGGTTATCGAGATTGTACGAAGAACAGACAGTGAAGAAGGAGTATATCACTATGGTGCTGTGTTTATCGGTATGACAGACACTGATGCACTCAAGATTGATATTTATCAGATTTTCAATGATTTATAAAGTAAAAAAAGTAAATCATCCACATGATATAGTAACCAGTGTACCTGGCTCAAAGAGTATCACAAACAGGGCCCTTTTAATCGCTGCACTCGCAAGCGGGCGCAGCGTTTTAAAAGGGTGTCTTTTTAGTGATGATTCGAGACATTTTATAGATGCACTGATTCGTCTGGGATTTCCGGTTTTGGTGGATGAGGATAAAAGAGAAATAACAATAACAGGCTTTGGAGGCAGGATACCAAAGAATGAAGCTGAGATAGATGTGGGAAGTGCAGGTACCGCTGCGCGTTTTCTTACAGCTCTTCTTGGACTGTCAAAGGGCAGATACCATATAGTGTCCTCTGAGCAGATGAAGAAGCGTCCTATGAAGGATCTGCTTGTATCGCTTGAAAAGCTGGGTGCCCATATTGAGTATGATGAGAACGAATATCATTTTCCTTTTACCATCGGAAATACAGGGGAGTATGCTGATACTGTTGATATAAACGTAGACAAGAGCAGCCAGTTTTTGAGTGCCCTTCTTATCTCGGCTATGGTGATGGAAAAGACTTTTACGATTAATGTCACAGGAACGCATGGTATGGCATATGTTGAGATGACGCGTCTTATGATGAAGCAGTTTGGGCTTGATGTGATGCAGGACAAAAAGAATAACAGCTTTATTATCCCTAAGAAAGCGGCGTATGAAAGCTTAGAATATGATATAGAGCCGGATGTGTCGGCTGCATGCTATTTTTATGCAATGAGCCCGCTTTTACATGTTAAGTCAAAGGTGATGGGGGTACACCAAAACAGCTTGCAGGGAGATGTGGCATTTCTTGATGTGCTTGCGGATATGGGCTGCACAATTTCCGACGAAGCAGACGGCATAGTGTGTATGCCACCAAAGAATGCTCATATACATGGCGGAAGCTGGGATTTGTCAACATTCTCAGACCAGGCGCTGACACTTGCTGCGATTGCGCCGTTTGCAAATGAGCCTGTAGGAATAGAAGGCATTTCACATATCCGTCTGCAGGAGTGTGACAGGATAAACGCCATTGAGGAAAACCTGGCGGAATTAGGTGTGAGGGTTGAAGAAACTGAAAATGGCTTAAGGATTTATCCGGCAGAGTGTATTAAGCCTTGTAAAATTAAAACGTATGACGATCATCGTGTAGCCATGTCATTTACTTTGCCGGGGCTTAAGGCAGAGGGGGTTGAGATAATAGATCCTTATTGCTGCCGCAAGACCTTTGAGGATTTCTATGAGGTACTTGAGGAGAGTGTATATTAATAAAGTGTTATTGTTTTCTGCTTATTTGTAAACAGTGCTGCGGGGACGATATAAAACGAGCCGTAAAACGAATTAAATTCGTTTTATGGCTCGTTGTTTTTGGGATTAAAACCATATAACAGGATAAATCATCTGCGGTGAATAGTATAGTTTCTTTCTTTAAGTACGCTGATAGCTGATTCAAGAGCATCTTCGTCATAGAACTCTATGCGCAGTACACCCTCCTCAAACTCACGGTTGTTTATGATGCCGATATTCTTGATGTTGATGCCGTTGAAGGCTAAAAGGCTTGCAAGCACTGCAATACCGCCTGCCTCGTCAGCGATATCGACAAACACCTCGTGGAAATCCTTACGGATTTTAGCACCGGGCAGAGTAAGTGAATCTCTGTAATTCTTTGAGTCCTGGAAATAATCAATCATCTTTTGAGAACTGCCATCTGCAATTATTTCGCGAAGCTTATGGAAATTGGCTTCATACTGGTCCATGAGTGAGAGCAGCTGTGTTTTGTTGGACTCACATATGTTTTCCCACATGACAGGGGAGCTTGCAGCGATACGTGTCACATCGCGAAAGCCTCCGGCAGCGATAGTTTTCATGGTCTCTTTTTCGGAATCAATATGCTCAATCAGATTGACGAGAGAGTACGCAATCATGTGTGGCAGGTGGCTGATGGCTGCGGTAGCATGATCGTGCTCCCTGTAGTCTAAAATGAGAGCTATCGAGCCCAGTGAAAGTACAAACTGTTTGAAATCATTCTGATTTTCTTCAGTAGTTGCTGCAGTAGGAGTGATAATATAGTAGGCGTTTTCCAAAAGCTGCTTGTCTGAATTGAGTATGCCTGTTTTTTCGGAGCCGGTCATAGGATGACCGCCGATAAAATTGCGCTCAAGGCCGAGTTCTATGACCTTTTCGTGAATCTGGGTTTTGGTGCTGCCTACATCTGTGATGATACAGTCATCCTTTATGATATTTTTAAGCTGTGTGAGATATTCGATATTTTTGTTTACCGGTGCACACAGAAAGATTACGTCGCAGTCTTTAAATGAGTTAAGCTCTAAAAGCTCATTATTATCTATCAGGCCAAGCCCAAAGGCATCCGCTATGGTCTGTTGATGCCCGGCTGTTGCGATAATTGAGACCTTTGGATTATTTTCTTTCATTTTTCTGGCTATCGAGCCGCCAATCAGACCGAGCCCTATAAAGCCAACTTTATCAAAATGCATTTATGTGTATCTCCTAATTCTTTATTGTAACTATTCAGAATCACCACACGCACATTCTCAAAATCGCACTATAGTGGTTCGGAATATTTACAATATATTATATCCAATTTAACACTATAAAGCAATAAATTATTGGCATATTTATTCCAATATAATAAAAAAAATAATCGTCAGATTGCATAAAAGTGTTGTAAATTATATAAAATATTAGTACAATGTTTACATACTATAATAATGTCAGGGAGGTACTTGAAATGAATGTTTACACTACTGAGAAGATTCGAAACGTCGTGCTTTTAGGCCATAGCGGCTGTGGCAAGACATCACTCGTGGAAGCTATGGCATATCTGGCAGGACAGACCACCAGAATGGGCACTGTAGCGGATGGCAGCACTATCAGCGATTTTGACAAAGAAGAGATAAAGCGTCAGTTCTCTATACATACATCGGTTGTACCGATAGAGTGGGATAATGTCAAAATAAATATTCTCGATACTCCTGGTTTTTTTGATTTTGTGGGAGAGGTTGAAGAAGCTGTATCGGCTGCAGATGCTGCAATCATCGTGGTTTCAGGCAAGGCAGGTATACAGACAGGCACAAAAAGAGCATGGGAGATATGCGAGAAATACAAGCTGCCGAGGATGATTTTCGTGACGGACATGGATATCGACAATGCAAGTTTCAAGGATGTGGTATTAAAGCTGCAGGAGCTTTATGGCAAGAAAATAGCTCCATTCCATCTGCCGATCAGAGAGAATGAGAAGTTTGTGGGCTATGTCAATGTCATCCAGCAGAGGGCAAAGAGATGGAATGAAAGCGGAGGCGTGGATAAATTTGATGTGCCTGAGTACTCAAAGGAGAACCTGGGAATATGCCGTGAGGCATTAGTTGAAGCTGTAGCTGAGACAAGTGAGGAGTTCATGGACAGATATTTCGGCGGAGAGGAGTTTTCTGATGATGAAATAAGGGCTGCGCTTCGTGCAAACGTGCTTGAAGGCTCTATTGTACCGGTGCTCATGGGCTCAAATATTCTCGCAAGAGGCATGTATACACTTATGGCTGATATTGTGAAATACCTGCCAAGTCCTGAGAAGAGAAGCTGTACCGGTATTAACACCAAGACAAATGAGGTGTATAATGCTGATTATGATTTTGCAAAATCAAAGAGTGCTTATGTGTTTAAGTCGATAGTTGACCCGTACATCGGTAAGTATTCGCTGATCAAGGTTAATTCGGGCGTACTAAAGACAGATGATGTGCTTTACAATTATCACAGGGACTGCGATGAGAAAATCGGTAAGCTCTATGTGATGAGAGGCAGTAAGGTGGAGGAGGTGAAGGAGCTTCATGCAGGTGATATCGGAGCGCTTGCAAAGCTTACAAAGACTCTTACGACAGATTCACTTTCCACCAGAAATATGCCTGTTACATATCTTAGAACAAGTATATCAAAGCCGTATGTGGCAATGCGCTACAAGGCAAAGAAAAAGGGCGATGAGGACAAGATTTCCCAGTCTTTACAGAAACTGTTAATGGAGGATCTGACACTAAACAGTGTAAATGACAGTGAAAATGGACAGACTGTACTATATGGTATCGGTGATATGCAGCTTGAGGTAGTGGCAAGTGAGCTTCTTGAAAAGTACAAGGTGGAGATAGAGCTTATGCGTCCAAAGGTAGCCTTTAAGGAGACTATCAGGAAAAAATCTGACGTAGAGTATAAGTACAAGAAGCAGTCGGGCGGACACGGACAGTACGGACATGTCAAGATGACCTTTGAGCCGTCAGGTGATATGGATACGCCATATATATTTGAGCAGACGGTCGTAGGAGGAGCTGTACCGAAGAACTTCTTCCCGGCTGTTGAAAAGGGTATTGCAGAGTCCGTGAAAAAGGGACCTCTTGCAGCCTATCCTGTGACGGGTATAAAGGCTGTGCTGTATGACGGCTCTTATCATCCTGTAGATTCATCTGAGATGGCCTTTAAGGTGGCAACACAACAGGCCTTTAAAAAGGGCATTATGGAGGCAAAGCCAGTGCTTCTTGAGCCGATTGCCACTCTTAAAGTAGTGGTGCCTGAGGGCTATACAGGTGATGTGATGGGTGAGCTTAACAAGAGACGTGCGCGAGTGATGGGCATGAACCCGACAGACAATGGATATCAGGAGATAGTAGCGGATATTCCTTATCTGGAGCTTTATGGATACAATGCCACACTTCGCTCAATGACGAGCGGAAGCGGCACATTCTCATATGAGTTTGCCAGATATGAGCAGGCACCGGATGATGTGGCTGCAAAACAGATAGAAGAAAGGGCAAGCAAGCTTGTTGAAGTTGAAGAGTAGAATAGCATTAATTATATTACTTACATTGATTTTTACCAATACTCATGTGTTTGCATCGGAGATAAAAGAGGCAGAAGCTGCCTCTTTTACTTCTGGGCCATCACTAAATACACTGGTTGACAATATGTCAGAAAGTGATGGCGTTTCATATATTTACTATAATCTGGGCGGTGCGGCAAACAATATCAATAATTATGGATACATCACACCAAAGCAGAAATTCATGGGACTAAGAGAGCCACACAAATACGGTTATAAATTTGATGGCTGGTATCTGGATGAGCATTTTTCAAAAAAGGCGGATGTTCTGACCTACGAAAAAGCAAATGGATATGTGGTATATGCCAAATGGGTCAGGACGATTAACAATGAATACAGCGTAGAGCATTACAATTACAGGAGTAATAAAAAAGCGCATACACTGGCGCTTAATGATTGCGATTACGATTTTATAGATGAAATAGATATTCCGGGCATGCCGGAGACGAAGGAGAATGATTTTCTCAATAATTATATTTTCAGTGAGGCACAGTGTCCTCAGGGAATTTGTATCACGGACGAATACGTGCTTATCACGAGCTATTCTGATGACAAGGGCTCACTCGGGGAGCTGATGGTATTTGACAGGGAGGACGGAGAGTACCTTGTGACACTTGGCATGGATGCAAACAGTCACCTGGGAGGAATTGCCTTTGACGGGGAAAATGTATGGGTGTGCAATTCCTACGACACAACTGTGGAGCGCATCTCGTATGATTTTCTCTCTCTAATGGCCACTGCGAATTCCAAGCAGGTCATCGATGCGACAGGTGTGGTAGATGTGTTTGATGTGGGAAACAAGCCGTCGTGCATAACATACTATGGAGGCAGGCTGTGGATAGCCACTCACAATATCCTTTTTAGGTCAAAGATGGTAGCATATTATTATGACAAAAAGGACGACAGGCTCACAAGCCTGAGCACATATACGATACCTGCCAGAGTGCAGGGCGTTACATTTGATGCCTCAGGAAAGGTATATCTGAGCACCTCCTATGGCAGGAATGAGTCATCGTATATCAAGTGCTACAAATCACTCATAGCTCTGTCGTCAAGGCCAAACAGACCCGACATCACAATAGAGATGCCGCCGGGCTCAGAGGAGCTTGACAGTGTGGATAAAAGATTGTATGTCATTTTTGAATCTGCAGGGGAGAAGTACCTTGAGGGCACGGATGGCAAGGGAAACTCGCCTGCACCGATAGACAAGATACTTCGCATAAATACAGATTCGTTTAAAAATTAAACTATAGCATTTTTAAAAGCCTTTCAACCTGCCTGCGGTTTTTCTCAGGCAGGTTTTTGCTTAGCTCGGTGCACATGGAATAGACCTCTTCTTTGGTAAATTCTATGCCGTTACGCTTTGCTTCCTTAATACTTTCCATGAGAAACGGCATGGCGCTCGTTGTATCTTTCGGTTTTTCCTTTTGTGCAAAATTATTTAAAAATTCCTGCTTTGTCATAAATCTCCCTATTGTCCAAAACTGAAAAAATATTTAATAGATTGTCTATCGTATCCTGTTCACTTTTACTGCAGTATTTCTTTAAGGCATTGAGCATGGATAGTCTTCTGTCTGACATACTTTCAGTCTCCGCAACAGACAGTGCAGGTGCACAATCTATCATTCTCATTGAATTCATAAGTGATATGTAGTGAACCATAAGAGTCATCTGCTTTTGTGAGTCATGCGGCATATATGGAATTATGGTTTTAAGCATCTGAAGCTCCCTTGTCTGGGTTATTTCATCGAATGGTGTAAACAGGCTGTTCTCGTCCATAAAAATCCTTTAAAATATATTTCTATATAATATGTCACCTGATTCACATTATGCATGTTTACAGCATATATTATTAAAAAAAGATATATGCTTATCATAGATGGTCACGACGTATACGAGATAGATGAAGAATGCATCAAAAAGCACAGGGTGAAGGGCGAATGTAAAGTCCTTGAAAAGCTCAAAGAAAAAGAGCAGCACAGGCAAAAAAAGAATACCGAAAAATCGTAAAAAGCTGCGGGCCGAAAAGACCCGCAGTAAAAATGTAAATCAGCAGCCGCAGCCACATCCGCAGCCGTTATTGCTGCTTCCACAGCCAAAGCCACCACAGCAGAAAAGTAAGATGATAGCCCAGATACAGCTGTTATTGCCACTTCCACAGTCGTTTCCTCCGAAGAAAGAGCCTCCGTTACCATTTCCACAACAGCAGCACAGTAACAGGATAATCCATAAAATCGAAGAACATCCGCATCCGTTATCTGTATTGCTGCATGAACAGTTTGTTGCTGCTAAATCACTCATAAGTGACCTCCAATAAAATTTATTTACACTCTAGGTTATGATAGACATAACAAAGTGTTACACTAAGATTTTAATTTTTTTATTGACACAAAAAGTATAATTGTATACAATTATTCAAAAGATAAAACTAAGCACAGGAGATGTGAAGATGAGAGAAGTTTTGATGAACGAAAAAACAAATTTACTGCAGCTTGAAGAGCATTTTTATCAGCTCGTGGATGTAGATGAGCCGAATACTTTTAGAAATCTCTTTCCTTATTCAGAAGTTCCTAAGATAGCATTCAATGACAGAATAGTGCCTCACAATATGCCTGAGGACATCTGGATTACAGATACTACATTCAGAGATGGCCAGCAGTCGAGAGCACCGTACACGACGGAGCAGATTGTTACCATTTATGATTATTTACATAAGCTTGGTGGCCCTAAGGGAATAATCAGACAGAGCGAGTTTTTCCTCTACAGCAAAAAGGACAGGGACGCTGTTTACAAGTGTCTCGAGAGAGGATATAAGTTCCCGGAGGTTACATCGTGGATTCGCGCCAGCAAAAAGGACTTTGAGCTTGTAAAGGATATAGGACTCAAGGAAACCGGTATACTGGTAAGCTGTTCGGATTATCATATTTTCTATAAGATGAAGATGACCAGACGCGAGGTAATGAATATGTATCTGTCAGTCATCAGGGAGTGTCTTGAGACAGGAATAAGCCCTAGGTGCCATCTGGAGGATATCACACGTTCTGATATATATGGTTTTGTTATTCCATTCTGTGTTGAGCTCATGAAGCTGCAGGAGGAGTACAAGATTCCGATTAAGGTGCGTGCCTGTGATACAATGGGGTATGGAGTAAACTTCCCGGGAGCAGTTATACCTCGAAGTGTTCCGGGTATCATATACGGACTTAACACACATGCAGGTGTGCCTTCATCACAGATTGAGTGGCATGGACACAATGACTTTTACAAGGCAGTAAACAATTCGACCACGGCATGGCTCTACGGAGCAAGTGGTGTCAACTGTTCACTGTTTGGTATCGGAGAGAGAACCGGAAACACACCACTTGAGGCTATGGTATTTGAGTATGCACAGCTTAAGGGCACACTTGATGGTATGGATACGACTGTTATCACTGAGTTGTCAGAGTACTTTGAGAAGGAGCTTGGATATGTGCAGCCGAGCCGTACACCTTTTGTCGGAAAGAATTTCAATGTAACGAGAGCCGGAATCCATGCTGACGGACTTCTCAAAAATGAGGAAATTTACAACATATTCGATACAGGTAAATTCTTAAACAGACCACCTCTTGTAGCTGTGTCCAATACATCAGGACTTGCAGGAATAGCGCTGTGGATAAACACTTACTACCGCCTGCCGGATGAACGAAAGGTAGATAAGAACTCAAAGCTTGTGACCATGATAAAGGAATGGGTAGATGAGCAGTACGACGAGGGCCGTGTGACTACCATCACAGATAATGAGCTTGTAGTTCAAATTACTGATTGCTGTAAAAAGCTTAATATAGTATTATAGTGAGGTGGATTAGTACATGTCACATGATAATTACAGCCTGAGTGCCAGAGTATACAATCATATCAGGGATGGTATACTTGCAGGAACATTTGCAAAGGGCGATGAGCTTAAGGAAAAGAATATCGGTGATGAGCTAGGGGTGAGCAGGACTCCTGTGAGGGAAGCATTGCGTCAGCTTGAGCTTGAGGGTCTTGTGTCTATTATCCCCAATAAAGGAGCGTTCGTTGAGGGTGTTTCCACGGACGATATCAGGGATATATACGAGATAAGAGCTCTGCTTGAGGGGCTTTGTGCCAGATGGGCTGCAACGAGAATATCGGATGAGCTCATGGCGGCCATGGAGGAGAATATTTATCTCACGGAGTTTCACGAGAAAAAGGGCAATGCAAAGAAGCTTCTTGAGCTGGACAATAGGTTTCATGAGCTGCTGTATGAGGCCGGCGGAAGCAAGGAGCTTATGAGGGTATTAAAGGACTATCATGAGTATGTCGGCAGAGTGAGAAAGGTGACACTCGGCGAGACAAAAAGAGCCAAAAACTCCACTCACGAGCATAAACAGATATGCGAGGCAATTAAGAATCATGACGCACTGCTGGCAGAAAAATGCGCCAGAGAGCATATAAACAATTCAAAGAAAAATATGGAACACCTTGGTTGGGAAAACCTTATTAAGTAAAGGAGATTTAAGAATGAGCAAGATTACGATGACAACACCCCTTGTAGAGATGGACGGAGACGAGATGACCAGAATCCTCTGGCAGATGATAAAGGATGAGCTTTTAATACCTTTTATCGATTTAAAGACAGAGTATTATGATCTGGGATTAGAGGAGCGAAATCGTACAGATGATCAGGTGACCGTTGAATCAGCAAAGGCAACCATGAAATACGGTGTCGCAGTAAAATGTGCGACAATCACACCAAACGCAGCCAGAATGACAGAGTACAATTTAAAGGAGATGTGGAAGAGCCCTAACGGCACAATAAGAGCTATGCTTGACGGAACAGTGTTCAGAGCACCAATCGTTGTAAAGGGCATAGAGCCAAACGTAAAGACATGGGTTAAACCAATCACAATCGCTCGTCATGCATATGGTGATGTGTACAAGGCAACAGAGATGAAGGTAGCTGGTCCCGGAAAGGCTGAGCTTGTATTTACAGCAGAAGATGGAACCGAGACAAGAGAGCTAATCCATGAGTTTAAGGGCGCAGGAGTTATTCAGGGACAGCATAACTTAGACGATTCAATTGAGAGCTTTGCACATAGCTGCTTTAAGTATGCACTTGATACAAAGCAGGATTTATGGTTTGCTACAAAGGATACCATCTCAAAGAAATATGACCACACATTCAAGGATATCTTCCAGGAAATCTTTGATGCACAGTATAAGGATGCTTTTGAGAAGGCTGGAATTACATATTTCTACACACTTATTGACGATGCAGTTGCCAGAGTAATGAAATCTGAGGGTGGATTTATCTGGGCATGCAAGAACTACGACGGAGATGTAATGAGTGATATGATTTCATCTGCATTTGGCTCACTTGCCATGATGACATCAGTGCTTGTATCCCCTCACGGATACTATGAGTATGAGGCAGCACATGGAACAGTTCAGAGACACTATTACAAGCACTTAAAGGGTGAGGAGACCTCAACAAACTCTGTAGCTACTATTTTTGCATGGACAGGAGCACTCAGAAAAAGAGGAGAGCTTGACAAGCTTCCGGCACTTTCTGAGTTTGCAGACAAGCTTGAGGCAGCTTGCATAAAGACTATTGAGAGCGGAAAGATGACAAAGGATCTCGCACTCATCACAACAATTGAAAATCCTACTGTTTTAAACAGCGAAGGCTTCATCAAGGCAATCAGAGAGGAACTTGAGAAGACAATTTAATCTGAAATTTGGTTTTTAGCCTTAGAATAAGATATAACCCGGGGATAATTATAAATTTTTTGAATGTTAAATTCTTAACACATTGACAGATGACCTTCAAAAAATTATAATTAATCTTGGGTTTTTGTCTTTAAAAGAGAAATAATATCCTGATGATTGGAGGAATAAGACTTGAGTAAAGAAATATCACAGGCGGTTATCAGAAGGCTGCCACGATACTATAGATATCTCGGAGAGCTTTTGGATGAGGGAGTGGAGCGTATTTCATCAAATGATCTGAGTCACAGAATGAAAGTGACAGCTTCACAAATCAGACAGGATCTCAATAATTTCGGTGGCTTTGGACAGCAGGGATACGGATACAATGTTCAGTTTCTCTACGAGGAAATCGGAAAGATAATGGGGCTTAACACAGAGCATAGAATAATTATCATCGGTGCAGGAAATCTTGGCCAGGCACTCGCCAATTATGTAAAGTTTGAAAAGCTTGGCTTTGTCATAACAGCACTTTTTGACATAAATCCTGAGCTTTCAGGAAAGAGTGTGCGAGGTATTCCAATCCTTATGTTAAGTGAGCTGGATGAGTATTGCAGAACACACAGGGTGGATATTGCGGCGCTCACCATGCCAAAGTCAAAGGCTGACTCTATTGCGTCAAAGCTTGTGGATTTAGGAATAAGGGCTATATGGAATTTTGCACATGTGGATCTTGAAATTCCAAATAAAGATGTGGTTGTGGAGAGCGTTCATCTGTCTGACAGCCTTATGCAGCTCAGCTATAATATTGTTAAAAACTCCAAAAATAAATAGAGGGTGAGTCTTATGAATGATAAAAAAGGTTCCTTTACTGGTTTTAGATCTTTTTGATATTGAATATGACGATCCTATGGTTTTCAATGCCAATAATGCAAATGCTGATAATGCAAACAATGAGAATAAGGGGAATTAATATTGGAATATATTGTTACAGGTAATGAAATGAAGCTTCTGGACGATACAACATCACAGGTCTTTTTGGTTCCTTCGGTGGTGCTGATGGAGCAGGCTGCGGCCGGTGTTGTCCGGGAGCTTGTTGCATGTTTTGATAAATCAAAGGAGTTTGCCGTGATATGCGGCAGAGGCAATAATGCAGGAGACGGTATCGCGATAGCAAGACTTTTAAATCAGGCCGGATACAGATGCATGGTGTACTATGCTTTTGGCACAGATGAGGCAGGAAGCAAGCTCTTTGAGCTGCAGAAAAATATATACGCAAAGTATGGCTTTAAGGTGGTCTCTGATATTGAGTGTGTGTGTAAAAGTGACGTAATAATAGATGCGCTGTTTGGCACAGGGCTTAAGCGAGCCATAGAAGGCTCTTTAGCAGATGTGATTTCAGCCGTTAACAAGGCAAATGCTTACAGGGTGGCGGTCGACGTGCCGTCGGGAGTGGATTCTGATAAAGGACATGTGATGGGATGCACTTTTAAAGCAGATTTCACATATACTTTTTCTTATAAGAAGACAGGCCTTCTCCTGTGGCCGGGCTGTGATTATTGCGGTCTGGTTAAGGTGGTGCCTATAGGCATAGATGACCACAGCTTTTGTGGTAATCTGCCATCAGTAAGGGCTCTTGATGAGTCTGATTTAAAGAAACTTGATAACAGACCGGCACACTCCAACAAGGGAACTTTCGGAAAACTGTTAGTTATAGCAGGAAGCCGCAATATGGCCGGTGCGGCGGTGCTTTCGGCAAAGGCTGCATACAAAAGCGGAGCAGGGCTTGTGAAAATTATAACGCCGGAGTGCAACCGCTCAATAATACAATGTGCTTTGCCGGAAGCACTGCTTTGTACTGATATCGCGTCAGCTAAAGCACTTGAGACAGAGCTTGATTGGGCAGATGCGGTGGTGATAGGTCCAGGTCTTTCAAAGTCTGATAATGCCAAAATGTTAGTTGAAACAGTACTAAAAATAGCAGAGATACCTCTTGTGATTGATGCGGATGCGCTTAATATCATATCAGACAACATGACTTTACTTAATGAGCATAAAATGCCGGTCATCGTGACTCCCCACCTGGGCGAGATGTCCAGACTTATGAAAAAGAGCATTGCTAATATACAGGAGGATATCATCGGTGTGGCAGGAGAGTTTGCAGGCTTGTACAATGTGACTTGTGTGCTTAAGGATTTTCGTACGATTATCGCAGCGGCTGATGGCGAAAAGTTTATCAATCTGTCCGGCAATTGCGGTATGGCAACAGCCGGAAGCGGAGATGTGCTAAGCGGTATCGTGGGAGGTCTTCTGGTACAGTTGCGTGACACGAAAAAGGCCGCGGCATACGGTGCATTTATTCATGGACTTGCCGGTGATATGGTATTTGACAATACCGGCTCTTATGGTATGATAGCAAGTGATATTATTGATGGATTAGATAAAGTTTGGATTAAGGTGGAAAAAAATGGCAATTAACAGAATCAGAGCAGATATAGATTTGGATGCAATTTTATATAATATGGAGTCGATGCATAATAAGCTAAAGCCGGGGACAATGATGGCAGCAGTTGTAAAGGCTGATGGCTATGGTCATGGTGCTGAGGCTGTTTCAGAGGTACTGGAGCCGCTTCCGTATCTGTGGGGCTATGCCGTTGCTACAAGCAACGAGGCAATGCAGCTTATCGCAGCAGGCAGAAAAAAGCCGATACTTATTTTAGGACTCAGCTTCCCGGAGCAGTTTGAGGAGATAGTGGACAATGATGTGCGACCGGCGGTATGTACCTACGAGACAGCTAAGGAACTTTCAAAAATCGCAGCTGCTAAGAATAAGACCTGTAAGATACATATCAAGATAGATACCGGCATGTGCCGTATAGGCTTTCAGGTGACAGAGGAAAGTGCAGATATTATTGCACAGATTGCTAAGTTGCCGAATATTATGATAGAGGGAATATTCACTCACTTTGCAAGGGCAGATGAGCTGTCAAAGGAGCCTGCCTTTGAGCAGTTTGATCTTTTTAAGCGAATGATAGCTCTTGTTGAGGCAAGAGGAGTCGAGATCCCAATTAAGCACTGCTCAAACAGTGCGGGAATAGTAGAAATTCCGGAGTGCAATATGGATATGGTAAGAGCAGGCATCACACTCTATGGTCTGTGGCCGTCAGAGGAGGTAGACAAGAGTAAAATCTCCCTAAAGCCTGTTATGTCGCTGCACAGCAGAGTTGCTTATGTAAAGGAGCTTGAGCCGGGCAGGCATATAAGCTACGGCGGCACATTTACGGTAGAGCATCCTATGATGATAGCAACTGTCCCGGTGGGATATGGTGATGGATATTCAAGAGGACTTTCAAACAAGGGATGGGTTCTCATAAAAGGAAAAAAAGCACCTATATGCGGCAGAGTCTGCATGGATCAGTTTATGGTTGATGTGACAGACATACCTGACGTGAAAATAGGCGATGCAGTTACTCTGCTCGGTAAAGAAGGGAATGAGACAATCACAATGGAGCAGTTAGGTGAGCTGTCAGGCAGATTCAACTATGAGTTTGCATGTCTTATCACACCGCGTGTTCCAAGAATTTACCACAAAAACTAAAAAAGTGTAACTTTTAAGAATACACTCGAAAAATCTGGAGATACTTTTTGTATACCATAATATGGAGTGTATTCGTGTATGATTATTCAAAGAGGAGATATTTATTACGCTGATTTAAGGCCTGTTGTAGGCTCAGAGCAGGGCGGGATAAGACCTGTCCTTATAATACAAAATGATGTCGGAAACAGACACAGCCCGACGGTAATCTGCGCAGCAATAACCTCGCAGATGCATAAAGCAAAGCTGCCCACCCATGTGGAGCTTGCCTGCAAGGAGTATGCGCTTGCAAAGGATTCGGTTGTGCTTTTAGAACAGCTTCGCACAATCGACAAAAAAAGGCTTAAGGATAAGGTGTGCCATCTTGATGAGGACACATTGCTTAAAATAGACAGGGCGCTTGAAATCAGCTTAGAACTTATTACATAGGATAATAAAACATTATGTTATATGCAATTATAATTTTATCGATACTTGTAGTGATACTTCTTTTGTGTATTGGAGTATTGCTTTATGGAATGAAAAACAACAAAAAGACTCTCGATGGAATACTTGGAAATGATGATGTCACAGAGGAAGAGATTATTTCCATGGTCAGGGAGGGACATGAGCAGGGAACAATCCTTGCATCTGAGGCAGAGCTGATACACAATGTGTTTGAGTTTGATGATAAGGAAGTAAAAGATATCATGACTCACCGCAAAAATATCGTAAGCCTCGACGGCAGTATGTCCTTTATTGATGCAATCGAATTTATCATAGATACCGGCAAATCCCGCTTTCCGGTCTATGAGAATGATGTTGACAGTATCATCGGAGTCTTACATATCAAGGATGCTTTTACATTTTTTGAAAAAAATGAGGTTTACCGCAGCAGTATCAAGGACATAGACGGGCTTATCAGGCCGGTGGACTTCATACCCGAGACGGTAAACATCAATGATCTGTTTAAAAAGATGCAGTCTAAAAAGAGTCATCTTGCGATGGTTGTGGATGAGTACGGACAGATATCGGGACTTATCGCGATGGAGGATATACTCGAGGAGCTTGTCGGAAATATCGAGGATGAGCACGATGAGGAAGAAAACTACATCAGAAAGAATGATGACGAGACATTTATAATGGACGGCATGACTGAGTTTTCCGATGTGAAGGAGGCGCTGTCACTGCCTGTTGATGATGATGCTTACGAGACGCTTAACGGTTTTATCATATCGCTTTCGGATAAGATTCCGGAGGAGGGGGATAAGACTGTGATTAGCGCATATGGCTACAGATTTTCTGTTATGAGCGTCGAGGATAAGGTGATTAAGCAGGTAATGATTAAGAAACTTGCACCGGAAGAGAAAAAATGATATTATAAGATATAGATTATTTTTAAAAGTAGAAAAGAGGATACAAATTATGTCAGGACATTCTAAATTTGCGAATATCAAGCATAAGAAAGAAAAAAATGATGCTGCAAAGGGCAAAATCTTTACAATGATCGGTAGAGAGCTCGCAGTTGCAGTTAAAGAGGGAGGACCGGATCCTGCCAATAACTTCAAGCTCGCACAGGTAGTTGCTAAGGCAAAGGCCAACAATATGCCAAACGATACAATCGAAAGAGGTATCAAGAAGGCGGCAGGAGACGGCAACAGTGTAAACTATGAGACAGCTACATATGAGGGCTATGGACCATCAGGCACAGCTATTATCGTAAAGTGTCTTACAGACAATAAGAATCGTACAGCGGCCAATGTCCGCAATGCCTTTACAAAGGGCCAGGGAAGCATCGGTACACAGGGATGTGTATCATACATGTTTGACGAGAAGGGTCAGATTATCATCGACAAGGAAGAGTGCGATATGGATGCAGATGACCTTATGATGCAGGCACTCGACGCAGGCGCTGAGGATTTCGCCGATGAGGAGGACAGCTACGAGATTACAACTGCACCTGCTGATTTTGAGGCAGTCAGGGCTGCTCTTGAGGAGGCAGGCATTACAATGGCTTCAGCAGAGGTCACAATGATTCCACAGACATATGTTACACTGACAGATGAAGCTGATATCACGAATATCGGCCGTATATTAGACCTTCTTGACGATGATGACGACGTCCAGGAAGTATACCACAATTGGGAAGAGTAAACTAAATATTATATATCACGGGTTTTAGCGGGAGGAGAATATGAAGAAGATTCTATTTGTAGCTTCAGAGTGTGTACCATTTATAAAAACAGGAGGTCTTGCAGATGTGTGCGGTGCACTTCCTAAAGAGTTTGACAAGAACTATTGGGATGTAAGGGTTGTAATACCTGATTATAGCTGTATACCGGAGCAGTATCGTAATAATTTTGAGTATGTTACCCATTTTTACATGAGCTCAGGTCCATACGTGCAGGACAAGTATGTCGGAGTGCTCAAATATGAGCAGGACGGCGTTACATATTACTTTATTGACAATCAGGAGTTTTTTACAGGATTTTCTCCATATACTTCTGACACTAAGTTTGAGATTGAGAAATATACATTCTTTGACAAGGCTGTACTCTCAATGCTCCCACTTATTGATTTTAAGCCGGATATTATACACTGTCATGACTGGCAGACAGGCTTTCTGCCTGTATACTTAAAGAATGAGTTTGCCGCAAATCCATTCTTCTGGGGTATCAAGACTATCATCACTATCCATAATCTTAAGTTCCAGGGTATCTGGGACAAGGAGTGGGTACAGGGTGTTTCAGGTCTTACAGACAATCTGTTCACACCTGATAAGCTTGAGTTCAAGAAGGACGCAAATATGCTTAAGGGTGGTCTTGTATATGCTGACTACATCACCACTGTCAGTGATACATATGCAAACGAGATTCAGACAGAGTACTATGGTGAGGGATTGAACGGACTCTTAAGTGCTAGACATTTTGACATGCAGGGTATCGTAAACGGTATTGATTACAATGCCTATGACCCACAGACTGATGGCAAAATCTATTGCAATTACAATGCTTCCGATTTCAGAAAGAAGAAGTTTAACAACAAGACAAAGCTTCAGCAGGAGCTTGGGCTTGCGGTTGATAAAAAGAAGTACATGATAGGTCTTATTTCAAGACTTACAGACCAGAAAGGTCTTGACCTTATCAATAATGTGATTGAAGGTATCGTGGACGATTTCACACAGCTTGTTGTTATCGGTACAGGAGATCCTCAGTACGAGAATATGTTCAGACACTATGCATGGAAATACCCTGACAGAGTTTCGGCAAATATATGTTACTCTGATGATCTGGCACACAAACTATATGCGGCTGCTGATGCATTTCTGATGCCGTCCAGGTTTGAGCCTTGCGGTCTGACACAGCTTATCTCATTCCGCTACGGTACCGTTCCGATTGTTCGTGAGACAGGAGGTCTCAAGGATACGGTTAAGCCTTATAATGAGTATGAAAATTCAGGAGATGGTTTCTCGTTCTCAAACTACAATGCCGATGAGATGCTTGCAGTCATCAATTATTCTAAGCACATCTTCTTCGATAAGAAGCGTGAGTGGAACCAGATTGTGGACAGGGGCATGGCCAATGATTTCTCTTGGAATGCTTCCAAGTTCAAATATGAGGGATTATACAATTACCTTATTGGTGAATAAAATATTTTGGTGAAATTATGGTTTTTGCATAACATTTTACCCCGCCATTCATGGCGGGGTATTTTGCACCTCATTTATGATTAATCAGATTACTACATGCTACGCATTCCAGTAATCTGACTCCGCCTCGAAATCCGCTAATGCTACAGTTCGCATATGCGAACTGCAACCGAATATGCCTATTTAAAATCGCCTGTAGCGATAGGCATATTCGTCGGCATATTCACAGCTTCATACGAATCAAATCAGCAAGTGATTTGATTCTGTAAACGAATATAGTAAGTAATTTAACTTGTCGTCCCCGCAGCAAATTGCTACTTTCTCGGTGTAGTGCGGGTCAATAAGGTATACATCGAATTGCATGCAAGCATGAATCGATGATACCTTTTGACCCTTTAATCACAAAATCGAAAAATTACTTTAGAAAATTTACACAGAACAGAAGAAATATGTTATTATATACTCTGTAAATCAAAATACGGAGGTTAGTTAGATGGCAACGAGGAAGAAATCCTCAGCAAAAAGACAGACTAAAAAGGAGAGAATGGCTCAGATAGAGAGGCAGCAGGCCTTTAAAAAGGAAATATTTCTCTGGATAGTAGTAGCTGTTTCAATCCTTTTATTTATAAGCAATTTTGGAATAGGCGGTCATTTGGGAAACGCAGTAAGCGGTTTCCTTTTTGGTATATTTGGAATGGTGGCATATATTTTTCCGCTTGTGCTTCTGGTGGGCAGCTTTTTTGCTGTGTCCAATAAGGGCAATTCATATGCTATCATGAAGCTTGTTATGACCATAGTTTTCATATGGTTTATATGTGTGTTTATGTACTTGGCAGTGTATGGTGAATTCGCGGTTTCGCCGGTGCAGTCATACATTGACAGTGTTGAAAGGCATTCAGGTGGTGGCTTTATAGGTGCTCTTATAGGCTGCATTTTAGTTCCAGCGGTAGGAATTATAGGTGCATACGTGGTGACAATAGTTGTGATGATTATCTGCCTTGTGCTCATTACCGGTAAATCATTCATGAAGGGCATGAGAAACGGCGGCCGAAAGGTATACGAGTCAGCGCGTGAGAATAATGAGAGATATCAGGAGTATCGGCAGTATAAGTCAAGAGAGCGTCAGACAAGAGAGGGGTTAGTTTCAGATGATACAGACAGCGACATAAAGGAGGCTGCAAAAGGTGGCAGAAGGAATAAGCGTGCCGGCCGAAGGATGGACAATAAGATAACAGGCGTGTCACTTGATACAAAAATTGATGGCAGTGAAAACGCGCTAAATTCAGGAATGGCAGGTAGTGATACAGCGCATGTGGGGATATTTGGACAAGGTGCAGTAGCTACAGATGCGCTTGGTGAGATAACTATAGAGAATTATCCGAGTTCACCTGCAATAAAGGAGAAAAAGACGACAAGCCTTACATCAGGGGATGCAGGGGAAATAGTGCAAACACCGGACTTTGGTGTGGCATCGGAGCCTGTTTCGGTTTTGGGTGGCACAGCCGATAGTGACAGTGCAGATGAGCTTGGCAGAAAGACCCTGCAGCAGATTAATGGCATGAAACCGGACGGCTTGGGCGCAGCAGTTGCAAGCCATGTGTCACAGATACCTATATCGGGTTGCGTGGAGCCTGATATATCTGATGATTTTGGCATACAAAAAGATAATGAGCTGCAATCAAAATTATCAGCTCCGGCTGCAGATGCGGTAATGACAAAACCACCTGCAGCAGAGCCAGGTAAGAAAAAGGTCAAATCAGACAAGGATGAGCTTGCCAAAGAGGTTGAAAAAGTCAGTGAGCAGATAGCGATAAATGATGCAGAAAATGCAATCCAGCAGAAGCCGTATGTATTTCCGGCTGTTGATCTGCTTGAGGCTCCTGACAGGGGGAAAACCGGTGATTCGCAGGCTCATCTGCGTGAAACGGCGGCAAAGCTTGAACAGACTCTTAATGTGTTTGGGGTGAATGCGAAGGTGAATAATATAAGCTGCGGTCCTGCTGTTACAAGGTTTGAAATCACACCGGAGCTTGGAGTGAAGGTATCAAAGATTGTGAATCTGGCAGATGATATAAAGCTTAATCTGGCAGCCGCGGATATACGAATCGAGGCTCCTATTCCGGGAAAAGCCGCTGTGGGCATCGAAGTGCCAAACAGCCAGAGTGTTGCTGTTTCCTTCAGGGAGCTTGTGGAGTCTGAAGAATTTAAAAATGCCAAATCAAAGATTACCTTTGCGGTGGGAAAAGATATTGCAGGCAAGGTTAAGGTTACGGATATCGCAAAAATGCCACATCTTTTAATTGCAGGTGCTACCGGCTCAGGTAAGTCGGTTTGTATCAATACAATTATCATGAGTATACTATACAAGGCAAAGCCGGATGAGGTAAAGCTGATTATGATTGACCCGAAGGTGGTTGAGCTTAGTGTATACAATGGCATACCTCATCTGATGATTCCGGTTGTTACAGATCCTAAAAAAGCTGCAGGAGCATTAAACTGGGCGGTTTCAGAGATGACAGACCGATACGAGAAGTTTGCAAACAGCGGTGTCAGGGAAATAAACGGTTACAATGCCATGATTGATGCAATGGATGGCAAGGATACAGAAAAACCGCCAAAGATGCCACAGATTGTCATTATAGTTGACGAGCTTGCGGATCTTATGATGGTTGCATCAAAGGATGTAGAGGAGGCAATATGCAGGCTGGCACAGCTTGCGAGAGCAGCCGGTATACATCTGATCATAGCCACACAGAGGCCTTCTGTTAATGTTATTACAGGTCTCATCAAGGCGAATATGCCAAGCCGTATCGCATTTGCGGTTACAAGCGGTGTTGACAGTCGTACCATACTTGATATGAATGGTGCGGAAAAGCTCCTTGGAAAGGGAGATATGTTATTTGACCCACAGGGTGTTCCGAAGCCCCTTCGAGTACAGGGCGCATTCGTTTCAGATAAAGAAGTTTCCGATATTGTGAAATTTATTATTGAAAATAATGAGAATGCACAGTACAGTAATGATGTGGCACAAAAGATGGAGAGCCTGTCGAATGATACGACAAATACAACCGTTACCATTTCAGATGTGGAAAACACGGATGATGGCAGGGACTCTTACTTTGCGGAGGCAGCGTCAATTATCACAGATAAGGAACGGGCTTCAATCGGAATGCTTCAAAGATACCTTAAAATTGGCTTCAACAGGGCGGCCCGCATCATGGATCAGCTCGAAGAGGCCGGTGTAGTGGGACCTGAGGAGGGGACAAAGCCCCGCAAGGTTCTGGTGACTAAAGAGGAATTAGATACTATATTAGAGAATAATTAACACAAAGGAGCAAAGAAAAATGAAAACAGATATTCAGATCGCACAGGAAGCTACAATGCTTCCAATCAAGGATGTAGCAGCATCTATAGGGATTAAAGAGGATGACTTAGAGCTTTATGGAAAGTATAAAGCAAAGATTTCTGATGAGCTTATCAATCGCACAAAGAAAAATCCTGACGGAAAGCTCATACTCGTTACAGCTATAAACCCGACTCCTGCAGGGGAGGGAAAGACAACCACAAGCGTCGGTCTTGGAGAGGCATTTGGACGCCTTGGGAAGAAAGCACTTATCGCACTTCGTGAGCCGTCACTTGGACCTTGCTTTGGTATCAAGGGAGGAGCAGCCGGTGGCGGATATGCACAGGTTGTCCCAATGGAGGATTTAAATCTTCATTTTACAGGAGATTTTCATGCAATTACATCTGCGAACAATCTGCTTGCAGCACTTCTTGACAACCATATCCAGCAGGGAAACGAGCTTGGCATCGACCCGCGCCAGATTGTATGGAAGAGATGTATGGATATGAATGACCGTGTCCTTAGAAATATCGTTGTTGGTCTTGGAAGCAAGATGGACGGAATGGTCAGAGAAGATCATTTTGTCATCACTGTAGCATCTGAGATTATGGCAATACTCTGCCTGGCCGATGATATGGCAGATTTAAAGAAGCGACTTGGCAGAATTATCGTGGCATACACCTTTGACGGAAAGCCTGTCACAGCCGATGATCTTCAGGCTACAGGCTCTATGGCTGCTCTCTTAAAGGATGCCTTAAAGCCGAACCTTATCCAGACACTTGAGCATACACCGGCAATAGTTCACGGTGGACCTTTTGCCAATATAGCACATGGCTGTAACAGTGTCCGTGCCACAAAGACAGCATTAAAGCTTGCAGACTATGTTATCACTGAGGCAGGCTTTGGCGCAGACCTTGGCGCAGAGAAGTTCTTTGATATCAAGTGTCGTATGGCAGGGCTTAAGCCGGATGCAGTTGTACTTGTTGCAACAATCAGAGCATTAAAATATAATGGCGGCGTGCCGAAGGATGAGCTTTCATCAGAGAATCTTGATGCACTTAAGGCTGGAATCGTAAATCTTGAGAAGCATATTGAGAATCTTCACAAGTTTGGAGTGCCTGTAGTTGTCACATTAAATTCATTTGTCACAGATACAAAGGCTGAGACTGATTTTGTAGAGCAGTTCTGTAAGGAAAGAGGCTGTGAATTTGCACTCTCAGAGGTATGGGAGAAGGGTGGCGAAGGCGGAATTGATCTTGCCAACAAGGTACTTGAAACAATCGAGCACAAGGAAAGCAATTTCAAAGTGCTCTATGATGATAGCCTGTCACTTAAGGAAAAGATTGAAACTGTTGCAAAAGAAATATATGGAGCAGATGGTGTTACATATTCTCCGGCAGCAGAGAGAGAACTTAAGAGGATTACAGACCTTGGAATGGGAGATTTTCCGGTATGTATGGCAAAGACACAGTATTCGCTTTCTGATGATGCAAAGAAGCTTGGCAGACCAAGCGGTTTTAAAATCAACGTACGTGAGGTTTATGCGTCAGCAGGTGCAGGCTTTGTTGTGGCAGTAAACGGTTCTATCATGACTATGCCGGGACTTTCAAAGAAGCCGGCTGCATACGGCATTGATGTGGATGACAATGGTGTGATCACAGGATTATTCTAGGAGGGAATATGACCAATCTAATAGACGGAAAATTGATTTCAACACAGATTAAGGAGGAGCTTAAGGAAGAAGTGGCAGAGCTTAAGAAAAAAGGCATCGAGGGCTGCCTTGCGGTGATTCAGGTCGGAAATGACCCGGCATCATCAGTGTATGTTCGCAACAAGAAAAGGGCGTGTGAGTATGTCGGAATTAAATCGCTTTCGTATGAACTTGCAGAGGAGACTACGGAGGATGAGATATTAAAACTTATCGAAAAGCTCAATGCTGATGCTTCTGTAAATGGTATTCTCTGTCAGCTTCCACTGCCAAAGCATATCGATGAGGACAAGGTTATTGATGCTATTGACCCGAAGAAGGATGTCGATGGCTTCAGTCCACAGAGTGTTGGAGCGATGGTTATAGGGAAGCCTGGTTTTTTGCCGTGTACTCCGGCCGGTATCATTCAGCTTTTAAAGAGAAGCAATATAGATATTGATGGTAAAAGCTGTGTTGTGGTTGGCAGAAGCAATATAGTCGGCAAGCCTATGTCACTTCTCATGCTTAGGGAGAATGCAACTGTTACGGTATGTCATTCACATACAAAGGATTTAAAAGATGTATGTAAAAATGCTGATATACTTATAGTGGCAATAGGAAAGCCTAAGTTTATAGATGCTTCATATGTGAAGGATGGTGCGGTTGTTATTGATGTTGGAATCCACAGAAATGCTGAAAATAAGCTTTGTGGTGATGTGGATTTTGATTCTGTTGTGTCTAAAGCGTCACATATCACACCTGTACCGGGCGGTGTAGGTCCTATGACAATTGCGATGCTCATGAGCAATTGTGTTGAGGCTATGAAGAGATAATTAGACAATAAGTAAGAGGATTAGATGTATGAGATGTGCCAATTGTGGTAATGAATTGAAGGCGGGCAGTCTGTACTGTGATGTCTGTGGGCATCCGGTTCAGATAGTGCCTGATTACAACGAATTTGATGATTATCTTGATAATCTGGTTGGAAATGATGACAGGCGAACTGATGGACAAAAGACTGTAAAGCCTGTGTCTGATAGGACAATCAGGTTTGATGAGCCGGTGAGGGAACAGCTTCATAGTGCCGGTCAGCGGAACGGACAAAAACCGGACAGAATGTCACAGTCTGTAAAGCAGCAGGTGAGACAGGCTCAGACAGGTGAGCAGCAGTCTCAGACGAAACAACCGTGTGAGAAGCCGCAGTCTGACGGACAGAGGGCAAAGAGAGCGCAGCAGAAGAAGATAATTATTATCTCAGCTGTAGTGTGCGTTGTAGCAATTGTAATACTTATTGCAGCTATTACACGTAATGTAAGCAGATCACATGACAATTCATTTGATTATCAGGTGAAGCAGGCAAAGGCAGCTTATTCGGCGGGGAATATAAATTCCGCGGTTTCTTATTATGAGAAGGCTTTGTCGATTGATTCGGATAATACAGATGTCAGATTTGCTTTGGCTGATATATATATGTCGAAGAAGGATTATGATGCCGCTCTTGTGCTGTATCAGGAAATTATCAATATTGATTCAAAGAGCAAAGAGGCTTATAAGAAGCTTATCTCGATTTATGAATCAAAAAAGGATTATGATGCAATTGTTGCGCTGCGTGAGAGTGCTAAGGATGCATCTGTTTTAAAGCTTTTTGCGGATTATACTGTATCTAAACCGCAGTTTAGCAAGAGCAGTGGTAAGTATGGAGAGACTATTGAGCTTTCTATAGATGCAGACAGCGATACCAAAATATACTATTCATATGATTCGGATGATCCTTTGACCAGAGGAGAAAGATATTATAGCCCGATCACCCTGGACAAGGAAGGTACATATGAGATAACAGCTGTTGCAGTTGATGACAGAGGAATTAAAAGCGAGGTGGCATCTGCCAAGTATGAAATCGAGTTTGAGGCGCCGGATGCACCGGAGATAGACCCTGACGGAGGTACATTTGGTGCACAGACAGACATTACAATCACAGTACCTGAAAATTGCAAGGTATACTATACCTGGGATTCGTCAGATCCGAGTGCTGCATCAACAGAGTATACAGCTCCAATACCTGTTCCTGAGGGAAATAATGTGCTTTCTGTTATTGCGATAGACCAGAATACCGGAAAGTGCAGTGATATATACAGATCAAGATTTGAATTTTATATGAATTAATAAAAAACACGCATGAGTTGATTGATCATGCGTGTTCTTTTTTCATGTAATTCTCCCGAGAGTATATGAGATTTATGCTTAGATATTAACTAAATGATATCTATATATGATAAATCTTTCAAGGATTACTTGCCTTTCTATAAAATTTGTAATAATATTTTATTATATCTTTTTTAGGAGACAATAATGGAAGATTTAATGAAATTGAGAGAGTCTATCGATGAGATAGACAGTGAAATAGTCAGATTATATAAGGAAAGAATGGATATCTCAAAGCACGTTGCCGAGTATAAGATAACCACCGGCAAAAAGGTCTTTGACAAGACGAGAGAGGATGAAAAGCTTGAGAAATTATCGTCTCTTGCAGATGATGAGTTTTTGAAGCATGGTATAGTTGAGCTTTTTGAACAGATTATGTCGACCAGTAGAAAGAAGCAGTATCAGCTTATGACTGAGCATGGCATAGTGGAGAAGGAAAACTTTACTGAGGTAGACAGCCTGGATTTTTCCAATGCAAGGATTGTGTTTCAGGGAGTTGAGGGTGCATACTCACAGCTTGCCATGAAGACATACTTTGGCGAGAACTGTAATGGCTACAACGTGGATTCCTGGAAGGATGCCATGGAGGATATCAAATGCGGAAAGGCTGATTATGCAGTGCTTCCGATAGAGAATTCTTCAGCCGGTATTGTATCGGAAAACTATGATCTGCTTGTTGAATACGACAATTATATAGTTGGGGAGCAGATTATACGCATCGACCACAGTCTGATGGGACTTCCGGGTGCAAAGATTTCTGATATAAGGACTGTGTACTCACATCCGCAGGCGCTTATGCAGTGCTCAGATTTTTTTGATGAGCATAAGGATATTAACCAGGTGGCTGTCAGGAATACAGCTTTTTCTGCAAAGAAGGTAAAGGATGACGGAGATATCACACAGGCTGGCATAGCTAGCCATATCTCGGCTGATATATACGGGCTTCAGGTGCTTGAGAGCCGCATACAGAACAATAAAAACAATGCAACAAGGTTTATAATTGTGTCGGCTAAAAGGGTATGCCGCAGAGATGCGGACAGGATAAGCATATGCTTTGAGACACCTCACAAGAGTGGTGCACTATATCATATGCTGGCACACTTTATATACAATGGAATCAATATGTTAAATATCCAGTCTCGTCCGATATCTGATAAGGCGTGGGAGTACAGGTTCTTTGTTGATTTTGAAGGACGTTTTACAGATACAGCGGTGCAGAATGCGTTAAGAGGCATAAGGGAAGAGGCAATTGCCCTTAAGATTCTTGGTACATATTAGATTATAGAAATTTAGATAAAAGTGTTGACAACAGAAATTGTCTGTGCTATATTCTAGTAGTTGTATGAAAACAAAGTAGAGTATCCACTCTCACCTAAGCGCAATGGCGCGACTTAGCGTTAATATTTTCAAACATTTGTGTTGAAGATTGTATAGTGGATAGTCTGCCTATCCACTATTTTTTATGGAGGTACAAGACCATTAGCGAATTAATGATTAATGAACAGATCAGAGACAGAGAAGTTCGACTGATTGGAGCGGATGGAGAGCAGTTAGGAATTGTTTCTTCAAGAGAAGCTCAAAAGATTGCAGACGAGGCAGGACTTGATTTAGTAAAGATAGCACCAAATGCAAAGCCACCTGTATGTAAGGTGATTGATTATGGTAAGTATCGTTATGAGCAGGCCCGTAAGGAAAAGGATGCAAAGAAAAAGCAGAAGACCGTTGAATTGAAAGAGATTCGTCTCTCACCTAACATTGAGGCTAACGACTTGAATACCAAGATGAATGCTGCAAAGAAATTTCTTGCAAAAGGAAATAAGGTAAAGATCACACTCAGATTCAGAGGACGTGAGATGGCTCATATGAATGCAAGCAAACATATCCTTGATGATATAGCGGAGAATCTTTCAGATGTAGCGGTAGTGGAGAAAGCACCAAAGGTTGAAGGAAGAAGCATCGGTATGGTGCTGGCAGAAAAGAGATAACAATTTAAGGAGGAACACACAATGCCAAAAATGAAAACAAGCAGAGCAGCTGCAAAACGTTTCAAAGTTACAGGAACAGGAAAGTTAAAAAGAAATAAAGCCTACAAGAGACATATCTTAACTAAGAAAACAACAAAGACAAAGAGAAATCTCAGAAAAGCAACAATGACAGATGAGACAAATGTTAAGAATATGAAGAAGATTTTACCATACATGTAATCGGTAGTATTAGTTAAGGAGGAATCAACAAATGGCAAGAGTTAAAGGCGGTTTAGGCGCTAAGAAAAGACATAACAGAACATTAAAGTTAGCAAAGGGTTATAGAGGCGCTAGATCTAAGCAGTATAGAGTAGCAAAGCAGTCAGTTATGAGAGCACTTACAAGCTCATACGCTGGACGTAAAGAGAGAAAGAGACAGTTCCGTCAGTTATGGATTGCTCGTATCAACGCAGCAGCTCGTCTCAACGGACTTTCATACAGCCAGTTCATGCACGGCTTAAAGTTAGCAAACGTTGACCTTAACCGTAAGGTATTAGCTGATATGGCTGTTACAGATGCAGCAGGATTTGCTAAATTAGTAGAGGTTGCTAAATCTAAGCTTGCTTAGTTTAGCATAAAGAGATATATGAAAAAGCTGCCGGGCTTCATGTGAAACCCGGCAGCTTTTTTTATTCTTGAGCTTTTTTGTATTTACTGCGATACTCCTTAGGCGAAAGGCCTTTTATTTTATGAAAGGTCTTTGAAAAATAAAGGCTGTTATCAAACCCTATAGAGCCTGCAATTGCTGTGATGGACAATGAGGAGTGTTTAAGCAGATAGCATGCCTGTTTGATTCTGAAATCGGTCAGATATTCCTTTGGCGATACACCGAGGATGCTCTGGAAGGAACGGAACAGGTGACTTCGGCTTAAGCCTATATATGATGCAATATCCTCAACGGTGATAGGGTATGAATAGTTGGCGGAGATGTATTCGATGCCCTTTTGTACATAGGAGTTTGCACTGTTTTGCGGCGGCTTTGATGTGGCGGCACTGACAAAAAGAGCGAGGGTGGTGTAGAGTCGCCCGGTCATTTCGAGTGCATTTTCAAATTCTGTGCCTCTGGCGTCGTATATATGCATGAGCTGTCTTTTGATTTCGTTTCCGTTTGATACACTGTGTATGTATGGATGCGCTTTTGTGAAATCAGTGGCTCTTAAAATGGTTGCAGCATCGCTGCCGGTAAAGCCTACCCAGGTATATTCCCAAGGATCTTGCGCATCAGCCTGATAAATCACTTCGGTATTTGGATATACGAGAAACGCATCACCGGGAGTTAATGTGTGAACACTGCCATTTACAGTGTAGCGGCCTTTACCGCTTATGATATAGTGAATCAGATAATGGTCTCTGATACCGGGGCCCCACTGATACAGGCTATCACAGCTCTGGAAGCCTACGTTATATACGGACAGAGATACAAGCTCTTTTTCTTTTACGATATAGGAATTTTTGTATTTATTATTCATATTGCCTACCTTTACAACATTTTTACATATTTCTTCTACATTTTATTCTATACAAAAATGAGCAAATGCGCTACAATAAATTTAACAAAAATGAAAAGGAGATATTTATTATGGCAATTTTAGTTACTGGTGGAGCCGGATATATCGGAAGCCACACATGTGTGGAGCTTCTTGATGCAGGCTACGATGTTGTAGTACTTGACAATCTTTCAAATTCTTCTGAGAAGTCACTTGACAGAGTTAAGGCTCTTACAGGCAAAGAAGTAAAGTTCTATAAGGGAGATATCCTTGACAGAGACATCTTAAATAAGATTTTTAAGGAAGAAAAGATAGATAGCTGTATTCACTTTGCAGGACTCAAAGCAGTAGGAGAGTCTGTGGCAAAGCCTTGGGAGTACTATAACAATAATATTGCAGGAACACTTACACTTGTTGATGTGATGAGACAGAATGGCTGCAAGAGCATCATTTTCTCTTCATCAGCTACAGTATACGGAGATCCTGCACAGATTCCTATCACAGAGGAGTGTCCAAAGGGACAGTGTACAAACCCATATGGCTGGACAAAGTCTATGCTTGAGCAGATACTTATGGACATCTATAAGGCAGATAATGAGTGGAACGTTATTCTTCTTCGTTACTTCAATCCAATCGGAGCTCATAAGAGTGGTACAATGGGTGAGAATCCAAACGGTATTCCAAACAACCTCATGCCTTATATCACACAGGTGGCAGTAGGCAAGCTCAAAGAGCTTGGAGTATTCGGAGATGACTATGATACTCCTGACGGAACAGGTGTGAGAGATTACATCCATGTAGTTGACCTTGCGGTTGGACATGTCAAAGCTTTAAAGAAAATTGAGGAGAATGCAGGTCTTTGCATCTACAATCTTGGAACAGGACATGGCTACAGCGTGCTTGATATCGTAAAGAATTTCGAGGCTGCAACAGGTGTTAAGATTCCTTATACAATAAAGCCTAGAAGACCTGGCGATATTGCTACATGCTACTGTGACCCATCAAAAGCCAAGAGAGAGCTCGGCTGGGAAGCACAGTATGGTATTAAGGAGATGTGTGCCGACTCATGGAGATGGCAGAAGAACAATCCTAACGGATATGATGATTAATTATGATTAATTTTTAATCAGGCTTATACTTAAATTATTTATGCCTTGGAGCATTCTGTAGTAAACAGAATACGCTCCAAGGCAATTTTACTTTAAGGCAGAAATATTTATCATAGCGTCCGGTGTCAACAACAATAAAAAAACATCGCATAAATGCGATGCTTTCGGGTTGGGCTGTATTTAATTAAATAAATATCAGTGAGCAGTCCGTACGGGAATCGAACCCGTGTTTCCGCCGTGAGAGGGCGGCGTCTTAACCGCTTGACCAACGAACCGTGTATTATACTATCATGGAGTTTCAAAAAAAGCAAGTACTTTTTTAAAAAAACTTGATTTTTTTTTCTGATAGTGCTATTATACCTATGATAACAACGTTGACTAGATTGAGAGAGGGCAAAAGTCCTCTCTCAATTCACGTTTATAAACATCAGGCAGCTATTCAGAACCACTTGGAACAATTCTGAATAGTTACAAATATAAAAAAGAGAGGTGATAAAATGTCAAAGGCAAGTGTATATGAGGCAAAGACGGAGAATTTTATACAACCAATTCTTGACAGCATGAATTTTGAGCTTGTTGATGTCGAGTATGTTAAGGAAGGTGGCATGAACTACCTGAGAGCATATATCGATAAGGAGGGTGGCATAACTGTTGATGACTGTGAAGTGGTTGCAAGGCAGATGAATGAGATTCTCGACAGAGAAGACTATATTCCTGATTCGTACACCTTCGAGGTCAGCTCGCCGGGGCTTGGAAGACCTCTCAAGAAGGAAAAGGACTATGTGCGCAATATGAATAAGGAGATAGAGATTCGCACATACAGGGCTATCAACAAATCAAAGGAATTTTATGGTCTGCTTAAAGCCTATGATAAGGATACAGTGACAATAACCGATGAAGACGGCAATGAGACTACATTCAATAAGAGTGACATTGCGCTTATACGTCAGGCATTGGATTTTTAATTAAAGCGCACGATAACACAAATAGGAGGAAAAAATAATGAGCAATGAGTTATTAGAAGCGTTAAATATATTAGAGCAGGAGAAAAACATCAGTAAAGAAACTTTACTTGAGGCAATTGAGAACTCTCTTGTGACTGCCTGCAAGAACCATTTTGGTAAATCAGACAATGTAAAGGTAGAAATAGATCCTGAGACATGTGCTTTCTCATGCTACCAGGAGAAGACGGTTGTAGATACGGTTGAGGATCCGGTTGAGGAGATTTCCTTAGCAGATGCGCACAAGGTAAACGGTAACTATCAGCTTGGAGATATCGTGAGAGTTGAGGTTAAGTCAAAGGAATTCGGACGTATTGCTACACAGAACGCAAAGAATGTTATCCTTCAGAAAATCCGCGAGGAGGAGAGAAAGGTAATATTTGACGAGTACAACAGCAAGGAAAAGGATGTTGTGACAGGTGTTGTTCAAAGATACATCGGAAAGAATGTCAGCATCAACTTAGGTAAGGCAGATGCACTTCTGACTGAGAGTGAGCAGATAAAGGGTGAGGTATTCAAGCCTACAGAGCGTATCAAGGTATATATCCTTGAGGTTAAGTCCACATCAAAGGGACCAAAGATTCTTGTTTCAAGAACACACCCTGAGCTTGTGAAGAGACTTTTCGAGTCAGAGGTTACAGAGGTTAAAGAGGGCATAGTTGAGATAAAGGCTATTTCACGTGAGGCCGGAAGCAGAACAAAGATTGCAGTATGGTCAAATGATCCAAACGTAGACCCTGTAGGAGCATGTGTAGGTATGAATGGTGCCAGAGTAAATGCTATCGTAAATGAGCTTCGCGGTGAGAAAATCGATATCATCACATGGGATGAGAATCCGGCAATACTTATCCAGAACGCACTTAGCCCTGCAAAGGTTATCTCTGTTATCGCAGATGCAGATGAGAAATCAGCAAAGGTTGTTGTTCCGGATTATCAGCTTTCGCTTGCAATCGGTAAGGAAGGACAGAATGCAAGACTTGCAGCAAGACTTACAGGCTTCAAGATTGATATCAAGAGCGAGACACAGGCCAGAGAGTCAGGGGACTTCATGGATTATGAGAATGACTATGAAGAGGATGATTATGATGACGATTATGATTATTCGGATGATGAGCTTGCTGAGAACGAGAGATTAGCTGATACAGAACAGGCAGATGTACAGGCAGAGGCTTTTGATACAGAGGCTGACGAGAACGGAGCAGCAGGTACAGAAAATGATGCGGCAGATAGTGGTGATGAGCAGTAATGGCAAATAAAAAGATTCCAATGCGCAAATGCGTAGGTTGTCAGGAGATGAAGGAAAAGAAGTCACTTATTCGCGTGGTAAAGACTGCGGAGGGCGACATAATTCTCGATGACACCGGCAAGAAAAACGGCAGGGGAGCTTATATATGTAAGAGTCTTGAATGCTTTAAAAAGGCTAAAAAGACAAAGGCACTTGAGCGATCCCTTGGCGTTAGTGTATCAGAACAGGTATATGAGGAGCTTGAAAAGGAGATGAACCAAATTGACAGATAGAGTACTTTCTATGCTGGGCTTAGCAGCAAAGTCAGGCAATGTGGTTAGCGGAGAGTTTTCTACAGAGAAAGCTGTAAAGACAGGAAAGGCATTTTTAGTGATAGTTGCAGATGATTCATCAGACAACACAAAGAAGCATTTTTCGGATATGACTGCTTTCTATGAGGTTCCGATTTATTTTTATAGTGACAAGGTGGGGTTAGGGAATGCAATAGGCAAAGAGTTTCGCGCTTCCCTTGCAGTAACGGATGAAAACCTTGCAAATGCAGTGATAAAAAAGCTGCAGTCGAATAAAACTGAATAATGGAGGAAAATAGATATATGGCAAAAATGAGAGTTCATGAACTTGCAAAAGAATTAAATATAAAGTCGCAGGAAGTCATAGACACATTAAACGGCACACAGTTTGCTGTCAAAAATGTGCAGAGCGGTCTTGAGGATGAGGCACAGCAAATTGTACGAAAGAAGTACGCAAAAACAGAAGCAAAAAAAGATGCACCTAAGAAGGAAGAACCTAAAAAGGATGAGGCTAAGGCAGCCGACAGACCAAAGAAAAAGGCAAGCATCACAGCAGTTTTCAATGCCCAGTACAGTAAGCAGGGTAGGAAAACAAATGGTGGAAACGGCAGCGGAAATAATGGAAATAACAGTTCGCAGCGCAGGAATGGCAATGGAAGACGCGATAATCAGTCATCACGTCCTGAGCAGCACAGCATTATTAAGCCAAGACCTGTCGGAGAGAGAGCTATGCGCCCTATAAGTGAGCGTACAGCGGATCCGTATGCAGATATGAAGGCAGCCAATTCGCGTCCGGCACGTCAGGCTGACGCAGACAGAAGAGGCGACAGACGTCAGGATAATGGTGACAGAATCAACAACAGAAATACTGACAGAAATACCGACAGAAATGCCGACAGAAGCAGAAATACGGACAGAAACAGCGATAGAAGAACAAACAATCGCGACAACAATAACCGAGATAACAGCAGAGACAATAATAGAGACAATAACCGAGGCTTCAGAAATGACGCCAGACGTCCTGCAGAGGGTGGCAGAAGCTTTGACAGAAATAATGACAGAAGCAGAAGCAATGACAGAAGCAGGAGCAATGACAGAAATAACGATAGAACAGGCAGCAGAGGTGATGACAGAAATCGTTTCAGAAAAGAAACAGTTGCAGTTGCAGCTCCTGATGATGTAAGAGGAAAGGAGAGCCGCGACAGAGGCAACGATAGAAAGAATAAGCATAATCACAATCAGAGCCAGAAGCAGGATAAGCTCGGAAAGAAGCAGGAGAATTACATCAATCTCGAGAAGCACGGCGGTAAGAAAAAGCCACAGCAGCCGAAGGCACAGCCAAAAGAGGATGAGAACGAGATTAAGACAATTTCTCTTCCGGAGAAGATTACAATAAGGGATTTAGCTGATAAGATGAAGGTTCAGCCTTCAGCCATTGTAAAGAAGCTTTTCATGAAGGGCGAGATGGTAACAGTTAACTCTGAGGTTGATTTTGCAGCCGCTGAGGAGATTGCTTTAGAGTTCAATTTCATATGTGAGGAAGAGGAGAAGGTCGATGTGATTGCAGAGCTTCTCAAGGAGGATGAAGAGGATGAGAGCAAGATGGTTCCTCGTCCACCTGTAGTCTGCGTAATGGGTCACGTAGATCATGGTAAGACATCACTGCTTGATGCCATCAGACAGACACGTGTTACAGACCGTGAGGCAGGTGGTATTACACAGCACATTGGTGCATCTGTTGTATCAATCAATGGCCAGAACATCACATTCCTTGATACACCGGGACATGAGGCATTTACAGCAATGCGTATGCGTGGTGCAAACTCTACTGATATCGCAATCCTTGTTGTTGCTGCAGATGATGGTGTAATGCCGCAGACTGTTGAGGCAATAAACCATGCAAAGGCAGCAGGTGTTGAGATTATCGTTGCAGTCAACAAGATAGATAAGCCAAGTGCCAATATCGACAAGGTTAAGCAGGAGCTCTCAGAGTATGAGCTTATCCCGGAGGATTGGGGCGGAAGCACAATATTCTGTCCTGTATCTGCACATACTAAGGAGGGTATCGACAATCTCCTTGAGATGATTCTTCTCACAGCAGAGGTGCTCGAGCTCAAGGCTAATCCTGATAGAAACGCAAGAGGTCTCGTAATTGAAGCACAGCTTGATAAAGGCCGTGGTGCGGTTGCCACAGTGCTTGTACAAAAAGGAACACTCCATGTCGGAGATCCAATCGCATGTGGAAGCAGCTATGGTAAGGTAAGAGCCATGATTGATGACAAGGGCCGCAGAGTAAAGGAGGCTAAGCCTTCTACACCTGTAGAGATACTTGGACTCAACAGTGTGCCTTCAGCAGGAGAGACATTTGTGGCATGTGATTCAGAGAAGGAGGCAAAGGCATTCTCTGACACATATATTTCAGAGGAGAAGAATAAGCTCATCGAGGATACAAAGGCAAAGATGTCACTTGATGATCTGTTCTCACAGATTCAGTCAGGCAACATGAAGGAGCTTGATATCATCGTAAAGGCAGATGTACAGGGTTCAGTTGAGGCTGTTAAGCAGAGTCTTGTCAAGCTTTCAAATGAGGAGGTTGTGGTCAAGGTCATCCATGGCGGCGTTGGTGCCATCAACGAGTCAGATGTTATCCTTGCATCAGCATCAAATGCAATCATCATTGGCTTTAACGTCAGACCGGATCCTGTTGCCAAGGCTACAGCAGACCGTGAGGGCGTAGATATCAGACTTTACAAGGTCATCTACAATGCAATCGAGGATGTATCTGCTGCCATGAAGGGTATGCTTGATCCTGTATTTGAGGAGAAGGTTATCGGACATGCGGAAATCAGACAGATTTTCAAGGCTTCAGGCGTTGGAAACATTGCAGGTTCATATGTGCTTGACGGATTTATGGAGAGAGGCTGCCGTGTCAGAATTAGCAGAGAGGGTGAGCGGATATTCGAGGGAGACCTTGCTTCACTCAAGAGATTCAAGGATGACGTCAAGGAGGTCAAGACAGGCTATGAGTGTGGTCTTGTATTTGACGGATTTAATGATATTCAGGAATTCGATATAGTTGAAGCTTACAAGATGGTAGAGGTTCCGAGATAATCATATATTGGTTATCTTGAATTAATGCAGCTATTCGGATAGTTACGGTTTAATATAAAAAGAAAGCGGGATTATATGAGAAAGAACAGCATAAAAAATATTCGTATCAACGAAGAGGTAATGCGTGAACTGTCAAATATCATACGCGGTGAGATAAAGGATCCGCGTATCAATCCCATGACAAGTGTTGTTGCTGTCGAGGTGGCACCTGATTTAAAGACAGCAAAGGCTTATATCAGTGTGCTTGGTGACAAGAAATCACAGGCTGATACACTTGCAGGACTTAAGTCAGCGGAGGGATATATACGCAGAACTCTCGCAAAGAACATCAATTTAAGAAATACACCTGCCATTACATTTATCATAGACCAGTCTATAGAGTATGGTGTTGAGATGTCTAAAAAGATTGATGAAGTAACAAAAAATCTCAAAGAGGATTAACAAAGAGGATTGATTATGACAGAGATTGATTCTATTTTAAAGGATGCACAATCAGTTGCTGTTTCCGGTCATGTGAGACCGGACGGCGACTGTGTCGGCTCAACACTTGCGGTATACAACTACATAAAGGATTATTATCCTGATATAAAGGCAAGGCTTTATTTAGAGCCAAGCCCAAACATCTTTAAGTTTATGCAAAGAGCAGATGAGATTGACAGCAGCTATGCGGATGATACAGTATACGATCTGTTCATAGCATGTGACTGCAGTGACACAGGCAGACTGGGAAGTGCAGCTAAGTATTTTGAGTCTGCAAAAAGGACACTTTGCATAGATCATCATGTCACAAACGGGGCCTTTGCAGACGCAAATTACATCTTTCCGGATGCGAGCTCAACCTGTGAGCTTGTGTTTGAACTTCTGCCGAAGGAGCGCATCACAATACAGATAGCAGAGTGTATTTACACAGGCATGGTGCATGATACAGGCGTGTTCCAGTATTCCTGCACTTCAAAAAAGACTATGGATATAGCAGGCTCCCTGATGGAGATGGGCATTGATTATTCAAGGATAATCGATGATACATTTTATACAAAGACATTTGCTCAGAACAAGATTATGGGGCAGGCACTTTTGAATGCTGCTTTGTATCTGAATGGTGATGTTATATTGTCTGCAGTATCGCGCGCTGAGATGGAGAAGTATGATGTGCTACCAAAGCATCTTGATGGTATTGTAAATCAGCTGCGTGTGACAAAGGATATAAAGGTTGCTGTATTTCTCTACGAAAATGAGGATGGTACCTACAAGGGCAGTCTGCGCGTAAACGGTGATTATGATGTGGCAAAGGTTGCGTCGGTATTTGGTGGCGGCGGACATGTAAAGGCCGCTGGATTTACGATTGACGGACCGCTTGAGGTGGCGACAGAGCGCATTCTTACGGCAATTAAGGACAATATTTAGGGAGAGATTCTTGGGCAGATGGTTAATGGAATAATCAATGTATACAAGGAAAAGGGCTATACAAGCTTTGACGTTGTGGCAAAGCTTCGAGGCATATTCCACCAGAAGAAGATTGGTCATACGGGTACACTTGATCCTGATGCGCAAGGCGTCCTTCCTGTCTGCCTTGGAAAGGCAACCAGAGTGTGTGACCTTTTGACAGATAAGGACAAGGTCTATAAAGCTGTGCTGCTTTTAGGACAGGAGACAGATACACAGGATATTTCAGGGCAGGTCTTGAATCAGGCTAAGGTCAATGTGACTGAGCAGGCGGTGTATGATGCAATATCACAGTTTATTGGCAGACAAAAGCAGGTGCCGCCAATGTATTCGGCTCTAAAGGTCAATGGGAAAAAGCTCTATGAGCTTGCCAGGGAGGGCAAGGTTATAGAGAGAAAAGCTAGGGATATCGAGGTGTTTGATATCAAGGTTGAAAGCATTGATTTGCCTGAGGTTACGATGACGGTGCACTGTTCAAAGGGCACATATATCAGGACGCTGTGCAATGACATCGGAGAGAGGCTGGGCTGCCATGGCTGCATGAAGTCACTGCTTAGAGTAAGGGTAGCAGGCTTTGACTTAGAGCATGCACTTACACTTTCACAGATTCAGTCAAAGGTGGATGAGGGCTGCTTTGATATGGTGATGCCTGTTGACGGAGTATTCGAAAATCTGCCGGCAGTGCATACTGCTTCAGATGCCGATAAGCTTGTCAGAAATGGAAATAAAATTCCGGCAGTGCTTACGGATTATTTAAAACACGGTGCTGACTCTGATATAAGATACAGAGTATACAATCATGAGGGCATATTTGTCGGTGTGTATTCGTATCTTGATGAGACCGGTGAATTTAAGCCGGTAAAGATTTTTATGGAATAGAATAGTATACAGATATTATGGAATATATAAGCAAAACTCTGGATTTTCATGTAAAGGAGCCGTCCGTCATCTCGTTTGGAAAGTTTGACGGGCTTCACAGAGGACATGAATTTCTGATGGAAAAGCAAATTGAACAGAGCAATCTGCATGGCTACAAGCGCATCATATTTACGTTTGACATTCCTCCCAAATCGGAGGTACTTGGCGTTGAGTCAAAGGTTATAATCACAAACGATGAAAAAGAGTATGTGTTTGAAAAATCAGGTATTGACTATCTGATAGAGTGTCCGTTTGTGCCACAGGTGATGACGATGGAGGCGGATGCGTTTGTCAGATGGATAGTTAAAAGTCTTAATGTCAAGTGTATCATTGTAGGAGATGATTTCCGTTTCGGGCACAACAGGGCAGGAGACCATCGGCTGCTTTCTGCGATGGCAGGAGAGCTTGGATACGAGCTTATGGTGGTGGACAAGATAAAGGATGGAGCCAGGGATATAAGCAGTACCTATATCCGCGAGGAGATTGCGGCAGGACATATTAAAAAGGCGAATGAACTGCTGGGATATCCCTTTTTCATAAAAGGAAGGGTAGTGCATGGCAGAGCACTGGGCAGGACTATTGGCATTCCGACAGTCAACCTTTCAGTGCCGCACGATAAGCTGCTTCCGCCAAAGGGAGTGTATATGTCAAGAGTTCTTGTCAGGGACAACTGGTATCTTGGTGTAACCAATATAGGATGCAAGCCTACTATAGAGGGCAAAAATCCAATCGGTGCAGAGACATATATCATAGATTTTGGGCAGGATGTTTACGGACAGGATATCATGGTAGAGCTTCATAAGTTCGTAAGACCTGAGATGAAGTTTGATTCAATAGAAGCGTTAAAGAGCCAGATGAGTGCAGATATCAATTTTACAATCAATTATGCATGCAGTCACACATTTTAGTGTGACTGTTTTTTTGCTAAATAGCCCAAAATAACGAAAAAATAACAAATATTACAGAAATGTTACAAAAAAATATTGACATTTTAACAATTTATGATATACTCGTAACCGTGGATTATCGATAGCATAAATCGGAGGCTATATGAAAAACAAGTTAAAATTAGGACAGGCAGCAGGCGTTGTAGCGTTTGCTATTATTATAGGAGCGGTATCTATGAGCTCAAGCAGCACGGTGGATGCCAGGACAACAAAGGCAGAGGCAAATAAAAACAGATCAGTGAATGCGGGTGCTGCACTTAATCTGACAGATGTGGCAGATGCCACAGAGCTTCTCACAGCAGGGGTTACATCGGCTCTTACTTATTATGGAGCTGACGTATCGGTAGCGCAAAACGACAGCAATGTTGTTACTGCATCTGCTCAGGGTGCACAGGCTGGCGATACTGCACAGGAGACAGAACAGGCAAATGAGGCATCCCAGACACCGACAGCCGCACAGACCTGCGGTTATACAAATCTTGGTATGTCGGTTATAAGCAGCGGAAACTTAAATATCAGACAGGAAGCTTCGACAGACAGCGAGGTAATAGGAATACTTACCAATCACAATGCCTGTGAGCTTCTTGAGGATGCCGGAGAATGGTACAAGGTCACATCAGGCAAGGTGACAGGATATGTAAACAAGCAGTATCTTGTAACAGGAGATGAGGCAGAGGCTATTGCAGAACAGGAGATTAAGACGGTTGCCACAGTAAATACGGAAACACTGAATGTGCGTGCAGAGAAGTCAACAGAGGCTGAGGTGCTTTCGCAGGTTGGAAATTCAGAGGCATTCACGGTTAATTCTGTCGCTGACGGCTGGGTTGAGATAAGTGTGGATGATTCGGTAGGATATATATCACAGGATTATGTGACACTGGCACAGGCACTTCCTACAGCAAAGACAATAGAGCAGGTGAAGTATGGTGACGGCGTATCGGATGTAAGGGCATCTGTTGTATCGTATGCGTTACAGTTTGTCGGAAACAGATATGTGTGGGGAGGCACAAGCCTTGAGAATGGTGTTGACTGCTCAGGTTTTACAATGAGAATACTTGGAAAGTATGGAGTTTCGTTACCGCATTCATCAAAAGCACAGCCTTCATGTGGCACAAAAATCAGCGCATCTGATGCAAAGCCGGGAGATTTATTCTTCTACGGAAGTGGAAGGAGTATCTCACATGTTGCAATTTATATCGGAAACGGACAGATTGTACATGCTAGCAACAAGCGTGATGGAATCAAGGTTTCAAATGCATATTACAGAAATCCGATTTGTGTCACAAGATATTTGCCGGATTAATAAAAAAACAGTTTACAACAAATGCTTACTATGCTATACTGCATAGGTATGGTTTTGCCCATGTTCGGTAGTTGGACACTCCGACCTATTGCTGAGCATCATACAGTTATCAGGGCGCATTATAATATAAGGAGGATCAACAATGATCGCAAAGGAAAAGAAACAGGCTATTATCGCAGAGTACGGTAGAACACCAAATGACACAGGTTCACCAGAGGTTCAGATTGCAATTCTTTCAGCAAGAATCGCAGAGTTAACTGAGCATTTCAAACAGAACCCAAAGGATCATCACTCAAGAAGAGGAATGTTAAAGATGATCGGTCAGAGACGTGGATTACTTGCATACCTTAAGGAGATTGATATCGAGAGATATCGTTCACTTATCGAGCGTTTAGGACTCAGAAAATAGTATTTTCTTTAGAGCGGAGTAATTATTATTCCGCTCTATTATTGTTTTTATTATTGTTTTTTGAAAAGCAGAAGTAAGCCGAGACCACTAAAGAGTGCATGAGCGTACATGTATTGTTTAGTAGTTTCGGAAGAGGAATACACTTCTGCAAAAGAATTTTAAGGAGAATTAATATGTACAAAAGTTATTCAATGGAACTTGCCGGCAGGACTCTTACTGTAGATATCGGAAGAGTAGCAGCTCAGGCAAACGGAGCTGTTTTTATCAAGTATGGTGATACAACAGTCCTTTCAACAGCTACAGCATCTGACAAGCCACGTGACGGTGTGGATTTCTTCCCACTCAGCGTTGAGTTCGAGGAGAAGATGTACTCTGTAGGAAAAATTCCGGGTGGTTTTAACAAGCGTGAGGGAAAGGCATCTGAGAACGCCATCCTTACAGATCGTGTAATTGACCGTCCTATGAGACCTCTTTTCCCAAAGGATTACAGAAATGATGTTACATTAAACAACCTTGTCATGTCAGTGGATCCTGAGTGCCGTCCTGAGATAGTTGCAATGATCGGTACAGCTCTTGCTGTTCATATATCAGATATTCCGTTTGACGGACCATGTGCCATGACACAGATGGGACTTGTTGATGGAGAGTTTATCGTAAACCCTTCACAGAAGCAGTGGGATGAGGGCGATTTACAGCTCACAGTTGCTTCTACAAAGGAAAAAGTCATCATGATTGAAGCAGGAGCCAATGAGATTCCTGAGGATCAGATGATTGAGGCAATCTACAAGTGCCACGATATCAACCAGACAGTTATCGCATTCATGGATCAGATCCGTGATGAGATTGGCAAGCCAAAGCATGAGTATGAGAGTTGTGCTATTCCTGAGCAGATGTTCGAGGATATCAAGAAAATTGTTACTCCTGAGCAGATGGAGGAGGCAGTATTCACAGATGAGAAGCAGAAGCGTGAGGAAAATATAAGAGCTATCACAGAGCAGTTAGAGGAAGCCTTCGCTGACAATGAGGAGTACCTTGCAGTACTTGGTGAGGCTATTTACCAGTATCAGAAGAAGACTGTCAGAAAGATGATTTTAAAGGATCATAAGCGTCCGGACGGCCGTGCAATCAACCAGATCAGACCACTCGCAGCAGAGGTTGATTTGATTCCTAGAGTTCACGGCTCTGCAATGTTTACCCGTGGACAGACACAGATTTGTGATGTTGTAACACTTGCTCCTTTATCAGAGATTCAGAAAATCGACGGACTTGATGCAAATATCACAACAAAGAGATATATGCATCACTATAACTTCCCTGCATACTCTGTAGGAGAGACAAAGGTATCACGTGGACCGGGACGTCGTGAGATTGGACACGGAGCACTTGCTGAGAAGGCACTTGTTCCTGTACTTCCAAGCATTGAGGAGTTCCCATATACTATCCGTGCCGTATCTGAGACATTTGAGTCAAACGGCTCTACATCAATGGCTTCAACATGTGCATCATGTATGTCACTTATGGCTGCAGGCGTTCCGATTAAGGCTATGGTTGCCGGAATCTCATGCGGACTTGTAACAGGCGATACAGATGATGATTTTCTTGTACTTACAGATATCCAGGGTCTTGAGGATTTCTTCGGAGATATGGATTTCAAGGTAACAGGTACAAAAGAGGGTATCACAGCTATCCAGATGGATATCAAGATTCACGGACTTACAAGACCTATCGTTGAGGAGGCAATCGCGAGAACACGTGAGGCACGTCTCTACATCATGGATGAGGTCATGAGCAAGGCAATCGCTGAGCCTAGAAAAGAAGTAAATGAGTGGGCTCCAAAGATTGAGCAGATTACAATCGATCCATCAAAGATTGGTGATGTTGTCGGACAAAAGGGTAAGACAATCAACGAGATTATCGACAGAACCGGTGTCAAGATCGATATCACAGATGATGGCGCTGTTTCAGTTTGCGGAACAGATAAAGAGATGATTGCAAAGGCAATCGACATGATTAAGATTATCACAACTGATTTTGAGCAGGGACAGATCCTTGAGGGAACAGTTGTAAGCATCAAGGAGTTCGGTGCTTTCATCGAATTTGCTCCTGGCAAGGAGGGAATGGTTCACATTTCAAAGATTGCAAAAGAGAGAATCAACAGAGTAGAGGATGTACTCACACTTGGAGACAAGGTTAAGGTTGTTTGCCTTGGCAAGGACAAGATGGGAAGAATCAGCTTCTCTATGAAGGATGTAAAAGAGGATTAATTAATATACGTTAAAGTATAACAATAATATCCAAGTAAAGGGCTGCACGCAGGTGCAGTCCTTTTAATATATGAAATTATAGTAAGGTGATATGATGTAAGGCAAAACAGGTGCGTCTGTGTCAGATTGTGAAAACGAATCATATACTAAATTAAAAAATAAAATAATAATGAAAAATGCGAAATATAGTATAAATGCAAATCTGGTATATAAAAATGGATATAGTGGTAAAAATGTCAATATAGCAGTGCTTGATACGGGTGTGTTTAAACACAAACAGCTTGATGGGTGCATAAAGCACTTTATGGATTTTGTGGGTGGAAAGGAGACATGTTATGACGATAACGGGCATGGTACACATGTGTGCGGTATATTATCGGCTGCAGATATAGGCATGGCTCCGGGGGCAGGACTATATGTGTTTAAGGTGCTTGATTATCTTGGCATGGGGCAGACATCGGATTCAATTCGTGCACTTAAGTATATAAAAGAAAACTGTGTCAGACTTAATATAAAAATACTCAACTTCTCTGTAGGATATCTGCCATGTTCTGATACAGCAGAGCGTGTTAAGATATTGAAGCTGATAGATGAATTGTGGGATATGGGAGTGGTAGTTGTTGCAGCAGCGGGCAACTACGGCCCGGCACCGTTTTCTGTAACTGTGCCGGGAATTTCAAGAAAAATAATAACAGTCGGAAGCTTTGATGATATAAGAAGTGGCAAAGGTCCTACCGACTGTTGTATTGTAAAGCCTGAGATTCTGGCTCCCGGGAATGATATCATAAGCCTTGGAACGAGGGATGGCACATATGTAAGAAAAACAGGTACTTCAATGGCTACACCGATTGTGTCAGGTGCCATAGCACTTCTATTGGAAAAAAATCCAAATATGAGACCGGAGGCGGTTAAGCTAGCCCTGTATAATACATGTGACAGGGCAGGGGATAGTCACAAAGGCTCGTGGGGAATTATAAATGTTGATAAATTGGTGGGAATATTATAATATGTATTAGAGATTTATTATAGATAATATAGGAAATATTAGGTTGTATAATTGTAATTTCGTGGTAGGACTTATATGAGAAAAATATTACAAAGACTGCTTTCAAAGCTTTTTATAGTTTCGACAATAATAATCATACAGATGATATGGTGGTTCTTTTTGTTTTATACGGCATCTGTTGCCAGCAGGGTGTTTCAGGATCTGCTGTATGTGGCAGCAATATTGCTTTCGCTTTATATTGTCAACAGGCGGATGAAAATGTATATAAAAATGTCATGGATATTTTTGATACTGAGTGTTCCAATCGTTGGGATTCCGTGCTATTTCTTTTTCGGAAGACCGGAGCTTACGTCAAAGACACAGAAAAGAATGGCAAGAATTGTGGAAGCATATGCGCCGCTTCGGCCTGAGAACGAGCTGCTAAATGAGACACTCAGACAGACAGATATGGATGCATACAGACAAAGCAGGCTTATCACTCAAAATCAGAAATATCCACTGTATGCGGAGGACTGCACAGAGTACTTTAAATCAGGTGAGGAGGCTTTTGAGAGCATTTTAAAAGATTTAAGATCAGCTGAAAAGTTTATCTTTATGGAGTATTTCATAATCGGCAGTGGCGTTATGCTTGATCAGATACTTGATATACTCAAAGAAAAGGTAAAGCATGGAGTTGTGGTGAGAATCATATATGATGATTTTGGCAGCATAAATGCCATTCCGCCACATTTTATAAAGGAGATGGAGAGTATCGGAATACAGACCAGACGATTCAATCCATATAAGCCCATGCTTTCAGTAATTATGAATGACAGGGATCATAGGAAGATACTGGTGATAGACGGACGTGTGGCACATACCGGTGGTTACAATATAGCAGATGAGTATATCAACAAAAAAATCAGGTTTGGTTATTGGAAGGATGCCGGTATCCGTGTGGAGGGAGAGTGTGTAAACAGTTTCACGACGATGTTCCTTGAGATGTGGAATTATATCAATAAGGACAATGCTGTGCATGATGAATATCTGAATCCACACAATACCTTCAGCCAGTCAGAGAAAAGCGGTTTTGTCCAGCCGTTTTGCGATTCTCCACTTGAGCATGATGATGTAGGAGAGAATCTTTATGTGAGTATCATCTCAAGAGCTAAAAAATATGTATATATTTTTACACCGTATCTGATACTTGGAACAGAGCTGTCGCATGCTATGATATCGGCAGCCAGATCAGGTGTTGATGTGCGTATTGTTGTACCTAAGATTCCCGATAAAAAGCTCATTTATCTGCAGACAAAAGCCAATTTCAGGCCTCTTATCGAGGCGGGGGTAAGGATATATCTATACACACCCGGCTTTATACATTCAAAGTGTATAGTGGCAGATGATGATACTGCGATAGTTGGCACATGCAATCTGGATTTCAGGAGCATGTACTGGAATTTTGAGGATTTTGTATACATGTACAGGACTCAGTGCATCGGAAAAATAAAAGAGGATGCGATAGAGACGTTTGCGGTTTCAGAGGAGGTGTATGAGGAAAGCACAAATGATATCTCATTTGCAGGCAGGCTGCTGCAGAGTATTTTGCAGCTTTTTGCACCGCTTTTGTAAATGTGTCTGTAAAGCGTCTGATAAAAATCTGTTGAATAATGTTACAAGTTGTAATATAATAATCCAAGCGATTGCGTAAGCAACGCACGAAGAAACTGAATATGTAGCATAAAGGTGTCGGAGCAGACAAGCATTTGAATCTGATTTATGACAGACGATGTGAAGCTGGCTCCGGTGAAAAGGGAAACAGGTGCAAATCCTGTACGAACTCGTCACCGTAATTAAGGAGTGACGGCCAATAAGTCACTGGGCAACCGGGAAGACGGCCGAAGCAATGATATATAAGCCGGGATACCTGCCTTTGTGTTGTACGGAAACAATAGTGTTTCAAGCCACGAGTAACTGGCTGTACGTGATGAAATAATTATAATTACAGACAAGGTTATGATAGCCGTATAGTCTGGGTTAGAAGGATTTTGACATGTATAGCTCTTTGACATAATAGTACAAAGAGCTTTTATTTTTGACGCTTTAAATGTTTTCGTCTTACATATTTAAAACATATGCAGCTTAATAGCTGCAAGGAGAATGAAAAGGAGAAAACATGAAAAAGAAATTAGTAGTAGTACTGATGGCAGCAGTTATGGCTATGACAGCAGTGACCGGCTGTGGCAGCAAGGCAGATGATGCAAAGAATGATACACAGGCATCTAAGACTTCAGAGAGTGAGACAAGCGCAAACGCAGATCAGGAGGCAGCAATGCATGTGGCAGATTTAATCGATGCAATCTACGTGCAGGAGAGAACAGATGATACAGACAAGCAGTGCAAGGAGGCTAAGGAGGCCTGGGACAAGCTCACAGACGCACAGAAGGAGCTTGTAGAGGGAGAAAATGCTGATCCTGACTATTTCGGCAGAGATACAGGCGATGCTTCAAAGGACGATCCGAGAAACCAGGATGATATCGGCGAGAACGAGATTCTTGTAGTAAGCTTTGGTACATCCTTCAACGACAGCCGTGTGGCTGATATCAAGGGTGTGGAGGATGCAATAGCAGCTGCAAATCCTGACTGGTCAGTCAGAAGAGCCTTCACAGCACAGATTATCATCAATCATGTACAGGCAAGAGATGACGAGAAGATTGACAATATGGATCAGGCACTTGAGCGTGCAGTCAAAAATGGTGTAAAGAATCTTGTGGTACAGCCTACACACCTGATGCATGGCGCAGAGTATGATGAGCTTTCAGAGGCTGTAGAAAAGTATAAGGACAAATTTGAGTCTGTAAAGATTGCAGAGCCACTCCTCGGTGAGGTTGGAAGTGATGCAACAGTTGTAAATGAGGATAAAAAGGCCGTTGCAGAAATTCTTACAGAGGAAGCTGTAGAAAAGGCAGGCTATGACAGCCTTGATGCTGCAAAGGAAGAGGGCACAGCATTTGTATTTATGGGACATGGAACAAGCCATACAGCAAAGATTTCATACAGCCAGATGCAGAGCCAGATGACAGATTTGGGTTATGAGAACGTATTTATCGGAACTGTAGAGGGTGAGCCGGAGGATACATCATGTGAGTCTGTCATTGAGAAGGTGTCAGCCGCTGGTTACAAGAATGTCATTCTTCGTCCGCTTATGGTTGTTGCAGGAGACCATGCCAACAATGATATGGCGGGAAGTGATGATGATTCATGGCTTTCACAGTTTAAGGCATCAGGAAAGTTCGATAAAATCGATACACAGATTAACGGACTTGGTGAGATTGAGGGTATCCAGAAGCTTTATGTTGAGCATACAGCGGCTGCTATGAGCAAGTAGCAGTTACTTAAATGTATAGTGGGGAAGCTATAAAATAACAGGAGCAGTATATCAGACATGAGAAAATTATTCAGAAACAAGTTTACTTATATCGTTGCAATGACACTGGTTTGTGCCATGAGCTTGGCAGCCTGCGGCAATAAGAATGCAAAAGCTGAAACAGAAAGCAAAAAAGCAGTGCAGGACGCGACAGAGAGCACAAAAAAGGCTGAAAAAACAGAAAAGATAGCACTTTCAGATGGTACATATACAGCAGAGTTTACTACAGACAGCTCAATGTTTCATGTGAATGATGCATATGACAACAAAGGTACACTCATCGTGAAGGATGGCAAGGCAACAATACATGTTACTCTCACATCCACACACATTGTCAATCTCTTTTTGGGAACAGCAAAGGATGCCTCAAAGGACAAGGCTGAGCTTTTAGAGCCAACTGTAGAGACTGTCGATTATGGCGATGGCACAACTGAGGAGGTCAATGCGTTTGATATACCGGTTCCTGTTTTGGATGAGGAATTTGACCTTGCACTTATCGGTACAAAGGGCAAATGGTATGACCACAAGGTAAAGGTTTCAAATGCCACACCTGCGGACGCAGATGCAAGCGTATCTGAGAGTGCAGGAAAAGAGCTTCCTGACGGAACATACAATATCAATCTCGATTTCGAGGGCGGAAGCGGTAAGGCGAGCATTGCATCACCGGCTGAGGTGACTATAAGCGGTGGAGCCGCTACTGCAACAGTGCAGTGGAGCAGTCCAAACTATGACTATATGATAGTTGACGGACAGAAATACATGCCTGTAAATACAGACGGCAATTCTGTATTTGAAATTCCGGTTAAGCTTGATACACCTATGCAGGTTATCGGAGATACAGTTGCTATGAGCAAGCCGCACGAGGTTGAGTACACACTCACCTTCCATTCAGATTCTGCTACAGAGGTGCTTGGTGAGGATGGAGAATAATTAAGCTATGCATGGAAGAAAAAAGATAATTATATATATATTGATATCAATTATAGGACTGTTCTGGCTGTCAGGCTGTGACAGTCCTTCTTCCGATTCAGGGAATACTGAATCGAAGGCTGAGGCAGAGGCACAAAACGGTCTTATATATAAGAGCAGTATGAAGCTTTTATATGCAAAGAATTTTTCTGTTGACTATTATGAGGGTGGATACAAGATACTTACTACGAAGGACGGTACCCAAATACTTACCGTGCCAAAGGGCAGAAAGACTCCAAAGGATATTGACAAGGATATCATTGTATTGAAGGAGCCTGTAAGTGATTTGTATCTGGTCGCATCAGGGGTGATGGATATGTTTGACAAGCTTGATGCAGTGGACACTATTAAATTTTCGGGGCTTGACAGTGATGGCTGGTACATTGACAGTGCAAGAAAGGCTCTTGAAAGTGGCAGAATGCTATATGCCGGCAAATATTCAAAGCCCGATTATGAGCTTTTGGTGTCAGAAAACTGTTCACTTGCCATAGAAAATACTATGATTACCCATTCGCCGCAGGTAACGGAAAAGCTTAAAAGCTTTGATATTCCTTCAATAATCGAGTACTCAAGCTATGAGGAGGAGCCGCTCGGCAGAGTAGAGTGGGTGAAGTTTTTCGGAGCACTCACAGACAAGGATGAAAAGGCCGATGAGCTCTTTAATGAGCAGGTGGATATTGTAAATCGCATCGCAAAGACAGATGGTACCGATACGGATGATGCCACAAAAAGTGATACAGTTGCATTTTTCTATATCACATCAAATGGACAGGTTCAGGTGCGCAAAAGCACAGATTATGTGCCAAAGATGATTTCGCTTGCCGGCGGAAAATATATTTTTGATGCATCAAATGACGACGATACAGGCAGGTCAACCATGAATATGCAGCTAGAGGATTTCTACAATGGGGCAATAGATGCTGACTATCTGATATATAACAGTGCGATAGACGGCGGTGTGAAGAATCTGAATGAGCTTTTGGACAAGTGCCCGGTGCTTGCTGATTTTAGGGCAGTCAAAGACGGCAATGTATTTTGCACCACGAACGATATGTATCAGCAGTCTATGTCCATCGGATATATGATTGATGATATGCATTCGATGATTACAGGTGCACCCGACAGCGGCATGAAATATCTGTTTAAGCTCAACAGGAAAATCAATAGCACAAAAAGATAAAAAGCGGAGCTACAACATGGAAAAAACCAGAAAAATAAGGTGTTTTACAACATTTATTATTCTTATAATCTTAATTATCATATTGCTTATCATGAATGTGTGCATAGGAACTGTACACATATCATTTAAGGATGCATTTGCGACACTTTATGACCACTCAGACAGGGTAGGACGTATTGTGTGGGATATCCGCATGCCAAGAGCTATCGCAGCGATGATACTGGGCGGGGCGTTAGCGCTTGCAGGCTATCTTTTGCAGACTTTTTTCCATAATCCAATCGCGGGACCTTTTGTACTTGGCATATCATCGGGAGCTAAGATGATTGTGGCACTTGTTATGGTATTTTTACTTGGAAATGCCATACGTGTGAGCTCACTGGCCATGATTGCAGCAGCGTTTTTGGGAGCAATGCTTTCAATGGGCTTTGTGCTTATCATTTCAAGAAAGGTAAGCAGCATGTCAATGCTTGTGGTGAGCGGTGTCATGATTGGCTACATATGCTCTGCGGTGACTGAGTTTGTGGTGACATTTGCAGATGATTCCGACATTGTAAACCTGCATAACTGGTCAAGGGGAAGCTTTTCGGGCATGACCTGGGACAGTGTTGGGGTGATGAGCATTGTGGTGGGAATCACATTTATCTTTGTTTTTCTCATGTCAAAGCCACTTATGGCATATCAGCTCGGAGAGTCATATGCCGTAAATCTGGGGGTAAACATAAAGCGCATCCGGGTGCTTCTGGTTCTGCTTTCAAGCCTGCTTTCCGCATGTATAGTGGCGTTTGCAGGACCGATATCGTTTGTCGGAATAGCCGTGCCACACATAGTAAAAAGCATGCTAAAGAGCACAAAGCCCATATATATGATACCGGCCTGCTTCCTTGGGGGAGCGGTGTTCTGCCTGTTTTGTGATTTGCTTGCAAGGATGATGTTTGCGCCTACGGAGCTTAGTATCAGCACGGTTACGGCAGTATTTGGTGCACCGGTAGTGCTGTTTATCATGATAAGACGCAGCAAGGAGAAAAATGTCTGATGGAATATTATTTTACTGCTCAAAAGCTGGCCGTTGGATATGATAACAGGCCGCTTATTGAAAATATTGATTTTTCCCTGAAAAGGGGAGAGATTCTCACATTAATCGGGCCAAACGGTGCTGGTAAATCGACTATTTTAAAAAGTATTGCAAGACAGCTTTCGCTTGTGAGCGGTACGATATATCTTGATAAAAGTGATGTAGTGACGATGAATGGCAATGAATTTGCAAAGAAAATGGCTGTTGTGCTCACCGATAAGCTAAAGACGGAGCTTATGACCTGCTATGATGTGGTTGCGACCGGCAGATATCCATACACAGGCCGGTTCGGAGTACTTTCGGATGAGGACAAAAAGGCTGTGGATGAGGCGATGGAGCTGGTCAATGTATCACAGATAAAAGATAAGGATTTTACAAAGATAAGCGATGGTCAAAGGCAGCGCGTCATGCTGTCGCGGGCCATATGCCAGCAGCCGGAGATTATAGTGTTAGACGAGCCTACCTCATATCTTGATATAAAGTACAAGCTTGAGTTTTTATCAATACTCCAAAGGCTTAAAAGACAGAAGAATCTTACGGTTATCATGTCGCTCCATGAGCTTGATATGGCAAAGCGTGTGTCAGACCATATTTTGTGTATAGATGGCAGATATGTGGACAGATACGGAACTCCCGAGGAGGTATTTACTGACCAATATGTTTCAGGTCTTTTTGGAATTACGGCAGGAAGCTTTGATGAAACAGGAGAGGATTTAGAGCTGGAAAAACCGGATGGAAGGGCGAGGATATTTGTCATAGCAGGAGGGGGCCTGGGCAGAAAAAGCTTCAGGAGCTTACAGCGAAAGGGTATCCCGTTTGCGACAGGAATCATCTATGAAAATGATCTGGATTATCCTGCGGCAAAGGCGCTCTCTGCTGAGATTGTCAGCGCAAGAAGCTTTGAGCCTGTAGACGATGCCCTTATTGAAAAGGCAAAGGAGCTTATTGATGCATGCGAGGGCGTTATATGTGACAGAACAGAGTTTGGCACGTATGAGCAGTTTAACAGCAGACTTTATGAGTATGCAGTCTCTACAGGAAAAATTATAAAAATTCCTTTTCTTGAGGAACAATTGGCACAGCTTTAAGGAAGTTACTGTTCACATTCCAGTTTAATTTTCATGATAAAGCAACAGACTACCACATAAATTCAGACAGCAGGTATAGATATGGCAAAGGTAATTATGGTACAGGGTACAATGTCCAATTCAGGCAAGAGCTTTCTTGTCGCGGGCTTGTGCCGTATTTTCAGACAGGACGGATACAGGGTTGCACCGTTTAAATCACAGAACATGGCGCTCAACTCTTATATAACAGACGAAGGACTTGAGATGGGACGGGCTCAGGTGATGCAGGCTGAGGCAGCAGGCATTAAGCCTATGGTGTGCATGAATCCTATTCTTTTAAAGCCCACAAATAACACAGGCTCACAGGTGATTGTAAACGGAATGGTGCTTAAAAACATGCCGGCGAGAGAGTATTTTGCATACAAAAAAACTCTGATACCGGATATAAAAAAGGCATTTAAAAAACTTGAGGAGTATGCGGATATCATAGTGATTGAGGGCGCCGGAAGCCCGGCGGAGATAAATCTGAAGGAAAATGATATTGTAAACATGGGGCTTGCGCATATGGTGGATGCACCGGTGCTGCTCGTGGGTGATATCGACAGAGGTGGTGTTTTTGCGCAGCTGCTTGGTACACTTATGCTTTTAACCGATGAGGAAAAGAATCGTGTCTGCGGGCTTATTATCAATAAATTCCGTGGAGACAAGACGATCCTTGACCCGGGGATACAGATGCTTGAGGAGAGAGGCGGGGTGCCTGTCACCGGAGTGGTGCCATATATGGATGTACAGCTTGAGGATGAGGACAGCCTGACAGAGCGCTTTGACAAAAAGACAGATGGGCTTATTGATATAGCGGTCATCAGATATCCGAGAATATCAAATTTCACGGATTTCAATGTCTTTGAGCAGATGTCTGAGGTAACAGTGCGGTATGTGTCAACAGTAAATGAGCTGCGTCATCCGGATATAGTATTTCTGCCGGGAAGCAAGAATACGATGGGGGATCTTTTGTGGATGAGACAAAACGGACTTGAGGCCGCTGTAAAAAAACTCTCCTGTGAGATACCTGTTTTTGGAATATGCGGAGGCTATCAGATGCTTGGGGCTTCAATAGCCGACCCCGACGGTGTCGAGGAGGGAGGATATATGCGTGGCATGGAGCTTCTTCCTATAGATACCGTTCTAAAAGACAGCAAGACACGGCTTCAGACAAGCGGTGAAATAGCACATGTAGATGGTGTATTGAGCAGGCTTTCAGGCTGTCACTTTCTGGGCTATGAGATACATATGGGTAAGAGCGCATATAGCGCAGCTTCAGATGAGCAGGGGGCTTGTGCTGACAGGAAAAATGAGTTAAATAATGTCATATCTGATGGCAGAAATGTGTATGGCTCGTACATCCACGGCATTTTTGATACTGCAGAGGCCGCCAAAGTGATAGTGGATTATATTGCCGATAAAAAGGGCATTGATGTGAATGACAGCGCTATTTTAAGCTATAAGAGCTACAAAGAAAAACAGTATGACAGGCTTGCGGATACGCTGAGGGAGTATCTGGATATGGATGCAGTGTACGGCATGCTTCGTGAGGCAAGATATGATTGAAAATAATATTATTTCTGACCATTTTACAGTTGAAGAATTAAAAAAATTAAAAATAACGCCACCTGATGCAAAAATGTACAAAAAAATCCGTTCAAACTGGGATTCGGTGGCAAAGCCGCTCGACGGCATGGGTGATTTTGAGCTTTTAACGGCTAAGATCGGTGCTGTTTTGGGAGATGAAAATATAGATATTTCAAAAAAGGCGGTCATAATGATGTGTGCGGATAATGGTGTGGTTGCTGAGGGCATCAGCCAGTCCGGACAGGAGGTGACACTTGCAGTTGCAAAATCCATGGCAGGGAAGGCTTCATCTGTCGGACGCATGGCAATGACTGCAGGGGTTGATACAATTCCTGTGGATATAGGAATAAACAGTGACGAGAGTGTTAAAGGGCTGCTTCAAAGAAAGGTGCGCATGGGCACGAGAAATTTTGCAAAAGAGCCTGCCATGACAAGGGCTGAGACACTTGAAGCGATTGCAGCAGGTATAGAAATAGTGCGTGGGTGTAAGGCAGACGGCTGCAGAATTATTGCAACCGGTGAGATGGGTATAGGAAACACCACCACAAGCGCGGCAATGGCAGCCGCCATGCTAAGGTGCGATGTGGCCACAGTGACAGGAAGAGGAGCAGGCCTAAACGACAGTGGGCTTGAGAGAAAAATCCGTGTAATTGAGAGCGCAATAGAAAAGTATGATTTATATAATAAGGACACCTTTGAGATACTTATGACAGTCGGAGGACTTGATATTGCAGGACTTGTCGGAGTGTGTATAGGCGGTACATTATACCATATTCCTGTTGTGCTCGACGGAGTGATAAGCATGGTTTCAGCGTTGGCAGCAGAAAGGCTTCTTTCCGGAGTTACTGATTTTATCATTCCATCACATGAGGGCAGGGAGCCTGCCGTGGCGCTTTTGTGTGAGGCACTTTCCGTAAGGCCTGTCATAAGAGCATCCCTTGCGCTTGGAGAGGGAACAGGTGCCGTGATGATGTTTGCGCTTTTGGATATGGCACTTAGCGTATACAAAGGCCGGACAACCTTCGACGATATCTCGGTATCACAGTATGAGAGGTACGTATAGATGATTACACTTATAACAGGCGGCAGCGGCAGCGGCAAATCAGCATATGCAGAAAAGTATATTTGTCACGTGTCAAATGAAAAGGGATACAAAGAAAAATATTACATTGCCACCATGCAGGTATTTGATGATGAGGGGCAGCGGAAGATAGACAGGCACAGAAGACTTCGTGCCGGAAAAGGCTTTATTACCATCGAGCAGCCTCGTGATATTAAAAAGGCAGTTGAAAAGCTGCAATCTGAAAACTGTTTAAAAAACGGACGGTCAGCACTGCTTGAGTGTATGTCAAACCTTGTGGCAAATGAGATGTTTCCACCTGTAGATGCTTCCGGTATACAGGCTGCCGAAGCTGAAAAAGAGGCTTTGGATGCCCCTGAAAATATGAAGGATTATGATACTGCTCAAATCAGCCATGTGAGTAAAAAGGTGTTAAAAGAGGTAAGTATCTTAAGTGAAAATGTTGCGGAGCTTGTAATTGTGACAAACAATGTATTTGAAGACGGAGTCAGCTATGATCAATCAACGATGAATTACATAAAGGCAATGGGGATTGTAAACAGAGGGCTTGCTGCGATGGCAGAACGTGTCGTTGAGGTGGTTGCAGGCATTCCGGTTGCGGTTAAGTGAAGCAGTGTGGAGGTTAAGTGTATTATGAAGTTAATAAGGTCGTGCATAGTATCTTTTTCCATGTATTCAAAGATACCTATGCCACAATTTAAATGGAATGATGATGACATGAAGTACATGCTGGTATTCTTTCCGTGGATAGGAGCTGTGATTGGACTGCTTCTTATGCTTTGGAGATATATATACTCTCATTTTGGAGTGGCGGATATCTGCTATGTATGCATAGGCGCACTCATTCCGATAGCGGTTACGGGAGGCTTTCACATAGATGGTTTTATGGATACAATGGATGCGTTTCATTCGTACAAACCGCGGGAGGAAAAGCTTGCAATACTTAAGGATTCACATATAGGAGCGTTTGCCGTTATAATGCTTGCAGCCTACGGATTATTATTCATGGGAGCTTTTTCTCAGATAATGGATGATAAAGCATTTATTGTTTTTTGTGCAGGCTTTTTCATCGCAAGATGCTTAAGCGGAATAGCGGTTGTGTCATTTAAATCGGCAAAAAGCGATGGACTGTTATTTATGTTTGCAGACACTGCACACAGAACGATCGTGAGGGCAGCACTATACATCCAGCTTGCATTGTGTATGGCTGTTTTATTTATTGTGTCACTGCCTTATGCGGTGACTATGATCATTGCGGCAGCACTTAGCTTTTGGTATTATTATGTGAAAACAAAAAAGGAGCTTGGCGGCATCACAGGCGATACGGCAGGGTATTTTGTGTGTATATGTGAGTGCGCCATGGCAGTGGCTTTGGGTGGTGTCTCTTTTATTATTTAGTATATTTGTTTTGAATATAGGAATGGTACGGATAAGAATTTTGATAAAAGTTGTACTATGAACTTTAAACTTTGGAATTGGAGAAAATATGAAGCTTGTGATAGGCGGAGTGGCACAGGGAAAGCTTGATTATGTGCTCGAAAATATGATAAAAAAAACAGAAAAATATGATGTGTACGACTGCTTTTTTTTAAAAGATAATGCCTGCAATGATAAGGCATCAAACATGGAATGGCCATGGGATTTTGCAGTTGATGATGAGCGTGTATTCATAATAGATAAATTTCATTATTTTATCAGGGCTGTGCTTGAGAATAAGCTTCCGCTGCAGGAATATATTTTGAAATTTATGCAATTTGCAGAGGAAAATGAGGATACAATAGTAATTGCTGATGAGATTGGAAACGGCATAGTGCCTCTTGATGCGTTTGAGAGAGAGTACAGGGAGCAGACAGGCAGAGCAGAGATACTGCTTGCAAAAAAAGCAGACGAGGTAGTTCGCGTAATATGTGGAATCGGTCAGAAAATAAAATAAACTGTATATTTATAAGACACGGCTGCACTGTCTCAAACAGAGAGCACAGATATCTGGGCAGGACAGATGAGCCACTCGATGAAGCCGGAGTTGTTGAACTAGAAAATGCACTAAATAATGGTGTATACAAGGCTTTGGAGGAAAATAGCTTAAAGGAGCAGATAATTATTAGCAGTCCAATGAGGCGCTGCAAACAGACGGCAGAGATTATTTTGCCGGTTTCAAAACACCATAAAATTCATACCGTAAAAGAGTTTGCAGAGATGGATTTCGGTGAATGGGAGCTAAAAAGCTATAAGGAACTTAGCACAGATATCCGTTTCAGGGACTCATATCAGGCGTGGATTGACAGTGGTGGAACACTTGCCTTTCCAAACGGAGAGAGCAGAAAAGAGTTTTGCAAAAGAAGTATATGTGGCTTTGAGAGGGCACTCACACAGGCATTAGAGCTTAAGAGGGCTATGCCTGATAAAGAGATACAAATAGTATTTTTTGTGCATGGAGGGACTATCATGGCGATAATGAGCCATTACTGTGATATGGATTACTATGATTACCAGGTGAAAAACGGCTGTGGCTACTCGTGTGGGGTGGCGGTTGAGGGCAATGAGATTGTGTTTAATGAAATAGTGCCCATATCGCTATGATTTATTTAAGAAGGACTAACATATGTGTTATCATATTTTTGCATTTATAGCAGGCTTTGTGCTTGATTTATTAATAGGAGATCCGCATTTTATACCGCATCCGGTCAGGCTTATTGGATCACTCATTTCTTTTCTCGATAAGAGGTTTAATTGTGATGCCGGATATAATATCTCTGAAAAAAAATTAAATCTAATAAAATATAAAAGAGGCATGCTTCTTGCTTTTACTGTAATTTTTGCAACTTTTGCAATATCGGTAATTATTATTGTGGCAGCATACAGTATAAATTTATATGCCGGGGTAATAGCAGAGGCTGTCATGACGTGGCAGATTCTTGCCACAAAGTGTCTTCGTGTGGAGAGCATGAGGGTGTACGATGCGCTAAGGACAGATGGAGTTGATGCAGGAAGAAGGGCTGTTTCCATGATTGTTGGCAGAGATACATCTGTGCTTGATGCGGCAGGTGTCACAAGGGCGGCAGTTGAGACGATAGCTGAAAATACATCTGACGGAGTGATTGCACCTATGCTTTACACGGCAATCGGCGGGCCGGTGCTTGGCTTTGTATACAAGGCTGTGAATACGATGGATTCGATGCTTGGCTACAAAAATGATAAATATATGTATTTTGGCAGATTTGCGGCAAGGCTTGATGATGTGGTCAATTTCATACCGGCAAGAATCAGTGCATATCTGATGATTGCTGCGGCATTTATCGGTGGCAGGCAGTTTGATGGCAAAAATGCATACCACATCTTTAAAAGAGATCGTTTCAATCATGCAAGCCCAAATTCAGCCCAGACAGAGTCAGTATGTGCGGGAGCTTTAAGGGTGCAGCTTGCGGGTGATGCAGTGTATTTTGGGAAGCTTGTGAAGAAAAAATACATAGGAGACGGTCTGCGTGAGATAGAGTACGAGGATATAAAGCGTGCAAACAGGCTGATGTATATTACTGCGTTTTTGTGTGAGCTTTTATCTGTGGCGGTTATGAGTCTTGTTTTAATATTGCTTTGAATATGGAAGAATTGATATAAGAATTGATGGAGGACTTGAATGAAAAGCATCCATGGCGGTGACATATACAACAATAAAGTAAATATGGATTTTTCGGTAAATATCAATCCTCTTGGCATACCGCATTCTGTTAAAGAGGCTATGAGTGATGCACTTTCGTATGCAGACAGATATCCCGACATGGCATGCAGTGGTCTTAAAAAAGCGATATCAGAGTATTTCACACAGCAAGGCTGCAGCATACAAAGCGAGGATGTAATTCCCGGAAACGGAGCCTCAGAGCTTTTTATGGCGATAGCTCATGCCATAAAGCCCAAAAAAGCAGTGCTTCCGGCCCCGGGCTTTTTCGGTTATGAGCATGTGCTTCGTGCAGTCGGCTGTGATATCGGATATTTCCTGCTGGATGAGCAGAGTGATTTTTCTCCTGCTGCACGGTTGGATGCTTTAATGGATATGCTTACAGATGATACAGATATATTTTTTATCGCAAATCCAAACAATCCGACAGGGTATCTTGCAGACAGCACTTTCATGAAGCAAATAATAGGGCATTGCAAAGAAAAGCATATTTATGTGGTGGCAGATGAATGCTTCATGGGCTTTTGTGAAAAAAATTATTCTGTTTTGTCACTTTTATGTGACTATGACAATCTGATTGTTGTAAGAGCCTTTACTAAGCTTTTTGCTATTCCGGGAGTAAGGCTTGGATATATGCTCAGTAAAAATGAGACAGTAAGACAAAAGGTTCAAAGAAATCTGCCGGAGTGGAACGTGTCTGTTCTGGCACAGATGGCAGGAGAGACATGCATTATGGAATCAGAGTATATTAAAGAAACGGCATCGTATGTGAGCGGACAAAGAAGGCTGATGTCAGATGGACTAAAAAAGCTTGGTTTTAAGGTATATAAAAGTGATGCTGATTTCATACTGTTTTACAGCAAGCTTCCATTATATGATATACTGCTTAATAAGGGAATACTGATACGGGACTGCTCCAACTATGTGGGGCTTTCACAAGGGTATTTTCGTGTGGCAGTAAAGACTTATGATGAAAATGTAAGATTATTGAAAGTGATAGGTGAGTGTATTGAAAAAAATTAAACAGTTAGAGCCGATGGAGATTGAAAAGAGGAGCTTTGAGATAATTTCACATGAGCTGTCTGAAATGCAGATTACGCTGCCTGCTGATCAGGAGATGATAACAAAAAGAGTCATACACACGAGTGCTGATTTTGATTATATACAGACGCTTAAATACTCTAAGGACGCCGTTGCTATCGCAAAAAAGCTGATATCAGAGGGCGCTGATATAGTGACCGATACCAACATGGCTCTTTCAGGCATAAATAAAAAATATCTGGCAAAATTCGGAGGACAGGCGCACTGCTTTATGGCTGATGATGAGGTCGCTCTTATTGCAAAGGAGAAAAAGACAACGCGCGCGGCAGTAAGCATGGAGTTTGCATCAAGGATAGAAAAGCCTGTAATTTTTGCGATAGGAAATGCACCGACAGCGCTTATAGAGCTTTATGATATGATAGAAAAAGGAATATATATGCCTGCATTTGTAATCGGTGTGCCGGTGGGCTTTGTCAATGTGGAAGCAGCCAAGGAGCTAATTATGGAGACCGGAGTGCCATACATAGTAAATGTCGGACGAAAGGGCGGCAGCAATATTGCGGCTGCTATATGCAATGCGCTGATTTACAGTCTGGTGGATAGAGGCTGATGCATGAGGAAATTTAGTGATTATGAGATACGGATTTACCACAGGAAGCTGTGCTGCGGCGGCATCAAAGGCGGCGGCATATATGCTTTTAACCGGAAAGACTAAAAACAAAATAACGATTCAGACACCTAAGGGAATAGCTTACACGGCTGATATCACCGACATAAAAAGAAGTGAAAACGAGGTAAGCTGCGCTGTGATAAAAGACGGAGGGGATGACCCGGATGTGACCACCGGAGCCTATATATGTGCTTCTGTACGGATTTTGCATTCCGATACCTGTGCTTTATGCAAAAAAAAGCAGGATTTGGCTATCATAAATATAGACGGTGGTGACGGAGTGGGAAGAGTCACCAAACCCGGATTAGACCAGCCTGTCGGAAATGCGGCTATCAATCATGTGCCGCGTGAGATGATTGAAAAAGAGGTAAGGGAGGTCTGTGAGCTTTTGGATTTTAAGGGGACACTTGACATCACAATCTCGGTTCCAAAGGGAAAGGAGCTTGCAAAAAAGACCTTTAATCCAAGGCTTGGGATAGTGGGCGGTATATCAATTCTCGGCACAAGCGGTATTGTTGAGCCCATGAGCTCACAGGCTCTTATTGATACGATAAGGGTGGAGCTTAGGCAGAGATATTCGTTTGGGTATGATTATGTGGCGGTTGCGCCGGGAAATTACGGTCTTGACTTTATGAAGGAAAGCTATGGCTATGATCTGGACAGGAGTGTCAAATGCTCCAACTTTATCGGTGAAACAATTGATATGGCAGCCGATATGGGCTTTAAGAGGATGCTTTTGACAGGACATATAGGAAAGCTTATAAAGGTAGCAGGAGGCATCATGAACACTCATTCGAGGGAGGCAGACTGCAGGATAGAGCTTTTGACGGCATTTGCGTTTAAGTGTGGTGTAGCGTCCGAATACATAAAGCGCATTATGGACAGCCTTACGACAGAGGAGGCATTGGCGGCACTTAAGGAAAGCGGCAGGCTGTATGAGGTAATGGATTATGCGATGGAGCGTATATGCTTTTATCTGGATAAGAGAGCAAAGGGCAGACTTGAGATAGACTGTATCATGTATTCAAACGAATTTGGTGAGCTTGCAAAAAGCAGAAAGGCAGAAAAATGGTTTACTTTGTTGGCGCAGGAACAGGCGCAGCAGATTTAATAACAGTACGCGGAATGCGTCTTTTACAAAAGGCAGATGTGATAATTTATGCAGGCTCGCTTGTTAATCCACAGCTTTTGGACTATGCAAGGGAGAGCTGTGAAATATATAACAGTGCAAAAATGACACTGGATGAGGTCATCGCAGTCATGAAAGCTGCTGAGGCTGACGGAAAAATGACTGTGCGCCTGCACACGGGAGAGCCAAGCATATACGGCGCAGTGCGCGAGCAGATGGATGAGCTTGATACCCTTTTAATACCATATGAGAGCTGTCCGGGCGTGAGCGCGTGCTTTGGCGCTGCTGCATCGCTCAACATTGAGTACACGCTCCCTGGTATTTCCCAGTCGCTCATCATCACACGCATGGAGGGGCGCACGAAGGTGCCGCCTAAGGAGAGCATAGCAAGCTTTGCCTCACACCACGCTTCCATGGCGATTTACTTAAGCACCGGGCTTTTAGAGAAGCTTACGGAAAGCCTTATTGAGGGAGGATACGCGGCAGATACACCTGCTGCAATTGTATACAAGGCAACCTGGCCACAGGAGGAGGCATACGTGTGCACTGTCGCTACACTGGAGCAGACTGCGAGAGAGCACAATATCACAAAGACAGCGATTGTGCTTGTGGGGGATGTCATAGCTCACCGGCATTACGAGAAATCAAGACTTTATGCACCGGATTTTTCGACAGAGTATCGCAAGGCTTCAGTAGAGTCAAAGGATAACGATTGAAAAAAGGCGTGAATATATAAATATGGGAAATATATGGGAACTGAAAATATGAAAAGTTGCATTGTAAGCTTCACAAAAAAGGGCTATGAGCTGTCATGTGACATAGCTCATAAGCTTGAAAAAAGTGCATATGAGGTGGAGGTTTTTACCAAGTGCTCGAGATTATCGGATGTGAATATTAAAAATTCCACCGATGAAAATTATATAAATACCGGCTACATATCACAAAATATATCAGACTGGACAGCTGCACAGATGAGTGAAAAAAGGGCTCTGATTTTTATCGGGGCATGCGGTATTGCAGTGAGAGCTATAGCTTCTTCTGTTAATAACAAGCTCAAAGACAGTCCTGTTATTGTGATAGATGAGCTGGGGCAGTTTGTTATTCCGATTCTTTCAGGGCATGTGGGAGGTGCCAATGAGCTTACTGTATTATTAGCAGCAATGATGAATGCCACACCTGTTATAACAACCGCTACTGATATCAATAATAAATTTGCAGTTGATGTTTTTGCAAAGAAATGCAGGCTTGCAATAGTTAATAAAGATGGCATTGCCGGAGTATCATCAAAGGTATTGGCGGGGGAAGTGGTTACGATGTCGGTCGACTGGGAGCACATCCCGGCTAAGCACAGAAGCCTTATAAAGGCATTTTTCGATGAAGCTGATATGAGTGCTGATGTAATAAAAACAGTGGACTTCCCACCTGTTTACGGAGCTGATATTGTAGTATCATGCGAAAAAGCAAAGGACCCTAAAAATGGCAGTATTTACTTAAAACCCACACAATTTGTACTTGGTATTGGGTGCAGAAGGGATACAGCGTTTGAAAATATTGACAGGGCAATCAGACAAAGTCTTTTAAAGCTACAAATAGATATTTCGGATATAGACATGATCGCATCAATAGATGTGAAAAAAGATGAACCGGGAATAAAGGAATTTTGCGAAAGAAACAGGATAGAATTTGTCACTTATACCGCGGATGAGCTTATGGCGGTGCAGGGAGAATTCAGTGCCTCGCAGTTTGTCAGGGAGCATGTTGGAGTGGACAACGTGTGTGAGCGTGTAGCAGTGCTTGCATGCAGCAGGGAATGTAATGAAGCAGGAAAACTTGTCTATAAAAAGCATAAATATGACAGAGTAACGGTTGCGGCAGCAAGGTATCCTGATTAATCATAAATGAGGGGTAAAATACCTTTTGACCCTCATATCATTAAAAAATTGCAAATAGCTGCATGGTTATATAAAATTAGTAGAGATGGAGATTAACATGAATAAAATTTACATAGTAGGTATGGGGCCGGGCTTTGAAAGCATGATGACAAAGCAGGCGATTGACGCCCTGGAAGCGAGTGATGTCATAGTGGGATACACCGTATATATAAAGCTGCTTGGAGAAAAATTTCAGACAAAAGAGCTTTTGACCACTCCGATGCGTCAGGAAAAAGAAAGATGTCACCTGTGCTTTAAAAAGGCACTTGAGGGCAAAACAGTCTCCCTTGTATGTAGTGGTGATGCCGGAATATACGGACTGGCCTCTCTTATGTATGAGATTGGGCAGGAATACGATAACGTAGAGCTTTCGGTAATACCCGGCATTACAGCGGCAAACAGTGGTGCGGCAGTGCTTGGAGCACCATTAAACCATGATTTTTGTACCATCAGCTTAAGTGACCTGCTCACGCCGTGGGATAAGATTGAAAAGCGTCTTGTGGCTGCCGCAGAGGGTGATTTTGTCATAGCACTGTACAATCCGTCAAGTCACAAGAGAAAGGACTATCTGATGAGAGCCTGTGATATTCTGCTTCGTGCAATCGAGCCGGATAGAGCCTGCGGCTATGTCGAAAATATCGGACGTGAGGGAACAAGCTATACGGTCTGTACCCTCGGTGAGCTTCGCAGTGCACAGGTCAACATGTTTACGACAGTCTTTATCGGCAATGAGGGTACACAAATAATTGACGGAAAGCTTGTCACAAGGAGAGGATATCAGATTGAGTAAAATACTGATTTTTGCAGGAACAACAGAGGGACGTAAGCTATCAGAGCATCTGTGTAAAAGAGGCATAGAGCATACGGTTTGTGTGGCAACCGAGTATGGTGAAATCGTGCTACAGGAAAATCCGTTCGCGCATGTTCATATGGGGCGTATGGACAGCGAAGGCATGAGAAGCTTCTTTGAGGAACAAAAATGTAAGCTTATAGTGGATGCAACCCATCCGTATGCAGCCATAGTTACCGAAAATATAAAGCAGGCAGTTTATGCGTTTAACAAGGCACATGCTGTTACAGACGATCAGGCGGATAGCAGCATATCAGAAAATATCGAATATGTGCGTCTTAAAAGAGATACGGATATATCAGCAGATTACGATAATATCCGCTATTTTGAGGACAATGAAGCATGTGCAAAGGCACTTAACAATACAGACGGAAATATACTGCTCACAACAGGAAGCAAGGAGTTGTCAGTGTATTGTAAAACCTCAGATGTCAGGGAAAGATTGTATGTGCGCGTGCTTCCGGGGCTTGAGAGCATAAGCTTGTGCATGCACAATGATATTACAGGAAAGCATATTCTGGCATTGCAGGGACCGTTTAGCACACAGCTTAATGAGGCGCTTATTGATCAGTATGATATTAGATGTCTGATCACCAAAAAAAGCGGTGCGGCCGGGGGCTTTATTGAGAAAATAGCTGCCGCAAAAAATAAAAATATTCCGGTCTATATTGTGGGACAAAGCGTGCAGGATGATGGAATGTCATTTGAAGCTGTTTGTGAATATATTGACAGGAAATATAACAAGCTTCATATCATGCTTGCCGGCATTGGAATGGGAAATGATGCTTGCATGACAAAAGCTGTTTCAGATGCAATAGAAAGCGCTGATATTATACTTGGCGCAAGCCGCATGATAGAAAAATACAGTGCGAAGATAGACAAAAAGCCGTATTATCTTGCAGAACAGATTATTCCTTATCTATACGAAATTTGTGCAGATACTGCAAAAATCAGTAATGTTCTTATATTATTCTCGGGAGATACGGGCTTTTACAGTGGAAGCAGAAAGCTGTATCTGGCGATAAAAAATGAAATTGCAGAAGGAAAATTAAATGCGGATGTGTCAATCCTTCCTGGAATTTCATCTGTATCATATATGGCGGCAGCGGTCGGTGAAACCTACAGCGATGCATATATATGCAGCATTCACGGAGTAAAGCTTTCTAATATCACATCACGGATTAGACACCATGCAAAAACATTTATGCTGATGTCAGGTGTAAAGGATGTGAATATGCTTGGATACCTATTAAGCAGTGACGAAAGGTATGGTTTACAAAAATGCTCGGTAACTGTGGGATACCAGCTATCATATCAGGATGAAAATATATCGCAGCTTTCGCCACAGGAGTGCACAAAGCTTAAAAGGGAGGGACTGTATATCTGTATGATAAAAAATCCCAATCCGGTTGCAAAAAATGTCACACCGCAGCTAAGTGATGCAGCATTTATCCGTGAAAAGGTTCCGATGACCAAAGAGGAAATAAGGCATGTAAGCATCTGCAAGCTTCATTTGAAATCGGATTCAGTGCTTTATGATGTGGGAAGCGGAACCGGCTCCATAGCGGTAGAGGCCGCATCACTTTCCGATGATATGGAGGTCTATGCCATCGAGCAGAAGGAAAATGCCGTGCAGCTTATCACGCAAAATAAAGAAAAGCATGGACTTGAAAATATCCATGTTATAAATGCAAAGGCTCCTGACGGGATGGAAAATCTTCCGGTGCCGACACACGCATTTATCGGAGGCAGCGGTGGCAATCTAAAGGAGATAATAGAGGCTCTTAAAGCAAAAAATCCACATATCCGTATAGTGATAAATGCAATTTCCATGGAAACAATTTGTGAGATGAAGGAAATATTGTCGGCATATAATGTGAAAAATGAGGATATCGTGCAGCTGCAGGTCAGCCGTTCAAAGCAGATAGGACATTACCATCTGATGCAGGCAGAAAATCCGGTGTGGATATGTTCGTTTGAATTTTAACCTGGGCTTTTATGCTACAACCCGTAATAAATCATCGAAGGCTGATATTTTAAGGTATATGATGAAATAAAGGATGAACACATGAAAATAAATCGTTTTATGATAGCCGCACCCAAAAGCGGCAGTGGAAAAACAATGATAACCTGCGCTTTACTGCAGCTTTTAAAGGATAGCGGAAAAAACGTATTGTCATATAAGTGTGGACCGGATTATATTGACCCGATGTTTCACAAAAAGGTGCTTGGCGTACCATCCAAAAATCTCGATACGTTTTTTACGGACGAAAAGACAACAGTGCAGCTTTTCTTAGATGAAAGAGCCGATGGTGATTTTGTAGTGCTTGAGGGCGTGATGGGATTATATGACGGGCTTGGCGGAATATATGAGCAGGGTTCGTCATACCATCTGGCAAAGGTGACGCAGACGCCGATAATACTCGTGGTGGACGCAAAGGGCATGGGAAAGTCAGTGCTTGCTCTTATAGCCGGTTTTTTGCAGTATGACACGCACCACTTGATTAAGGGGGTTCTGCTCAATCGGATGTCGAAGGGCTATTATGACATCATAAAGCCACTGATAGAGAAGGAGCTTTCCGTAAAAGTAGTCGGATATTTTCCGGAGCAGAAGGATATCGGGCTTTCAAGCAGACATCTGGGGCTTGTCATGCCGGATGAGCTTTCAGATATAAAAAAACAGCTCAATGAAACTGCCGACAGACTAAAAAAGACTATAGATATGGATTTGTTTATAGATATAGCAAAAGCGGCAGATGAAATTTGTGACAGCGAAAATGCAGATGTATATAATGAAAAAAATATAGGTAATTGTGATCAAAATGAATTTTCGCAAAATAAAGCAATAAATACCGTAAAAATAGCTGTTGCCATGGACGAAGCCTTTTGTTTTTACTATGAAGATAACCTGAGAATGCTCGAAAAATGCGGAGCACAATTACGGTATTTTTCGCCACTGCACGATACCAGCCTTCCAGAGGATTGTGATGCAATGCTGCTTGGAGGCGGTTATCCGGAGCTGTATGCAAAGGAACTGAGTAAAAATGTATCTATGCTGAATGCCATAAAAAAAGCTTTTAGAGCCGGAATGCCGACGGTTGCAGAGTGTGGAGGGTTTATGTATCTTCACGCATATATCCGTAACATCTGTGATGATACAGATGAGCAAAACAAGGCAGATATACAAAAGAAAGCAGATGTACAAAATGATATGAATAAGTCGCAGCTTGTGGGGGCACTGGATGGTGGGTGTCATTTTAAGGGAAAGCTGGTCAGGTTCGGATATATTGAGCTTGCGGAAAAGCATAGCAATTTTCTACCACCAAATGAAAAAATAAAGGCGCATGAATTTCATTATTACGACAGCACCGATAACGGAGCCGATTGTATTGCGACCAAGCCGGCCACAGGCAGAAGCTACGACTGCGTGATAAGTCATGATAATTACTGGCTTGGATTTCCGCACCTGTATTATCCGTCAAATCCGCATTTTGCAGAGAGCTTTGTGAGAAAAGCATATGAATATAGAAGGAATAAAAATGGAAAACTCTTATAAATACTTTAAAAACAAAGATTGCAAATATTTTCCGTGTCACAAGGGACTTTCGGATGACTTTAATTGTCTGTTTTGTTATTGTCCTATGTATAGTATGCCAAACTGTCCCGGAAGTAAGACCTACATAGAGAAGAATGGCAAAAAAATCAAGGTATGCACAGACTGTACGTTTCCACACAGACCGGAAAATTATGATAAAATCATACAGATTTTGATTAGGAATAATAATAACTGATTTATGGGCTAAAGCCGTTCGGAGGTTTTGCATAACATAAAAATATGGCAGGAAGGAGATGTTTTATATGCAGATTATCTTACAGAGAGGTCTTCCGTTTGAAGTAAAAATACCATCTGCCAGACCTGTTGATATCAGCGCATTATCAGAGGTAGAGTTTAATGAAGAATTAGAGAAGGGATATGCGGATATGCAGGCTGGACGGACAAAAAATGCTAAGAAAGCCTTTTCTGATATTCGCAAAGATTATGGCTTATGATATATGAAATAGAAGTATCAGAACAGGCTGACAGTGATTTGAGAGGAATTATTGAATGGTTGTAACAATACTTAGAGTAATGTATGCAGGACGGGATATAGACAATCAGCTAAATATACACACAAAGCAATAAGAAATATGATATAAAGCAGTCTTTCACATTTAGGATCGACTGCTTTTTTGTATCATTTGATGCTAAGCATGAAATGAAAAATTGAAAAATGGTGTAAAAGTGGTGTAAATACCGCCAAAATCAATTTAATAGAAAATTTATAAAGCCTGAAACCCCAGTAAAATCAGGGGTTTCAAAAATTTTATTAAAAAAATTAGCACTCGAGGGTTGACATTGCTAATAGGTGGTGGTATGTTATGTACAGATAAAAAATTAGCACTCCAAAATATAGAGTGCTAACAAATTAAAAGCATACTTCAGATGGAGCGTGTGACCAATGGAAAATGAAAACAAAGAACTAGAATTGAGCGAGAGACAGCTTACCATACTGGATGCAATCATCCGCAATTATCTCGCCACAGGAGAGCCGGTTGGCTCACGTACAATTTCAAAATATACAGATCTTAATCTGAGCTCGGCAACAATCAGAAATGAGATGAGTGACTTAGAGGAGATGGGCTATATAGTACAGCCACATACCTCAGCAGGAAGAATTCCTTCGGATAAGGGCTACAGATTATATGTAGACCATCTTATAGAGACCAATGATAAGAAGGAAAAAGAGCTTTCTGATATGAAGGAGCTGGTCATTGAAAATACCGAGAAGATGGAGCAGGTGTTAAAGCAGGCGGCAAAGGTACTTGCAAACAATACCAATTATGCCACACTTGTTTCTGCACCGGATGTCAATCACAACAAGGTGAAATTCATCCAGCTTTCACAGGTTGATGACCAGCACATGCTTGCAGTAATTGTTATGAACAATAATATGGTCAGAAACAAGATGCTTGATTTATATGAACCGCTTGACAATGAGACGATACTTAAGCTCAACATTTTGCTTAACACCTCATTAAACGGACTCGCAATGAACGAGATTAATCTTGGAAACATTGCAAGCATAAAGGAGAGAGCCGGTATTCATTCAGGAATTGTCTCTGATGTGATTGATGCATTGGCACAGACCTTCGCGGAGAGTGAGGATCTTAAGATTTACACCAGCGGAGCGACAAATATTCTGAAGTATCCTGAGCTTTCGGATTCCAATAATGCAGCGACACTTTTGTCAGCATTTGAGGAAAAGGAAGAGCTAGCAAGCCTTGTTACTGAATCCCTATCCGATTCCGAGAAGAAGGACAATGGAACAGGTATTCAGGTTTATATAGGAAATGAATCTCCAATTCAGACCATGAAGGACTGCAGTGTTGTCACTGCGACATATGATCTGGGTGAGGGCGTAAAGGGCACGATAGGAATTGTCGGACCAAAGCGCATGGATTATGAAAAAGTAATGGATAATCTAAAGACTCTTAAATCCCAGTTAGATGGAATTTATAAGAAGTCTGAGGATGAAACATAGGAAGGTGGTCAAAAATGCCAGAGGATATTAAAAAAGAAACAATCGACAATGAGACTGCAGAAAACAAAGCAGAAGAGATAGAGATTGAAGGAGCTGATGAGGAAAACACTCAGGCAGCCGAAGAAGCAAAAGATACAGATGTGAATGAAGCCAAATCAGAGGATGACGCTTCGGCTGATGCAGATGAAAAGAAAGGTCTCTTCAAGAAAAAGAAGAAAGACAAGAAGGATGAGCAGATTGAAGAGCTTAACGACCGTCTGAAAAGACAGATGGCAGAGTTCGAGAACTTCCGCAAGAGAAGTGAGAAGGAAAAATCCCAGATGTTTGACATGGGAGCAAAGACAATAGTTGAGAAAATCCTTCCTGTAATCGACAATTTCGAGAGAGGTCTTGCAGCAGTACCGGATGATAAGAAGGATGATCCTTTTATCACAGGTATGGATAAGGTCTACAAGCAGATGCTCACAGAGCTTGATGCTGCAGGTGTAAAGCCAATAGAGTGCGTAGGACAGGAGTTTGATCCTGATTTCCATAATGCAGTGATGCAGGTTGAAAATGATGAACTTGAGTCAGGCACCGTAGCGCAGGAGCTTCAGAAGGGCTATATGTACAAGGATTCAGTGGTACGCCACAGCATGGTATCGGTAGTACAGTAATGATGTGTACATCTATCCGGCATGACAGTGAATCAGAGTTATATGAATGCAGACAGCATTTAAGGATTCATGTGAGACAACGGATGGTTACAAATAAATGAAACATGTAAAAACACTATATTTAATAGGAGGAAAATAAAATGGGCAAAATCATTGGTATTGATTTAGGAACAACAAACAGCTGCGTAGCAGTTATGGAAGGTGGAAAACCTACAGTTATAGCAAACCAGGAGGGTGCAAGAACCACACCTTCAGTAGTTGCTTTCACAAAGACAGGAGAGAGACTTATCGGTGAGCCTGCAAAGCGTCAGGCAGTTACAAATGCTGAGAAGACAATTTCTTCTATCAAGAGACATATGGGTACAGATTACAAGGTACAGATTGATGACAAGAGCTACAGCCCACAGCAGATTTCAGCTATGGTACTTCAGAAGTTAAAGGCTGATGCAGAGGGATACCTCGGTGAGAAGGTTACAGAGGCAGTTATCACAGTACCTGCTTACTTCAACGATGCTCAGCGTCAGGCTACAAAGGATGCCGGCAAGATTGCAGGTCTTGATGTAAAGCGTATCATCAACGAGCCTACAGCAGCAGCACTTGCTTATGGTCTTGACAATGAGAAAGAGCAGAAGATTATGGTTTATGACCTTGGTGGTGGTACATTTGATGTATCTATCATCGAGATTGGTGACGGAGTTATCGAAGTATTATCTACAAACGGTGATACACACCTTGGTGGTGATGATTTCGATAACAAGGTAACACAGTGGATGATTGACGAGTTCAAGAAGGCAGAGGGTGTTGATCTTTCTACAGACAAGATGGCACTCCAGAGATTAAAGGAAGCTGCTGAGAAGGCAAAGAAGGAGCTGTCTTCAGCTACTACTACAAACATCAACCTTCCATTCATCACAGCTACAGCAGAGGGACCAAAGCATTTCGACATGACTCTTACAAGAGCAAAATTCGATGAGCTGACACATGACCTCGTAGAGAGAACAGCAATCCCAGTACAGAACGCTATGAAGGATGCAGGCGTTACAAATGCAGACCTTGGACAGGTATTACTTGTAGGTGGTTCTACACGTATTCCGGCCGTACAGGACAAGGTAAAGCAGATGACAGGAAAAGAGCCAAGCAAGTCTCTTAACCCTGATGAGTGCGTAGCAATCGGTGCTTCTATCCAGGGTGGTAAGCTTGCAGGAGATGCCGGTGCCGGCGAAGTACTTCTCCTTGATGTTACTCCACTTTCTCTTTCAATCGAGACAATGGGTGGTGTTGCTACAAGACTTATCGAGAGAAATACAACTATTCCTACAAGAAAGAGCCAGATATTCTCTACAGCCGCTGATAACCAGACAGCCGTTGATATCAACGTAGTACAGGGTGAGAGACAGTTCGCCCGCGATAATAAATCACTCGGACAGTTCAGACTTGATGGTATCCCACCAGCACGTCGTGGAGTTCCACAGATTGAGGTTACATTCGATATCGATGCAAATGGTATCGTAAATGTTTCTGCAAAGGATCTTGGAACAGGAAAAGAGCAGCACATCACAATCACAGCAGGATCTAATATGTCTGATGATGAGATTGATAAGGCTGTTAAAGAGGCTGCTGAGTTTGAGGCACAGGATAAGAAGAGAAAAGAAGCAATCGATGCAAGAAATGATGCTGAAAGCTTTGTATTCCAGACAGAGGATGCATTAAAGCAGGTTGGAGATTCTGTTGATGCCGCTGATAAGTCAGCAGTTGAGGCTGATATCGCAGCAGTTAAGTCATTCCTTGATGCACATAAAGAGGCTGAGGCTATGACAGAGGCTGATGTTGCAGAGCTTAAGGCAGCACAGGAGAAGCTCACACAGAGTGCTCAGAAGGTATTTGCAAAGATGTATGAGCAGGCTCAGGCAGCGCAGGGAGCAGCAGGAGCAGGACCGGATATGAACGCCGGAGCAGGCCAGGCAGGTCCTGATATGAATGCAGGCGCTTCAAACGGTGCAGATGATGATGTCATCGACGCAGATTTCAAGGAAGTATAATTAAACAGATGCTGCCATAATGATATGAGGATTAATGACCTGTAATTCGGGTTATCAATCAAAGCATCATAATGGCTGCGTAAGTAAAATTACTCGCAAGGTTGGCCGCATGGCCGGCCTTGCGAATTAGTTGTATAATAAAAGGAATTTTCAATTATGGCAGAAAAAAGAGATTATTATGAGGTATTAGGAGTATCTAAGACCGCTACAGATGCAGAGATTAAAAAAGCCTTCAGACAGCAGGCAAAGAAATATCATCCTGACATTCATCCGGGTGATAAAGAGTGTGAGGAGAAGTTTAAGGAGGCTCAGGAGGCCTATGCCGTATTGTCTGATCCGGATAAGAGACGTCAGTATGATCAGTTCGGTCATGCAGCATTTGATGGCACAGGCGGCGGAGCCGGTGGCTTTGATTTCTCTGGCATGGATATGGGGGATATTTTTGGTGACATTTTCGGAGATTTCTTCGGAGGTGGAAGAAGCAGTGGCAGAAGAAATGGTCCTGCACAGGGTGCAAATGTCCGTCTCAGTGTAAGAATTTCTTTTGAGGAAGCTATATTTGGCTGCACAAAGGAGCTTGAGTTCAACTATAAGGAAACATGCTCTACATGTGGCGGCAACGGAGCTAAGCCGGGCACATCTCCTGAGACATGTACCCAGTGTAATGGTACAGGTAAGGTTGTCAGACAGAGTCAGTCTCTGTTTGGAGTAGTGCAGAATGTCACAACATGTCCATCCTGCGGTGGTTCGGGCAAGGTAGTAAAGGATAAGTGTCCTACATGTCACGGTACAGGCTACAATACCAAGAAGGTCAGAAAGACTGTTGAGATTCCAGCCGGTATAGATAATGGACAGTGTGTCAGAATACGTGAATACGGCGAGCCGGGCATAAATGGCGGACCGCGTGGAGATCTTCTTGTTGAAGTTATTGTTTCAGGCAGCAGGGATTTTGAGCGTCAGGATGTTAATATCTTTTCGAAGGCATCCATCTCGTATGCTATTGCAGCCTTAGGCGGAGATATAAGAATCAAGACTGTTGATGGAGATATTATATATACAGTTGCACCGGGTACACAGACCGGTACACGAATCCGCTTAAAGGGCAAGGGTGTTCCTTCAACAAGAAATAAAGCAATAAGAGGTGACCATTATGTCACACTTGTTGTCAATACGCCTACAGGTCTGTCTAAGGAAGCTAAGGAGGCTCTTAAGAAGTTTGATGAGCTTTCAGGTGGCTCTCTGACCAAGGAGGGCGGAGCTTCTACTGATTCTAAAAAGAAAAAAGGATTTATGGATAAGCTCAAGGAGTCTTTGGACGATCTGTAAATAGATGTTCTGTAATAGATGTCCTATAATATATGTCCCGCCATGTGTGGCGGGGCATTTTTTAGGCTATTTTTACGTATAAAAAAATGGGGCTTTTATACAGCACATTTTTATGGTATTATATGAGATAAGTTGTGGAGGCAGTCGTATGACTGCCTTGTAAAATGTACGGAAATGTTTTGAAATAAAACTGTATTTATACTATGTATCTATTTTATTAAGAAAGGATTTTTATATGAAGTGGAAGAAATACACGATTGAGACAACAACCGCGGCTGAGGATTTCATGAGCAGCATGCTTATGGAGCTTGGTATCGAGGGAATCGAGATTGAGGACAATATTCCTCTGACAAAAGAGGACCAGGCGGATATGTTTATTGATTTTCTGCCGGAGCTGCCTCCGGATGAGGGCATAAGCCATGTCAGCTTTTATATTGAGGATGATGGCAGTGACCAGTCAGATATGCTTAGAAAGGTAAAGCTTGGACTTGAGGATTTAAGAGATACTGTTGATGTGGGAAGCGGTGTAATTTCGTCATCTGAGACAGAGGATCTCGATTGGATTAATAACTGGAAGAAGTATTTTTCATCATTTACAATCGGTGATATATTGATTAAGCCTACATGGGAAGAGGTAAAGCCTGAGGATGCGGATAAATTTATGATAGAAATTGATCCAGGAATCTCCTTTGGTACAGGAAAGCACGAGACAACACAGCTTTGTATCAAGCAGCTTATCAAGTATATTGAGGGCGCAAAGGAAGCACCTACAGTGCTTGATGTGGGCTGTGGAAGCGGAATCCTTTCAATTGTAGCTTTAAAGCTTGGTGCAAAGGAGGTTGTAGGTACTGACCTTGATGCTGATTGCATGATTTCTACGCGTGACAATATGCAGGTCAATCATCTGGATGAGAAGCTTGGCACGTTTTATGTCGGCAATCTCATAGATGATACAGAGCTTCAAAAGAAGGTTGGTACAGAAAAATATGATATCGTTGTTGCAAATATCCTTGCTGATGTCATCATTCCTATGGCACCTGTTATTCCTGACAGGTTAAAGGAAGGTGGATATTTCATCACATCGGGAATCATAGATTTCAAGGAAAATGAAGTTAAAGAGGCTATCGAAGCAGCGGGGCTTAGGGTGATAGAAATCAATCATCAGGGTGAATGGGTCAATATCACTGCGCAGAAGCTGACTAAATAGTTTGGTGGATTATGTATCAGTTTTTTGTAGATGAAGAGCAGGTTCATTCTGACAGCATCTCAATCACCGGAGGTGACGTAAATCACATAAAGAATGTACTGCGCATGAAAAACGGGGAAAAAATAAGAGTAAGCTCAAAATCCGGACAGGCATATTTCTGTCACATATCGTCGATTCTGGATGATGAGGTCATCGCAGCTATTGACAGTGCAGATGAAACGGGCACAGAACTTGACAATCACATCGTGCTGTATCAGGGGCTGCCAAAGGGCGATAAGATGGAGCTTATTATTCAAAAGGCTGTGGAGCTTGGTGTATCTGAGATAGTACCGGTTGCCATGAAAAACTGTGTGGTAAAGCTGGATGAAAAAAAGGCAGCAAAAAAGCTGCAGAGATGGCAGGCTATCGCTGAGAGCGCAGCAAAGCAGTCAAAGCGCACTGTGATCCCCACTGTGAAGCAGCCTGTTACATACAAGGAAGCTTTGAAAATCGCTTCAGAGCTTGACATCACGCTGGTGCCATATGAGAATGAGCGTGGGATGGATGCGACAAGAGAGATAATGGGGCAGCTTAAGGCTGGTCAGACTATCGGTGTTGTCGTGGGTCCTGAGGGCGGCTTTGCACCGGAGGAGATAGCACTTGTGGATGAGCATGCCACAATGCACAGAATAAGCTTGGGACGCAGGATTTTACGCACGGAGACAGCAGGACTTGCTGCACTTGCCATGCTTGTATACAATTTGGATGTATAGACAGTAGAGATACTTAACAGTTAAGAAGTAGAAGTTAGGAGCAAAAATGGAAGCATATTTGGATAATTCTGCCACAACCAGATGCTCAAAAGCAGCGGCAGATATGGTTTATAAGCTGCTTACAGAGGATTACGGTAATCCTTCATCACTTCATATGAAGGGCGTTGAGGCAGAAAATTATATTAATGATGCTAAGAAAAAGATTGCAAAGACACTCAGGGTGCAGGACAAGGAGATACTATTTACATCCGGCGGCACAGAGTCGAATAATACTGCAATAATAGGTGCTGCAATGGCCAATAAGCGTGCAGGAAGGCATATCATCACATCTTCTGTAGAGCACGCATCGGTTTTGGCTGTGATGCAGTTTCTGGAGGAGCAGGGCTTTGAAATCACATATCTGCCTGTAAACCATGATGGCGTGATAAGTGTTGAAGAGCTGAAAAATGCAGTAAGGGAGGATACAATTCTTGTATCGCTTATGCATGTAAACAATGAGATTGGCGCAGTCATGCCGATTGAGGAGGCGGGAGCAGCTATAAAAGAGAAAAATCCTGCCACACTTTTTCATGTGGATGCCATACAGTCCTACGGCAAGCTTGAAATCAGACCAAAGCGCATGAATATAGACATGCTTTCAGTAAGTGGACACAAGATTCACGGACCAAAGGGCAGCGGATTTTTATATATAAAAGACAAGACTAAAATCAAGCCGATTATATACGGAGGCGGCCAGCAGAAGGGCATGCGCTCAGGTACGGAAAATGTTCCTGCATATGCAGGTCTTGGAGTGGCAGCAGAGGAAATTTACACGGATTTTGATAAAAAAATAGCACATATGTATGAGCTTAGGGATCATTTTATAGAGTCAGTGCAGCGTATTGACGGAGTATCTGTAAATGGACGCACGGACCATACAAATGCACCTCATGTGGTAAGCGTGAGCGTAGATGGTGTGAGAGCGGAGGTTATGCTTCATACTCTTGAGGACAGGCAGATATATGTGTCTGCAGGAAGTGCCTGTTCATCAAACAAACCGGCAATCAGTTCAACACTAAAGAGCATATGGCTTAAGCCGTCACTTTTGGATTCCACGATCAGATTCAGTTTTTGCGTGAATACCACACAGGAGGAAATTGATTACGCTGTATCAGTGATGGCAGAGGTGATACCAATGCTGCGAAGATATACAAGGCGCTAATGAGCTGCAAAGAGATCGCAGGTATTAGCATAGCCGGTAACCATGAATGGCTAAAAAGTTACGCATACAATGAAATATTAAGTAATTAAAAATAATAAATAATAAATAAAACCAGAACAGGAGAGTTACATGTACAAGACATTTTTGATCAAGTATGCTGAGATTGCGATAAAGGGCAAAAACAGATACATTTTTGAAGACGCGCTCGTTAAGAATATCAAATATCAGCTTCGCAATGTGGATGGAAGCTTTGAGGTAAGAAAGGAAAGCGGACGTGTGTACGTGGAGACAGACGGAGACTATGATTATGACGAGACAGTTGCCACATTGTCAAGAATTTTTGGTATCGTGGGTATCTGTCCGGTCGAGCTGCATGAGGATGAGGGCTTTGACAAGCTCTGTGAAGCAGTTATCGAGCATATCAACCACGTATACAAGGATAAGAGCTTTACCTTCAAGGTAAATGCGAGACGTGCCAGAAAGAACTATCCGATGACCTCCATGGAGATAAATGCCGCAGTCGGTGAAAAGGTGCTGGAGGCATTTCCTGAGACAAGGGTAGATGTACATAATCCACAGGTTATGATCAATATAGAGATCAGACCTATGATAAATATTTATTCAGAGGAGATTCCGGGACCGGGCGGTATGCCGCTTGGCACAGCAGGAAAGGCAATGCTTCTGCTCTCAGGTGGAATCGACAGCCCGGTTGCAGGATACATGATTGCAAAGCGAGGCGTGGTAATCAATGCCACATATTTCCATGCACCGCCATATACGAGTGAGAGAGCAAAGCAGAAGGTTGTAGACCTGGCAAAGAAGGTTGCCAGATATTCGGGCAAGATAAAGCTGCATGTTGTCAATTTTACCGATATACAGCTTGCCATATATGAGAAATGTCCTCATGATGAGCTTACCATCATCATGCGCAGATACATGATGAAGATAGCAGAGCACTTTGCCGATGAGGATAAATGCTTGGGTCTTATCACAGGTGAGAGCATCGGACAGGTTGCAAGCCAGACAATGCAGTCACTTGCTGCAACAAACGAGGTGTGCCATATGCCTGTATACAGACCTCTCATTGCCATGGATAAGAATGATATCATTGATATATCAAACAAAATTGATACCTATGAGACATCGATTCTTCCGTATGAGGACTGCTGTACTATTTTCGTAGCAAAGCATCCTGTTACAAAGCCGAATATAAACAGGATTAAGAAGTCTGAGGAAAGACTTAACGATGTGATAGATGAGCTTATGAAGACAGCTATAGATACTACAGAAGTGATTATGGTGGATGCTGAGTAATCAGTGCCACCTTAGAGCAAAATAAAAAGGACCTGAGCTTCAGGTCCTAATTAATCAAATCATTGTGTCTGTATTACTTGGCTTCGTCGATGATATATGGCTTTAATACTTCCATAATCTCGTCAAGTCCGGTTTCTGTATGTATAGCGAGCTCTATTGGCTTAGAAAGGTCTAAGCTGAAGATACCCATAATTGATTTAGCATCAATGACATATCTGCCCGATATTAAATCAAAATCGAAATCAAACTGAGTAATAGCGTTAACGAATGATTTTACTTTCCCAATGGAATTTAATGAAATCTGTACTGTTTTCATATTGAAAACCTCCTTAAATAACTACTGTCATATAGATAGTAATAGTTTTTTAAGGAAAAGTCAATTAAATAGGAGTAAAAAAATAAAATGAAAAAAGCAGCCTTACATAATTTAGGATGTAAAGTAAATGCATATGAGACAGAGGCCATGCAGCATCTGCTTGAGGAGGCGGGCTATGAGATAGTTCCATTCACACAAAAAGCTGATGTGTATGTTATAAATACCTGCTCAGTCACCAACATGGCTGACAGAAAATCCAGACAGATGCTTCACAAGGCAAAGAAAAATAATCCGGACTCAATAGTTGTGGCAGCCGGCTGCTATGTGCAGACAAGTGAAAAAGAGGTATTAAACGACTTATCGGTGGACATAGTCATCGGAAATGACAGAAAGCATGACCTTGTAAGGCTGCTTGAGGAATACTCTTTGGACAGTGTAAACGATACCGTGGACGATATAAATGACGGAAAGCATGATTTTGAGGAGCTCTTTATAGACCAGACAAAGGAGCACACGAGAGCCTTCATCAAGGTGCAGGACGGCTGTAATCAGTTTTGCAGCTATTGTATCATTCCGTATGCCAGAGGACGTGTCAGAAGTCGTAGGTTTGAAAATGTAATAGCAGAGGTTGAAAGGCTCGCGGCAAACGGCTTCAAGGAGGTTGTGCTGACAGGTATCCATCTAAGCTCATACGGTGTGGATTTTGAGGAAGCTACAGGCCTTCTTGAGCTGATACAGGCAGTGAACGCAGTAAAGGGCATAGAGCGCATCAGGCTTGGGTCACTTGAGCCTAAGATTGTGACAGAGCACTTTGCGAGCGAGCTTTCAAAGCTTGATAAAATCTGTCCTCATTTCCATCTGTCGCTTCAGAGCGGCTGCGATGCAACACTTAAGAGGATGAACAGAAAATATACCACTAAAGAGTACGAGAGAGGCTGTGAGCTTTTGCGTAAATATTTTGTTCATCCGGCCATCACAACCGATGTGATTGTGGGATTTCCTGGTGAGACAGAGGAGGAGTTTGAACAGACTGAGGCATATCTTGAGCATATACATTTTTATGAGATGCATATTTTTAAGTACTCAAAGCGGAAAGGCACCCGCGCAGCAGTAATGCCTGATCAGATAGATGAGCAGATTAAGGCGGCACGAAGCGAAAAGCTCATAGCACTCGGTCATGACATGTCTAAGGAGTTCAGGAAATTCTATATCGGAAAGAATGAGGAGGTGCTTTTTGAGGAAAAGGCCGTAATCGGTGATAAAGAATACTTTGTCGGATATACTAAGGAATATGTCAAGGTCGCTAAGAAAACTGCCGAAAACCTTGAAAATCAGATAGTTTCAGGCCGTATATCGGGTATGCTTACAGACGAAATATTACTCTTCGAATAATAAAAGGTTGTAATTTTATTACATTTATAATAAAATAATATTACAAGAAGGGCGAAACGTATGGAAAAAAATATTAACAACACACAATTTTTTACAGTTCAAAAGGAGCCTGAGCTTCAGGTAAGCGATGTACTTGAGATTGTGTACAAGGCATTAAAGGAAAAGGGCTACAATCCTGTTAATCAGATTGTTGGATATATTATGTCCGGAGATCCAACATATATCACAAGCCACAATAACGCGAGAAGTCTCATCATGAAGGTTGAGAGAGACGAGCTTGTGGAGGAGGTTCTCAAGACATACATTGAGAACAGCGCATGGGATTAATATGAGGATATTAGGTCTTGATTTTGGTTCAAAGACAGTCGGAGTAGCGGTGAGCGACGAGCTCTTAATCACAGCACAGGGTGTTGAGATAGTGCGCAGGAAGTCGCCATCCAAGCTCAGACAGACTTTGGCACGTATTGAGGAGATTATTGCAGAGTACAAGGTGGACAGGATTGTGCTCGGCTATCCTAAAAACATGAATAACACGGAAGGAGAACGCTGCGAGAAGACGAAGGAGTTCGGTGATATGCTTGCAAGGCGCACAGGTCTTGAGGTCATATACTGGGATGAGCGTCTTACGACAGTCGCAGCCGACCGTTCTATGATGGAAACCGGCATACGCAGGGAGAATCGCAAGGAGTTTGTTGATGAGATAGCAGCGATTTTTATTTTGCAGGGATATTTGGATTATCTGTCAAATAGTCGGTCTTAGTTTTTATGCAGAAAATTAAATTTACTGATCCGCAGACCAATGATGTTGTCGAGTTTGCGGTTGAAGAAGAGACAACACTTAATGGAACACGATATCTTTTAGTTTCCGAAGGAGAAGAAAGCGGAGACTGTGAAGCATATATTTTAAAAGAAGTAAGCACAAAGGATGAAGAGGTGCTTTATCAGATGGTTGAAGACGATGTTGAGTTTTCGGCTATTGCTAAGGTATTTTCTGAGCTTACGGATGATGACACTGCACTTGAATATTAGGATTGCAGTTGTACGTGAAATAAATTTGGAGGTAATATTTTGAAGAAAACAGAAAAACAGAATACAGGTAAGCTTAAGATCATTCCACTTGGAGGATTAGAGCAGATTGGAATGAATATTACTGCCTTTGAGTATGAGGACAGTATTATTGTAGTAGATTGCGGATTATCATTCCCTGAGGACGATATGCTGGGAATAGATTTGGTTATCCCTGATATCACATATCTTAAGGAGAACATCGATAAGGTCAAGGGATTCTTTATCACTCATGGACATGAGGATCATATCGGTGCTATTCCTTATGTGCTTAAGGAGATTAATGTACCGATATACGCTACAAAGCTTACCATCGGAATTATTGACAGAAAGCTCGAAGAGCATGGCATGCTCAAGACTGTCAAGAGAAAAGTCGTAAAATACGGACAGCATATCAACCTTGGCTGCTTCAGGGTTGAGTTTATAAAGACTAACCACAGTATCCAGGATGCAGCAGCGCTTGCTATCTATTCACCGGCAGGTATAGTTGTTCATACAGGCGATTTCAAGGTGGACTATACACCTGTATTTGGAGATGCAATTGACCTTGCAAGGTTTGGTGAGATTGGAAAGAAGGGCGTGCTCGCGCTTATGTGCGACAGTACCAATGCAGAAAGACCGGGCTTCACACAGTCTGAGAAGTCTGTCGGAAAGGTATTGGACGGCATCTTTGAGGATCACAGGAAAAACAGAATTATCATTGCTACATTTGCATCAAATGTAGACCGTGTGCAGCAGATTATCAACTGTGCGGAGAAGTATGGCAGAAAGGTAGCCATCGAGGGACGAAGCATGGTAAATATCATTTCCATAGCCTCAGAGCTTGGCTATCTGTCGCTGCCTGACAATATCCTTATAGATGTAGAACAGCTTAGAAGCTATCCTGATGAGCAGACTGTCATCATCACGACAGGAAGCCAGGGAGAGTCAATGGCAGCTCTTTCACGTATGGCAAACGGTACCCACAGAAAGGTATCCATAAAGCCAAACGATACCATCGTATTCAGCTCAAACCCTATACCGGGAAATGAGAAGTCGGTTACAGGTATCATCAATGAGCTCATGATGAAGGGGGCAGACGTTATATTCCAGGATGTCCATGTTTCAGGTCATGCGTGCCAGGAGGATATAAAGCTTATTTATTCTCTTGTCAATCCAAAGTACGCAATCCCTGTTCATGGAGAGTACAAGCATCTTGTGGCACAGGCCAAAATAGCCGAGCAGCTCGGATATGATACAGACCACATCAAGATCCTTTCATCAGGAGATGTGCTCGAAATCAATGAGGACGGTGCCAAGGTGACAGGCAGAGTGCATGTGGGCAATGTCATGGTCGATGGACTCGGTGTAGGAGATGTAGGAAATATCGTGCTCCGTGACAGACAGCGTCTGGCTGAGGACGGAATCATCATCGTTGTGATGACACTTGAGGCAGGTTCAGGACAGCTGCTTGCAGGTCCTGATATTGTATCGAGAGGATTTGTATACGTGCGCAATTCTGAGAGCCTGATGGATGAGGCGAAATGCGTGCTGGATGACACAATGGAGCGTCTGACAGACAACAATGTGACAGACTGGGGCAAGATAAAGACAGAGGTAAAGGATGCATTGGGAGACTTTGTTTGGAAGGAAACAAAGAGAAGACCGATGATTATACCTATAATTATGGAAGTGTAGGAACAGCTTATGGATTTTAACAAGGCTTTATTTGGTTTTATAAGGGTTGCTTTTTCAATAATGATTGCTCTTTTAGTGCTGTTTGCGGGCATAAAAATCTGCAGCATCTGCTATGATTTTGGCTACAGAGTTTTTACTGAGCCTGCCATGACAAACGGCGATGGTCAGGATGTACTCGTTCAGGTGGAAAAAGGCATCTCCGCAGAGGAGCTTGGACAGCTTTTAGAGGACAAGGGCCTTGTAAGGGATCACAATTTATTTTATCTCCAGCTTAAGCTGTCTGCTTACTCAGGACATATAAAGCCAGGGATATACACACTCAACACTTCAATGACGGCAAAGGATATGATGGTAATCATGTCCTCCGACAAGAGCGATGAAGAACAGACACAGACTACGGAGCCTTCGGATACACAGTAATTATCCGTTAAGCGCATTTGTGTCAATAATTAGATTAGGAAATACAAGAATGATAGTTGATGAGAGACTTGTCACATATATCAATTCCTTGGACAGAGGCAACACGCCTGTATTAGATGAGATAGAGAAGGAAGCCTTAAGAGACTTCGTTCCGATTATCAGAAAAGAGATGCAAAGCTTTTTAAAGCTGCTTCTTGCAATGCAAAAACCAATGCGTATTCTCGAGGTGGGAACAGCGGTTGGTTTTTCTGCCGTTTTGATGGCAGAGTATGCACCGAAGGATTGTCAGATAGTGACGATTGAAAATTACGAAAAAAGAATACCTATCGCAAAGGCCAACTTTGAAAGAGCCGGGAAGCAGGAGCAGATTACACTCTTAGAGGGCGATGCGACAGAAATACTTCCACAGCTTGAAGGACAGTTTGACATGATATTTATGGACGCGGCAAAGGGGCAGTATATCAACTTTATGCCGCAGGTGCTTCGCCTTTTAAAGACAGGCGGAGTGCTGGTGTCCGACAATGTGCTGCAGGATGGCGATATCATAGAATCGCACTATATCGTTGAGCGCAGAAACCGTACCATCTACAAGCGCATGAGGGAGTATCTCTACGAGCTTACACACTCCGATGAGCTGGTGACGGCAGTGATGCCTATAGGCGATGGCATTACGGTGTCAACAAAGATTTGATGAATACAAAACTGTATGGGAGAAAAAATGAGAAAAATAGAATTACTTTGTCCGGCGAGCAGCCTGGAGGTACTTAAGATAGCAGTTATATATGGAGCTGATGCAGTTTACATCGGTGGAGAGGCATTTGGACTCAGGGCCAAGGCTAAGAATTTCTCAATGGAGGAGATGGCAGAGGGTGTTGCCTTTGCGCATGCTCACGGTGTGAGAGTGTATGTTACTGCCAATATTTTGGCTCACAACTATGACCTTGACGGAGTGCGTGAATACTTTACAGAGCTTCACAATATGAAGCCGGACAGACCTGATGCACTGATCATTGCAGACCCGGCAGTTTTCATGATTGCAAAGGAGGTCTGCCCTGAGATAGAAAGACATGTCAGCACACAGGCCAACAACACGAACTACGGCACATATCAGTTCTGGTGGAATCTCGGAGCCAGCCGCGTGGTGACAGCCAGAGAGCTTTCGCTTAAGGAGATAAAGGAGATAAGAGGACATATAGATGACAGGATGGAGATAGAGACCTTCGTGCACGGAGCAATGTGTATCTCATATTCCGGCCGATGCCTGCTTTCCAACTATTTCACAGGCCGTGATGCGAATAAAGGCGCGTGCACACATCCGTGCCGCTGGAAATACTCTGTTGTGGAGGAAAAGCGCCCGGGTGAGTATCTGCCGGTATACGAGAATGAGCGTGGCACATATATCTTCAACTCAAAGGATCTGTGCATGATAGAGCATATCCCGGATCTGATTGATGCAGGAATAGACAGCTACAAGATAGAGGGACGTATGAAGACCGCTCTCTATGTGGCAACAGTAGCAAGAACCTACCGCAAGGCGATAGATGATTATCTTGAGTCACCTGATAAATACGAGGCAAATATGCCATGGTACTTAGAGCAGATAAAGAGCTGTACCTACAGACAGTTTACCACTGGCTTTTTCTACGGAAAGCCTTCGGAGGAGACTCAGATATACGATAACAATACTTATGAGAAGGGCTACACATACCTTGGTATCGTAGGTGCTCCAAATGAAAAAGGCCTCTACCGCATGGAGCAGAGAAACAAGTTCTCAGTTGGCGAGCAGATTGAAATCATGAAGCCAAACGGTGACAATGTGCTTGCAACAGTGCTTGCGCTCGTTGATGAGGACGGCAATGAGATGGAATCATGCCCACATCCACAGCAGGTATTCTATGTAAAGCTGTCAGAGACACCTGATGAGTTTGATATTTTAAGACGTCAGGAAAATGAGGCTATCGCTTTAGATTAAAATAATTGTTTTTTAGGAATGAATCCGCTATACTAAATTATAGTATTGCGGATTTTTTTCGTAAAAAAATACGGATTATTTGAAAATTTGTTGAAATAATAACTGAAATACAGCAGATAGTAATGGAGAAAAAATGTTAAAAATAGCTATATGTGATGATGAAAAAGTATTTAGAGATAATATAAATAAATATGTTGCAGCCTATTTAAATGAAAAAGAGATTTATTATGAAATAGATACATTTTCATCAGGTAGGGAAATAATAGATTTAGGAATTGAAATTAAACAATACAACATCATTTTTTTGGATATTAATATGGATGATGTTGATGGAATTGTTACGGCACAAAAAATCAGGGAATATAGTTCTGAAATATATATTGTATTTGTGACAGCTTATATAAATTATTCGTTGGAGGGCTACAAGGTCGAAGCCATAAGATATCTGTTGAAAAATAATACTAATTTGGAGGCTTCCATAAGCGAATGCATGGATGCCATTCTTCATAAGATGAATTTGGTAGTAAAAAAGAAAAAATTCAAGTTCAATGAAGGAGAAAAGGAGATTAATATAGACAATATACTATATATTGAAAGCAAATTACATAAACTGCAATTCTATATCATGGAGGATAAAATCAAAATCTATAATTTATATGGTACATTAAATGAGCTGGAAAATGAACTAAAAGATTTCCATTTTATTAGAATCCATCAAAGCTATTTGACTAATTTGAAATATATTAGGAGTGTTAAATGCTATAAAGTACTGTTATGTAATAATCAGGAATTGCTTATACCTAAGGCAAGATATAAGAATGTGAAGGATGCATTCATTTCATATAAGGGAGAATTGTGATATATGTTTACATATTTTTTCAGTTTAGTAATTATTATATTTGAAGCGATATGTTGTAATTTATTTTACGATGTTTTTTGCAAAGAAAATTCGAGATTAAGAAAAAGTCAAAAAGTTTTGCTGATGTTATCATTGATTTGCTGCTATTATTTATGCGGATTATTTTTGTCTGATATGCTTATATTGAAAATGACGTTGGTTGTACTGGCTGCAGTTATAATTATGAGTTTTTATTTTGAAATTAGTATAAAAAAATCAGTCGTTTTTGCATTATTATATCAAGGATTATCAATCATAGTTGATTATATAGCTTATATTAGTAATAATACAATTATTTCAAAAGCGGGTGAGGTACAAAAAGGATATGCGTTAGAGGGAAGCTTGGTTGTTATTTTTAGCAAGATTACCGTATTTTTATGTATCTTACTGCTAAAAAAACACTTTGGAAAAAAATCAACAGAGACTTTACCTGACAAAATATGGGGAAGATTTTTGTTTTTTCCTGTATTTACAATAATTACAATTATAGCAATGATTATGACGTTTCAATATACAAAAAATGAAGTGCAGGCGAACGTTTTATATTCTATCTCTTTGGGATTGGCTGTGATGAATATATTTGTATATTTCCTGATTAACGATATTGTAACCAGTGAAGCTAAATTGCATGAAAAGGAAATATTGGGACTACAGTTTAAAAACCAAATTGATATGTACCGTTCTATTTCGGAAAATTATGAAATTCAGAAGAAAAAGTCACATGAATTTAAAAATCATATATGGTGTATAGAATCTTTATTGAAAGCTCATGAATATGACAAGGCAAGTAAATATGTAGGAAATATCAGCAATACTTTTATTGGAGAAAAAAATGTAATCAATACAAATCATGTGATAATAAATGCCATTCTTAATACAAAGTATCAGGAGGCTATCAGTAAGAATATTGTTTTTGTGTTTAAGGTAAATGATTTATCAAAAATTGTAATAGAGGATGAGGATCTGGTAGTGATTTTAGCAAATCTGCTAAATAATGCCATTGAAGCATGTGAAAAATGTAAGGAAAAGAAAACTATAAAACTAAAGTTTGTGATAGAGGAAAATCTTATAGTTCTTTCGGTGAAAAATACATGCAGTAATCCAATTATTTACAGTGATAATGAAATAAAAACAAGTAAAAAAGATGAACCGGAAATGCATGGCATTGGTATAAAGAATATTATTCAAATTGTAGAAAAGTACAATGGCGAATATGTTATTAAAAATGAAAACAATGAATTTAGTTTTTCTATTATTATCCCATTATAATATGTAAGCATAGTTTATGTCCATTTTCTGCAAAAAATGGTCGTTTTGTGCATGGATTGTTGATTTTATCTATTATGTTAGATAAAATTATAAAAAGTAATTTTGGAGTAAGATAACAGAAGGAAAAATAACAAATGATTTATAAAGTGGCAATATGTGATGACGAGATTAATCAGTGCGCTGTACTCGAAAAAATAATTATTGAATATTTTAATAATAGAGCTGAAAAATGCGAGGTTGAAGTATGGTATGATTCTATGTCATTATGTAGAGATATAAAAGAATTCAATCCGCAGATACTTTTTCTGGATATTGAGTTACCGGGTGATAATGGGGTTTATGCAGGAAAATATATAAGGGAAACGCTTCATAATGACAGGATGAATATTGTGTTTATTTCTCATAAAACAAGCTATGCTATGGAGCTTTTTCAAATTCATCCATATGATTTCCTTATAAAACCAATAGATGATAATGTTTTGTATGATACCATGACTAAAATATTACAACTTGAAGATGTGCAGAAAAAAGAATTCAGATATACATATAATAAGACAGGATATTCTATTCCGTATGGGGAAATTATGTTGTTTTCCAGCAGAAATAAAACTATTACTATATGTAAAACCGATGGTGAAAGTGTATCTTATTATGGAAAACTTAGTGATATTGTATCAAATCTTCCGTTTCAGTTTGTCTGCATAAGCAAGTCATATATAGTCAATATAAAATGTATTAAATCATGGAAAAGTGATGCTGTTTTACTGAAAAATGGTATGGAAATAAGTATAGCACAGTCTAAAAGGGCTTCATTTAAGCAAGCAGTTTTTAACTATGGAAGGAGTAAGGAAGTGATATGACTTTTGAAAGAGCAATGGTTATTTTGTTTACAAAGGTAGCTCAGACTGTTATTGCAGAAAGATTTACTCATACTTTTTTTGATAATGATGGAAACAGAGTGCGAAAGGTATTTGCATATTTATTTAGTGTTTTTATAGCGATATTTGTAAACTTGTTTTTTCATAAACCGATATTTAATTTCCTTAGTATTTTCTTAGGGCTGTCAGCAATTGCTTTATCATATAATGGTACGATAAAAAGAAAATGTATATTTGTTTTTTATATTTTGGCAGTAAGCTGTCTCATAGATTTAGTAGTAAGTGCATTTTTGATAAAACCATTTGGATATGATGGATATTCAGCTTTTGTAAGTATATTTGCTCTTTTATTATTGCATGCTGCACAGTTGATTACAGAAAGATTTTTTGGAAATAATTTAGGCATAGAACTAAATAATCGTTATTGGTTGTTTATTATTGCGTCTTTATTAGTATGTATTATATCATCGATAGTAATATTTATGGATAAAACCGTGTCATCATTTTCTCTTTCGTTAGTGTGCGGAGCATTTCTGCTTGTAAATATTATTATTTCATATTTGATGGATGATCTTGTTAAGTCTTCTCGGAAGGCTTTGGAAAATCAGGCACTTAGAGATCAGGTTAGTTCTTATGAAAGAGAGATTATGCTTCAGAATGAAAACATGGAGGCATTAAGATCGTTTCGCCATGATATGAAACGTCATTTTGCAGAGATTTCGGTGCTTGCTTCAACAGGCGAAATAGGACAGATAAAAAATTATGTGTCAGCTATGGAGAATAATCTTGTAGAATCAAGGCGGCTGGTTGATTCGGGAAATACGGCGCTTGATACAGTTTTAAATTATATGCTTCAGCGTGCGGTGGATAAGAAAATTCAGTTGAATGTAAAAGTTGTGGTTCCTAGTGATTTAAAATTATCGGCATATGATATGAATATTATTTTTGGAAACCTTTTGGAGAATGCGATAGAGGCACAAAAAGATGTAAAAAATCCAAGCATAGATTTGGAAATTAATTATTTAATGGATTCACTTGTTGTTGAGATTAGTAACAGGTGTTTACAAAAAGTGATATTTAAAGGGGGATTGCCGGTTACGACAAAACAATCTGTAAGAGAACATGGTTATGGATTAAAGAATGTAAAGAAAGTGCTTGATAAATATATAAGCACACTGGATTTTGAGTGTTCAGATGAACGGTTCACCGTGAAAATATTGATGAAAATTTAATAAATTCACCTTGAAAAGTACTAATTTCGCCTTTTGTATTCGGAGTAATTTGTTTTTATGTATAATATTATCAAAAAAGGAGGGGCACTATGAAGAAAAAACGCATATTAATCGCATCAATCATCTTCATACTTATCATCTGTATTGTGACTGCGGTTTTTATAATAAAGAATAGAAACCGCAGTACATCCAATACAATGTACACATATGGCTCTGGAGATGTACGATGTAATTATTCAGAAGACAATGTACTGTATCTTGATGATTCCGGAATATTACATCTTATCGATACGGCATCAGGCAAGGACATGGTCTATTGCGATAAGCCCAACTGCACACATGAAGGATTCTCAGGCTCCAATGAGAAGCCCTCATGTCCTGCAGCTTTTTATGGTTTAGAAGGAGCCGGAACGGTGCTTTACAATGACCATCTTTATTATGTAGGAAATATGTCGGATGAAGATATGACAGTTCAATATCTGTATGTTATGGACTCAAACGGTGAGAATCGTAAAAAAGCAGCCAAATTAGAGAATGTTCAGAATGTTACGGCTGTTTTGTACAGGGATAATTATGTTATAGGAGCTTACAGTAACAGAATAGAGCTTAATGATGAAGGACAGATTGTAAATGATGATAAGCCTGAAGCCGGTATTTTTGTTATAGATCTCGATAATTACAAGGTGTATATGAGTGATAAGATAACAAGCGAACAGGCAAATATTACGGACATATATTATGAAGACGAAGTAGTGTACTATTCGACTGTGCGGTTTGGAGATGATGTTACAGAGCTGATGATAGAGGAGGGAGCGTCAGATGATGCGGAGCCTTTTGCTTATGATAATATGCTTAATGGAATATATCAATATGATATAGCAGATGAAAAGACAACATGTCTGACGGAAATAGACCATATTAACGATCTTAGGCTGTTAGATGGCGATGGTTATTATTCGTCAAAGGATGGATATTTTGTGTTTGACACCGAAAGCAGACAGACAAGACAGCTTCCGATAGATGCGGATGGAAAAACACAATATGGACCATTAAAAAAGAGCGGAGACTTTTTATATTATGCCCTTTCTGAAGAAAAAAGTGATGAAGTGACATATTATCGCTTGAAGGATGATAAGAGTGAAGAACTGATGAAGCTGTCTACTGAAAAGGCATTTAGCATTGCAAGCATATGCGGTCAGTCGGTATATGTCACATATACAAATGATAACGGAAAGTTGTGCCTTGGGGTAATAAGTCTTGATGAATTGAACAAGGGAGTATTTGAACCAAAGGAATTGAGGTGTTTTGATGATGAAGAATAGTAAGAAAAAGGGTATTTTGATAGCGGTTGCAGTAGCAGTCATTGTTGTTATAGCAGTGGCGGCAGTCTGCCTTAACAGAAAAACGGATAATGCCGGAGCTGTCAGCGAAGGCCGGACAGAGTCGGCTGATAAAACAAAAAAGTCGGATAAAGCTGATAAAGAAGAATCAGAGAACAAAAGAAATTCAGATGCGCAGGTTATAACGTTTGCTGTACCTGATATTTGTAAGATTGATAAGAATAATCTAAAGAAGTTCAACGATGCACTTGCTGCGGACGGACATGATTATGAGCTCGAAATCAAAACCTTGTCCTATGACAATTACGGACAGGCTGTTGAGGGAGCCTTGGAAAACGGTAAAACAGATATAGCATTCCTGGGTTTCGGTGATGCTGCCGGAAATAATCCGGTGTATGATCTGGTACGCTCGGATCTGGTCCTGAATCTTGATGATATCTTATCAGGCGATAAAGGAAAAACACTTTATGAGGCTTTTCCAAAGAATCTTTGGGAGATGGTTAAATGCGATAAGCATATTTATTCGATTCCGTCAGCACTTGCAAGTGGTGAGGGAGTAGTTTATGCAGCCTTCAACAGGGATTACGTTTCTGACGATGCGATAAGTGCATGGGATGGCAGCATAGACGGAATATATCAGATACTTCAGGGTGTTAAATGGGATAAAAGTGATACTCCGAGGTTCGAGTATCTCATAAACGGATATAGATTTGATGATATGCTTGGCTGTGAGATAAGAAACGGGCTCTGCTTCGACTATGATACTATGTCTGTTGGAAATCCTTTAGAGTCACAGAAATTTACCGGGTATCTGAGGGTGCTTGACCGGATGAAGAAAGACGGCTATATGTCTGATGATTTGACAAATGAGATAACATATCTCAACAATCCGGGGCTGAATGATGCTCAGATATTAAAAAATATCAAGGCAGGCAATTTTGCGGCTGCTTTATGTGTCGGTAGCGTGGATGAAAATTTCAAAAAGGACAATATCACGGTAAAGGAAGTAAAGACTTACCTTTCATCAAGGATAAACGGCTCCATCGGTGTAGCAAAGAAAGCAAAGGATGCTTCTGCTGCGATGGATTTCCTTAGTCTGTTATATGGAAATGAAAAGTATGGCAATATCCTTTTGTACGGTGAAAAAGATAAGGATTATAAGCTAAAAGATGGCATTGCAGAAGCTTGTGATGGAGGCAGTCTGGATGATGACTATCTGACGAAGTTTAGTCTTAATCTTTTCGTGAATGTTTATCCGACAAAGAACGAGAAATATGTGGACAATCGTAAGAAGGAGTTTTTTGACTTTTATGACAATGCCACATTGTCTCCGTTTATCGGCTTCGAACCGGATACTAAGAATATGGGCAGTATTTCAACAGATTTAGATGATTTCATGACAGGACTGCATGGTGCCACTGTAGATGATACTTTAGACGGTGCCGTACAAAAGCTTACAGCAGATGGAATGGACAGCTATCTTGAAAGCGTGAGAAGTCAGTGGGAGGAATATAAGCAATGACACTTGAATTGGAGGGGCTTACAAAAGTTTATAAGGATAAAACTGCGCTGGATGATGTGTCTTTTTCATTTACACCCGGCATATATGGGCTTTTGGGACCTAATGGAGCCGGTAAATCAACTATGATGAATCTCATTTCTGACAATCTGACTCCATCAAAAGGCCGTGTGCTGCTTGACGGAAGGGGCATAGACGAGCTTGGAAGTGAATACAGGAAGCTTCTCGGATATATGCCGCAGCAGCAGAATATATATCCGGAGCTTAGTCTTAGGCGCTTTCTTTACTTTATGGCATCCCTGAAAGGGTTAAAAAAGAGTGAAGCCGGGGAAGATATAGATCACTATGTGCGCATGGTAAAGCTTGATGATGTTCTTGGAAAAAAGCTTGGCGCTTTTTCGGGTGGAATGAAGCAGAGAGCACTGATAGCACAGGCACTCATAGGCAATCCCGGCATCCTTATACTGGATGAGCCAACGGCAGGGCTTGACCCGAAGGAGAGAATCAGAATCCGCAATCTGATATCAGAGGTTGCAAAGGACAAGATCGTTATTATTGCGACTCATGTGGTTACGGATGTAGAGTTTATCGCTAAAGAGATAGTTATGTTAAGCAACGGTAAAATAATAAGGAGTGGTTCTCCGTCAAAGCTGCTTCAGGAGCTGGATGGAAAGGTATGGAATATTTTTTTATCGGATAATGAGATAGATGAGGTAAACACTGTATACAAGGTGAGCAATATTTCAAGGGATGCAGACGGTGTCATAGCCCGCATTATTGCCGATTCGTATGATGGCAGATGGCAGAAGGAGGCTGTGCGGCCAAATCTTGAGGACTTGTATTTGTATCTTAATGGGGACTGAAAATGGATATAGTAAAAAACGAAATATGTAAACTATTGACTAAAAGAACAGTGCTTATTCTCTTACTTTTGCTTGTTCTTAATCCTGTTCTTGGACTGTATACCATGAATACCGTAAATGATGATGGGTATACAGATAAGGACTACAGCGCGCTGTATGGCGAAATAAGCAATTACAGTCGTGAGGATGTTTTGCCGGAAATTGAACAGAGGCAGATGACGGCAGAAGCTTACGGCAGGATTAGTCTGTGCAGCAGGGTATACAAGGAAGCATTGGCATGTCTTTCTTATGATGAGTATCTGGACTCTGTCAATGAAAAGGCTGACGAGATTTCGATTATGAATAAGTTTTCCGGCAATGGAGGCTTTGCAGAGAAAAATGCTGCTAAAACGAGCAGAGTCTACAGTAAGCTTGAAGGCACAGTGCCTGAGGTTATGGATGCATCGGGACTTTTGAATATTACAGACAATGAGCTCACGGATTATGTGGCAGTGATTATGCTTTTTATCATTGCGCTCAACCTTGTTTTTTATGAAAAAAGCGAGAACCAGCTTGCATTGCTTAGAACAACTGCAAGGGGCAGAAGGCAGCTTATGGCGTCAAAGTCATTTGTGATGATTATGGCGGTCATGCTTATCACATTACTGTTGTATGGCATCAATGCAGTCATAAGCATGTGCTTTTACAATCCGATAAATCTGAAAAGTCCGCTTCAAAGTGTTTATCTGTACTATGGCAGTCCGTTTAAGCTTAGTATAGGACAATTTCTGGCATGCTATTTTCCTGTGAAAATAATAAGCTTTATATTGCTTGGCTTGTTTTTTATGCTGATATGCGCAGCGCTTGACAATATTATATTTGTGTTCGTTGCTTCTGCAGTGACCGTGGTTATTGAGGCTATCTGCTACACAACGATATCAGGAACCAGCTTCCTAGCCTTCCTTAAGTACATAAATATCATGTACGGAGTCAGGACAGGCAGACTTTTTTCTGATTATGTCAATATCAATCTGTTTGGATATCCGCTTAATACCGGGGTATTGTATGGCTTGTTCTGGCTTGTGTGTATAGCTGTATGTATTTTTGCGGTTACAAATTATCTCAATTCGGTGCATGAAAAGAAGCTGCTTTTACTGCCCGGCTTTGCCTGCGGTAAAAATACAGGCTGTCATACATCTTTATTTTTGCACGAATGCTATAAGGCACTTGTTCCGGGAAAAGTGTTACTTATTTTGATTGCAGCAGCTCTTTTTGTGGTATGGTGGAATCCGGCAGAGAAGCTTTCCTATGACTCGGTTGATGAGGTGTATTACAAGGAATATATGGACAAATATTATGGGCCTTTAACTGCCAAAACCAATGAGCTTCTGGATGAAGAAAGAGCAAAATACGACCGGCTGTCAGATAACATTGCTTACGATATGGCACAGGGGAAGAGTGAAAGCTATATCAATATAAAGTACAAGGATGAATTGAGCAGACAGGAGGCATTCAACAAGCTTACAGCACATGTGGATTATCTTAAGACGTTAAAAGAGGGCTGGCTGTTTTTTGAAAAGGGCTATGATATCCTCACCGACAGAACAGACTTCAAAAACCGTGATACAGCACAGGCATTTGTGTATGTTATTCTCCTAATAGCAATAGCCTGCGGTATATGCGGAGCGGATTATGCAAACCATGAAATCCGGCTTTTAAGGACTACCCGCCGTGGCAGGAAGCAGCATATGGGAATCAAATGCATACTTGGCTTTTTGGGTACTGTCACAGCATTTACACTTGTATACATTGTGCGGCTGTGCAATGTGCTTTTGGCATATGGCACGCAGGGGCTTAATGCTCCGGCGGCAAGTATGGAGCATCTGTGGCGTGTTTCGCAGGATATATCGGTAGGGCAGTATATACTTATCATAATGCTGATGCGCTTTATAGGGGGATTACTGGTCAGCCTGTTTGTTTTTGCAATGTTTAAATACTTAAGAAGCGGCATGTCTGTGATTATATCATGCGTCCTTTTTATTGTGCTGCCACTGGCGCTTGTGGCTTTTGGGGTGACGAATGCGCAGTATTTTCTGTTTAATCCGCTGCTTCTTGGAAATATATTCTAAAATATATTTTGAATTCACTAGGAAAAACATTACAGATTGTTCCAATGAAATAGATAAAAAGCATCTGTCCGGAAAAACCGGATAGATGCTTTTTACTATTGGACAAAGTTATAATTTTTTATAAAAATCTGTGATGCGGTCCATGCGTGCTCCCATATTCATAAGCAGTGCATCCGCAATAGTAATTGCAGCCATAGCTTCAACAACAACAACAGCACGTGGCACGATAATCGGGTCATGACGTCCCTTGATGGAAATCTCTATATCTTCACCGGATTTATTTACAGTGTGCTGTGTAGCTGCGATTGAAGGAGTGGGCTTTATGGCAGCTCTGAAAATAAGCGGTGAGCCGTCTGTCATGCCGCCGAGAGTACCACCGGAGTGATTTGTCTCTTTTGAAACAGCGCCATCCCTCATAATAAAGGCATCATTGTTTGTAAGTCCTGTAGCCTTTGCTGTATCAAAGCCATCGCCGATTTCGAAGCCCTTTACAGCTCCGATAGACATAATAGCTTTTGCCAGATTGGCATCAATTTTCTCGAATACAGGATCACCGAGCCCGACAGGAAGACCTGTGATGACACATTCACACACACCGCCTGAGGAATTGAGTGATTTAAGGCATTCCTCCAGATATTCAGAAGCTTTTAGCGCTGCATCGGCATCAGGCATATAAAGTGAATTGTTGTAAATCTCATGGGTATCAAAATTAACCTCATTAATTGTAACAGGACCTATTGATCTGGTGTATGTAAGAAATTTTATGCCAAGGCTCGAGAGCATCTTTACAGCGATAGCACCCGCTGAAACACGGCCTATTGTCTCGCGTCCCGAAGAACGACCTCCGCCTCTGTAGTCTCTGAAGCCGTATTTCCCATCAAAGCAAAAGTCAGCATGCCCCGGACGATAGTATGAAGCAATCTCACTGTAATCCTTTGATTTCTGGTTTTTATTCCACACAACCATAGAAACAGGTGTACCTGTAGTCTTTCCCTCAAACACACCGGAGAGAATTTCAACCGCATCATCCTCCTTGCGTGGAGTAGTGAACTTGGACTGTCCCGGCTTTCTTCTGTTTAAGAATATCTGAATATCCTCCTCACACAGCTCAAGCCCCGCAGGAACGCCGTCCACAACGACACCTAAGCCCTTTCCGTGGGATTCTCCCCATGTTGTTACCTTAAAAATATTTCCGTATGATGAACCTGCCATGATGGTCTCCTTTTTATAATAATAGGTATATTATAAGTAATACCAAGTTGAATAGTCAAGAAAACTATGATATTATTTTATTTAGATAACTTTCGAACTATGTTTGTATATAATTATGTGATTAAAGGGTCAAAAGGTATCATCGATGCATGCTTACATGCTGTTGTACTATGTACCACAATGAATAAACAACTACAATAAGACAGCAAAAGAGGGAGAAAACATGGAATTTAATGGGGTATTTCACCAGGCATACGACAACTACTGCTATCCTTTAAATGAGGATGAATTAATCATAAATATAAAGACCGGTTATGATGTGAAGGAAGTAAATATCATACTCGGTGACCCATTCGCAGCCGGTATCTTAGGCGGTGGGGAGACCTGGAATGGCGATAAGCAGCCGATAATATTTAAAAAGAAATTAAAGCACCAGATATGGTGGACAACCACGGTAAAGCCACCATTCAAGAGACTTAAATATTATTTTGAGCTCATCACAGAGGATGAGAGATGGTTTTACTTTGAGGATGGCTTCGTGAGTGCAGAGCAGATGGCACTTGAGGGCAGAAGCCGCCAGTGCTTTGTATTCCCGTGGATGAATCCGTGTGATATTCCGGTCACACCGAAGTGGGTAAATGACACTATATGGTATCAGATATTTCCGGATAGATTCTGCAATGGAGACCACTCGATAGACCCTGATTATGTTGTTCCGTGGAGAAACAGGGGAAAGGTCAAAAATGAGGAGTGCTTCGGCGGAGATCTTGCAGGAATCATTCAAAAGCTTGATTACTTAAAGGAGCTTGGAATAAACGGAATCTACCTGACACCGATAAACGAGTCACCGAGCAATCATAAGTATGATACAACGGATTATGCAAAGATTGACCCGCGCTTTGGAGATGAAGAGACCTTTAAGAGGCTTGTGCTAGAAGCCCATAAGCGTGATATGAGAATAATGCTTGATGGAGTGTTCAACCACTGTGGCTATTATTTTGCACCGTGGCAGGACGTTTTAGCAAAGGGGACAGATTCAGAGTATTATGACTGGTTTATGATCAATGAATGGCCTCTTGACTTTAAGCATGGAGCGGCTAAAAAGGGACAGTTTTATACGTTTGGATTTTTTGACAATATGCCAAAGCTCAATACAAATAATCCGGCGGTGCGAAAATACTTTATCGATATCTGCGCCAACTGGGTAGAAAATTATCATATAGACGGACTGCGCCTTGATGTGGCAAATGAGGTGTCACACCGATTCTGCAAGGAGCTTAGGGCAAGGCTTAAGGAAATCAATCCGGATATTTACATTTTGGGAGAAATATGGCATAATGCTCTTCCGTGGCTGCGTGGAGATGAGTTCGATGCGGTTATGAACTATCCGCTTGGAGAGAGCATCAAGGATTTCTGGATAGATAAGAGCCAGACGAATCAGGATTTTGAGTATACTATAAACAGATGTTATACCAACTACATGCAGCAGACCAATGATGTGCTTTTCAATCTGCTTGATTCACATGATACAAAGCGCCTTCGCTCTGATACAAAGAATCTCGATCAGTACTTTGCACAGCTTGCAGTGCTTTTTGCCATGCCGGGCAGCCCATGTATATATTACGGCACTGAGATTGCCATGCCGGGCAGCTATGACCCTGATTGCAGACGATGTATGCCGTGGGATGATATTGAGGCAGGCAGGTTTAAGGAGCGCATTGAGATGGTATCAAAGCTCATTCATTTAAGGGCGAGTGAGCCGCTTTTAAAGGGCAGAAACTTCCATTTCCCTGACGATTTTGCTGACAATCCGAGGGTAATCCAGTTCAGAAAGATGGGCTGGGTGGATACATATGTGGAGGTTATAGTCAACTGCTCTGATGAGGATATTGAGGTGCCAAAGGACGGCGAGGTACTTTTTGAGAGGCATTGCATAGATACCACACTGCTGACCAACGGAATATTAATCAGAAAAATCGTAGGCAATGGCGATAAGTAAAAGAAACAGGAGAATTAAACGAAAATATGGCTAAATATGAGTTACTAAAACAAGAGGGACGTGCCAAGAGAGGTACATTCCATACTGTGCATGGAGATATACAGACACCTGTATTTATGAATGTAGGAACAGTAGGTGCGATAAAGGGCGCTGTCTCTACGGACGATTTAAAGGAGATAAAGTGTCAGGTTGAGCTGTCAAATACATATCACCTGCATGTAAGAACCGGAGACAAAATCATTAAAGAGCTTGGCGGACTGCACAAATTCATGGTGTGGGACAGACCAATCCTTACAGATTCAGGCGGATTCCAGGTGTTTTCACTGGCAGGTCTTCGTAAAATAAAGGAGGAGGGCGTGTACTTCAACTCGCATATTGACGGTGCCAAGATATTTATGGGACCTGAGGAGAGCATGCAGATACAGTCAAACCTCGGATCCACGATTGCTATGGCATTTGACGAGTGCCCATCTAGCGTTGCAGACAGACAGTATGTGACAAACTCTGTAAACAGGACCGCGCGCTGGCTTGAGAGGTGCAAAAAGGAGATGGCACGCTTAAACAGCTTACCGGATACTATCAACAAGGAGCAGCTCTTATTCGGTATCAATCAGGGAGCTATTTATGATGATATAAGAATTGACCATGCAAAGCGCATTTCTGAGCTTGAGCTGGACGGCTATGCTGTCGGCGGACTGGCGGTAGGAGAGAGCCATGAGGAGATGTACCATATTCTTGATGAAACAGTGCCTCATCTGCCAGTTAATAAACCTACATACCTGATGGGAGTAGGAACTCCTGCCAATATACTTGAAGGTGTAGAGAGAGGAATCGACTTCTTTGACTGTGTATACCCAAGCAGAAACGGCCGTCACGGACATGTATACACGAATCACGGCAAGCTTAATCTGTTCAACCAGAAGTATCAGAAGGATATGCGCCCTATTGAGGAGGGCTGTAACTGTCCTGCCTGCCGCACATATTCGCGTGCATATATCAGGCATCTTTTAAAGGCAAAGGAGATGCTCGGAATGAGACTGTGCGTGCTCCATAATTTGTATTTCTACAACAACATGATGGAGGAGATAAGGGATTCACTTGATGCAGGCCGTTTTGCCTCATACAAGGCTGAAAAGCTCTATGGAATGACACAGGGAGAGCAGAGCTAGCAGATAAATATAAAAAATCTCGAAAATGATAAAAAATCCTTGCCGTTAGCACGTTTAACGTGTATTATGGTAATAGTGCTTAAAACACATCAATTATAGAATATTTAGGAGGAACAATTGATGACATCAATTTTAGCAAACGGTCAGGCAGCAGGAACAATTGGAATGATTGTCTGGTTAGTAGTACTTTTCGCAGTTATGTATTTTCTTATGATCCGTCCACAGAAGAAGGAGCAGAAGAAAAAGGAGCTAATGCTTAAAGAGGTTGCAACAGGAGACACAGTTCTTACAACAAGTGGATTTTACGGTACAGTTATCGATATCGAGGACGATACTGTAATCGTTGAGTTTGGTAACAACAAGAACTGCCGTATTCCAATGCAGAAGGCAGCTATCGCTGACCTTGAGAAAGCAGAGGATTCAGCTAAATAATGCAAATTTGTAAAGCCGTCACATAAGTGGCGGTTTTCTTATTATCCGCATCTCTTGCAATAATAATAAAAAACTGTTATTATAGTATGCAGTTATTATAAGCTGCAGTTATAAATTGCATGAAAAAGTAAAATATCCCGGCATATTGAAATAACTACTTTAATGCTTTAATATAAGAATATGTATTTTTATGTAAAAGAGGTAAGAAATTATGGAATATAAAGTTGGTGTAATTTCAGGAGACGGAATCGGACCGGAGATAGTCACTGAGGCAAAAAAGGTATTGGACAAAATAGCAGACAAGTATGGACACAGCTTCAACTACACAGACATTCTTATGGGTGGCTGCTCAATTGATGCTACAGGTGTTCCTCTTACAGATGAGGCTATTGCGACTGCGCTTGATTCAGATGCGGTGCTGATGGGTTCAATCGGTGGCAACACAGCCACATCACCATGGTACAAGCTGGCCCCTGAGCTTCGTCCGGAGGCAGGACTTTTAAAGCTTAGAAAGTCGCTCAATCTGTTTGCAAATCTTAGACCGGCATACCTGTACAAGGAGCTTGCTGCAGCATGTCCGCTCCGTAGCGATATCATCGGAGATGGCTTTGATATGATGATTATGCGTGAGCTTACAGGAGGTCTTTACTTCGGAGCCAGAGAGACAAAAGAGGTGGACGGAGTTGTTACGGCCACAGATACACTGACATACAATGAGAATGAAATCAGAAGAATCGCAAAGCGAGGCTTTGATATAGCTATGAAGAGAAGGAAAAAGGTCACATCCGTAGACAAGGCAAATGTGCTTGATTCTTCCAGATTATGGAGAAAGATCGTTGAGGAGGTCGCTAAGGATTATCCGGAGGTTACATACGAGCATATGCTTGTTGATAACTGTGCAATGCAGCTTGTAAAGGATCCTAAGCAGTTTGATGTTATCCTCACAGAGAATATGTTTGGCGATATTTTATCAGATGAAGCAAGTATGGTGACAGGCTCAATCGGTATGCTTTCATCAGCAAGCCTTAACGATACAAAGTTCGGACTTTACGAGCCAAGTGGCGGATCTGCTCCTGATATCGCAGGAAAGGGCATTGCAAACCCTATCGCAACAATCCTTTCAGCAGCCATGATGCTTCGCTATTCATTTGATCTGGACAAGGAAGCACAGGCAATCGAGGATGCTGTAAAGCAGGTGCTTAAGGAGGGTTACAGGACAATCGACATCATGCCACAGCCGGGTGAGACTACAGAGGGTATCACACAGGTGGGCACAGCACAGATGGGGGATCTCATCGCAGAACGTGTGTAGCTGCATGACTTATAATAGACAGCTAACAGGTTATAGATATGCAGATCGTTGTGTATACAGTAGTAATGATGAAGTACTCAAAGAAATAGTCGGAGATAAATAAGGAGATAAAATATGATAAGTGATAACGCAAGAGCCGGAATGCAGCAGGCACCGGCAAGAAGTTTATTTAATGCTCTTGGTTTTACACCGGAGGAAATGAAAAAGCCTATGGTCGGAATCGTAAGCTCATTCAATGAGATTGTTCCGGGCCATATGAATATAGACAAAATCGTTGAAGCTGTAAAGCTTGGAGTTGCAGAGGCAGGAGGAGTGCCTGTAGTATTTCCTGCAATCGCAGTCTGCGATGGTATTGCAATGGGACATGTGGGTATGAAATATTCCCTTGTCACAAGAGATCTGATTGCAGATTCTACAGAGTGTATGGCAATCGCTCATCAGTTTGATGCACTTGTAATGGTTCCAAACTGTGACAAGAACGTGCCGGGACTTCTGATGGCGGCTGCACGTCTTAATCTGCCTACAGTATTTGTATCAGGCGGACCAATGCTCGCAGGCCACGTAAAGGGCAGAAAGAGAAGCCTTTCATCGATGTTTGAGGCTGTCGGCTCATACGCTGCTGGTACTATGACTGAGGATGATGTATGTGAGTATGAGAACAAGGTATGTCCTACCTGTGGTTCATGCTCGGGAATGTACACAGCCAACTCTATGAACTGTCTTACAGAGGCGCTTGGTATGGGACTTCGCGGAAACGGAACAATACCTGCTGTATATTCAGAGCGTATACGCCTTGCAAAGCATGCCGGAATGGCTGTTATGGATATGTACAACAAGGGCATCAAAGCAAGAGATATCATCACAAAGGATGCAATAATGAACGCACTCACAGTTGATATGGCACTCGGCTGCTCTACAAACTCTATGCTTCATCTTCCGGCTATCGCTCATGAGATAGGCTTTGATTTTGATATCAGCTTTGCAAATCCAATCAGTGAGAGGACACCAAATCTCTGCCACCTTGCCCCGGCAGGCCCTACATATATGGAGGACTTAAATGAGGCCGGCGGTGTGTGGGCTGTCATGAAAGAGCTTGCTGATATCGGACTTTTAAATACAGACTGTATGACTGTTACAGGAAAGACAGTTGGAGAGAATATAAAGAATGCAGTCAATAGGGACCCTGAGGTCATCAGACCGGTAGACAATCCATATTCAAAGACCGGAGGACTTGCAGTGCTTAAAGGAAATCTGGCTCCGGACGGCTCTGTAGTAAAGCGTTCAGCAGTTGTCGATGAGATGATGGTTCATGAGGGACCTGCAAGGGTATTTGACTGTGAGGAGGATGCAATTGCAGCAATAAAGGGCGGCAAGATCGTAGAGGGTGATGTGGTTGTCATCAGATACGAGGGACCAAAGGGCGGCCCTGGAATGAGAGAGATGCTTAACCCTACATCCGCTATTGCCGGAATGGGACTTGGAAGTTCTGTAGCACTCATCACAGACGGACGTTTTTCAGGAGCTTCAAGAGGAGCTTCAATAGGTCATGTTTCACCTGAGGCCGCAGTCGGCGGACCGATTGCTCTGGTTGAAGAGGGAGATATCATAAAGATTGATATTCCAAACATGAAGCTTGAGCTCGATGTGTCAGACGAGGTGCTTGCTGAGCGTAAGGCAAAGTGGCAGCCAAGGGAGCCGAAGGTTACAACAGGCTATTTGAAGAGATACGCAGCGCTTGTTACATCAGGAAACAGAGGAGCCATCCTTGCACTTCCGGGCGAGCAGAACGCGTAGTATAAATTTTGATAGAAAATTCAGTACGAATAAGGCTTTTACCTATTATCGTAAAGGATTCGTATAAGAAAAAGAGGAATACAAGATGCAGTTAACAGGATCACAGGTTATTATAGAATGCTTAAAAGAACAGGGTGTTGACACAGTATTCGGTTATCCGGGAGGAGCCATCCTTAATGTCTATGACGAGCTCTACAAGCATCCGGAGATTAAGCATGTGCTGACCTCACATGAGCAGGGAGCAAGCCATGCGGCCGACGGCTATGCGAGAAGCACCGGAAAAGTTGGCGTCTGTCTGGCTACAAGCGGACCGGGGGCAACAAATCTGGTCACAGGAATTTCGACAGCATACATGGATTCGATTCCAATCGTCGCAATCACATGTAATGTCGGAGTCTCGTTACTTGGAAAGGACAGCTTTCAGGAGATAGATATTGCCGGAATTACAACGCCTGTAACCAAATACAGCTTTATTGTAAAGGATGTAGAGAAGCTTGCAGATACAATACGCAGAGCTTTCAATATAGCAAGAAAAGGCAGACCGGGTCCTGTACTTGTGGATATTCCAAAGAATGTTACGGCAGATCTGGTAGAGTACACCAAACAGGAAATCAAGCTTCCTGAGCGTGAGACAGAAACAATTACAGACAGTGACATCGATAATGCAATTGAACTCATAAAAGCATCCAAAAAGCCATATATATTTGTAGGAGGCGGAGTGGTTCTCTCCGGAGCAAGCAAAGAGCTTAAGGAATTTGTAGACAAGGTGAATGCGCCTGTTTGCGATACGCTCATGGGCAAGGGTGCATATGACGGCACAAGTGATAACTACACAGGCATGCTTGGTATGCATGGCACAAAGACCTCAAACCTTGGAGTTTCGGAGTGCGACCTTTTGATTGCGATTGGTACACGTTTTTCGGACAGAGTGCTTGGCAATCCTAAAAAGTTTGCAGACCAGGCCAAGATATTACAGTTTGATGTAGACGCAGCAGAGATTAATAAAAATATCCGTGTTACATCGAGTGTTATAGGCGATGTGAAGGAAATACTTACACGCATCAACAAAAAGCTCACACAGCTTGACCACAATTCATGGGTTGAGCATGTGCTTGCATATGCAAAGACTTTTCCTCTTACATATCACAAAGAGGGACTTAGCGGACCATTTGTTATTGAAAAAATCTATGAAATGACAAAAGGAAATGCTATAATGGTTACTGAGGTCGGCCAGCATCAGATGTGGGCAGCCCAGTATTACAAATACAGCAAGCCGAGAACTCTTCTTACATCAGGAGGTCTTGGTACCATGGGATACGGTCTCGGTGCTGCAATCGGTGCCCAGACAGCTAATCCTGACAGGACTGTAGTCAATATTGCAGGTGACGGATGCTTCAGAATGAACATGAACGAGCTTGCAACAGCTTCAAGAGAAAAGCTTCCTCTTATCGAGGTTATAATAAACAACCATGTACTTGGAATGGTACGCCAGTGGCAGACTCTTTTTTACGAGAAGCATTACTCGGCAACCGTACTTGATGATGGGGTGGATTATGTAAAGCTTTCAGAAGCAATGGGAGCCACCGCACGACGTGTTAAGACCCAGGAAGAATTTGAAAAAGCATTTGCAGATGCCTTAAAGAGCAAGACACCGTTTGTCATCGATTGTATCATTGATTCAGATGACAAGGTATGGCCTATGGTTGCACCGGGCAAGCCTATCAACGAGTCTTTCGATGAAGAGGACTACAATGCGACACAAGGAGGAAATTAGAGTGAGTAGAGTTTACAATTTTTCAGCAGGACCTGCAGTTTTACCTGAGGAGGTATTGCAGGAAGCAGCAGCAGAGATGATGGATTATAAGGGAAGCGGAATGTCGGTTATGGAGATGAGCCACAGATCTAAATGGTTTGATGACATCATCAAGGATGCCGAGAAGGATCTCCGCGAGCTTATGAATATACCTGACAATTACAAGGTACTTTTCCTTCAGGGTGGTGCTTCACAGTTCTTCGCTGAGGTACCGATGAACCTTATGAAAAATAAAAAAGCAGGATACATTATCACAGGTCAGTGGGCTAAAAAGGCGTTTGCCGAGGCTAAGATTTACGGAGACGCCGTAGAGCTTGCTTCGTCTGCAGATGAGACCTTCTCATACATACCTGACTGCTCAGATTTACCAATCACAGATGATATGGATTATGTATATATCTGCGAGAACAATACTATCTACGGAACAAAGTACAAGAAGCTTCCAAACACAAAGGGAAAGAACCTTGTAGCTGATGTATCTTCTTGCTTCTTATCAGAGCCTGTAGATGTATCAAAATATGCTGTTATCTATGGCGGAGTACAGAAGAATGTAGGACCTGCCGGAGTAGTTATAGCAATTATCAGAGAGGACCTTATCACAGATGATTGTCTACCGGGCACACCAACCATGCTCAAGTGGAAGACTCAGGCCGATAATGATTCTCTTTACAATACACCACCATGCTACGGCATCTATATCTGTGGCAAGGTATTCAAATGGCTCAAGAAGATGGGCGGTCTTTCAGTTATGAAGGAGAGAAATGAGGAGAAGGCCAAGATTCTCTACGATTTCCTTGATCAGAGCAAGCTCTTTAAGGGAACAGTAAGAAAAGAGGACAGATCACTCATGAATGTTCCGTTTGTAACAGGAGATGCAGAGCTTGATGCCAAGTTTGTAAAGGAGGCAACTGCAGCCGGATTTGTAAACCTTAAGGGACACCGTACAGTTGGCGGAATGAGAGCATCTATCTACAATGCTATGCCAAAAGAGGGCGTTGAGAAGCTTGTAGAGTTTATGAAGAAGTTTGAGGAGGAGAATGCATAATGTTTAATTACACATGCTTAAACCCAATCGCAGGAGTAGGCCTTGACCTGTTCTCTGACGATTATAAAAAGGTTGATGATATTAAGGATGCAGATGCAGCACTTGTAAGAAGTGCCGCTATGCATGACATGGAGCTTGGTGACAAGGTGCTTGCTGTGGCAAGAGCAGGAGCAGGAGTAAACAATATTCCGCTTGACAAGTGTGCCGAGCAGGGAATCGTTGTATTCAACACACCGGGAGCCAATGCAAACGGTGTTAAGGAGCTTGTGTTCGCCGGAATGCTTTATGCATCAAGAGATATCGTTGGAGGTATCGACTGGTGTCTTGCAAACCAGAACGATGAGAATATTGCAAAGACAGCCGAGAAGCAGAAAAAGAACTTTGCAGGAACAGAGATTTCAGGCAAGAAGCTCGGTGTTATCGGACTTGGAGCCATCGGTGTACTTGTTGCAAATGCTGCAGTACATATGGGCATGGATGTCTACGGATATGATCCATACATCTCAGTAAATGCCGCATGGAACCTTTCAAGAAGCGTTAAGCATATCAGCAATGTTGAGGACATCTACAAGAACTGTGATGTCATCACAATCCATGTACCTCTTCTTGATTCAACAAAGAAGATGATAAACGCTGATGCTATTGCAATGATGAAGCCAACCGCTATCGTATTAAACTTTGCCAGAGATCTTCTCGTTGACGAAGAGGCTATGGTAGATGCACTTGCCAAGGGAAAGGTTAAGAAGTACGTTTCAGATTTCCCTAACAACACAACTGTTGGAGCAAAGGGCTGCATCGTAACACCTCATCTTGGAGCATCTACAGCAGAGTCAGAGGACAATTGTGCAGTTATGGCTGTCAAGGAGCTGAGAGATTACTTAGAGAATGGTAATATCGTTCATTCAGTAAACTTCCCTGACTGCAGCATGGGTGCATGCACAGCTTCAGGCAGAGTCGGAATCCTTCACAAGAATGTTAAGGGTATGATTGGACAGATTACAACAGCTCTTGCAGAGGCTGATATCAATGTATCTGATCTGACAAACAAGGGCAAGGGTGACTATGCATATTCACTTCTTGATCTTGATTCAGCTATTGATGCTTCTACCGTTGAGAAGCTTTCTGCCATTGACGGAGTGCTCAGAGTGAGAGTTATTAAATAGTGAATTAATATTTGATTTAAATACTGATCCCCCATATTTTATATGGGGGATTTAGTGGGTTATAAGGAAATAACAAATATATAAGAGATATAAGAGATATATAGGAGATTATATGATCAGACAAATTCTTGGTGAAGTATCAGTGCCGGTTGCAAATACCGAGGTACAGCAGGTTATTGAAAACCCGGGCATTGTAAAGACGTATCTGGAGAAATATATGCCATCGCTTATCAGCTTTCTCGTGCAGCTTGTTGTTGCGATAGTGATACTGCTTATAGGTATTAAGGTGATTAAATCAGTCGTAAAAATAATTAAAAAAGGATTTGATAAAAGCAGAATGGACGCTGCAGTGGCATCATTTCTAGCAAATGTTATTAAATACTTTTTGTATTTTATCCTTGTCATGGCACTGCTTTCGGGATTTGGAGTGGCGACTGGCTCTGTTATAGCGGTTCTTGGCTCTGCCGGACTTACTGTAGGTATGGCATTGCAGGGCAGCCTGTCGAATTTCGCAGGAGGCGTGCTTATTCTTTTGATGAAGCCGTTTAGCGTGGGCGATTACATAGTTGACGGTTCAAGTGGTACAGAGGGCACTGTAAAGGATATAAATCTGTTTTATACAAGGCTTTTGACAATGGATAACAAGATGGTTATGATACCAAACGGAAAGCTTGCTGATTCGTGTATCACAAATGTATCTATGATGGATAAGAGGATGCTTGATTTGAGAGTAACAGTATCCTACAGCACGGATTTAGCATTTGCAAAGAGTGTGCTGGAATCTGTTGTCACATCAGCAGATACTATGCTTCGCGATGAGCCGAGCAATGTGTTTGTGAGTGAGCTGCAGGATTCGGCAATAGAGCTCGGTGCGAGAATCTGGGTGAAGAACGAGGATTACTGGAACACAAAATGGCAGCTTACAGAAGAAATTAAAACAGCATTTGATAAAAATAACATCGAAATTCCGTTTCCGCAGATGGATGTTAATATTCAGAAGAGGAGCATAGACTCTGACTTTTAAAGCCGGATGTTGCAGAATATTACTTTAACAGATTTTTTGGGGTAATATACTTATAATTTAACTATAATATGTAAAAATGTGGTATACTATCATCATCGCATTTTAGGAGGAATAATTGATGACAATTCACGATTTGGCTGAATACGAGATTTTAGATGAGCACAGAGTGGAGGATGTCCAGTCGGATGGATTCATTCTGAGACACAAAAAAAGTGGTGCAAGGATTGCCATTTTATCAAATAATGATGATAACAAGGTCTTTTATATAGGCTTCAGGACTCCGCCGGAGGATGAGACGGGTGTACCGCATATTATTGAGCATACCACACTCTGCGGTTCAAAGAAGTTCCCGGTAAAGGATCCTTTTATTGAGCTGGCAAAGGGCTCGCTCAATACATTTTTAAATGCCATGACATACCCTGACAAGACAGTTTATCCTGTTGCCAGCTGCAACGACCAGGATTTTAAGAATCTCATGGATGTGTATCTGGATGCAGTGTTTAATCCGAATATCACAAAGTACGAGGAGATTTTCAAGCAGGAGGGCTGGCACTACGAGCTTACAGGCAAGGATGATGAGCTTAAGATAAACGGAGTGGTGTACAATGAGATGAAGGGAGCATACTCATCGCCGGATGAGGTGCTTTCAAGCCAGATTTACCGCTCACTGTTTCCGGACAATACCTACAGCAAGGATTCAGGCGGCAATCCGGAGTATATTCCTAAGCTTACGTATGAAGCCTATCTGGACTTCTATCACAAGTATTATCATCCATCCAATTCATACATTTATCTGTATGGTGATATGGATGTTGTCGAGAGACTTGAGTGGCTGGATAAGGAATATCTGAGTCTGTATGATTATAAAAAAGTTAATTCAGAAATTAATAAACAGCCTGCATTTGATGAAATAAAGAATGTTGAGGCACAGTATTCAATTACCATGGATGATTCACAGGAGAATAAGACTTATCTATCTTATAACCGTGTGGTAGGTGATACGCTTGATGAGATGCTCTATCAGGCATTTGATGTGCTTGACTATGCACTTGTCAGCTCACCGGGAGCACCTGTTAAGCAGGCATTGATAGATGCGGGAATCGGTGATGATGTGTATGGCTCATATGATGCGGGCATTCTGCAGCCGGTATTCTCGTTTGTGGCAAAGAATGCCAATGCATCTCAGGCAGATGAGTTTGAAAGTATTATAGAAAACACTCTTAAAGAAGTTGTTAAAACAGGAATTAATAAAGAAGCATTGCTTGCGGGAATCAACAGCAGCGAGTTTAAGTTCAGGGAGGCTGACTTCGGACAGTTTCCTAAGGGACTTCTTTTTGGATTAAACTGCTTAGACAGCTGGCTGTTTGATGATATGAAGCCTTTTATACATCTGGAGTGTCTTGGTACCTTTGCTAAGCTTCGAAAGGCTGTAGATACGGATTATTTTGAAAAGCTTATACAGGAATATCTGCTTGACAATACCCATGGTTCATCTGTCACAGTAAAGCCGAAGCGTGGCCTTGGCAATGAGAGGGAGGAGGCTTTGGCAAAGGAGCTTTCCGATTACAAGGCATCTCTTTCAGATGAAGAGATTAAAAAGCTGATTGAGGATACAGAGCATTTAAAGAAATACCAGGAGGAGCCTTCGTCGGATGAGGACCTGCGCAAGCTTCCAATGCTTACAAGAGCAGATATGAAAAAGAATGCTATGCCTTTTTCAAACATTGAGGATGAACTTTCGGATGTAAAGGTTGTGCGTCATGACATAGAGTCAAACGGCATTGATTATATATCATTTTTATTTGATGCAGGTGATTTTGCCCAGAGTGAGCTTGGCTATCTTGGCTTCTTTACAAACGCACTCGGGCTGGTGAGCACTGAAAAGTACAGCTATACCGATTTAGCCAATGCTACCAACATATATACCGGCGGAATCAGCACAGGTACTGCAAGTCACCCGGATATTAAGGATAGAAATAATTTCGTGTTTAAATTTGAGGTGAAGCTTAAAGTGTTGGAGAAAAACCTCGACAAGGCACTTGAGCTTATGGAGCAGATGCTTCTTACATCGGATTTTACAGATACAAAGAGACTGGGTGAGCTTGTAGCGCAGATTAAGGCAAGGCTTCAGGCTAACCTTAGCAGTTCCGGTCATCTGGTTGCAGCTATGCGAAGCATGTCGAGCTTCTCGCGCTACGCACTTTATCAGGACGAGCTAAAGGGAATTGCTTTTTACCGCTCTATATGCCACATAGAAAAGGAACTTTCAGAGTCACCAAAGAGTGTGTCAGATAAGCTTGCTGCAATAGCCAAAAAGCTGTTTGCAAGAAACAGAATGCTTATCAGCTTTACCGGAAATAACGAGGCATATGGCAATGCAAAGCCTTCGTTGGAAAAAGTTATAGCTGGATTTGATAAAATGAGTGCTGTAGGCAATCAGGCTGAGGTTCATTTTAACACAGCAAAGGAAGCATTTATTGATGCATCCCAGATACAGTATGTGGCAAAAACAGGTGATTTCATCTGTGAGGGCTATGAATACACCGGGGCACTTAGACTGCTGCGTGTCATCTTAAGCTATGATTATCTTTGGATAAATGTCAGGGTAAAGGGCGGTGCTTACGGCTGCATGAATACCTTCCTTAGAAGCGGAGAGAGCTACTTTGTCTCATACAGAGACCCTAACCTTTCAGACACACTTGATGTCTATGACAGGATACCTGAGTATATAAAGAACTTTTCACCTGATGAGAGGGATATGACCAAGTATATTATCGGTACCTTCAGTGCACTTGATACGCCTATGAATCCGGAAGCAAAGGGAAGCAGATCACTGTCGGCATATCTCGAGGGTATTACTTACGAGCAGATTCAAAAGGAGAGAAATGAGATACTAAATGCACAGCCAGAGGATATCAGAAGGCTTGCAGACCTTGTAGAGGCAGTGCTTAAGAAGGACAGTATATGTGTCATCGGTAATGAAAATATGATTAAAGAGTCGGCAGGGCTCTTTGAGAATGTTGAAAAGCTTATATGATTAAAGGGTCACAAGGTATCATCGATGCATGCTTGCATGCAATTCGATGTATACCTTAGTGACCCGCACTACACCGAGAAAGTAGCAATTTGCTGCGGGGACGCAGGAAATTAGCGGATTTCGAGGTGTAGTCAGATTACGGGAATGCGTAGCATGTAGTAATCTGATTAATCATAAATGAGGGGCAAAATACCTTTTGACCCTCATATCCTTATAAATACAGATTCACATAGGAGGAAAAATGATACAGAATTTCAAATCGGGTTTTGTTACAATAATCGGTAGACCAAACGTGGGCAAGTCAACACTGATGAACAGGCTTATCGGTCAGAAAATTGCCATCACCTCAAACAAGCCTCAGACCACAAGAAACCGCATCCAGACAGTATACACGGATATGGAAAAGGGACAGATAGTGTTCCTTGATACTCCTGGCATACACAAGGCCAAAAACAAGCTGGGCGAGTATATGGTCAATGTGGCGGAAAAGACATTAAATGAGGTGGATGTTGTGCTGTGGCTTGTGGAACCGACCAACTTTATCGGGGCGGGAGAGCAGCATATCATAGAGCAGCTTAAAAAGGTTAATACACCTGTTATATTGATTATCAACAAGGTAGATACAGTGGAAAAGGAAAAGGTGCTTGAGTATATAGACACCTACCGCAAGGTATACGACTTTGCAGAGATTATTCCTACGTCAGCCTTAAGAGGGCAGAATACGGATGATGTTATTAATTCTATATTTAAGTATTTGCCTTATGGCCCACAGTTCTATGATGAGGACACCATCACAGATCAGCCGGAGCGTGCAATCTGTGCTGAGATTATCAGGGAAAAAGCGCTCCATGCTCTAAATGACGAGGTGCCGCATGGCATTGCAGTAGGAATTGACCGCATGAAGACAAGAAAGACAAAGAGTGGTTCTATTATAGATATGGATGCCACAATTGTCTGCGAGCGAGACTCCCATAAGGGAATCATTATAGGAAAGCAGGGCAGCATGCTCAAAAAAATCGGCACCAATGCGCGCTATGAGATGGAAAGACTGCTTGACTGTAAGGTGAATCTGAAGCTATGGGTCAAGGTAAAGAAGGATTGGAGAGACAGCGACTTCCTCATCAAGAACTTTGGATACAAAGAGGAAGAATAGTATTTTGAAAGTAAGATTAAGATGTCACAGAGTGTAGTGTTGACCGGTATGGTGCTTTCAGCCATGCCGGTAGGGGATTTTGATAAAAGAATAACGATTCTCACAAAGGAACGAGGGAAAATCACAGCCTTTGCAAGGGGCGCAAGACGTCCAAACAGCCAGCTTATGGCAGGAAGCAATCCATTTTCGTTCGGTGAGTTTGAGCTGTTTGAGGGTAAAAGCGCATATTCTCTTTCAAAGGTCACAATCAGCAACTATTTCAGGGAGCTGACACAGGATTTGGAAGCAGTATACACCGGGTTTTACTTTCTGGAGTTCTGCGGATATTTTTGTCAGGAGAACAATGACGAGAAGGATATGTTAAAGCTCCTTTATCAATCACTCCGGGCTCTTGAATCACCGGCATATAAAAATGAGCTGGTCAGGGCTGTTTTTGAGCTTAAGGCTATTACGATAAATGGCGAGGGTCCATCGCTGTTTTCGTGTATACACTGTCATTCAAAGGAAGGACTTAATGTCTTTTCGGCAAGACGCGGAGGGGTGTTTTGCGACAACTGTGGCACGCAGGTGCAGGGCAGGCATATACTAAGCGATACACTCTATACCATGCAGTATATTGTTTCAGCTGATATCACGAAGCTGTACACGTTTGCAGTGTCAGACGATGTGCTTGAGGAGCTGAGAAGCATAATGAAGGAATATCTTTCAATCTATGTGCATCATGATTTTAAATCAGCAGCTTTTCTGTGATAAATTAAAGCATGAAATTAAATCATGAAATAATTAATAGATACTATGCATGTCGTTGCCCTTTAAAATATGATACTTGAAATCATATATACAAAAGGGTATAATATCATAGATTATATTTTAGGAGGCAGCTATGAATAAAAAGCTATCAATGCTGTTGCCTGTTATTGCGACATGCGGTTTGCTTGCCGGGTGCGGTACAGATTATTATACCAAGGACAGCACGGTGTTTGTTGCAAAAAACGGCAGTGTGGTATCTACAGATGTCGAGGACTTTGATACAGCTGCATACAAGCAGGATGACTTACAAAGCTATGTGGACAAGTCAATAGACGATTACAATAAGAAGAATGACGGTTCGGTCAAGCTCAAAAAGCTGATTGTCGAGAAAAAGAAGGCATCTCTTACCATGAGCTATGCGTCAACCGATGAATACTCTGATTTCAATGGGACAAAGCTTTTTTCAGGGACGATTGCGGAGGCTTTGGCAGCCGGATATGATTTCAAGACCGATTTCGCAGCGATAGATGATGGCAAGGCAAAGAAATGTGAGTCATCTGAGTTTCTGGATGAAAACGGCTACAAGGTCGTTGTTTACGAAGGCAGCTCAAATTTGCACGTGAAAGGAAAAATATTATATGCATCTGTCGACAAAGTAAAGCTTGTAGATGACAAAACAGTTGCGATTGGTGACAAGTACAGCCTGCTTGCATCACAAACCACAGGGACAGAGAGTGTCACAGAGAGCACAGAAGCAGTAAAAGCCGATGCGACGGAAGAAACGGAAAACGGAGCGGATGGTAGTGTCAGTGATGATGATATATTAAACTCGGTCAAGCAAGACAACGATGTCACATTTGACTTTGACAGTGAGGAGGACAATTCGGCGCCGGTGTCATATATCACATATGTTATATATAAGTAGATTAAGGCGTGAATTGTTATTTAATTATAATTAAGAATACAAGTAACTATTCAGTACATCTGATTCTAATGCGCCTGCGGCTCGCAGCTGTGAAGGTACTGAACAGTTACGAATACAAATAAATCATAAGTAAGATAGAGAGGAAACAAGAATTATGGAAAAGACCATGGACAAAATCGTACAGGTAGCAAAAGCAAGAGGATTTGTATATCCGGGCTCAGAAATTTACGGAGGTCTTGCAAATACATGGGATTATGGAAACCTGGGCGTAGAGCTTAAAAACAACGTAAAAAGAGCATGGTGGAAGAAATTTATCCAGGAGAATCCTTATAACGTAGGTGTGGACTGTGCCATCCTCATGAATCCTCAGACATGGGTTGCATCAGGACATCTCGGCGGCTTCTCAGATCCGCTTATGGATTGTAAGGAGTGCCACGAGCGATTCAGAGCCGATAAAATCATCGAGGATTTTGCGCAGGACAATGGTATTGAGCTTGAGACATCAGTTGATGGCTGGACAAACGAGCAGATGGTAGATTTCATCAAGGAGCACAATGTTCCATGTCCATCATGCGGCAAGCACAATTTCACAGATATCAGACAGTTCAACCTCATGTTCAAGACATTCCAGGGTGTTACAGAGGATGCTAAGAATACAGTATATCTTCGTCCGGAGACCGCACAGGGTATCTTTGTAAACTTTAAAAATGTACAGCGTACATCACGTAAAAAGATTCCATTCGGTATCGGACAGGTTGGTAAGTCATTCCGTAACGAGATTACACCTGGTAACTTCACCTTCAGAACACGTGAGTTCGAGCAGATGGAGCTTGAGTTCTTCTGCGAGCCTGGAACAGATCTTGAGTGGTTTAAGTATTGGAGAGGCTTCTGCCGTGACTGGCTCATTTCCCTTGGAATCAAGGAGGATGAGATGAGACTGCGTGACCATGATCCTGCAGAGTTAGCCTTCTACTCAAAGGGAACTACAGATATCGAGTTCTTATTCCCATTCGGATGGGGCGAGCTTTGGGGCATTGCTGATCGTACAGATTATGACCTCGGACGTCATCAGGAAGTTTCAGGACAGGATCTTACATACTTCGATGACCAGAAGAATGAGAAATATCTGCCATACGTTATCGAGCCGTCACTTGGTGCTGACCGTGTAGTACTCGCTTTCCTTTGTGCAGCTTATGATGAGGAGGATATCGGTACACCGGAGAAGCCGGATGTAAGAACAGTATTCCATTTCCATCCTGCACTTGCACCTGTAAAGATTGGAGTGCTTCCGCTGTCAAAGAAGCTCAATGAGAGTGCTGAAAAGGTATTTGCACAGCTTTCAAAGACATACAATTGTGAGTATGACGACAGAGGAACAATCGGAAAGAGATATCGTCGTCAGGATGAAATCGGAACACCATTCTGCGTGACATATGATTTCGACTCAGAGGAAGACCATTGCGTGACAGTACGTGACCGTGACACAATGGAGCAGGAGCGTATCGCAATTGATGAGCTTGATGCTTATTTTGCAAAGAAATTTGAGTTTTAGAGTTAAAAATAAACAAAATAAGCAGAAGTGAACTACTGGAAATGCTTTTAGGTGGAGCCAATGGAGCAGGAGCAGTTAGGTCTGTCAGTGTTCAAAAAAATAGTATGAAACATAAGGGAAAAGATAATAAAAATTAGTTGATATTTGCTGAAATTATGGTATTATTAATGTGTGCACTTACATGAGTGCACACATTAATCAAGTATATGGATGGTTTTTTACCATACCAGAAATAAAATTTAGGAGGAATTGCAAAATGGCAAACAAGTGGGTATATACCTTCAAAGAGGGTAACATGACCATGCGTAATCTTCTCGGTGGTAAGGGTGCTAACCTCGCTGAGATGACAGAGATTGGACTTCCTGTACCACAGGGCTTCACAATCACTACTGAGGCTTGTACACAGTACTACGAGGATGGACGTAAGATCAATGATGAGATTATGGCTCAGACTATGGAAGGTGTAAAATGGATGGAAGAGGTTAACGGAAAGAAATTCGGTGACCTTAAGAATCCTCTTCTCGTATCTGTTCGTTCAGGTGCCAGAGCTTCAATGCCAGGTATGATGGATACAATCCTTAACCTTGGTCTTAATGATGATGTTGTTGCAGCTATGATCGCTGGTAACCCAGATCCAGCATTCGAGCGTTTCGTATATGATTCATACAGACGTTTCATCCAGATGTTCTCAGACGTTGTTATGGAAGTAGGAAAGAAATACTTCGAGCAGCTCATCGACAAGATGAAAGAGGACAGAGGTGTTAAATTTGACGTAGACCTTACATCAGCTGACCTTAAAGAGTTAGCAGAGCAGTTCAAGGCTGAGTACAAGAATCAGTTAGGAACAGACTTCCCTTCAGATCCTGTAGAGCAGTTAAAGCTCGCTATCGAGGCTGTATTCCGTTCATGGGACAACCCACGTGCAAATGTTTATAGAAGAGATAACGATATCCCTTATTCATGGGGAACAGCTGTTAACGTAATGCCTATGGTATTCGGTAACTTAAATAACGAGTCAGGTACAGGTGTTGCATTCACACGTGATCCTGCAACTGGTGAGAACAAGCTTATGGGTGAGTTCCTTATCAATGCACAGGGTGAGGACGTTGTTGCCGGTGTTCGTACTCCAATGCCAATCGCTCAGATGGAGCAGGAGTTCCCAGAGGCATACGCTGATTTCCTTAATGTTTGTGAGACTCTTGAGAATCACTACCATGATATGCAGGATATGGAGTTCACAGTTGAGAACAAGAAGCTCTATATGCTTCAGTGCCGTAATGGTAAGAGAACAGCTCCAGCTGCTCTTAAGATTGCTTGCGATTTAGTAGATGAGGGACATAAGACACCAGCTGAGGCTGTTGCAATGATCGACCCTCGTAACCTTGATACATTATTACATCCACAGTTCGATGCTGCTGCACTTAAGGCTGCAACTCCACTTGGAAAGGGTCTTGGAGCATCTCCGGGAGCTGCTTGTGGTAAGGTTGTATTCACAGCTGACGATGCTGAGGCATGGGCTGAAAGAGGAGAGAAAGTCGTACTTGTACGTCTTGAGACATCTCCAGAGGACATCACAGGAATGAAGGCTGCTCAGGGTATCCTTACAGTTCGTGGTGGTATGACATCTCACGCAGCCGTAGTTGCACGTGGTATGGGAACATGCTGTGTATCTGGTTGTGGTGATATCAATATGGACGAGGAGAACAAGAAGTTCACACTTGCAGGACAGACATTCACAGAGGGATCTGAGATTTCTATCGATGGTACAACAGGTAACATCTACGCTGGAATCATCCCAACAGTTGATGCTTCAATCGCTGGTGAGTTCGGACGTGTTATGGCATGGGCTGATGAGTTCAGAAGACTTAAGGTTCGTACAAATGCAGATACTCCTGCAGATGCTAAGAAGGCTCGTGAGCTTGGTGCAGAGGGAATCGGACTTTGCCGTACAGAGCATATGTTCTTCGATCCAGAGAGAATCGCTGCATTCCGTGAGATGATCTGCTCTGATACAGTAGAGGAGAGAGAGACAGCTCTTAACAAGATTCTTCCATATCAGCAGGGAGATTTCGAGAAATTATACGAGGCTCTTGAGGGATGCCCAGTAACAATTCGTTTCCTTGATCCACCTCTTCATGAGTTCGTTCCTACAGAGGAGGCTGACATCGAGAAGCTTGCAAAGGCTAAGAATAAGTCAGTAGAGGAAATCAAAGCTATCTGTGAGTCACTCCATGAGTTCAACCCAATGATGGGTCATAGAGGATGCCGTCTTGCAGTTACATATCCTGAGATTGCTAAGATGCAGACAAAGGCTGTTATCCGTGCAGCTATCAATGTAAAGAAAGCTCATCCAGACTGGGATATCGAGCCTGAGATCATGATCCCATTAGTATGTGAGATCAAAGAGCTTAAGTTCGTTAAGAAGATTGTAGTTGAGACAGCTGACGCTGAGATCGCTGCTGCAAATGCTGACATCAAGTACCATGTTGGTACAATGATCGAGATCCCAAGAGCTGCTCTTACAGCTGATGAGATCGCTACAGAGGCTGATTTCTTCTGCTTCGGTACAAACGACCTTACACAGATGACATTCGGATTCTCTCGTGATGATGCAGGTAAGTTCCTTAATGCTTACTATGACAACAAGATTTTCGAGAACGATCCATTTGCTAAGCTTGACCAGACAGGTGTTGGTAAATTAATGGAGACAGCTATTAAGCTTGGAAAGCCAGTTAATCCTAACCTTCACGTTGGTATCTGTGGAGAGCACGGTGGAGATCCTTCATCAGTTGAGTTTTGCCACAAGATTGGACTTGACTATGTTTCATGTTCACCATTCCGTGTACCAATCGCTCGTCTTGCTGCAGCACAGGCTGCTATCGCAGAACAGGCAAAATAGACAAAGGTTCTAATTTAAAAGTCTATATATAAGATTTTGAAAGGGAAAGTATTTAATACTTTCCCTTTTTTTGACTGCCATCATGTATTTCACACCATAAAAACTACATTTCGCGCCGAGAGTATAGATTTTAGGCACTATATGTTGTATAATTAGTACTAGAAAAACAAGTATATGTGATATGAATAGAGAATGAAGCACAGCTACAATGTATATATGAGCCGCTATACTAAAATTAACTATATACTTACAGGAGGGCATAAAGCATGAACATACTTCTGATTAACGGAAGTCCAAAAGGCAAACGAAGCAATTCGTTAAGGCTTGCAAACAGCTTTATAGAAGGCTTCAAAGAAGGATATAAGAGCAAAAATGAAGCTATATCCATTGATGAAATGCATGTAGCCTCAATGCATGTAGGAGCGTGTAAGGGCTGTTTTGCATGCTGGCAGAAGACACCGGGGGTGTGCTGCATAAATGACGATATGCAGACTGCTATTGGGAAAATGCTTGAAGCGGATATTGTTGTGTGGTCGTTTCCTCTGTACTATTTTAGTGTGCCGGGAATACTAAAGAACGTGATTGACAGGCAGCTTCCCATGAGCTTGCCGTTTATGAGTACAAAGGATGACGGATACGGAAGCGGCAGCCATGATTGCAGATATGACATGGAAGGCAAAAGGCATGTGCTAATCTCTACCTGTGGCTTTTATTCTGCAGAGGGAAATTATGACAGTGTACTTCGGATGTTTGACCATTTCCTTGGAAAAGGGCATTATACAACAATATTTTGTGGTCAGGGTGAGCTGTTTCGTGTAAAAGAGCTGTCAAAGAGGACTGACGAATATCTGGCTACGGTAAAAAGTGCCGGGGCAGAATATGCCATCACAGGAAAAATATCTGAAAAAACAGAAGCGGCGCTCCATACTCTTTTATATCCAAGGGATGTATTTGAAAGTATGGCGGATGCCAGCTGGGGAATCAGCAGGACAACAGGAGAAAAGGAAGCGGATGACCTTGTTTTCACCAGACAGATGGCTGCATTATACAATAAGGATACTTATGACGGAAAGGAACGCGTGCTTGAGATATGCTATACCGATTTGAAGCATACATACCAAATAAAGCTTGATGATAAAGGTAGTGAGGTGCTTACTGACCAAAGCCTTGCAGCGACTACACGCATAGATACGCCTTTTACGGTATGGTCGGCTATTTCCCGAGGCGAGATAGGTGGCGCAGAGGCATTGGGAAAGCAGATGTATACGGTGACAGGTGATTTTTCCTTGATGGTAAACTGGGATAAATTTTTTGGAAGTACATCGGAAGTCAAAGAGGCGGAAAAAACATCACAAGGTGTGGAGGTACAGAAAAATCCATCCATGATGACAATGCTCATACCATGGATTACGTTTTGGATAGCAGTTTCTGTCAATACTGAAAAGGGTTCTGTGATTGCTCTTTTGGTGGCATCCGCTATACCTTTTATTATGAGAAAACATAAATTTGTAATATGGGATCAGCTCTCAATTGTTGCTGTTGCTATACTTTCTGCGATTGCAAGCCTGACAGGAGCAGGTGACATATCAACAGATATCGGATATCTGGTGTTTGGGCTGTTCTGGCTGGTTTCATGCCTGACAAAGGAGCCTTTATGCGCAACATATGTGAAATACAATTATGGCGGTGAAGCCGCACATAAAAATCCTCTCTTTATGAAGACGAATTATATACTTGCGGCGGCATGGGGAGTATTATACGTGTTGACAGCAGTGTGGACATTTCTGCTGAAAAAGGCAGGTGTTGGAGCTACACTTATTGTCGTAAACAATCTGATGCCTGTATTGATGGGCATATTTACCGGATGGTTTGAAAAATGGTATCCTGCAAGGCTTGCAAGAGGCTCAAAAAAGCAGTAATTCGTAAGATTTTTTTAATGTTTTATGTATTCTATTTACTTTAGGTGGATAGAAGAGTACTCTTTAGAAAACGTACTCATAGTAGTGCTTATAAATAAAGAAAGAGGTATATCATAATGAAGAAAAAACTGATTACAATTGTAATAGGAGCTATGCTTTGCGCCGGCTTGTTTGCAGGCTGCGGACAGAGCGATACAAAGCAGGATAAGGCAGCAGGCACCGAAAGTGCAAAGCAGGCTGATACCAAGGATGAAGGTGAAAAGGGCTCACAGGAAGAGAAGGAGCTTACAGGAACAATCGATGACATAAAGGACTTCATGTTTGTAGTGACTGATGATAAGGATACACCATACAGCTTTACCTTCGATGAGAAGCCTGACGGACTCGAGGGTGTTGCAAGCGGAGATAAGGTGAATGTTAAGTATACAGGTACTATTTCAGAGGTGGATCCGTTTGAGGGGAAGATAATATCTATTGAGAAGGCAGAATAAGGACAATAAGCAGGGAAGGATAGGAGCTTTGTGAAAGGGCAAAAGGCATATGGAGTGATTCAATAATTGAAGTGTTATAAGGCAATAAAAAAGAACTCTTTGAGAGCAATGTCATTAAGTTAAGAATTTTGACATGGCCCTTGGGAGTCCTTTTTGCATTATATACATATTGTTTAGTTTATTTATTTTTTCTGTTTCTGATATGCACCTCAGGTATGGCAACATTGTCATAGCTGATAGGTGCATTTTCTTTATCAGCGTCCTTGTGGTTTTCGGTGCTTTTTACGTGCACCTCAGGTATTGCCACGTTGTCAAAAGTTAAATCGTAATTATGTTTTTCTTTTTCTTCTCTGTTTTTAAATATTTTTTTCAGTTTTTCAAACATATTTTTCTCCGGTTGTTTTACAGTAGGTTTATAAAGAATGTGATTACAAGGCTGTTCAAAAAGTCGGCAAACAGGCTTCCTACGAGCGGTATGAGCAGATATGCCTTAATGGATGGCACATATTGGTCGCAGACAGCCTGCATATTTGCCATGGCGTTTGGTGTGGCTCCGGTTCCGAAGCCGCAGGTGCCTGATACAAGTATGGCTGCATCGTAGTCGCGCCCCATGATGTTGAACTCGATAACATACGTGAATATGATTATGAGAAGCACCTGTGCTGCAAGCAGTATGACGAGTGGGAGAGCGAGTGATGCAAGCTCCCAGAGCCTTAGTGTAATCATTGCCATGCCTAGGAATAGAGAGAGGCTTATACCTCCCAGGTCATTTATCTCTCCCATATGGATGGTGGCGATTCCTGTGTACTCACATATGTTTCGCATGAGTGCGGCTGCGAGCATCGCTCCTATATATATTGGGAAGGTGAGCCCAGTCTTTGTGAGAAGCATTGTAAAGATGGTTCCGACACCTATTGCCAGGATAAGCTGGAATACGGAATCAGCGTACATATTTGTGTGGCGCTCATGCTTTTTCTCATCCTCCACCAGCAGGCTGTCGTCCTCGTTTGCTGCTGTATTAAGCAGGCTATGCTTTTCAATAAGTCTTTTTCCAAGAGGTCCGCCTATCAGGCTTCCAAAGATGAGACCGAAGGTAGCTGCGGCTGTACAGATGGTCGTGGCACCCTTTATGTTCAAGTCCTCTAACACCGGGCCAAAGGCTCCTGCGGTGCCATGTCCGCCAACCATAGGAATAGAGCCGGTGCACATGCCGATTAGCGGATTCAGGTTTAAGAGCTTTGCAAGCCCCACGGCGGTTAAGTTTTGTAATATGATAAGCACTATAACCAGTCCCAAGAATACGATGAGCGATTTGCCTCCGCTTTTTAATACCTTGAGATTAGCCTGAAAGCCTACAGATGTGAAGAAGAATACCATGCAGACCTCGCGCAGTGTGTCATTAAAGGAAAATTCTGCGATTCCTGTGACATAGCATATGCATGTCATGATGGCAAAAATCAGTCCGCCTATGACAGGCGCCGGAATACAGAATTTCTGAAGAAAATATATTTTCTTTTTTAAATAGTTTCCAAGTAGTAGTACAAGCACGGCAACGGCCAGTGTCTGGTACATGTCAAGTTGTATTTTCATGTGTTACCTTTCAATTTTAATTGATTATATTCTTGTTATTTTCTTATTAAATTTTGAATATTATATATTGGGCTAAAAATTAATTCGCGAATTAATTTGTGCTATATCCACAGGCTTTATAATACCTTTTCGCTCCATCGTGAAATGGAATAGGTATATCGTCTGTTGCAAAGTCATATGTCAGCTCAAGCTTAAGAGAGTTGGAGTAGGAGATCTCATTTTCTTTTTCAAACAGGAGCGATGTAAGCTGCTCAATTGTATCGTCGGATACATCAGCCTTTGTGATAAGCACAGATTTTACACCTATTGTGCTTATATCTGTGGTCTGGCCTGTGTATGTGCCGGCAGGTATGACTTCGCTTGTGTATGCCAAGCTGCTTTCAAGCATCTTGCTTATCACAGTATCAGTCAGCGGGATAAGCCTTATATCGCATTCCTTTGAGAGCTCATCTATGACAGTGGTGGTGAGTCCGGCAGTGCAGAAGAAGGCATCTATATCACCGGCTTTTAGTTCTTTTGTGGCCTCTATATAGTCCAGGTTTTTGGTGGCAACAAGGGATGATGGCATACCGGCGAACTCAAGAATCTGTGTGGCGTTTCGCTCGGTACCGGATTCCTCTGCTCCGATGCTTACAGTGTGTCCTGACAGGTCGTCAAGAGTCTGTATGTTTGAATCAGCGCGGACCACAAGCTGACAGGTCTCGGTGTAAAGCCCTGCTATAGCCCTTAAATCTTCATTTGTCTTGTAGGCGTCGGCTATCAGGTCTGCCTGTGCGAGGCCTATCTCTATATAGCCATCGGATAAAAGTCTTATATTGGCATTAGAGCCTGCTGTGGTACGGACCTTGCAGGTAAAGTCATAGCCCTGTTCATTGGCAAGCTCCGTAAATGTATTTGCAAATGAATAGTACATTCCACCGATATCGGCTGCTCCGAAGCGTATTGTGCTGCCGGAGGTGGTGCAGCCTGTCAGGGCGAAGAGTACTATGCAAAGCATGATACTGATTTTTTTCTTCATGTTTTTTCTTTATCCTTTCACTTTTTCATAATTGCTATGAATATTTTACAAAAAATTTTCTAATATGAAAAGATTAAATTTAAATTTTTCTTAAATTCCATAGACTTGTTATTGGAAAAATAATATAATAAATTAATTGTAGAAAATATTTTAAAGGAAGGAAATTTATTTATGGAAATCTTTGATATTATCAAGTCTGTTATATTTGGAATTGTTGAGGGCATTACAGAGTGGCTGCCTATCAGCAGCACCGGCCACATGATTCTTCTGAATGAGATTTTACCACTTAGGATAGGAAAAAACCCGGAAGATTTTTACAGTATGTTTGAGGTGGTTATCCAGCTTGGAGCCATTTTGGCGGTTGTTGTTTTGTTCTGGAGCCAGATCTGGCCATTCGGCAGGAAGAATAACAAAGCTCCTCTTGCAAAGACCGGTATCGGTGCATGGGTCAAGACTGATATCTTCGTGCTGTGGTTTCATATTCTTGTTTCAACTATTCCGGCAGCTATTATCGGAGTGCTTTTTGATGATGTATTCGAGAGACTGTTTTACAATTTTCAGACAGTAGCTATCATGCTTATACTCTTTGGTATCGCTTTTATTGTGATTGAGACCAGACATAATGGCAAGTCTGCCAAGATTGATTCACTTGTCGACATAAGCTACACGACTGCGCTTATGATTGGAATTTTCCAGCTTATTGCAGCTGTTTTTCCGGGTACATCACGTTCAGGCGCTACTATTGTCGGAGCTCTCTTAATTGGTGTTTCAAGGACTGTTGCTGCTGAGTATACATTTTTCCTTGCTATTCCAGTTATGTTTGGTGCGAGTCTTCTGAAACTTGTTAAATTTGGATTTCATTTTACAGGGGAAGAGGCTGCTATTCTGATTATCGGGATGATTGTGGCATTTGTTGTTTCACTTATTGTTATCAAATTTCTGATGGGCTACATAAAGAAGCACAACTTTATTGTGTTTGGATGGTACCGTATAGTTCTTGGTGCGATTGTGCTGCTTTGTGGTATCGCAGGACTTCTCTAAATACATTTTGACGCAATTTTGCAGGAAGAGGGTTTAAGACATGCATGATGAATTGACAGCAAATGATATAAAGAAAATGGAGGACGAGATAGAGTACAGAAAACTTGTTGTCAGAAAGAAGGCTCTTGATGACGTAAAGGTGGCGAGAGCCCAGGGTGACTTGAGCGAGAACTTCGAGTACAAGGCCGCCAAGCAGTTTAAGAACCAGAACGAGAGCCGTATCAGATACCTTGAGAAGATGATTAAGACTGCCGTTGTCATATCCGATGAGTCAAAGGATGATGAGGTGGGTATGTTCAATACGGTTGATGTGTATTTTGAGGATGATGATGAGACTGAGACATACAAGATTGTCACAACCGTAAGGGGCAATTCCTTAAAGAATCTGATAAGCAAAGAGTCACCGCTTGGTGCCGCTATATTCGGGCACAAGGTGGGTGACAGGTGTGAGGTAAAGGTAAATGATGATTACTCATACTTTGTTAAGATAATGAAAATAGAAAACACTGTCGACGACGGCAGTGATGATTTGCGTAAATTTTAATCTGGATTTAATTTTTGCGTTTTATAGGGATTTCAAAAGATTAATATGTTTATGATTAATCTCAGAAATGGGGAGATTTACGTGATTAAATTAAAAACTTTTGGCAGCTTTACGGTAGGTAATGACTTAACATCTGTCCAGGAAGGGGCATGGCGGTCTAAGAAGCTTGAAAAGCTGTTTGTATATCTGGCGATAAACAGAAACAGAGGTGTCTGTATAGAAGACATTTCAAAGGCTATATGGCAGGTTGAGGAGGAGACTGATAATCCGGTAGGTGCCCTTAAAAATCTGGCATACAGACTCAGGAAGGCCCTAAGAGATGCTTCTTTTGACGAAGAGTGCATAGTCTCTGTAAGAGGCGGATTGTACAAATGGAACGATGATGTGGAAGTATCCATTGATGTCGAAGAGTTTGACAGATATATAAATGAGGCAGAGTTTGCATTTAGCAGGAGCAAGGAGACAGCTATTGAAAGCTATGAGAAGGCCATAGCACTTTATAACGGTGATTTCCTATCGCGCCTGACGGATACCCATTGGTTTATGACGCTCAATGCATTTTACCATTCCAGATACGTAAATACAGTAAAGGCTCTGGCAGAGCTGTATATTGATACAAGCTGCTATGAGAAGCTTGAGCAGCTTTGCACCAAGGCGGTTGTATATGAACGTTCGGATGAGCAGATATACTCATATCTGATTTTGGCACGCATGCGTACCAAAAAGGTACAGATGGCTTTTGATACTTATGAGACTGCCAAGGCTATTATGGACAATGATCTGGGGGTTAGAAAGACTGTCATGCTCAACAAGGTGTATGAGGAGCTTTTATCAGTCACAAAGGGTGTTTCAAGCTACAATATAGATGAAGTGAAGGACGATATCAGTGAGGAGAGCATGAATGGCGTTTTTATGTGCGGATATCCTGTGTTCAAGGAAATCTATCATCTGGAGGTCAGAAAGAGTGCACGCTCTACGGTTCCTGAGAGTCTTGTGCTTGTCACTGTTGTGCCAATGTATAGCAGTCAGCCGGATAAGAATCACAGTCATATGAAGGATTCCATGCTTATACTTGAGAGGGCGCTTAGAAAGTGCCTGCGTGTGGGTGATGTGGCGGCAAAGTACAGTGACTCGCAGTACATTGTGCTTTTGTCGAAGTGCTCATGCGATACAGCCTCCGATGTCATGAAGCGTATTATCGATAGGTTCAATCATACATGTGACACAAATAGTAATATGACGATACAATTTGATATTGAGCCGGTAAGCTGCTACAGCAGTTTTGTGACTGATAAAAAAATGGAGAAAATATATGGTTAAGAAAGTAATTAGATTTATAGTTCTGATAATTGGTCTGTCTCTTGTGGCTTATTCGGGTTATCATCTGTTTAAGATTTATTCTGACTATAATACCTCGGATAAGACATATGAGAAGCTGCAGGATGAGTATGCAGTGGACGATTCAAAGAAGAATGATGACAGCACGAAAGGCAGTGAAGCACAGTCGCCGTGGTATGATGATATAGATATTGATTTCGCCGGTCTAAGGAGCGAAAACCCTGATGTGGTTGGCTGGATTTACTTTGAGAATGAGGATATCAGCTACCCTGTCATGTATTCGGGGGATAACAGCTATTACCTCAGAAAGACCTTTAAGAGAGAGCATGCCACTGCAGGCTCCATCTTCCTTGAGGGTTCAAACAAGACTGATTTCAGCGACTGTCATACAATCATTTATGGACACAATATGAAAAACCTGTCGATGTTTGGAAAGCTTAAGTACTATAACCGTGATGAGAATTACTATGACAGCCATCAGTATTTCCAGATACTTGTCGATGGAAAAAAGTATAGGTACCAAATTTTCTCATATGAAACGGTAAGTGATGACAGTGATGAGTATACTGTGGGCTTTGAGCCTGACGAGACATTTGGCAAATTCGTACAGAGGATGGCTGCCTCATCAATGAAGGATACAGGCATAGTCCCGACAAAGGATGACAAGGTTGTGACTCTTTCAACCTGTTCCACAAGCGGGGAGACATACAGGTTTGTGGTACATGGTGTGAGAGTTGATGAGCATTGATAATGAAAACAGGTGTATAATATGAAAAAAGAAGATGAATTACTTAAAGAGCTTATGATTGAAGAATAGGGGATATGATATATGTATGCAGTGATTACAGGAGCAAGCTCAGGAATAGGTGAGCAGTTTGCAAAGAGACTTGCGAAGGAGGGGTATGACCTGATTCTTGTTGCCAGAAGGCGGGAGAGGCTTACAGCTCTTTCTGATAAGCTTAAAGCCACGCATAAGGAGCTTAAGTGTGATATTTTTACCGCGGATCTGATGCAGCTTGATGAGTGTCAGAGACTTTCAGACTATCTCGAGGAAAAAGACATAGAAATATTTATAAACAACGCAGGCTACGGTGATTGCGGCCTGTTTGAGGAGACTGATATAGCTAAGGAAATGGGCATGATAGATGTCAACGTACGTGCTGTACACTTCCTGACGAAAAAGCTTTTAAAACAGATGAGGGTAAAGGACAGAGGTTTTATCTTAAATGTGGCAAGCTCTGCGGGTCTTATTCCTGCCGGTCCGTATATGGCTGCCTATTATGCCTCTAAGGCATATGTTGCGAGCCTTTCAAGGGCTGTTGCATGTGAGCTTCGACAGAGCCACAGTCATGTGTATGTGGGGTGTCTGTGTCCGGGACCGGTTGATACAGAGTTCAATGATGTGGCGAATGTGCGATTTGCGCTGAAGGGGATTTCCGCTGAATACTGCGCCAATTATGCCATAGACAGGATGATGAAGCATAAAACAGTCATAGTGCCTACTCTCAGGATGAAGCTTGCTACAACCTGTGGCAGATTTCTGCCACAATCTTTGTATATAAAGATTGTTTCACATCAGCAAAAGAAAAAATGGCACATTGACTAAAAAGTCTTTGAAAATTGGTTGAATTGCCCTATTTACAGTTATTGTAAATTCTATTATAATGTATACGAAAATAAACGAAAAGGATAGTGCTATGAAATTAGGAGCGATTTATTCAAAGGAAAAGACAACATTTACACTGTTTTCGCCTGTTGCGGACAGTGTTTTTGTTATTTTTTATGATAAGGGAAATGATTCGGCCGAGACAGGCAGGCTTGAGATGATGCGCGGAGAGGGAGAGCTTCGCAGTATTTTTTCTGCTACGGCAGAGGGTAATCTGGATGGTGTTTATTATACATATGAGGTTCACACCGCAGATGGCACATTCGGCTCGCATGATCCGTATGCAAGAGCCTGCGGTGTAAATGGGCACAGGTCTATGGTTATTGACCTGTCAAAGACTGATCCTGATGGATTTGCAGATGAGGACAGGCCAAAGCTTGCAGATCCTATGAGCATGGTTATCACTGAGGTGTCTGTCGCGGATGTGTCTGCCGGTGCATCTGCTCATTCTAGGTATCCGGGTAAGTTTAAGGCATTTACTGAGGATAAAACTCTTTCGTATTTCAAGGATATGGGAGTGACACATCTGCAGCTTATGCCGTCGTATGATTTTGCCAGCATTGACGAGAGTGATTCCTTAAAGGAGCAGTATAACTGGGGCTATGATCCGTACAATTACAATGTGCCGGAGGGCTCTTACTCGACAGATCCGTTTAATGGAGCCGTGAGAGTGAGAGAGTACAAGGAGATGGTACACTCGATTCATGAGGCGGGTCTTGGTGTAATCATGGATGTGGTTTACAATCATACCTTCAATGTTCATGACAGCTGCTTTTACAAGACTGCGAGCAATTATTTCTACCGTATGCTGGATGCTGCAAAGTACTCTGATGCATCAGCCTGTGGCAATGAAATAGCCTCAGAGAAACCTATGGTCAGAAAATATATCATTGATTCGTTGTGCTACTGGGCGAGTGAATATCACATTGATGGCTTCAGGTTTGATCTGATGGGAGTGCTTGATATCGAAACCTTGAACGAAGCCAGAAAAGCTCTCTTAAAAATAAATCCTGATATAATAATGTACGGAGAGGGCTGGACAGGTGGAGAGAGCACTCTGCCAGAATCGGAGCGTGGCATGAAAATAAATGCTCCAAGGACACCGGGTATCGGCATGTTTTCGGATGATATACGTGATGCGGTAAAGGGACATGTGTTCTATATGGATGAGCTGGGCTTTGTCAATGGAGCTGTAGACAGAGGTGAAGAGCTAAAGCGGGCTGTTACGTGCGCTAAGTGGGCCAAATCGCCTATGCAGTCGATTAACTATCTGTCATGTCACGACAACTATACTCTCTGGGACAGGTTTATCATATCCAATCCACATGAGAGTGAAGAGATGCGTATCCGTATGAATAAGCTTGCAGCAGCCATCCTTTTTACAGCGCAGGGGATTCCGTTTTTCCTGCATGGAGAGGAGTTTGCGAGAACAAAGATTAGTGAAGCTGATGGTGCTCCTGTAGAGAACAGCTATTGCAGTCCTCTCTCTGTCAATGCAATAGATTATGACAGGGCTGAGCAGTTTTCAGACCTTAAAGCCTACTATAAGGGACTTATAGCACTAAGAAGGGCTCACAAGCCATTTTATCTTGACACAGTAGATGAGATTAAGAAATCCGTACATTTCATGGATGATATGCCTGATGGCGTTGTAGCATATACTATTGATAACGATATAGAGAAGGTGTTCGTAGCTTACAATGCCGGCAAAAATAAAATCACAATTAAACTTGCAGATGCTTTGTGGGAGGTTCTTGCAGATGAAGCTTCTGCGGGAGATAAAGTTCTTTACACAATAAAAGACCAGGCAATAATACCTGGGGTATCATGCCTGGTTGCAGTTTGCAAATGTTAGTGAGTTGATTTATTTATGTAGCTTGTCTTGTATTTTGAATAAACGATTTTCTGGCTGCGATACAGGCCAAAGTATCCTGACAGCATATAGCTGAATGGAATTGCCAAAAGAAAGTACGGCATGCCGTCGTAGCCAAACAGCTCAAAGCTGATGAGCAGTGATGTAATCGGACAATTGGTGACACCACAGAACAGTGAAATCATGCCGACAGCTGCACACAGCGATGGCTCAAAGCCTGTCAGGTTGCCGAACAGGCATCCAAAGGTTGCGCCTATGAAAAAGGATGGTACAATCTCGCCGCCCTTAAAGCCTGCGCCAAGAGTTAGTGCGGTGAAGATGATTTTTAGCAGAAATGCTTCAGGTCTGACAGAACCGTCTATACTGCTTTGGATGACACTCATTCCTGTGCCGTTGTAGGTCTGGTTTCCTACAAGCATAGTTGCTATGATGACAAAGCAGCCACCAATGAATACTCTTGTATATTTGTTTGGCAGATATTTTTTGTACAGCGCCTCACCTGAGTGAAGGGCCACACAAAAGAGTATGCTTACGAGTGCGCACAGTATTGCAAGCGCAGATATTTTTACTGAGTTTAAAATAGTAAAGTCCGGTATGTTTTCAATAGCAAAAAATTCATTTGTAACATTGAAGTATGATGCGATACCGTGAGCGATGAGGGAGCTTATCACACATGGAACGAGTGCTATATAATACATGACACCGACGCTTATCATCTCCATGGAGAAAATAGCGGCTGCCATCGGAGTGCCAAACAATGCACTGAATGCAGCGCTCATGCCACACATAATCATGACATGCTTGTCCTTTTCATCAAATCTAAATACCCTGCCTATAGAGCTTCCAATGCTGCCTCCCATCTGCAGAGCAGCACCCTCACGGCCGGCAGAGCCACCGAGCAGGTGAGTGATAAGTGTGGATATAAATATAAGCGGGGCCATTTTAAAGGGCACCTTGTCGCCTGAATGGATAGCTGATATTACCAGATTGGTTCCGGTGTCGTTATCGTCTTTACACAGATGATAGAGTCCTACAATGGCAAGTCCGCCGATTGGCAGAAAGTAAATGAGCCAAGGGTATTTCATTCTGAAATCGGTTACGACCGACAGGGCAAAATAAAAGGCGGTGCCGCAGCTTCCTGCGACTATGCCGACAACGATAGAAAAGATTACCCATTTAATGGATGTTATAAGACGTTTCGTATTATGCTTTACCTTATGCACAATCAATTGCCTGGTTGTTTCATTCATTATGTTACACCTCTTTTAAACTTTTTATTAATTTGATATTAACATTAACTAATTTAATTTACAAGTTGCACTTTATGATGTTATAATAACTAAATAAAGCGAAAATATCATATGATTTCATATGTATATTATATATTATTTTAAAATACAGGATCACGCAGCCAAACAATGCGTATACAACAAAAGGGAGGAAAAATAACATGAGAACTAGCGGTGTATTAATGCCAATCTCATCACTGCCATCACAGTATGGTATTGGAACTATGGGAAAGGAGGCGAGACGTTTTGTCGATTTCCTTGAGAAGGGAGGTCAGACATACTGGCAGATTCTTCCAATCTGTCCTACCAGCTATGGAGATTCTCCATACCAGTCATTTTCAAGCTTCGCAGGCAATCCTTATTTTATCGATCTGGAGCTTTTATGCAAGGACAAGCTTCTGACAAAGAAGGAGTGCGAGTCATATAAGTGGGGCAAAAAGCCACAGTATGTAGACTATGGCATTATGTATGTCAATAGATATGCTCTTTTAAGAAAGGCATATGAGCGTTTTTCAAAGAAAACACCGGCTGACTATGAAGCATTCTGCAGTAAAGAGGCAGAGTGGCTTGATGAGTACACACTCTTTATGGCATTAAAGGATGCCAATGGCGGAGTGGCATGGAGCGAGTGGGATGATGCTCTCAAGTTTAGAAAACCTGAGGCTATGGAAGAAGCAAAGGAGAAGTATGCTGATGATATTGCCTTCTACAAGATGCTCCAGTATCTCTTCTTCAAGCAGTGGACTGCTTTAAAGGCATATGCTAATGAAAAGGGCATAAGAATTATCGGAGATGTACCTATTTATGTTGCCATGGATTCAGCAGATGTATGGGCTAATCCTACACAGTTCTATCTCGATAAAGACTTAAATCCAATCGAGGTGGCAGGATGTCCTCCTGATGCTTTCTCAGCTGACGGACAGCTCTGGGGTAATCCTCTTTTCAGATGGGATGTTATGAAGAAGGACAGCTACAGCTGGTGGACAAAGCGTATCAGTGCTATGGCAAAGCTTTATGATATCGTGCGAATCGATCATTTCAGAGGTTTTGATTCATTCTATGCTATTCCTGCAAAGGATGATACAGCAAAGAACGGTGTATGGAAAGATGGACCTGGCATGGATTTATTCAACGTGCTTGAGAAGAAGCTTGGCAAGCTTCCTATCATCGTGGAGGACCTCGGCTTCCTCACACCTTCCGTAAAGAAGCTTTTAAAGGATTCAGGCTTCCCTGGCATGAAGGTTATCCAGTTTGCCTTCGATTCAAGAGAAGATAGCGATTATCTGCCACATAACTATCCGCAGCACTGTGTTGTATACACAGGTACCCATGACAATGACACAGTTATGGGCTGGATGAAGACAGCTCCAAAGGATTGCGTAAGGTTTGCAAAGGATTACTTAAACCTCACAAAGGAGGAGGGCTACAACTGGGGCATGATGCGTGCGGCATGGTCATCAGTTGCCGATATGGCTATTGTTCCTATGCAGGATCTGCTTGGACTTGATTCAAAGGCTCGTATCAACATTCCTTCAACTACCGGTGGCAACTGGCAGTGGAGAGCTACTCCTGAGCAGATAGACAATAAGCTTGCAAAGAAGCTCCACAAGTGTATGCAGATGTACGCACGTCTGCGCGAGGAGCCTGAGGAGGCTTCTGACAAATCAGATGCTAAAGAAACAGCTGATACTTCTACAAGCAAGACAGCAGGATGTGAGAAAAAGGCTGCTAAGTAGTTTGGTTTAAAATACTATATGTTATTACAAAAGACCACAGGTTATCTGTTTTGAAGCCTGTGGCCTTTTTATGTGTAATAATTCAAAGAGTAGGTGAATACACTTTGATTATAGAATAAAGTGTATGGAGGAAGCTTTTATGGGCAGTAATATGGACAGTAAAGAGTTTGATTTATATAAAGATATCAGATGCCGCACAAACGGCGAGATTTACATAGGTGTCGTCGGTCCTGTGCGCACAGGCAAGTCCACATTTATAAAGCATTTCATGGAGCTTTGTGTAATCCCGAAGATGGACAATGAGTATGCTAAAAAGCGTGCGGTCGATGAACTGCCGCAATCAGGCAAAGGAAAGACTATTATGACGACTGAACCGAAATTTATTCCACAGGATGCGGTTACTATCAGTCTGGATGATGGCAGCGCTGTGAAGGTACGCCTTGTGGACTGTGTGGGCTTTACGGTGGGGGATGCTGTCGGTTATCTAGAGGAGGACGGAGAGCGTATGGTCAAAACACCATGGTTCGACGAGGATATACCTTTTGAGGAGGCTGCAGTTGTAGGTACAAAAAAGGTAATAGAGGAGCATTCGACAGTGGCTGTGCTTGTAACCACCGATGGCAGCATAGGCGATATAAAAAGACAGAGCTATGAGGCAGCAGAAAGAGAAACCGTCATGCAGCTTGAGGCTTCAGGAAAGCCATTTGTAATTGTGGTAAATACTACAAAGCCTTTTGCGGCAGAAACGAGACTTTTATGCGAGTCACTTAGCAGAGAGTATAAAGCGGCTGCTATTCCTATAGACTGTGAAAAGCTTTGCATGGGACAGATTACAGATATCATGGAAAAGCTCTTATATGAATTTGCAGTCACGAGAGTGGACTATGATATACCGAAATGGGTGCAGCTTCTGCCTTATGACAATCATGTAAAGCAGGCTGTAATTACATATGCAAAGACTTTTCTTGCAAGGGCTTCAAAGCTGAAGGATGTCGCACAGATGAGCACAGATATGCCTGAATCGGATGGGGATATATTAAAAGCGGTATCTCTTGCCGGGATGGGGCTGTCTGATGGTGTGGTAAAGGTCAAAATTGAGATTGCAGAGAAGTACTACTACGAGAATATTTCCGCGCTGTGCGGTGTAACTATTTCCGGGGAAAAGGAGCTGATTTCCCTGATTCTTTCACTCACTGAGGAAAAGAATGAATACGAAAAGATTAAGGATGCTTTTTCATCGGTGCAGCAGAAGGGTTATGGAGTTGTGATGCCACAGCTGTCTGATATCAGAATGGAGGAGCCGGTGCTTATAGCCCATGGAAACAAGTTTGGCGTAAAAATGAAGGCTATTTCACCGTCAATACATATGATAAGGGCTAATATCGAGACCGAGATAGCGCCGATAGTCGGAAGCAGGGAACAGGCAGAGGATCTGATAGATTACATCAAAAATGGTGAAAACAGTGACAGTGGAGTCTGGAAGACCAATATTTTTGGAAAGTCTGTCGGTGAGCTTATGGAGGACGGAATAAGAAGCAAAATAATGCAGATGGATGATGAATGTCAGATAAAGCTTCAGGAAACCATGCAAAAGATTGTGAATGACTCAAATGGCGGCATGATTTGTATAATTATATAATGATATGAGGGTCAAAAGGTATTTTGACCCTTTAATCATATAATTATTGATTGGTAATTAGAGTAAAATCACTATATTTTACGAAATATAAGTTGACTATATAGCATAAAGATAGCATAATGATACATAAAGACTGATTTCTTTGCGGAAAGAGAGAAAAAAAGCGAAAGAGAGTAGGTTACATGCAGATAATTTTTATACATCACAGTTGTTTTCTTGTGGAACTGGATGACAAGGTGCTTATATTTGATTATTTTGATGGAGACAAGGTGGAGGGTATGCATTTTACCGGAAAGCTGCCATCTTATGAGCCGGATACAAAAATCTATATGTTTGCAAGTCACAGCCACAAGGATCATTATGATATGGATATTTTGCGTCTGGCTGACAAATATCCGAATATACATTATGTTTTTTCGAAGGATATCCGTATCAGTCCGCATTTTTTATCAAAGCATGGCATTGATCCCGCTGTCAGGGACAGGGTGACATTTGTTTCACCTGACAATACATATCATGTGGATGATCTGGATATAATGACACTTAGATCCACCGATGCCGGTGTGGCGTTTTATGTTGCCTCAAACGGTGTGAGCCTGTTTCATGCCGGTGATTTAAACGACTGGGAGTGGGATGGCGCCGGTGATTTGATAAACGGCAGAGTGCGCAGAGCCTTCAGGCATGAGATAAAAAAGCTTTCGGAAAAACCAATAAACGTGGCTTTTTTCCCGATGGATCCAAAGCTTATGGAGTATCAGTTCAAGGGTTTTGATTATTTTTTACAAAATACCTCGGCAGAGTTTGTTTTCCCTATGCATATGTGGCAGGACTACAGCGGTATCATTGAATACAAGAAGAGACTCAGCAATAAGGACAAGGCTGACAGGGTTATTGAGATTGAACGTGAAAATCAGACGTTTGCTTTTGGAGAGAACTATTGAATTATTTCACAAATTCATTTATAATAAATTAGTTCAATAAATTTAGGAGGGTAATTATGGGGGACTTTTTCATGTGCGTAGCACAATATGTTATTATTATGATTGTTTTGGCGGCCATAGGTTTTTGTGGGGCTTTAATAGGGGTAAAGCTTCGTAAAATGAAGGACGCAAAGACAAAAGAATAGGAGATTCAAGTAATGAAGAAGAGTTATGGCGTTAACGAATTACGTCGTATGTACCTTGAGTTCTTTGAGAGCAAGGGACATCTCGCAATGAAGAGTTTTTCACTGGTGCCTCACAATGACAACAGTCTGCTTCTTATTAATGCAGGTATGGCACCGCTTAAACCATATTTTACAGGACAGGAGGTTCCACCAAGACGCCGTGTGACTACATGCCAGAAGTGTGTCAGAACAGGTGATATCGAGAATGTAGGTAAGACAGCTCGTCATCTTACATTTTTTGAGATGCTCGGAAACTTCTCGTTTGGCGATTATTTCAAGCATGAAGCAATCGCATGGTCATGGGAGTTTTTGACAGAGGTGCTCGGTCTTGAAAAGGACAGGCTTTATCCTTCCATCTACGGTGAGGATGATGAGGCATTTGATATCTGGACTAAGGAAGTAGGAGTGCCTGGAGATCGTATTACACGTTTCTACAGAGATCCAAAGACCGGTGAGTGTGACAACTTCTGGGAGCATGGAGCAGGTCCTTGTGGTCCTTGCTCTGAGATTTACTACGACCGCGGTGAGAAGTACGGCTGTGGCAAGCCTGATTGTAAGGTAGGCTGTGACTGTGACCGTTTCATGGAGGTGTGGAACAACGTATTCACACAGTTTAACGGTGACGGACACGGTGGATACACTGAGCTTGAGCATAAGAACATTGATACAGGTATGGGACTTGAGCGTCTTGCTGTTGTAATGCAGGATGTTGATTCGGTATTCGATATTGATACAATGAAGGCTATCCGTGACAAGGTCTGCGAGCTTTCAGGCAAGAAATATCATGTCGATGAGATGGACGATGTTTCTATCCGTCTTATCACAGACCATATCCGTTCGTCTACATTCCTTATTTCTGACGGAGTTATGCCATCTAACGAGGGCAGGGGCTATGTGCTTCGCCGTATCATCAGACGTGCCGCTATGCATGGACGTACACTTGGCATACAGGGAGCCTTCCTTGGCAAAATCGCGCAGGTTGTCATCGATGAGAGCAAGGACGGTTATCCGGAGCTTGAGGAGAGAAAGGATTTCATCCTTAAAGTGCTCACTCAGGAAGAGGAGAAGTTCGCGAAGACTATCGACCAGGGACTTGGTATCCTTGCAGATATGGAAGAGCATATGAAGGCTGACGGGGTCAAGGTGCTTTCAGGAGAGGATGCATTCAAGCTTTACGATACATACGGCTTCCCTGTAGACCTAACTGCAGAGATTCTCGAGGAGAAGGGCTTCACATATGATGAGGCTGGCTTTGAGAGTTGTATGGAGGCTCAGAGACAGAAGGCAAGAGGAGCCCGCAAGGAAACAAACTATATGGGTGCTGATGCCAATGTTTACAATGATATAGATTCTGAAATTACTACAGAGTTCACAGGCTATGACAAGCTTACTGACACAGCTGAGATTGCTTTCCTTACCACATCGGATGATGTAGTCGAGGCTCTTTCAGATGGTGATAAGGGTTCTGTAATCGTGCCAAACACACCTTTCTATGCCACAATGGGTGGTCAGCAGGGTGATAAGGGTATCATAAAGACAGAGAGCGGTACATTTGTTGTTGAGGATACTGTAAAGGTAGTCGGCAACAGATATGCACATGTAGGTTATGTGTCAGAGGGTATGATCCGCACAGGCGAGAAGGCTACACTTTCTGTTGATACAAAAACAAGGACAAACACATGCAGAAATCACTCTGCCACTCATCTGCTTCAGAAGGCATTGCGTGAGGTACTCGGCACACATGTAGAGCAGGCAGGTTCTTATCAGGATGCTGAGAGAACACGTTTTGATTTCTCTCATTTTTCTGCTATGACTGCTGAGGAGCTTAAAAGGGTTGAGGATATCGTAAACGAGAAAATCAACGAAGCTATTGAAGTTCACACAGATATCATGACTGTCGATGAGGCTAAAAAGACAGGTGCCATGGCTCTCTTCGGCGAGAAATACGGTGAAAAGGTACGTGTCGTATCAATGGGCGATTTTTCTAAGGAGTTCTGCGGTGGTACACATGTAAAGAATACATCTGATATCAAGGTATTCAAGATTCTTTCGGAGAGCGGTGTAGCTGCAGGCGTCAGACGTATCGAGGCTATCACAGGCGACAATGTATTCGCTTACTACAGCAATATGGAGAAGGAGCTTGAGGAGGCTGCTAAGGTTGTTAAATCAACTCCTGCCAACCTCAAAGAGAGACTTGAGCACCTGATGGCTGAGATGAAGGCACTTCAGAGTGAGAATGAGTCTCTTAAGAGCAAGGCAGCAAAGGATGCGCTCGGCGATGTTATGGATCAGGTAGTTGATGTAAACGGCATCAAGCTTCTTGCAACAAGTGTTGACGGCGTTGATATGAACGGACTGCGTGATCTTGGCGATTCCATCAAGGAAAAGCTTGGCGAGGGAGTTATCGTGCTTGCTTCTTCAAATGAAGGCAAGGTAAATCTTGTTGCCATGGCAACAGACGCTGCCATAAAGAGCGGTGCGCATGCAGGAAACTTAATCAAGGCAATCGCCTCAAAGGTAGGCGGTGGCGGCGGTGGACGCCCTAACATGGCTCAGGCCGGTGGAAAGAACCCGGCAGGTATTCCTGATGCTATTGCTTCAGTAAAGGACGCACTTTCAGGTATGATTAAGTAACAAAAATGCTTATATAGTGCTTTAACAAGCTTGATTAGAGTCATTTTGGAGTGATGTTTTACCTGATATAATTAAAATAATAATTTCTTTAAAAAATATCCGGATTTATCTTGACAAATCCGGATATTTTGATAAAATACATGTTAGTGCAATTAAGTATAGATACCTAACAGTTGATGCACAATACACAACTGGAGGGAGGTTAGGTTTTAGGTTATGTCTAGTGTAATAGTTAAAGAAAACGAGACTTTAGATAGCGCATTACGCAGATTCAAGAGAAACTGTGCAAAAGCAGGCATCCAGCAGGAGATCCGTAAGCGCGAGCATTACGAGAAACCAAGCGTAAAGCGTAAGAAGAAATCTGAAGCAGCTAGAAAAAGAAAATACAATTAATGTATTAGAGAGGACTACCGCGTGCGGTAGTTCTTTTGTTATGTGTCTACATAATTTAATAATAAAAATTTAATTTGCATATTTGTATTATTGCTAGTAAAATAGGACTTAGTGAAAAGAAAAGGAGTGAATTACAATGACAAAAATTGACATTATTTCAGGTTTCCTTGGAGCTGGAAAGACTACATTTATCAAGAAAATGATAGATGAGGCTTTTAAGGGTGAGCAGATAGTTCTCATAGAGAATGAGTTCGGTGAGGTTGGTATAGACGGTGGCTTTTTAAAGGATGCCGGCATTCAGATTACTGAGATGAACTCAGGCTGTATCTGCTGTTCACTGGTTGGTGATTTTGGTAAGAACTTAAATGAGGTTATTACTAAGTATCATCCGGACCGTATCTTAATCGAGCCTTCCGGCGTAGGCAAATTATCAGATGTCATGAAATCAGTTATAGATATCGAAAAAGAGCAGCCGGTCAAGCTCAATGCACTTGTTACAGTCGTAAATGCGCTTAAGGCAAGCAAGCAGATGAAGGCCTTTGGTGAGTTCTTCAACAATCAGATAGAGTATGCCACAACAGTTATCTTAAGCCGCAGCCAGAATGCTACACCTGAGCAGCTTGAGTTTTGCGTAAAGCAGATTCAGGCTTTAAATCCAAAGGCTTCAGTTATCACTACTGACTGGGATGCTATTAAAGGAGAGCAGATTCTTAAGACTATGGAAGGTCAGGACAATCTCGAGATGAAGGTGCTTGCTGAGGCACGTCATGCACAGGATGAGGCAGAGCATCATCATCACCATGACCATGATGAGCATGAGCATCACTATGACCATGATGAGCATGAGCATCACCACGACCATGATGAGCATGAGCACCATCACGACCACGATGAGCATGAGCATCACCACGACCATGACGAGCACGAACACCATCACGAGCATGGCGAGGGCTGCACCTGTGGCTGTCATGACCATGATCATGAGCACGGACATCATCATGCTGATGATGTATTTACAAGCTGGGGCAAGGAGACACCTCACAAATTTGAGCGCGCTAAGCTCGAAGAAATCCTTAAGCAGTTTGTGGAAGATGACAAGATTCTTCGTTCAAAGGGCATGGTAGAGGGCACAGACGGCAAGTGGATTTACTTTGATATGGTTCCGGGCGAGTACGAGATTCGTGATGGCGAGCCTGACTATACAGGACGTATCGTTGTTATCGGAACAGATATCCACGAGCATGAGCTTGAAGAGCTCTTCGGACTTGCTTAAATGTATTTAACATAGTTACACAATAATCAGAAAGGAACTAACAAAATGGCTGAAGAGATTCCAGTATATTTATTTACCGGATTCATGGACAGTGGCAAGACTTCACTGATTAAGGATACCATTTTCGAGAATGATTTCGCTAATGGCTCAAAGGGGCTTATCATTATGTGCGAGGATGGTGATGTGGAGTATGATATGGATAAGCTAAAGGCTGCCAATATCCAGGTTGCAGAGATCGACTCGGAGGATGAGTTTACAGCTGCAAAGCTGAATGAGCTCAACATGCAGTATTTGCCTGAACAGGTGTTTATCGAGTACAACGGCACATGGGGCATTGATAAAATAATAGAGGCCGAGCTGCCAAAGGGCTGGGTTATCGTGCAGTCGCTCGCCACAGTTGATTCCACTACATTTGACCTTTATATGAACAATATGCGTGCGATGATGCAGGAGCAGGTATTTGCGAGTGATGTTGTCATATTTAACAGGACGGACGATGATACAGACAGAGGACACCTAAGGCGTACCATAAAGAATATTAACCGCAAAGCCCAGATAGTCTACGAGCGCAAGGACGGTACTATTGATGAGCGTCCGGAGGAACTGCCGTTTGATATAAATCAGGATGTGATTGAGCTTTCGGATGCAGATTATGCCATCTGGTATATGGATGCCATGGAGAATTACAAGAAGTACGACGGCAAGATTGTCAAATTTCTTGCCCTTGTATACAATCCTGATAAGCTTAGAAAGGGTGTTATGGTACCGGGCAGGTTTGCGATGACCTGCTGTATAGAGGACGTGACATTTATAGGCTTTAAGTGCAAGTATGAGGATGAGAGCAGTATTCCTCACAAATCGTGGATTACCATCACCGCAAGGGTGCATGTGGAGTTTGCAAGAGAGTACAAGGGAAAGGGACCGGTGCTTTATCCGGTTTCCATCGAGCCTGCCGAGAAACCGCAGGATGAGCTTGTATACTTCTCATAAAAGCTGATAAATACAGGAACCGGTTCATTTTTTGCATGAATTGGTTCCTGTTTTATTATTATTCACAAGTAACTATTCAAAACCACTGAGAGCTATCTTGATTATATATTACATAATATGATTTTATAAAGTACCGGACGGATATCAAAAGATAACACAATTTCATAAGCATATAACATATTTTTATGGAATATCTAAAGAAATATATTGAAAAATTATATCATTTCATTTAAAATTAAAAAAGTATGGAATAATTGAGTATCAGATTACATATGTAATGGGATAAGATTTAACTAGGAGGAAGACTATGTATCCAATAGTTCGAAAAGAAAAATTGGCTGACAATATTATCCTTATGGATATAAAGGCACCACGAGTTGCAAAAGAGTGTCTGCCTGGTCAGTTTATCATCGCAAAGACAGATGAGGTAGGAGAGAGAATCCCACTTACCATCTGTGATTATGACAGGGAAAAAGAGACTGTTACTATCGTAGTACAGACTATCGGTGCAGGAACAGAGAGAATGATGGCTCTTAATGAGGGAGATTCATTAGAGGATTTCGTCGGACCACTCGGCTGTCCATCAGAGCTTTGCCAGGAGGATAACCTCGAGGAGACAAAGAAAAAGCACATCGTATTTATCGCAGGAGGTCTTGGTACAGCCCCTGTATATCCACAGGTTAAGTGGCTTAAAGAGCATGGTGTGGATGCTGATGTCATCATGGGCTTTAGAAATAAGGATATCCTTTTCTTTGAGGACGAGATGAAAGCTGTTGCAAAGAATCTCTATGTCTGTACAGATGATGGCTCATACGGCTTCCACGGCAACGGCAGCCAGCAGCTTCAGGCACTTGTTGATGCCGGCAATACATATGACTGCTGTGTAGCTATCGGACCTATGATTATGATGAAATTCACATGTCTGCTCACAAAGAAGCTTGAGATTCCTACAATTGTTTCAATGAACCCAATCATGGTTGATGGAACAGGTATGTGTGGAGCATGCCGTCTGATCGTGGACGGAAAGGTTAAGTTCGCATGTGTTGACGGACCTGAGTTCGACGGACATCTTGTTGATTTCGATCAGGCTATGAAGAGACAGCAGCAATATAAGACTGAGGAAGGCAGAGCTAAGCTTGCCTATGAAGAGGGCGCAACACATCACGGTGGCTGCGGAAACTGCGGAGGTGACAAATAATGGAAGTCGATGTATTAAAGAGAGTACCTGTCAGAGAGCAGGATCCAAAGGTTCGTGCCACAAACTTTGAAGAGGTTTGCTACGGCTACAATAAAGAAGAGGCAATGGCAGAGGCAAGCAGATGCTTAAACTGTAAAAATGCACAGTGTATGAAGGGCTGCCCTGTTTCTATCAATATTCCTGCATTTGTTGAGCAGGTTAAAAATGGTGATTTCACAAAGGCTTATGAGATTATTTCAGAGTCATCAGCACTTCCTGCTGTATGTGGACGTGTATGCCCACAGGAGAGCCAGTGTGAGGGTAAGTGTATCAGAGGCTTCAAGGGCGATCCTGTCTCAATCGGAAAGCTCGAGAGATTTGTTGCTGATACAGCCAGAGAGAATGGCATCAAGCCAAAGACAGCCGCAGAGAAAAACGGCAAAAAGGTTGCTGTTATCGGCTCAGGCCCTGCAGGACTTACATGTGCCGGAGACCTTGCAAAGCTTGGCTATGATGTAACTATTTTTGAGGCACTTCACGCTGCCGGCGGAGTATTAAGCTACGGAATACCGGAGTTTCGTCTTCCAAAGGACAAGGTTGTTGCGGCAGAAGTAGAGAATGTCAAGGCACTTGGTGTTAAAATCGAGACAAATGTAGTTATCGGAAAATCGGTTAAGATTGACGAACTCATGGAGGAAGAAGGCTTTGAGGCTGTATTTATCGGTTCGGGAGCAGGACTTCCAAGATTTATGGGAATCCCTGGAGAGCAGGCCAACGGTGTATTTTCTGCTAATGAGTTCCTTACAAGAAATAACCTCATGAAAGCTTTTAAAGAGGGTTATGAGACTCCTATCTCAAAAGGCAAAAAGGTTGTAGTTGTAGGTGGTGGAAACGTAGCCATGGACGCAGCCAGAACAGCTCTTCGTCTCGGTGCAGAGACACACATTGTATACAGACGTAGTGAGGCAGAGCTTCCTGCACGTAAAGAGGAAGTACATCATGCTAAGGAAGAGGGAGTTATCTTTGATCTCCTTGAGAACCCTACAGAGATTCTTGTAGATGAGAATGGCTGGGTTAAGGGTGTTAAGCTTATAAAGATGGAGCTTGGAGAGCCTGATGCATCAGGACGTAGAAGCCCTATTGAGATTGCCGGCTCTGAGTATGAGATGGAGTGCGATACAGTGATCATGTCACTTGGTACATCGCCAAATCCACTTATTTCCTCTACAACAATAGGTCTCGATACAAATAAGAGAAAGTGTATTGTAGCTACTGAGGATACAGGTGCAACCTCAAAAGAGGGTGTATTTGCAGGTGGAGATGCCGTAACAGGTGCTGCAACGGTTATTCTTGCCATGGGTGCAGGAAAAGCAGCAGCAAAGGGTATTGACGAGTTCTTATCTGCAAAATAATATAGAGCTTAAAGCATTATTTATGATGCTTCATACAAAAAAGCTTCCGGAAGGATTTAATTCTTTCCGGAAGCTTTTTGGTTATATGTTATGTTTATATAAAGGTATTTAGCATCATTGTGTAAGGCAATTAATAAGCCTTGTATTATCCTCTGGCTTCATTATACAAAATCGTATGAACCGCTCCTCAAGCCCGGGGAAGGTAGAGCAGTCCCTTATCATCATGCCCTGCCTTATGGCGCGCTCAAATAGCATATGTGCATCCACGCCTTCATCAAGTATCTTAAGCAGATAGAAGTTGCTGTAGGATGGATAAAGCTTGAATTTGTGTGATTCTTCAATCAATTGCCTGCATCTGGTTTTCTCCGAAAGTATCAAGCTTCTTGTTTTATCTATATATTCTTCATCCAAAAACATGGTTTCGCCTGCAACAACGGCGAGAGAGTTAATCATCCACGGATTTTTGTTTGTGTTTATGTCTGTAAGAATTTGTGAATTTGATGTGATGGCATAGCCCAGACGAAGTCCCGGAGTGGCAAAAAACTTGGATGTGCCACGTAAAATAATCACATTGTCAAACAATTCAGTCAGAGGTATTGCTGAAAGCTCATCAACATCCGGCACAAACTCTATATATGTCTCGTCTATCATCACATAAGTATTTGTATCTTTACAGTGGGTTAAAATTGTTTTGAGCTTATCCGGTGTGATAAGACTGCCGGTCGGATTGTTGGGATTACAGATGATGACAAGGTCGGTATCAGCTGTGATTGCAGAGATAAATTCATCCGAATTAATCTTAAAATCATCCTTTTCCTTAAGAAAATAGTAGGAGATATCACTGCCGTTTATCCTTAGGTCGCGCTCGTACTCAGAGTAAGTCGGGCCTAACAGAATTGTCTTTTTGGGAGCTGTAATCTGAATGAAAAGTGAGATGAGCTCCGTGCATCCGTTCCCGACTGTTATGTGATTGTAATCGCACTTGCAGTAGCTGCCGATAGCCTTTCTGAGAGAAGTATACTCCCTGTCAGGGTATTTTGTGATTGCATCAATGCGCTCAGACAGCGCTGTCTTTAGTTTACCGGATTCACCGAGTGGGTTGACATTTGCTGCAAAGCTCACAATATTTTCTTTCTTTATACTGTATATTTTTTCTATTTTTTCAAGGTCACTGCCATGAAAATGCTCCTTTTGTTCTATCATTAGCTGTAATTTCCTTTCTATTTGCATTGCAACAGCATTGCAAATCGTATATAATTTACATTATATAATAAGTGTATAAAAAATCAACATTTAACGTAAACGGGGTAACAATTGTGCGAGCACGTATAGGGCAGATAGCTGCCGGCAGATTTAATGGCACGAAACCGATTTTGGCGTTTTCAGAGGAGACAATAGACCTTTCGGTCATTGAGGGAAGAAGCGAAGCGGGAAGCTTTGTAATAGAAAGTACGAATCAGATAAAAATCTGTGGCATAGTTTATTCGACTAATCCTAGGATGGAGTGTCTGAATCCGCACTTCGAGGGCGAGAAAGTCAGGATTCGTTATCAATTTAATAGTAAGGGCCTTACGGAGGGCGATACCTGCGAGGGTAAATTTGTGATTGTATGCAATCAGATAGAGTACAGTCTTTCTTTTTGTGCAAGAATCACAAGGCTCTATGCGGAAGCATCCACCGGAGCTGTAAAGAGCCTTGATGATTTTACAAGGCTTGCGGCATCTAATTGGGATGAGGCTTATCATCTGTTTTATAATCGCAATTTTTTAAACACAATTCCTTATGACAATGTATATGAGAGACTGACCTATGAGGGCTTTGCCTGCGCCAGACCATCCGGTCAGAATATGGAGGAGTTTCTGATTGGCGTAAACAAAAAACAGCCTGTTTCCATTAGTGTAGACAAGTCAGAGGAGATTTTTATGGCTTCTAAAGAGCCACAGAGTGGATGCTTTACCATAACAAAGGATAACTGGGGATATACCGAGATACGCCTGCGCACGGATTGTGAATTCATAAAGCTGTCTAAGCCTGTTTTAACGCTTGATGATTTTATAGGTAAAACCTATCTGTATGAGTATATCATCGATGCATCTGCAATGCATGCCGGACGTAATTTTGGCCGTATATATATTGATGGTGTATATCAGAGCTTTACAATAGATATCACGGCCGGTGTAAGAGATGATGATGGCAGCATAAGTGATATAGCTGTGACAAAGGACATAAAGGAATGCATGGTCGGAATCATGGAGCTTTATACCAGTTTCAGGCTGAAGCGGATAGTGACCGGGGTATGGGCAAACGAGACTATAAGCATATTAAACCACCTGCATGCACTCGTGCCGGATGAGCATATGTATGAGCTGATGAAGGCTCAGGCATTTATTATCAACAGGCAAAGGCAGGAAGCTAAGTGGATTCTTGATGATTTCAAGCACAGTAATCCTGATAAGAAAGCTCCAATCTGGGGCTATTATCTGTATCTGATGACGCTGTTAGAGAGAGAGCCTTCATACGTTGACAATATGACACATGAAGTGGAGCTGATTTTTTATGAAAATCCTGACTCTGTGCTTTTGTTCTGGGTACTTTTATTTTTGAGGGATCAGTATTTTGATGACAGTGCCGGTAAGCTTAAAGATATAAAATACTGGGTACTGCGAGGCTGTTCGTCTCCGTATTTGTATATTGAAGCTTATTATCTTATATCACAGGATCCTTATCTGATAAAGGAGCTGTCGGTATTTGAGCTTCGCATCCTAAGCTGGGCCGTAAAGGAAAAGGCTCTGACAAAGGAGCTTGCCGGAGCAATTTTTGAGGCGGTTGATCTGGCAGGCGGGTTCGATAACAGAGTATATGAGCTTCTTACAGCAGCCTATGAGATATGTCCGGAGGCAGAGTATGTCGGCATCATATGCAGCTACCTGATTAAGGGACACAAAAATGATACCTGTTTTCATAAATGGTTTGAGCTGGGTATCGAGAATAAGCTGCGTCTGACAGGCTTGTATGAGTCGTATCTCCTTACGATGGATGACAGGCAGATTTCCCCTGTGCCAAAGGTCATCCAGATGTATTTCAGCTTTGATAATAAGCTGCCATACCGAAAGCTTGCAGTGCTTTACAACAATATAATTGCTGCCAAGGAAACAGAGCCTGAGGTCTACCACAAGTACAGGAAAGCTATGGGTAGGTTTGCCATGGACCAGGTACAGCTTAGGCATATTGATGACAATCTGGCTGTTTTATACGAGGATATGCTTGAGTTGGGATTTATCAATGAAGAGCTGTCGGCAGCTTTTTCAGATATTATATATACCCATAAGCTTATTGTATTTGATAAGCGCATAGTGAGAGCTATCATATATCAGAATGAAATGAAGGAGCCGCAGATAGTTCCGGTTACAGACCAGTGTGCTTATTTTGAACTGTTTTCAAACGACTATGTTATACTTTTTGAGGACTCAAGGGGCTATAGATATGTTAAAAGCATCTCATACAGACTGCAGAGGCTGATGGATGCCGAGAAATACCTTGACAGGTGTATAAGCCTCTCGCCTGACAGACCACAGTATATAGTGTCACATTTTAAGAATGTAAGGGATTATTCTGATTTTACAAAGGATGATTTGAAGCTGTTTAAACCTGTATTTTATAGTGAATCCTTTTCTGATTCCTACAAAGCTGTTATGGGATACAGAATTTTAAAATATTGTCAGCTTCACGATTATGAGGATTACGTCAGGCCGTTTTTGCAAAGCATTAATTTTGATACCCTGCAAAAGGATGCAAGAAAATATCTTATTGACATGCTTGTATCAAACCGCCTCTATGAAAAGGCATATGATATGGCCATGGAGTATGGAATAGACATGCTTGCTGCCGCATCAAAGGTGGTTTTGTGTGAGAATGCGCTTAAGGTGCAGCATGTAGATGATGATTTTATGGTGCAGCTTGCCATATCTGCCTTTAAAACAGGCAAATACAGTGACCTGGTGCTTAAATACCTGTGTGAAAACTATACCGGGCCTACAGACGAGCTGATTAATCTGTGGCATGCCGCTGATAAGTTTTCAATATCTTCCATGAAGCTTGATGAGCGTATTCTCGAACAGGGTATTTATACACAGATTGAGCCTGAAAAGATATCGGATATCTTTATGGAATACTATAAAAGAGCCGGAAATGAAAAGCTGATTTTAGCTTATATATCTCTTGTGGCACATGGATATCTGCATAGTGGCGGGTGCAAGGCTGATTTTATTTTTGATATTATCGAAAAGCGATTTATTGGAAACAGAACATTAAATGATGCTTGCCAGTTAGCCCTATTGAAGCATTTTGCTGAGAAAACGGATATCACTCAGGCTGAGCTTGAGATTGAAGATACATTGCTTAAATATTATATATATAACAATATGTATTTTGATTTTTTTGCGAGGCTTGATTACAGACTGCTGGAGAAATATTTCCTCTATGACAAGGCATTTTTACAGTATGAGAGTACTCCGGGGACTCATGTTGTGCTGCATTACAGCCGAGACGAGGATGGCGAAGAGTTTAATTCAGAGGATATGGTTGAGATGTACGACGGCATATACGTAAAGACATTTGTCATATTTTTCGGTGAGATGATCAGGTATTATATTACTGAGGAGCATGACAACAGCATAGAGGTGAAGGAGAGCAATCGTCTTACATGCAACAATATACCGGGTGACAATGATCACAGCCGCTATAATCTGATTAATGAGATGATAATTTCAGATACACTGTCTGATGAGACAACCTTAAAGAGCAATATAGACGAATATAAAAGGCTGGATGCTGCGACTAAGCAGCTGTTTAAGCTGATTTAAGAGGATTTATAATGGGACATAATGGCAATTCATACTATATAGGCATAGATTTAAATGACAGCTATGCTATGGTTAGTTTTTTTCAACAGAATATGAAAGAGCCGGAGACTGTCAGCACTGTTGCGGGCAGTGAGGAGTTTCAGATTCCTCTTGTACTTGCACGCCGTAAGAGCATTGGCAAATGGTATTATGGAGATGAGGCAAGAAGACTCTCTAAAAGCGGTGAGATGGTGTGTATTGACCAGCTGCTTAAGAGAGCACTGAATAGTGAAAAAATAGTCATTGATGATGATTCATTTATGGCAGAGGAGCTTTTGGCCTTGTTTCTTAAAAAGGTTATGGAACTGCCATCCAAGCTTGGTAATCCTTCATCCTTTGACAGGCTTGTTATATGTGTTGACAGGCTGACAAAGGAGAACGTGAGCATGTTTTATGGCATGGCGGTCAGGCTTGGCATAAATTCCAGACAGCTTACGGTCATAGACCGGAAGGAGAGCTTTTATTATTTTGCACTGAATCAGGACAAGTCACTGTGGCTTCATGATGTGGTGATGTTTATGCAGGAAAAGGAGAGTATATTTTTTTATTCCCTAAAGAGGGATCTTCGCACAACGCCACAGGTAGTATCTATAGATGAAAGCATAAGCTATACTCTGGATAAAAATGATAAGGACAAAAGCTTTTTGGATATAATAAATGAGAGCTTTAAGAATCAGATTATCTCAACGGTCTTTCTCGTGGGAGATACGTTTGCTGAGGGCTGGATGAAACAGTCTGTTGCACTTTTGTGCAAGGGCAGACGAGTGTTCATGGGCAATAACCTCTTTACTAAGGGAGCATGCTATGCGGCAGCCACTAGGGATAGGGAAGCAGAATGGCCTTTTGTATATATGGGCGAGAATGAGATGAAGTTCAATCTGAGCCTTAAGGTACATGATAAGGGGGAACTGTCGTTTTATAATCTTATCAGTGCCGGAAGCAACTGGTTTGAATCAAAGGGGCAGTGTGAGGTTATAATTTCAGGATCTTATGAGGTGGATTTCTGGAAGCAGCTTCCTAAAAGCAGGGAGGCAAAGATTGAGACACTAAGACTTACGGATATGCCGCCCAGACCGGATAGGGCTACACGCATCAGAATTACGGCGACACCTGTATCTGATGACAGGATAGATATAGAGATTAAGGATTTAGGCTTTGGCGAAATATTTATGAGCTCGGGCAAAGTCTGGCACTATGAGATGACTATGTAGGAGGGCATATGGGAGAATTATTACTGTGTAATGAAGCTATAGCAGCCATGCCCTATTACATAGAGGGTGTGTCTATAAATGTTTACTCGATAGAGGAGCTTAATTATTATATAATCAACAATACATATCTTTTGGATGATGACTTTATGAGTCTTGAGCTGTGCACCTGGATTGAAAACCATGCACATCTGCCAAAGCTTGCCATGCATCTTAGAACCATTATATCCACAAACGGCAGACTGTCTGCTTTTGTGACTGAGCTGCTTGAGTACAGCGGCTACTGCACTAAGGAGGAGCTTAAGAACACACATGATGCACTTAAGGAGCTCGAGGAAAAGAGCGAGTTTGAGTGCTTGAAAATCAGGGCAGACAGACTGATGGAGAAGAAAAAGTACACTGCAGCAATTTTTGAATACAAAAAGCTGCTGTCATGTGAGGATGCAAAGCATACTGAGCGTGTATTGTACGGAAACATATATCACAATCTGGCTACAGCCTATGTGCAGCTGTTTTTGTTTGATATAGCAGCGGATTTATATCTTGAGGCATTCAGGCAAAATGGGGACAGAAAATCACTGTGGTCTTGTCTATATGCCTATAAGCTTGATAATAACGACACAGGATATGCCCGGATTGTCAGGGAATATAGTGTTACGGAGCAGGAAATAAATAATCTGGACAGCGCATTAAAGGGCGTATGTGCAGAAGCTTCAGATGGTTGTGATGAGGGCAGACAAAAAGAAACAATTTTGAAATACAAAGAGGATTACAGGGCGCATGTTATTTAACCGCATATCAAAGCTATTCATATGAGGTAATAAAATCGCAGAGCTTGATATGGAAGTTCAATCTTAGGATTGATAAAATTTCCATATTGTTATATAATTTCAAATTGAAAAATGACTAAAAAATATTAATATAGAGGAGCACATTTTAAAATGAGTAAGATTAGAACAAGATTTGCACCAAGCCCGACAGGAAGAATGCATGTAGGAAATTTAAGAACAGCACTGTATGCTTACCTGATTGCAAAGCATGAGGGTGGTGATTTCATTCTCCGTATAGAGGATACAGATCAGGTACGCCAGGTGGAGGGTGCTGTTGATATTATAAACAGGACACTCAAAGAGACAGGACTTGTCCATGATGAGGGACCTGACAAGGATGGCGGATGCGGTCCATATGTGCAGAGTGAGCGTGTGGCACAGGGTATCTACATGAAGTATGCAAAGGAACTTATTGACAAGGGAGAGGCATATTACTGCTTCTGTGACAAGGAGCGTCTTGACAGTCTTAAAACAACTGTTGCAGGAAAGGAAATCTCTATATATGACAAGCATTGCTTACACCTGTCAAAGGAGGAGATTGAGGCAAATCTCGCGGCCGGCAAGCCATATGTCATCAGACAGAACAACCCTACAGAGGGCACAACCACATTTGAGGATGAGATTTACGGAGATATCACAGTAGATAATGCAGAGCTTGATGATATGATTCTTATCAAATCTGACGGATATCCTACATACAATTTCGCAAACGTAGTAGATGATCACCTGATGGGCATCACACATGTAGTCAGAGGAAACGAGTATCTTTCATCATCCCCTAAGTATAACAGACTTTATGAGGCATTTGGATGGGATGTGCCTGTATATGTACACTGTCCGCTTATCACAGATGAGGAGCATCATAAGCTTTCAAAGAGATGCGGTCACTCATCCTTTGAAGATTTACTGGATCAGGGATTCCTTACAGAGGCTATTGTAAACTTTGTAGCGCTTCTTGGCTGGAGTCCTTCAGACAATCAGGAGATCATGTCACTTCCTGAGCTTGTTGAGAAGTTTGATTATCATCATATGAGCAAATCACCTGCTGTATTTGACTTCACAAAGCTTAAATGGATGAACGGAGAGTATATAAAGAAGCTTGATTTTGACAAATTCTATGAGATGGCACTGCCATACATTAAGGAGGTTGTCACAAAGGATTATGACCTTAAGAAGATAGCAAGAATGGTTCAGACACGTATTGAGATATTCCCTGATATCAAGGAACATATTGATTTCTTTGAAGAGCTTCCGGATTATGATATTGCCATGTATACTCACAAGAAGATGAAGACAAACCCAGAGACATCACTTGAGGTATTAAACGATGTGGTTCCTATTCTTGAAAGCTGTGATGATTTCTCAAATGATTCGCTTTTTGAGACTCTTAAGGCATATGCCACAGAAAAGGGTTATAAGATAGGCTATGTTATGTGGCCGATCCGTACAGCTGTTTCAGGAAAACAGATGACACCTGGCGGAGCTACAGAGCTTATGGAGGTGTTTGGCAAAGAGGAGTCTATAGCCAGAATTAAGAAAGGCATAGAAAAGCTTTCTAATAACTAATCTATTAACAAAGGGTATTTTATGAATTTTAACAAAGCCCAGCTTGGCGCCATCGAACACAAGGATGGCGCTATGCTTGTTTTAGCAGGACCGGGTTCCGGTAAGACCGCAGTTATCACACACAGGACTAAAAACTTAATAACAAAGCATCATGTGAAGCCTTCTGAAATTTTAGTTATCACCTTTACCAAGGCTGCTGCAAATGAGATGAAGGAGCGTTTTAATTCACTGATGAAAGACGAGAGGGTGAACGTATCTTTTGGTACTTTTCATGCTGTCTTTTTTACGATACTCAAATATGCATATCGCTTTACAAGTGCCAATATTGCTGATGAGTCTGTGAGATACGGCTTTATCAGGGAAATTTTATCCTACTACCGCCTTGAATACAAGGATGAGAATGAGTTTATAGGCAATTTACTTGCTGAAATCAGTCTGATTAAAAACAGCCGCATTGATATAGAAAATTTCTACTCGGGAGTGTGTGGTGAGGAAATATTCAGGGATATATATAAAAAATATGAGACAAGGCTTAAGGAAAACAGGCTTATTGATTTTGATGATATGCTCTCGTATACTTATGAGCTGTTTAAGGAAAGACCTGATATACTGGCATTGTGGCAGAACAAGTATAAATACATACTGATTGATGAGTTTCAGGATATTAACCGTCTGCAGTATGAGATTATAAAAATGCTTGCCGCTCCACAGAATAATCTGTTTATTGTAGGAGATGATGACCAGTCAATATACCGCTTCAGAGGGTCAAAGCCTGAGATAATGCTTGGGTTTGAGAAGGACTATCCGGGTGCAAAAAGAATCCTTTTAGATACTAATTACAGATGTGGCAGATATATAGTGGAGGCCTCGTTGAATCTCATCTCGCACAACAGGGAGAGATTTGATAAGAAAATCATTGCGGCAAGCAAGTCAAAGGCGCCTGTTACGTTTGCTGATTTTGAAAACAGAAGAGACGAAAATATCTTTCTCATACGCGATATAGATAAAAAGATAAAGGCAGGAGCTGTATTCAGCGACTTTGCGGTGCTTTTCAGGACAAATACCCAGCCAAGACAGCTTATAGAGCAGCTTATGAGCTATAATATCCCATTTAAAACCAAGGATAATATACCTAATATATATGAGCACTGGATTGCCAGAGACTTGTTTACATACCAAAGAATTGCAGGAGGCAGCAGAGACAGAGCTGATTTTTTGCAGATTATGAACAGACCAAAGCGGTATCTGTCAAGAGACAGCCTGTGTGATGCAACTGTGGCATTTGATGAGTGGATTAAGCTGTTTGATGAGAAGCCGTGGATAGCTGAGCGGATAGAAAAGCTTGAGTATGACATGAAGCTTATAAGCCGGATGAATCCATATGCCAGCATAAACTATATCAGAAGAGGGATTGGTTATGATGACTTTTTAGCTGAATATGCCGAGTATAGGAATATAAATAAAGAGGATTTGTTTGATATACTGGATGAAATCCAGTCAGGAGCCAAGGGTTTTGCTACTTATGAAGAGTGGTATGAGCATATAAAGGAATATACAAAGCAGATGAAGCTTATGGCTTTATCGAAAGAAAGTGACCCTAATGCCGTGACACTTGCAACCCTTCACAGCTCAAAGGGGCTTGAATTTGAAAACGTGTATATAATTGATGCAAATGAAGGGATAATGCCGTATAAAAAGGCTGTGCTTGAAAAGGACATAGAGGAGGAGCGAAGGCTGTTTTATGTCGGCATGACACGTGCCAAGACAAGCTTGTCTGTTTACTCGGTCAAGTCGGTAAACGATAAATCAGCCCAAGCCTCCAGGTTTGTCCGTGAAAGTAAAGAGCCTAGACAAAATAATAGTAGAGATGATTAAATATCATCAAACATTTCGTCATCCAAAAGCTCATCGAATCTGTCGGCAGCAGCCTCGTACTCGTCGTCGGATTCGATATTTTCTATTCTCGGAAGACCTTCCTCGTCCTCGAAATAGCGATACAGATACACTTCGCCACTCTCATTCTCGTTGCCATTTTTGTCTAACGGTAGAAGAGCTATGTAATCCTTGTGATCTGCATCAAAAATGGTGATAATCTTGCATTCGACACTTCCGTTGTCCAGATCAAGTGTTACGCGGATATCGTCTGCCTCATCAGGTGTAACAGGTGTTGCTTTTTCTGCCATATTGTACCTCTTTCTTTATAGTAATCTAAAGTAACTATTATATTATATCAAATTATTCTATACAAAAAAAGTCAAAACTAGTATAATAAATAAATACTAGAATTATTGATTGGATGGTGTTGCATGAATTTTCGATTAACAAAGGGAAACTTTTTAAAAACAGGTGCTTATATTGAGGGGGATAGTGCAATATTCACCTTTGCAGCAGAAAAAGAGGATGAATGCAGCATTGTTTTACTTGATAAATCGGGAAATACCGCCTGTGTGATTGATATACCTGCCGAGTATTCGACAGGTTCACTTTACTCTGTGAGACTTCATGGTTTTTGCAGGAATGAATATGCATATTATTTTAGAATTAATGGGAAAAGGTGCATAGATCCTTATGCCACAAGAATTTTCGGCAGAGAAAAATGGAATGATAAAACAAGAAGTGACAATGATTACGAAATAGCCTGCGGGATAGACAGTAGTGATTTTGACTGGAAATATGACAGCTTTCCTGAGATAACTAGGGACCGGATGAAGCTGTATAAGCTGCATGTTAGAGGTTTTTCCATGGATGTTTCAGGGGACAAAAAGCATAAGGGCACCTTTGAGGCTGTATCGGACAGAATAAATTACATCAAGAAATTAGGCTTTACTTCAATTCTTCTCATGCCTGTATACGAGTTTGAAGAAATGACAATCCCTGTAAAGCACGATATTCCGGAATATGCAAAGCCGAAGTATTCCTTAAAGGATGAGCAAAGTGTGCACACCGACAAGCAAAATGACAAGGTCAATTTTTGGGGCTATACCTCCGGCAATTATTTTGCCGTAAAAGCATCATATGCCAGTGACGCTTCAGATGCCTCCAATGAGCTTAGGCGTCTCGTTGAAAGGCTGCACAAAAATGGCATGGAATGTATCGTAGAGATGTATTTTCCGGACAGAACTGACCACAATCTGATACTCGATGCGCTCAGATACTGGGTCATGAGCTTTCATGTAGATGGTTTTAAGCTGCTTGGGGACAGGCTGCCTATTACTGCGATTGTGCAGGATGCTCTCCTTAGCCGGACCAAGATACTCTATGATGGCTTTGATATGTCGGTTGTACCGCAAAACAGGACATATGAAAATCTCTATATTGACAAGGATGAGTACCAGTTTGCGGCGCGTATGATGTTAAACCATATCAACTGCAATATGTATGAGCTTTTAAACCAGCAGAAAAAGCAGGGGGAGAATGTCGGATTTATAAACTATATATCAAGCAATAACGGCTTTACCCTGAGCGATTTATTCATGTACAACGACCGTCATAACGAGGCCAATGGCGAGAAAAATGCTGACGGTCCTTCATGGAATTTCAGCAATAATTACGGTTGTGAGGGCCCTTCGCGTAAGAGATTTATCCGTGAGATAAGAAAACTTAAGTGGAAGGATGCCATGCTTCTTTTGTTTTTGGCACAGGGAGTGCCTATGATTATGGCAGGTGATGAGATCTGTAATTCACAGGATGGCAACAACAATGCTTACTGTCAGGACAACCCTACAGGCTGGGTGAACTGGTCAAATGAGCAGAGCAGAAGGGAAAACATCAGGTTCTTAACCAGACTTATCAAATTCAGGGATGAGCATCCTGTTATTTCCTGTCCAAAGCCGTTTAAATTCAGCGATTACAAGGCTGTTGGGTATCCTGATTTGTCATACCACTGCAAGAATGCTTGGATAGGCGAGTGTGATGCCACAAAGCTATGTGTAGGTGTGATGTACTGTGGGGATTACAATGAAGTGAATAAAGACTATGTATACGTAGCTTACAATTTTTATTCATCCAGGGAGAAGTTAGCTCTTCCTAAGCTAAAGAAAGGAATGAAATGGTATAAAGTCTGCGATTCTACGCTCAAAGAACCGTTTTATGACACTCCGGTGCTGTGTGAAAACCAGCAGTATGCAGATGTCTCACCGCAGTCGGTATACATCCTCATAGGCAGATAGACATATGAAAGCAATAAGACATTTTATAACAATTACACATCACAAGATTTTAGTCATGCAGGGGTGCTTTAGGATAGGGCTTTATAAACAGGGACTTCTTCATGACATGTCAAAATATTCACCGACTGAGTTTCTCGTCGGCTGCAGGTATTACAAGGGGTATATGAGCCCGAATAATGCGGAGAGAGCCGACAGGGGCTATTCATCTGCGTGGCTTCATCATAAGGGACGCAATAAGCATCACCTGGAGTACTGGATTGACTATGCTGTTTCAAAGCCGGGGGACGATAAAGCACATACAAAAATGGAGGGCATGAAAATGCCCATAAGGTATGTCTGCGAGATGTTTATAGACCGTGTAAGCGCCTCAAAAAACTATCAGAAAGAAAAGTACACCGACAAAAGTGCACTGGAATACTATGAAAAAAGCGTGGATCACTACATGATTCATCCCGATACAAAAGCAATGCTTGAGTATCTGCTTGTCATGCTCTCTGTAAAGGGAGAAGAATATACTTACAGCTACATAAAAAAAGAGGTTTTAAAAGGGCATATCCCATACGAAAAGGATAAAATAAACCAGCTAGAACAGGGACTTCATGTCTGATGGAATATCAGATATGAGGTTCATTTTTTGTCCTGTGACAGGGTGCGTGAAAACAAGACGCCCTGAGTGCAGTGCTTGTCTGGATATATATGTATAGTCGGGATTATATAAAAAGTCACCTATCAGTGGAAAACCGATATACTTCATATGGACGCGTATCTGGTGAGTGCGTCCGGTAAGAAGTCTTAGCTTGACAAGCGATAAATTATTATCAGGGTTATATTTGATTCTGATAAAGTCGGTTACTGCATATTCACCGCGTTTGAAATCAACACACCGCTCTATGGTGGAAGCATCCTTTCTTGCAATCGGAGCACTGATGCGCATGTATGCAGGTGTACACCCACTGCATACGGCGTAGTATGTCCGGTGTATGGCACGCTTTGCGACAGCGTTGCCAAGTATCCCGCCTGCAAGTGCATGCTTTGCGACAATTGTAAGCCCTGTGGTATCTCTGTCCAGCCTGTTTATGCATCTGTATACAAACGGCTTGTTCTGACTGCCATAGTAGTACATGAGCGCATTTGCAAGCGTGTTGTCATGGTTTCCGGCGGAGGGATGGGCAGGCATATCAAACGGCTTGTTTATTACGATGATATCATCGTCTTCGTATGCTATATCAAGAGGCAGATTTACAGGTGATATATTATCCGAGCATTCGTTTTCGACAATTTGGACTGTGATTAAATCATCCTTACACAGCCTTTCATTTGTATAGGCCCATATACCGTTTCTTAGTATGCCATGGTCTGTCTGCTTCAGCCTGACAAGCACCTGATGTGTGTAGCCATGCTCCTTCAAAAAGCTTTCTACTGTTTTTCCTGTATCATTTTCATTGATTTTGTAGTCTATTTTTCTATTCATGGCAAAGATTATATCACAAAATACAGATTTGAACATAATATATTATAAGCAAATAATGACAGGGTGCTATGTGAATACATTTTTATCACCTCTTAGTTTAGAACGTGAGACGGAATGTCTGAAAAAAGTGGCTCAAAATGATAAAGAAGCTAAGGATGAGCTTATATTACACAATATGCGCCTTGTGGCACATGTTACAAAAAAATATGCAGTATGCGAGGATGAGATGGAGGAGCTTATATCCATAGGCACTATAGGACTGATAAAAGCAGTGTCATCATTCAAGGCTGATTACGGAAATCGTTTTGCAACCTTTGCAATCAGATGCATCGAAAATGAGATTCTGATGCACTTTAGAAGCTGTAAAAAGAGCCGGGGTGATGTGTCCATATTTGAACCTATAGGCACTGACAAGGAGGGAAACCAGATTCATCTGGTGGATGTGATTGAGAATGGACAATCTGATGTGGTATCGGATATAGAGGTATCTGAGTCACTTAAGATTTTAAGGCAAAATATGAGAAGCGTTTTATCGGACAGAGAATATTATATTATTACGAAACGCTTTGGCCTTGACGGTGAAAAAGAGCTGACACAGAGACAGATTGCTAAAACGCTCAGCATTTCGAGGTCATATGTTTCAAGAATAGAAAAGGCCGGTTTGAAAAAATTACGAAAACTGCTCGAATAGGTGTTTACAAAAGGCAAAAATATGTTATCATAGAGCCATGTCTTTTGTGCATTTGTCTATGCATTTACCCCAATTGGAATAGGAGTATATATGTACAGTACAGTCAGAACGGCTGTTTTGGATGGAATCAGTGCGATTCCGGTACAGGTGGAGGTTGATATTTCAACCGGTATGCCTGTTTTTGATATGGTTGGAAATCTTACCTCAGAGGTGAGAGAAGCAAAGGAACGTGTTAAAACAGCGCTGCACAGCGTTGGCATTGTTTTGCCTGCCAAGCGTATCACAGTAAATCTATCGCCTGCAAATATTAAAAAGACCGGAACAGGCTTTGATCTGCCTATAGCTGTTGCTATTTTAACAGCTATGGGGGTGATTGACGCTGATAGCATAAAGGACTGCACACTTGCAGGCGAGCTAAATCTAAACGGTGAAATTTTGCCGGTCAGCGGTATTCTGCCGATTGTATTTGATGAGTACAACAAAGGCATTGGAAAGTTTATTATTCCAAAGCAGAATGAAAATGAAGGCAGACTCGTCTGCGGTGCAAAAATATTTGGGATAAGCCATTTAAATGATGTAATTGCACAGTTTGATGAGACAGCATTTACGTGTCAGAAAACCGGCATGGCACATGAGCTGCAAATGGATGAAAAATACGCCGATTTTTGTGATGTTAACGGACAGAAATTTATTAAAAGAGCATGTGAGGTGGCTGCGGGTGGTATGCACAATATACTGCTTGTCGGACCTCCCGGTGCAGGCAAGACAATGATAGCAGAGCGTATGCCGTCCATTCTGCCTCCTCTTAGTGAAAATGAGAGGCTTGAGCTGTCAAAAATATACAGCATCTGCGGTCTTTTGGACAATGACAGCTCCTTAAGAGACAACAGACCATTCAGAAATCCTCACTATTCCGTCACCCAGGCCGCATTAATCGGCGGAGGAACGAGAATTAATCCGGGCGAGATATCGCTTGCACACAATGGCGTTTTGTTTTTGGATGAGCTCGCTGAGTTTAAGGGCGGCTTGTTGGACCTGCTCAGGGCTCCGCTTGAGGAGCACTGCATCAGGCTTTCAAGAGCCGGCAGAAACGTGACTTATCCGGCTAATTTTCTGCTTTTTGGTGCGATGAACCCATGCAGCTGCGGCTATTATCCCGATATGCAAAGGTGCCGCTGCTCAGAGCCGACTCTGCGCAGATATTTTGATAAGGTCTCACAGCCTATAATAGACAGAATTGACATATGTGTGGAGGCGTCACCGCTTAGCTTTGAGGATATAAACAGTACTACATCCAATGAATCATCTGCGGATATAAGAAAGCGTGTTATGCACTGCCACGAGCTTCAAAAAGAAAGGTTTAAAGGTGAGAGCTTTTCGTATAATTCAAAAATATCAACTGACAAGCTGGAAAAATACTGTTTCCTCGGCAGTCGAGAGAAAAGCTATATGGAAAATATGTTTGACAAGCTTGGACTGACGGCACGCACATACCACAAGATACTTAAGGTTGCACGTACAATAGCTGATCTGGACGGCTGTGAAAACATAAAGACAAAGCATCTCAACGAAGCTATATGCTACAGAAGCATCAATGAGAAGTTCTGGGGAGGTGCTGTATCATGAAGTTCAAATACTGGCTTACATGCCTTACAGATATAAGCAATGCGAAGAAAAAGCTTCTGCATGATTGCAGTATAACGGCAGAAAAGCTGTTTTTTATGCCAAAGAATGAGCTTTTTGATATTTTGTTTTTCACAGATGATGACAGAAAAATAATCCTTGAATCAAGAGCTTCCTATGACGTAGAGAAGGAGTGGATATTATTTCAGCAGAAGGATATCGGCTTTGTAACAATGGAGGATGAGGCTTATCCGGACAAGCTTAGAAATATACATAATCCGCCGTATAGTCTTTTTTACATAGGCGCTCTTCCCGACAAATCAAGAAAAAGTGTCGCTATAGTCGGAGCACGGGGCAGAAGCGCATATGGCTGCGAGGTGGCAAAGGTACTGGCAGCAGCACTTTCAAGGCAGGGGATACAGATAATCAGCGGCATGGCAAGAGGAATAGACAGAGATGCCCATATGGGGTGTCTGGAGGCTGGTGGAAATACATATGCAGTTCTTGGCTCCGGAGCAGACACCTGTTATCCGAAAGAGAACCGCTTTCTGTATGATAAAATAAAGCTCTCCGGAGGCATAATCAGCGAGCTTATGCCGGGCACCGACCCGCAAAAGATGTTTTTTCCGATGAGAAACAGAATAATTTCCGGGTTATCCGATATAGTAGTTATAGTTGAGGCAAAAAAGAGAAGCGGTTCACTGATTACGGCTGATTTTGCAATGGAGCAGGGAAAGGACGTATATGTCATTCCGGGGCGTATCACCGACACCTTAAGCTACGGCTGCAACAGCCTGATAAAGCAGGGCGCAGGCATTATTTATAATATTGATGAATTTGTCTCAGACATTACAATGACTGGGTTTACAGAGTGCACACAGATGGATTTCAGAAAAAATATACTTGATAAAAAAGAAGCATTGGTGTATAGTTTACTCGATTTTTGTCCTATCGCAATCGGGACATTGTCTCAAAAAGTGCCGTATGAATTATCGGAACTATTTGAAGTGTTAGAAGATCTTATACAAAAAGGATTTGTTAAGGAGACAATTCCAAATTACTATATAAGGAGTTTATAATGGCTAAATATCTGGTTATCGTAGAGTCGCCTGCAAAAGTAAAGACTATAAAGAAATTCTTGGGAAAGAACTATGAGGTAATGGCATCAAACGGTCATGTGAGGGATCTGCCAAAGAGCAGCCTTGGAATAGATGTGGACGGAGATTTTGAACCAAAATATATCACAATCCGCGGAAAGGGTGAAATACTCGCTAAGCTTCGCAAGGAGGCTAAGAAGGCCGATAAGATATATCTCGCAACCGATCCCGACCGTGAGGGAGAAGCCATCTCATGGCATCTGCTTCACGCACTTAAACTTGAGGGCAAGGATGTCAGCCGTATCAGCTTTAATGAGATCACGAAGAATGCTGTCAAGGAATCATTAAAGCATCCAAGAAAAATAGATATGGATCTTGTGGACGCACAGCAGGCCAGACGAGTTTTGGATCGTATAGTAGGTTACAAAATCAGTCCGCTGCTTTGGGCCAAGGTTAAGAGAGGGCTTAGTGCGGGAAGAGTGCAGTCTGTTGCACTTCGCATTATCTGTGACAGGGAGGATGAAATCAATGCATTTATCCCTGAGGAGTACTGGAGCCTTGACGCCACGGTTGATGTGGAGGGCGAGAAGAAGCCGATCACTGCAAAGCTATACGGCAGGGGCGACAATAAGATAGCCATTTCCTCAAAGGAAGAGATGGATAAGGTACTTAACGAAATAAAGGGAAAGGATTGCAAAGTGCAAAATATCAAAAAAGGACAGCGCAGCAATAAAGCTCCGCTTCCTTTTACGACCAGTACTTTGCAGCAGGAGGCTTCAAAGGCTTTGAATTTTCCGATTTCAAAGACAATGCGTATAGCTCAGCAGCTCTATGAGGGAGTAGACATAAAGGGACAGGGTACGGTAGGTATCATCACATACCTGCGTACCGATTCTGTGCGTGTATCAGATGAGGCTGAGGCCATGGCAAAGGATTTTATTTCAAAAAGCTATGGAGACAAATATCTTTCCACCGGTGAGGGAACAAAGAAGAGCAGCAAAAATATCCAGGATGCCCATGAGGCAATCAGGCCAACTGATATAAACAGAGTGCCTTCGGAGATTAAGGAGTCACTGTCGAGAGACCAGTTCAGGCTTTATCAGCTTATCTGGAAGCGTTTTACTGCAAGCCGTATGGCAAAATCCGAGTACGAGACTACTACAGTAAAGCTTTCAGTCGGAGATTATGTATTCAGCTTTGCTACGTCAAGACTGTTATTTGATGGTTTTGAGCTTGCATATACTGCCGCAGACGATGCAAAGAAAGAAAAGCAGCCCGTTCTTAAAAATCCTCTGACAGAAGAATCGCTTCTTACAGTTGAGGAGCTTTTGCCTAAGCAGCATTTTACCCAGCCCCCGGCACACTACACAGAGGCTTCTTTGGTAAAGACACTTGAAGAGCTTGGAATAGGACGTCCGAGTACCTATTCTCCAACAATATCTACAATACTTGCCAGACGCTATATCACTAAGGAGAGTAAAAATCTCTATGTGACAGAGATAGGAGAGGTTGTTAATTCTATTATGAAGGAATCATTTCCTACTATTGTCGATGAGCATTTTACAGCCAATATGGAGTCGCTTTTAGATGCGGTAGCCGAGGGGAAGGTTAACTGGAAGACAGTTGTTGAGAATTTTTATCCTGATCTTAAAGATGCAATCGACAAGGCTGAAAATGAGCTTGAGAAGGTTACAATACATGATGAGGTGACAGATGAAATCTGCCCTGAGTGCGGACGCAATCTGGTTATAAAATACGGGCCTCACGGCAAGTTTTTGGCATGTCCGGGATTTCCTGACTGCAGATTCACTATGCCTTATCTTGAAAAAATCGGCGTCAATTGCCCTAAATGCGGTAAGGATGTTGTACTTAAGAAAACAAGGAAGGGAAGAAAATACTATGGCTGTATTGACAACCCAGAGTGTGATTTTATGAGCTGGGGCAGACCTGTTGCAGAAAAATGCCCTCGTTGTGGAGGATATATGATTGTAAAGGGAAACAAGATTGCCTGCGCAGATGAGCAGTGCGGCTACGTAACAGATAAAAAGCCCGAAAGAGAGGAATAACAATTAATGGGAGTACAATTATTAGATAAGACACGTAAGATTAATAAGCTTCTTCACAACAACAATTCATCAAAGGTTGTGTTCAATGATATATGTCAGGTGCTCACCGGGGTGCTCGACTCAGACATACTTGTAATCAGCAAAAAGGGCAAGGTGCTTGGCTCTAGTATCTGCAAAGGCGTGGATGAGCTTCATGAACTGATAGTAGATGAGGTTGGAGGCTATATTGACACTGAGCTCAATGAAAGACTTCTTGGCATCCTTTCAACAAAGGAGAATGTAAACCTTGAGACGCTTGGCTTTGGTGAAGATACAAGGATGTACAAGGCTATTATCACACCTATTGATATAGCCGGCGAGAGGCTTGGAACTCTTTTTGAGTACAGAAGTGACAGAGAGTATGACATTGACGATATCATTCTTACAGAGTATGGCACGACAGTGGTGGGGCTTGAGATGATGAGATCCGTGAATGAGGAGAATGAAGAGGAAAAGAGAAAGGTAGCGATTGTCCGTTCGGCTATCAATACACTTTCTTATTCTGAACTTGAGGCTATTCTTCACATCTTTGATGAGCTTGACGGCAATGAGGGTATACTTGTTGCCAGCAGAATAGCCGACAGAGTAGGCATTACCCGCTCGGTAATCGTAAATGCCCTTCGCAAGTTTGAGAGTGCAGGCGTTATCGAATCACGCTCATCCGGCATGAAGGGCACATATATCAAAGTAGTAAACGATGTAGTCTTTGATGAGCTTGACAGAATCCGAAATAAAAACAAGTAAATAAATTTAAATATATTTTTAAGGACTTATGTTTGAAAGAACATAGGTCTTTTTTATGTTTTCGGCATATATAATATATAGTACGTCTGTCGACAAAATAATACAATAGTATGATGATATAATCACTATTCTGACACAGAAATAAATTTTTTTACTTGCATATAAGCCTTTGGTATGTTATAATTCCAAAGGCTTAAATACTATAAAGCACGTGTGCGGATGATCGCCGGTGCCGGATAACGCTTACCGGTGGCTGATCTAATTGGAAACACACGGAAGATTAATAACCAAACGGAGGTAAATAAAATGAGCGTAATTTCAATGAAACAGTTACTCGAGGCAGGTGTTCATTTTGGACATCAGACAAGAAGATGGAACCCTAAAATGGCTCCTTACATCTACACAGAGCGTAATGGTATCTACATCATCGACTTACAGAAGTCTGTAGGAAAGGTTGATGAGGCATATGATGCCGTATCTGATATCGCTGCTCAGGGTGGTACAATCCTTTTCGTAGGTACAAAGAAGCAGGCTCAGGATGCAATCAAGACTGAGGCAGAGCGTTGCGGTATGTACTATGTAAACGAGAGATGGTTAGGTGGAATGCTTACAAACTTCCGCACAATCGAGAGCCGTATTGCAAGACTTAAAGCTATCGAGACAATGTCAGAGGATGGCACATTCGATGTTCTTCCTAAGAAGGAAGTTATCGCACTCAAGAAGGAGTGGGAGAAGCTCGAGAAGAACCTTGGTGGAATCAAGGATATGAAGAGAATTCCTGATGCAATATTTGTAGTAGATCCTAAGAAGGAGCGTATCTGTATCAAAGAGGCTCAGGCACTTGGAATCACTCTTATAGGTATTGCTGATACAAACTGCGATCCTGACGAGTTAGATTATGTTATCCCAGGAAACGATGATGCTATCAGAGCTGTCAAATTAATCGTATCTAAGATGGCAGACGCTGTTATCGAGGCAAAGCAGGGAGCTGAGGAAGAGGTTACTGCTGAGGAAGCTTCTGACGAGACAGTTGAGGAATAAAACACATTAATATCGGAGGATAATCAAATGGCTATTACAGCAGGTATGGTAAAAGAACTGCGTGAAATGACAGGCGCAGGTATGATGGACTGCAAAAAGGCTTTAACTGAGACAAACGGTGATATGGATGCCGCTGTTGAGGTATTAAGAAAAAGCGGTGCAGCTAAGATGGAAAAGAAGCAGAGCAGAATTGCCGCTGAGGGAATCGCACGTGTTGCTGTAAACGGAAACGTTGCAGTTGTAGCAGAGGTTAACTCTGAGACAGATTTCGTTGCAAAGAACGAGACATTCCAGGAGTTTGTTCAGACTGTAGCAGATACAGCACTTGCTTCTGGTTTAAATGGTGGTGCAAATGGAGAGGATATCGACGCTCTTCTTGCTACAAATGGACTTAGCGAGCTTCTTGTAGAGAAGACAGCTACAATCGGAGAGAAGTTATCTGTTCGTAGATTTGCAAAGGTTACAGGTGATGTTGTTACTTCTTATATCCATGGTGGTGGAAGAATCGGCGTTATCATTGCAGCAAATGGTGCAGCAGATGATGCAGCTAAAGAAGCAATCACAAATATTGCTATGCAGGTTGCAGCTATGAACCCACAGTACATCAGCAGAAACGATATCTCTGATGAAGAGCTTGCAAAGCTTAGAGAGATCACTGTTGACAGTGCATTAAATGATGCTACAACACTTCCAAAGCCTATTCTTAATAAGTTAATTGACAAGGCTATTAACGAGAAGCTTTGGAGCGATGATGATATCAACAACTTCAACGAGCACAAGAACAACATGAACTATGTATGGAACTTCTTATCAGATGCTGCTAAGGCAAAGCTTGGTGAGCTTGCAATGGCAGACAAGGAGTCTATCATGGCTGAGAAGATGTTCAATGGTTTAGTTGAGGGTCGTGTATCTAAGCAGTTAAAAGAGATTTGTCTCCTTGACCAGACATATGTTAAGGCAGAGGATGGAAAGCAGTCAGTTGCAAAATATCTTGAGGCAGTTTCTAAGGATCTTACAATCACCGAGATGGTTCGTTTCGAGGTAGGTGAGGGTATGGAGAAGAAGCAGGAAGATTTCGCTGCTGAGGTTGCTGCCCAGATGGCTGGAGTCTAAACTGTATCTTTATACTGATTAAACGAATGCTGTTCCGCAAAAGTTTAACTTTTAAACTTTTGCGGAATTTTTATATCTTTACAAGATATAAAAATATGGTAAAATAGTAAGAGGAAACAAAACCAATCATAACGGGGGACGCATATGGACTCAAAGGATAATGAATTAGCCAGACAGCAAACAATAACGTTTTATCAGGGTATGTACAGGACGATATCGATGTTCAGAGACTTTTAGAGGAGAAATAAATATGAGTAGAATATTATTAAAATTAAGTGGTGAGGCACTTGCAGGTGATAAGCACCACGGCTTTGATGAGGCTACAGTCATTGAGGTTGCAAAACAGGTTAAACAGATTGTTGATAAAGGTACACAGGTAGGTATTGTTATCGGTGGCGGAAACTTCTGGAGAGGCAGAACAAGTGAGACCATCGACCGCACAAAGGCTGACCAGATTGGTATGCTTGCTACAGTTATGAACTGCATTTATGTATCTGAGATTTTCAGATATGTTGGAATGAAGACAGCGGTTCTCACTCCGTTTGAATGTGGCAACATGACAAAGCTTTTCTCTAAGGACAGAGCAAACAAGTATTTTGCACATGATATGGTAGTTTTCTTTGCAGGTGGTACAGGCCATCCTTATTTCTCAACAGATACAGCCACAGTGCTTCGTGCAATTGAGATTGAGGCAGATGGTATTTACCTTGCCAAGGCTATTGACGGAGTATATGACAGTGATCCAAAGACCAATCCTGCTGCAAAGAAGTATGATGAGCTTTCAATCGAAGAGGTTGTTGAGAAGAAGCTCGCAGTAGTTGATCTCACAGCGTCTATCATGTGCCTTGAGAACAAGATGCCTATGTATGTATTCGGACTCAATGAGGAAAACAGCATTGTAAATGCTCTTACAGGCAAATTCAACGGTACAAAGGTTACTGTATAGTAAATTGCATATAATGCATATCAGGAGGATAATATGGATTCAAGATTAAACCCTTTTCAGGATAAAATGGAAAAAACATTAAATAATCTCGAGGAAGAATATGCAGGCATCCGCGCAGGAAGAGCCAATCCACATATTCTTGACAAGCTTCGTGTAGATTATTATGGCACCCCTTCACCAATTCAGAGTGTAGCCAATGTAAGTGTTCCTGAGCCAAGAATGATTCAGATTCAGCCATGGGAGGCTTCTATGGTTAAGGAGATTGAGAAAGCAATAAACTGCTCTGACATCGGAATTAATCCTACAAACGACGGAAAGCTTATCAGACTTGTTTTCCCTGAGCTCACAGAGGAGAGACGTAAAGATCTTGCAAAGGACATCAAGAAGAAGGGCGAGGAAGCTAAGGTTGCTGTCCGCAATATCAGAAGGGATGCAATCGACAGCATCAAGAAGACCGGCAAAGAGGAAGGCATTTCAGAGGATGAGATTAAAGGCCTCGAGGATGACGCTCAAAAGCTTACCGACAAGTTTGTCGCAAAGGTTGACGCTGCGGTTGATGCAAAATGTAAAGAGATACTTACTGTATAGTATTTATATCACGTATACAAACAAGGGACATGTTATTCGTGTCCCTTATTTGCTTATTCCCGTTTTTACTGTTCACACTTAACTGTGTGACCAGCAAATAAATGATGCGTCATGATTGTAAATATATAATATGCATAAATGAAAGGAAATAAAATATGAGTACTCCGGAACATATAGCAATCATTCTGGACGGAAACGGCCGCTGGGCCAAAAGTAAGGGTATGCCAAGAAACTACGGTCATACAGTAGGAGCCAAAAATGTTGAGAATATATGTAAGGCTGCAAACGACCTCGGCGTTAAATATCTGACACTTTATGCCTTTTCCACTGAAAACTGGAACCGCCCTGAGTCTGAGGTTGCTGCACTAATGAAGCTTCTTGAAAGCTATCTTAAAAACTGCATAAAGACTGCCAATAAAAACAATATGCGTGTGCGCGTAATAGGTGAGATAAGCAGGCTTTCAGAGAATTTTCAGGAGAAAATAAGAAACCTTGAAGAAGTTTCATCAGTAAATACGGGTCTTAACTTGACAATTGCAATTAATTACGGAAGCCGAGATGAGATGATACGTGCTGTAAAGCATATGATAGCTGACCATGATGCCGGAAAGCTTTCGGCTGACGATATAGATGCAGATACCTTCTCATCATATCTTGACACAAGAGAGCTTCCGGATCCTGATTTACTCATCCGCACAAGTGGTGAGCAGCGCCTGTCAAACTACCTGCTCTGGCAGCTTGCATACGCTGAGTTTTATTTTACAGATGTTCCGTGGCCTGCATTTGATAAAAATGAACTCAAAAAGGCTATAGATGCATATAATAAAAGAGACCGTCGCTTTGGTGGATTAAAAGAAACGAACGACACGGAGGATAAATAATGTTTAAGACAAGACTGCTTAGTGGTATAGTTCTTGTAATTGCCGCTATATTTCTTATAGTAACAGGAAACGAGGTGCTTCTTTTTTCAACACTTCTGATTTCGTGTATAGGTATGTTTGAGCTTTTCAGGGTGTTTAAATTTGAAAAATCGCTCTTATCTGTTGTACCGTATATTGCTTTGATTTTATTTTACATCAACTTAAGGTGGAGCTTCATACCTGATGTAATGATGCTTTTCATGGGCTTTCTTATCGTACTGATGTTCGTGTATGTGCTTTCATACCCGAAATATGATGCAAAGCAGCTCATGGCAGCCTTTTTTGGTATGTTTTATGTAGGAACAATGCTTTCATATGTCTATCAGATACGTACACTCAACAACGGACTTTACCTTGCCTTCTTGGTATTTTTATGCTCATGGGGCTGTGATACATGCGCCTACTGCGTCGGAGTGCTGATTGGAAAGCACAAAATGGCACCAAAGCTTTCACCAAAGAAGTCTATAGAGGGTGCAGTAGGTGGTGTGCTCGGCAGTGCGCTTCTTACAGCATTATACTGCTTTATATTCAGAAATCATATGAATATAGACGGCACAGAGATTGCTATACTTGCTGTTATAGCTGCTGTTGCAGGCCTTATTTCAATGGTTGGAGATTTGTGTGCATCAGCCATAAAGCGTAATTATGATATCAAGGATTACGGACATCTGATACCCGGACATGGTGGTATTTTAGACCGCTTTGACAGCATGATTATCACAGCACCAATCATTTATTATCTGGCTAGCTTCTTTTTAAGTTAAAAAGTAACTTTTAAGAACCATTGAAAACAAAAAGCTAAGGTAACTATTCATAACCACTGAGAAAAATAAAAATCGAGGAATTATCATGAAAAAAATATCAATACTTGGTTCAACCGGCTCTATCGGAACACAAACACTTGATGTGGTAAGAGAGCATGGCGATATGCAGGTTGTGGCACTTTCCTGTGGCAGAAATCTCTCCCTTATAGAGAAACAGGCAAGGGAATTTAAGCCACAGTTTGTCAGTGTAAGTGATGAAAACGATGCCAAAAAGCTTCGCACAAGCCTTGCGGATACAGACATCGAGATTGGTTATGGCATGGACGGTTTAATTAAATGTGCCACCATTGAGCCATGTGACATAGTTGTAACCGCAATTGTCGGTATGCTTGGAATACGCCCGACAATTGCCGCAATAAAGGCAAAAAAGACCATTGCACTTGCAAATAAGGAGACTCTCGTTACAGCGGGGCATATCATTATTCCGCTTGCGAAGGAGTATGGTGTGTCCATTCTTCCGGTGGATAGTGAGCACAGTGCCATCTTCCAGTCACTGCAGGGAAATTCTATGAATCCGATTAAAAAAATTCTTCTGACAGCATCCGGAGGTCCGTTCAGAGGCAGAAAGCTCTCTGAGCTTGAAGGTATAAGGGTGGAGGACGCACTAAAGCATCCTAACTGGTCAATGGGTCAAAAAATCACTATTGATTCATCAACCATGGTCAATAAAGGGCTTGAGGTGATTGAAGCAAAATGGCTTTTTGATGTCGATTTGTCGCAGATCCAGGTTGTAGTGCATCCTCAGAGTGTCATTCACTCGGCTGTTGAGTATGCGGATGGAGCAGTTATAGCACAGCTTGGTACTCCTGATATGCGTATACCTATACAGTATGCACTGTATTATCCAAGCAGACCTGCGCTTTCCGGTGACAGGCTTGATCTCTTTAAGCTTAAGGATCTGACCTTTGAGGCACCGGATCTTGATACCTTTAAAGGGCTTGCTCTCGCCATGAAGGCTGCAAGGGCAGGAGGCAATATTCCTACGGCCTTCAATGCTGCAAACGAGAGAGCAGTGGCACTGTTTTTGAATAAAAAGATTAAATATCTGGAAATAATCGATATAATCGAGGCATGTATGGAAAATGCATCATTTATTGAAAATCCTTCAGTGGATGAGATACTTGATACAGAGCAGTGCGCATATGACTATATCAGTAAAAGGTGGTAATTTTGAACATTATTAGTATTATTATTGCAATCATATTATTCAGCATCATAGTAATTTTTCACGAGCTCGGACATTTCTGGCTTGCTAAAGCAAATGGCATAAAGGTCAATGAATTTTGTCTGGGACTTGGACCGACTCTTTTTGGAGTGCAGCGTGGAGAGACCAAATACTCCATAAAGATGCTTCCGTTTGGTGGAGCATGTATCATGGAGGGAGAAGATGAAAGCTCAGGTGATGACAGGGCATTCAACAACAAATCCGTGTGGGCGCGCATAAGCGTTGTTTTCGCGGGACCGTTTTTTAATTTTATCATGGCATTTATTTTTGCTCTCATTATTATCTGCTCTGTAGGCTATGACAGTCCGAAGCTTGCCGGTGTTATTGAGGGCTATGCGGCTGAGGAGGCCGGTATCAAGGCCGGTGATGAGATTGTAAAGCTGAACAATACGAATATACACTTTTACCGCGAGATAAGCCTCTACTCGATGCTTCACGAAGGTGAAACAGTTGATGTGACCTACCTTAGGGATGGCAAAAAGCATACCACCACATTGAAACCTAAATATGACGAGACAACAAAGAGGTATCTGTACGGCTTTAACGTGTCGGGAGAGCGTACAAAGCCCGGCTTTGGAAAGGCGCTGCTTTATAGCTGCTACGAGGTGAAATACAACATCTATACAACAATAGAGGGGCTTAAAATGCTCTGTACCGGGGCTGCATCTGTAAATAACTTAAGCGGACCTGTAGGCATTGTAAAGAACATGGGAGACACCTATGAGCAGGCAGTTTCGATGTCAGGAATATGGCTTGGTATACTAAATATGCTAAACTGGGGCGTGCTGATTTCTGCAAACCTCGGTGTGATGAACCTGCTGCCACTGCCGGCACTTGATGGTGGCAGACTTGTATTTTTGATAGTTGAAGCCATAAGAAGAAAGAGAGTAGACCCTGAGAAGGAGGGCTATGTGCATCTCGTTGGCATAGTGCTTTTACTTCTTCTGATGGTTGTTGTCATGTTCAATGATATCAGAAAACTAATAGTCTGATTTTATAACAGATTGGAGATATACACATGGAGACAAAAATAGTAAAAATCGGAAATAAAGTAATCGGTGGAGGTAATCCGATTCTCATACAGTCAATGACAAATACAAAGACTGAGAATGTGGCTGACACAGTTGCACAGATAAACGCACTGACAGACTTAGGCTGTGATATAATCCGGTGTGCTGTGCCTACGATGGAGGCTGCAAGGGCACTTAAGGATATTAAGAAACAAATCAGCATACCGCTTGTTGCTGATATACACTTTGATTACAAACTTGCAATAGCTGCGATTGAAAACGGAGCCGACAAAATCCGAATCAATCCCGGCAACATAGGAAGCGCTGAAAGGGTAAAGGCTGTCGTGGATGTAGCAAAGGAGAGAAATATCCCTATCCGCGTCGGTGTAAACAGTGGCTCTCTTGAAAAAGACCTGGTAGAGAAATATCATGGTGTGACAGCAGAGGGACTTGTGGAGAGCGCTCTGGACAAGGTAAAGCTCATAGAGGATATGGGGTATGACAATCTTGTCATAAGCATCAAATCATCAGATGTCATGATGTGTGTTAAAGCACATGAGCTTATTTCAGATAAAACCAATCATCCGCTCCATGTGGGTATCACAGAGGCAGGTACAATAATAAGCGGCAATATAAAGTCTGCTATCGGACTTGGACTGATACTAAACCAGGGCATCGGTGATACAATACGTGTATCTCTCACTGGAAGCCCTCTCGAGGAAATAAAGTCTGCCAAGCTCATTTTAAGAACTCTGGGTCTTAGAAAAGGTGGCATAGAGGTTGTTTCATGTCCTACCTGCGGCCGCACACAGATAGATCTTATCGGGCTTGCAAATCAGGTGGAGACAATGGTTTCAGGATATGACCTTGACATAAAGGTTGCTGTCATGGGCTGTGTGGTAAACGGACCGGGTGAAGCAAAGGAAGCAGATCTTGGCGTGGCCGGAGGAATCGGCGAGGGTCTTATCATAAAGCATGGTGAAGTATTTAAAAAGGTGCCTGAGAGCGAGCTTTTGGGTGCATTGAAATATGAGCTTGACCATTGGGGTGAATAATTTTGACAAAGACATTTAAGGAAGTTTTCCCTACACTTAAGCTGGATAAGGATATGGAGAATCTGCTGGAAACTGCTGATGTCACCAGAATTTCCGTAAACCATGCAAGAGATTTTTACAAAATATATGTAAAAGCAAAACGCCTTATTTTCAAAAAAAATATCTGGAAGCTAGAGGAAAGCATAAAAAAACAGATATTTAAAAGTAAAGATATTACAGTAAAAATTATAGAGTCTTACGAGTTGTCTTCGCAGTATACACCGAAGACTCTTTTTGATGTCTATTTTGACAGTATTCTTGACGAAATAAATAGTCACAGTGTGCTTTTGTACAATCTGCTGCGCACCTCAAAGTGGAGCTTTACCGACGATACACATGTCACAGTCACACTTGAGGAGACAATAATCGCAAAGACCAGAGGCAATACGGTAATAGAATTTCTTGAGAAGGTGTTCTGCGAGCGCTGTGGGATGGATTTTATCATTAATCTGCAGTACGAAAAACCAAAAATCAGCAAATACCGTCAGAATGCTGACAAGCAGATTGAGCAGGAGGTGCAAAATATTGTCGCCCGCACTAAATTTGCCATGGCAAAGGATGACAGTGATGAAGAAGCTAAGGTGGCTGTCGATGACGGTGCAATGTTTGTAGGAGGCAGTGAGAATGCATCCGGTACAATAAATGATAGTAAAACTGAAGCAACTAAAGTTTCAAACAGGAAAAAAGAGGCAAAAACAGACTCTGACAGCAATTCAAGGAATAATTCGGCCGGCACTGATAAAAAGCCTGAGAAGAAGTTTGAGAAAAAGTTCGAGCGCAAGGGAGATTTCAGACGTAAATATGACAATGACCCTGATATCGTGTATGGAAGAAGCTTTGATGATGAGGAGATGTCCATTGAAAAGATTGACGGTCCTATCGGTGAGGTTACAATAAAGGGCAAGATTCTTACGGTTGAATCCCGCGAAATCAGAAACGAAAAGACTATCATTATGTTTGCTGTCACTGATTTCACAGACACCATCATGCTCAAGCTCTTTGCCAGAAATGATGACGTAGCAGATATTCTTGCATATATTGCCCCGGGCAACTTTGTTAAGGCAAAGGGAGTTGTGACTGTAGATAAATATGACAGTGATTTGTCAATAAGCTCAATAGTCGGACTTAAAAAAATACCTGACTTTACCTCAAAGAGGGAGGATACTGCTGCCGAAAAACGTGTTGAGCTTCACTGTCACACCAAGATGAGTGACATGGATGGCGTGTCTGACGTAAAGGATATTGTGAAATGTGCAATGCGCTGGGGACACAAGGCCATTGCTATTACGGACCACGGTGATGTGCAGGCATTCCCTGATGCTAACCATACTGTGGATGACAAATTCAAGGTCATTTACGGTGTGGAAGCATATCTGGTCGATGATACAAAGGATATTGTGGAGAACGCAGCCGGTCAGTCGCTGGATGACAAGTACGTGGTATTTGATATAGAGACAACAGGCTTTTCTCCTGAAAAGAATAAAATCATAGAAATAGGTGCGGTGAAGGTCATCGGTGGAGAGATTGTAGACCGCTATTCCACATTTATAAACCCTGAGGTACCTATTCCGTTCAGGATTGAGGAGCTCACCTCGATAAGGGATGATATGGTTATCACATCGCCAACAGTGGATGTCATACTGCCACAGTTTATGGAGTTTTGCAAGGACTGCATCATGGTCGCCCACAACGCTGACTTTGATATGAGCTTTATAAAGCGAAACTGCGCGCAGCTTGGCATGGAGTGTAATCCTACTATAGTGGACACGGTGGCTCTTGCGAGAGTGCTTCTGCCACAGCTAAACAGATTTAAGCTGGATACAGTGGCCAAGGCTCTAAACATCTCGCTTGACCATCATCACAGAGCGGTGGATGATGCCGCATGTACCGCAGAGATATTTGTCAAATTCATAGAAAAGCTAAAGGACAGGGGCATATCAGGCTTAGATGAGGTAAATGCCCTGGCAAAATCATCTGTTGAGATGATAAGGAAGATGCCTACATACCATGCCATCATTCTTGCAACCTGTGACCAGGGGCGTACCAATCTCTACAGGCTTATCTCGCTGTCACACATCAAGTATTATAATAAGAGACCGCGAATACCAAAATCAGAGTTTAACAAGTATCGTGATGGGCTTTTAATAGGCTCAGCCTGTGAGGCAGGAGAGCTTTACAGAGCTATTTTAAACGGAAGACCACAGGAGGAAATCACAAGGCTTGTGAATTTCTATGATTACCTGGAGATACAGCCTCTTGGCAACAATGCATTTATGATACGTGACGAGGATTCCGATATTGCTTCAAACGATGACCTTATCGATATAAATAAGCGAATCGTAAAGCTTGGAGAGGAATTTGGAAAGCTGGTTGTTGCAACCTGTGACGTACATTTCTTAAATCCCGAGGACGAGGTATACCGTCGTATTATCATGGCCGGTAAGGGCTTTAAGGATGCAGATGAGCAGGCTCCGCTTTACTTAAGGACCACAGAGGAAATGCTAAAGGAGTTTGAATATCTCGGAAGCAAAAAGGCTGAGGAGGTAGTCATCACCAATACCAATAAGATAGCAGACATGTGTGAGCGTATCTCACCGGTCAGACCTGATAAATGTCCGCCGGTTATCGAAAACTCTGACGGCATGCTTCGTGAAATCTGCTATAACAAGGCAAACAGGATGTACGGAGATCCGCTGCCGCCTATAGTTAAGGAAAGGCTTGATAGAGAGCTTAACTCCATTATTTCAAACGGCTATGCCGTAATGTACATCATCGCACAGAAGCTTGTGTGGAAATCAAATGAGGATGGCTATCTGGTTGGCTCGCGAGGCTCCGTAGGAAGCTCGTTTGTTGCAACCATGTCAGGTATCACAGAGGTTAATCCGCTACATGCTCACTATTTGTGTACACACTGCAAATACAGTGATTTTGATTCACCAGAGGTACAGGCATTTTCAGGCCGTGGTGGCTGTGATATGCCGGATAAGCTCTGTCCAAAGTGCGGCAGACCTTTAAGCAAGGAGGGCTTTGATATTCCATTTGAGACGTTCCTCGGTTTCAAGGGAAACAAGGAGCCGGATATCGATCTGAACTTCTCCGGTGAGTACCAGTCAAAGGCACACAAATATACCGAGGTTATTTTCGGAGAGGGCCAGACCTTTAAAGCCGGAACCATAGGTACACTTGCTGACAAGACCGCATTTGGATACATTAAAAACTATTATGAGGAGCGCGGTATCAGAAAGCGAAATTGCGAGATAGACAGGATAGTGCAGGGCTGTGTCGGTGTTCGACGTACTACGGGACAGCATCCGGGTGGTATAGTTGTGCTGCCGATGGGTGAGGAGATTAATACCTTTACTCCTGTACAGCATCCTGCGAATGATATGACCGTTGACATCACGACAACGCATTTTGACTACCATTCAATCGACCACAACCTGTTAAAGCTCGATATACTTGGACACGATGATCCTACCATGATTCGTATGCTGCAGGATCTGACAGGTGTTGACCCAACAAAGATTCCGCTTGACGACAAGGCTGTCATGTCACTGTTTCAGAACACCTCCGCTTTGGGCATAGAGCCTGAGGATATCGATGGATGTCCGCTTGGAGCTTTAGGTATACCGGAGTTTGGTACCGATTTTGCCATGGGCATGCTCCTTGATACAAAGCCAAAGGAGTTTTCTGACCTCATTCGTATCGCCGGATTATCACACGGTACCGACGTATGGCTTGGCAATGCACAGACACTTATCGAGGAAGGCACAGCTACCATTTCAACCTGTATCTGTACCAGAGATGATATTATGACATATCTGATTTCCATGGGACTTGAATCTGAGGAAGCCTTCAACATCATGGAGAAAGTGCGAAAGGGCATTATTGCCAAGGGCAAATGCCCTCAGTGGCCACAGTGGAAGGAGGATATGAAGGCACACGGTGTGCCTGACTGGTATATCTGGTCATGCGAGAAAATCAAGTACATGTTCCCTAAGGCCCATGCTGCGGCATACGTTATGATGGCATGGAGAATCGCCTACTGTAAGGTTTTCTATCCTCTTGCATACTACGCAGCATACTTTTCAATCCGTGCCACAGGCTTTTCATATGAGCTTATGTGTCAGGGAAAGGACCGACTCGAAAACTACATGAAGGACTATAAGAAAAGAAAAGACACGCTGTCAAACAAGGAGCAGGATGTATTTAAGGACATGCGTATCGTACAGGAGATGTATGCCAGAGGCTTTGATTTCATGCCTCTTGATATATACAGGGCTCACCCTAACCGTTTCCAGATAATTGACGGTAAGCTCATGCCGGCCATAAACAGTATTGACGGACTAGGTGACAATGCCGCTATTTATATTTCGGAAGCGGCAAAGGACGGACCATTCCTCTCAAAGGACGATTTCAGGGAGAGAACTCATGTATCGCGAACAGCCGTAGACCTCATGTCAGATTTGGGACTGCTTGGTTCACTGCCGGAATCAAACCAGCTTTCACTTTTCGATTTCGGAGCATAATCCGGCAGTTTAGCATAAAACATATACTTTAACAATAATAAAAATCCACTACTCATTGACAGACTCATAAATCTGTAAATAGGGTAGTGGATTTTGCGTATAATATGTATTGATTTTAAATATTAAATCTTATTTTAATTTTCTTCAATAAAATCTATCTGATACTCATCCATGTACTTGATACGTGCAAGTGAGTAAACCTCATAGCCCTGCTCGTTGATCTTTCTTCTGCCAGGCTGGAATGACTTCTCAATAAGGATTCCTATACCGGCAACTGTAGCGTGAGCCATGCGAAGAAGTCTGATGGCACCTGTAGCAGCCTCTCCGTCAGCCATGAAATCATCAATCAAAAGAATATTGTCATCCTCTGAGATTACATCGCGTGAGAGTGTAAGCTCATAGCTCTTCTCTGTTGTAAATGAAGTAACCTGTGTCTGATATAAATCATTATGTAATGTCTTTGAAGGCTGCTTCTTTAAAATAACAAGCGGTACATTCATCTTGGCTGCTGCCATAAGTGCCGGAGCAATTCCTGAGCTCTCTATTGTGACAACCTTTGTGATTCCCTTACCGGCAAAGTGATTTGCGAAATCCTCACCGATGTGCTCCATAAGCACTGGATCCACCTGATGGTTGATAAATTTGTTGACCTTTAAGATATTTGTGCCAATAACCTGGCCATCCTTGAGAATTCGATCTTGCAGTTCTTTCATTTTGTTCACCTCATAAAAAATAAATTGTTATTATTATAGCACTATTCTTCGACAATATCACTATAAATTTTAGAATAAATTTCTTCAACCATATGATCGAGGAAGCTTTCCTCAAGCAGGCTGTATTTTTCAGTAATGACTGATGTGATAAGCTCAGCTCTTTTGTAGTATAAATCACCCGAGCAGGCATCTCCTTTTTCACCCGATGACGCTAAAGTCATAAGTTCGTCCCTATGAGTGACGGTCACGTATTCCATGATTTCCTTTTCGAGGGAATTATTCAGATCAATTTTTTTTGAAATGTCTTTTAGCTCCATAAATGACTTCATTCCTATGATAAAAAATATCAAGAAAACAAGCCCCATTACGATAGAAACCATGAGCTTGTTTACCGAGTCTAAAGCGGCAAGCTTTATAACTCCTGTATCAAGCAGCACAATAGCAATAAGCCCTATCGCACCGACTGCGGTGAAGCACTGTCCGGTTGCTTTTGTATCCTCGTATCGTTTTTGTTCATCAACGTATATTTTCATACGGCCTCCATATTGTTTAATTATAGTTATATGTTATAATGAAACGATGAAAATTACAATATTATGTGTAGGAAAAGTTAAAGAAAAATTTTACAGAGATGCGATTGCTGAGTACTCAAAGCGCCTAAGCCGTTACTGTAAGCTTGAAATCACTGAGGTTTCCGATGAAAAGACAAGCGAACAGGCCACACAGACAGAGATAGACATCGTAAAAAATAAAGAAGGTGAGAGGCTTCTTAAAAATATAAAAGACGATGCATATGTATTTTGTCTGGCGATAGATGGAAAACAGCTTGATTCGGTTGAGCTGTCACAGAAGATGGATAAGCTTATGACAGGAGGCAAAAGTCATCTTGTTTTTGTAATAGGAGGCTCTCTCGGGTTGTCCGATGATGTATTAAAGTGCGCTGACTATAAGCTTTCATTTTCTAAAATGACATTCCCCCACCAGCTCATGCGCGTAATTTTACTGGAGCAGATTTACAGGTCATTTCGCATCAGCAATAATGAGCCGTACCACAAATAACCGGCATAATTCAGCCTAAATAAACATATGTTAATATATGAAGATGCAAAAAGTAACTGATTCGTTCGAGCTTCCAAAGGACATAGTGCTAGGGCTTCCAATTGTAACAGCATATGGTTATAATGAGTTGACTATAGAAAACCACAAGGGTATTCTGTCATTTTCGGACAAGGCCGTAACTGTAAGGGCAGCAGACAGTACCATAAAAATATCCGGCAGCCGCCTTGAAATAAAGGAATTTACAAAGGATTTAATAATAATAGCCGGTCATTTAAAGGGTGTTATATATGAGTATTAAAGCTTATGCAACAGTAAGGCTAACAGGCTGCAATATCAGGCGCTTCATAAATCTGTGCACGGCAAACCATATAAAAATATGGAACCTTAAATATGTAAGTCCAAAGGAATATGAGGCCTGCTGCAGTACAGAAGATATTTTTCTAATGAAGCCGCACCTGAAAAAGACGCATACAAGGCTTCTCGTGGTAAAAAGACAGGGATACTTTGCTATAAGAGCATTTCTATATAAAATACGTATTATTACGGCTGCAATTACCGGCGTTTTTTGTATACATGCACTCATCTGCACAAGAATCTGGCACATTGTGCCTGAAGGAAACCGTTTCACGTATGATGAGTCGGTCATCTCCTTTATGGAGAGTGAAAATGTAACAATAGGCAGCCACAAGAGAGCAGATTACAGCCTCCTTGAAAAAAAGCTTGAGGAAAAATATCCCGATATCACGTGGTGCAGTATATACATAGAAAAAAACACCATGAAAATTGATATATCAGAGGGAATAAATTATAGGTAAATTATGACAAATTTTATTTTTATGTTATAATGGAAAATATTTTGATTGAAAGGCACATGAGCTAATGAGTTTAAATGAAGTATCTATAAAAATACCGGGCGAATATATACCAAACGTCTTTGGACAGTTTGATGCATTCGCCAAGAAAATAGAGCGCACACTGCACGTAACGCTTGTCTTAAGAGATGATTCCTTAAAGATTATCGGAGCGCAAGGGAATATTGATGGGGCAAAAGAGGTGTTCGAGCAGCTCATTGCGCTGGCTGAGAGAGGCAACGTCATTACAGAGCAGAACGTAAACTACGCACTTGCACTTTTAGAGGAGCATAGAGGCAGTGAGATTGTTGAGATTGACAAGGATATCATTTGTCACACAATAAATGGAAAGCCTGTAAAGCCAAAAACCATAGGCCAGAAGGAATATGTCGACGCAATCAGGAAAAAGATGATTGTGTTTGGCATGGGTCCTGCCGGAACAGGAAAGACCTATCTTGCCATGGCAATGGCTATAACAGCTTTTAAAAATGAGCAGGTGGGCCGTATTATCCTGACACGTCCTGCGATTGAAGCAGGCGAGAAGCTTGGCTTTCTGCCGGGAGATCTGCAAAGCAAGATTGACCCATATTTGAGACCATTGTACGATGCTCTTTATCAGATAATGGGAGCTGAGAGCTTCCAGCGCAACATGGAAAAGGGCCTTATTGAGGTGGCTCCTCTTGCGTACATGAGAGGCCGTACACTTGACAATGCATTTATCATACTTGATGAGGCACAGAATACAACTCCTGCACAGATGAAGATGTTTCTTACACGAATCGGCTTTGGCTCAAAGGTTGTCGTGACAGGTGATGCGACACAAAAGGATCTTGCACCGGGAGCAAAATCAGGGCTTGATGTGGCACTTAGGGTGCTTAAAAACATAGATGATATAGGCATATGCAATCTGACAAGCAAGGATGTCGTGCGTCATCCGCTTGTACAAAAAATCGTTCAGGCTTATGATGATTATGAAAATAAGCAGACTGCAAAGACTGCAAGAAAGCAGAGGAAGAGCAATAAATGAGCTGTCAAGCTCAGGAATGTATGATGAATCAGGGCTTTCGATGAATCACTTTTTAAAAATACGAGACTATCTTACAAAGGAGGAGCTGCTTAAATGAGTTTTTTTATCGAAAAAGAAGTAGAATGCAATTTTAATTTTGATTATGAAAAGGTCGCAGAAGCTGTTGTTTCTGCTTCACTTGAGCACGAGAGCTTTCCGTATGAGGCGGAGGTTAATTTGACACTGACAGACAATGAAGGGATACATGCCATCAATAAGGAGTACAGACAGATAGACAGGCCCACAGATGTATTATCTTTTCCGATGCTTTCATATGAAACGCCCGGAGATTTTTCTTTCCTTTCAGATGAAAATGAGGATGATTTCAATCCTGATACAGGAGAGGTCATGCTAGGTGACATTATCATATCCGTCGACAAAGTAAAGGAGCAGGCCATAGAATACGGACACAGCGAAAAAAGAGAGTTTGCCTTTCTGATTACACACAGCATGCTTCATCTGTTCGGATATGACCACATGGAGGCTGATGAGGCGGCCGTAATGGAAGAGCACCAGAGAAAAATACTTGACGCTTTAGGTATAACACGCTAATATTTAAGCTGGTTATCAATTGAAATAGAGGATTTTATAAATGTCTAAAAAAAACAATGGGGCAAGTAATGCCTTAGTACAGGGCTCCATACTTGCCGTAGCATCTATCATAAGCAGAATAATAGGACTCATATATCGCATACCGATGCAGCGTATATTGGGCGATATCGGAATCGGCTATTATTCCACAGCTTTTGAAATATATAATGTCATGCTGATTATATCATCATACAGCTTACCACTTGCCGTATCAAAGATGGTTTCAGCCCAGATGGCAAAAAAGAGGCGGACTGCGACGTATCAGATACTGAAGTGTGCTCTGCTTTTTGCAACCATCAGTGGCACAACGGTTGCACTCATACTGTTTTTCGGTGGCGATTTTTTTGCAACAACACTTCTTAACACACCATACAGTATCTTTGCCTTAAGAGTACTGGCTCCGGGGCTTTTGGTAGTTGCAGTGCTTGGCGTCATCAGAGGCTTTTTCCAGGGACTTGGAACCATGATGCCAAGTGCCGTATCACAGATAATAGAGCAGATAGTAAATGCCATAGTCAGTGTATGGGCGGCCTACGTGCTATACCGTACAGGTACAAGGATTGGTGCAGTGCTTGGTGACAAGGAACACTATGCCGCAGCATATGGTGCAGCCGGTGGTACACTTGGAACAGTGCTTGGCTCTGTAGCAGCTCTTTTATTTGTAGTATTTATCTTTGCCATCTATATGAAGGTGTTCAAGAGGCAGATGAAAAAAGAACGAAATGTCAGGGTGAGCTCATTTGGCTACACAATGAAGATCCTTGTAATTACGGTTATTCCGGTTCTTTTAAGTACTACTATATACAATATCAGTGGTATTATCGACCAGGGTATTTTCAAGCAGGTTGCACTGCTTCAGGGATACACTCAGAATGATATAGACGTATGGTGGGGTGTATACACCGGAAAGTACAAGCTTTTAATCAATGTTCCTATATCCATAGCATCAGCTATGGCAGCATCCTTTGTGCCGGTGCTTACAGGCGCATATCACAGGGACGACATGGAGGCAGTGAGAGGACAGATTAATCTTTCCACACGCTTTATCATGGTTGTCGCATTCCCATGTGCAGTAGGGCTTGCCGTGTTTGGACTGCCAATATTTAATATACTGTTCTCAAGCACCCGTGCAACAAATGCTGAGGCATCACTTATGATGTATGTCGGTGCGGTTGCGGTAGTATTTTACTCGCTTTCCACTCTGTCCAACGGACTGTTGCAGGGAATTGACAGGCTCAAAGTTCCGGTAATCAACGCTGCGATATCCATTGTAGCGCATGTCATAGTACTCATACTGCTTATGCTCATATTCAGGCTCAATATACATGCAGTTGTGCTTGCCAATACATTTTTTGCATTGCTCATGTGTTTTATGAACAGCATGGCTTTAAAGAAGTACAGCGGCTTTAAGCAGGAAATAAAAAAGACCTTTATCATACCGGCCATCAGCTCGCTCATAATGGGAGTTATTTCGTATATAGTATACTTTATACTTTATAAGGCCTGTCATATTGAGATTATCGCCTTCATTCTTGCTGCAATCATTGCGGTTATCTCATATGCAGTTGCGCTGCTTTTGCTCAAGGGACTGACTGAGGATGAGCTTAGACATTTTCCAAAGGGCACACTTATCATAAAAGTGGTAAAAAAATGTCATTTATTATAAAATTGAATAAATAACAAAAATTTACAGATACTGATTTTGAGGTGATAATATGAAAAGCAAAATCAGTATCTGTTTTTTAACTATTGTTGTAATTCTTCTTGCACTTGTTATGATAGAAAAAATCAATACGCAAAGAGCAGCAGACAAGGCTGCGATAATTGCACAAAGCAATGAAAATGATAAAGAAGAAAAAAATGAAAAAGAAAGCCTTCTGACATCAAATGAGGCTAAGAATGCAAAATACTGCATCAAAAATGACTCCGGAATGCTGTCTGTATACAACGCCACTGCAAGTGAAAAATACTTTGACACAGGCGTGTATTTTGAAGAACTGCCCGATGAAGCAAAAAATAAGGTTACAAATGGACTCTACTTTTTTAACGAAACTGATTTGTACGATTTTCTTGAAAGCTATTCAAGTTAATGTTAAAATAAATCAGTTAGGGGAAAGAATATGTACGATGTAATTATAATAGGTGCCGGTGCATCCGGGCTGATGGCGGCAGCAACTGCTGCATCAAAGGGAGCACGCGTGGCACTTTTAGAGCACAAGGATGATATAGGAAAGAAAATACTTGCAACAGGAAACGGCAGATGTAATTTCACAAACACTGATATGTCCGTAAACAAATTCCACGGCAGTAAAGCACTGATCAAAAACGGGTTGTCGCAATTTAATTATTCAGACACAATACGTTTTTTTAAAGAACTTGGAATACCTGCATATGACAATGCAGGCTACATTTATCCAAATTCAAGACAGGCTGCATCTGTTGTGGCAGCCTTTCGCATGGAGCTTATGAGGCTTCATGTGGATGTGAAAACAGGCATAAGTATTACAGAAATTAAGACTGCAGGGATTACGACTAAAGACGCAAAGTCTGCTGCTAATCCGGCAACTAATAAGAAGACAGATGACCGGACCGGTTACTGCATCCAAACAGACAAGGGCAGCTTTAAGTCCAAAAGGCTTATCATAGCGTGTGGCCTTACGGCTTCCCCGAAGCTTGGAAGTGACGGAAGCCTGTTTCGACAGATAGAAGCTCTCGGACATCATATCCAAAAGCCATTACCCGCGCTTTGCGGCTTTAGCTGTGATGGCCTAAATTTCAAAAAAATCACAGGTGTCAGGTGCGATGCCACTGTCGCTTCCGTGATAGACGGTCAAATGACAGAGCAAAATACAGGGGAGCTGCAGTTAGCCGACTATGGCATCTCAGGCATCCCGGTTTTTCAGATTTCAAGTCTTATGTCAAGAGCCCTCGATAAAGGTCAAAGGGTCGAGGTGATAATTGACTTTTTGCCGGCTTTTAGTGATGATGAGCTTAATGGGTACATAAAGGACAGAAGTATTACAACGACAGACAACCGCTCGCTAAATGAGATGCTTAACGGACTTTTAAACAATAAGCTTCTTCTTGAGCTGATACACAAATCAGGTGTATCTCCTGACAAAAAGGGAAGGCTGTTGACAGATGATGATTGTAAAAGTCTCACTCGCTCAATAAAGCATACAGCCGTTTCGGTAAAAAAGCCAAGAGGAGCCGAGTTTGCACAGGTGTGTGCAGGCGGCATATATACAAAGGAAATAGATGTACGTACATTGGAGTCCAAAATCCATACGGGGCTTTACTTTTGCGGCGAGCTGCTTGATGTGGACGGCATATGCGGTGGCTACAATCTGCAGTGGGCATGGACAAGTGGATATATAGCAGGAGAAATGCAGTAAATGATTAAAATTAACCAGATAAAGCTCCCCGTCACACACAGTGATGAGGCATTAAAAAAGAAAATAATAAAAATGCTTAAGCTCAATGCCAAGACAGGCTTTACATACCGCATATTAAAGAAATCACTTGACGCGCGTAAAAAGCCTGAGCTGTTCTATACATATTCAGTTGCTGTAGAGCTAGATGATACAAAAAATAGCGAAGAAGCAATTGTAAAAAGAGCAGCCAGTTCATCTGTGCTCATATATAAAGAAAAAGAGTACATGATACCTGCATGCGGCCATATACCGCTTGACAGGCGCCCTGTTATTGCAGGGGCAGGACCTGCCGGCCTGTTTTGTGCATATATATTGGCAGAGGCAGGTTTTCGCCCGATAGTTATCGAACGTGGCAGCCGGGTTGAGAAAAGAACCTGCGATGTACAAAAATTCTGGGAAAGCGGCATACTTAATCCCAAAAGCAATGTACAGTTTGGTGAGGGCGGTGCCGGAACCTTTTCAGACGGCAAGCTGAATACATCCGTAAAGGATCCGTCGGGCAGAAATCGTCTCGTGCTTGAGACATTTGTGCGCTTTGGGGCAGATCCGTCCATACTTTATGACAACAAGCCACATATTGGTACTGATGTGCTTTCAGAAGTAATTGTCAACATGCGTGAGTTTTTGGTTAACAAAGGGGTTACATTTGTATTTGACACCTGTGTAAACAATCTTGACATAGTTTCCCAAAAGCTATTAAGTGTTTACACGGATTCTGACAGTAACAGTAATAGTGAGATAAAGACAGATGTATGCGTTCTGGCACTCGGACACAGCGCCAGAGATACATTTGATATGCTTTACAATAAAGGCTTTGATATGGAATGCAAGAGCTTTGCAGTCGGCTTTCGCGTGGAGCATCCGCAGCGCATGATAGATGAATCACAGTATGGTATTCAAAAGAAAATCATACTTCCTCCAAGTCCTTACAAGGTCACATCCAATTTTCCGAATGGCAGAGGAGTCTATTCATTCTGCATGTGTCCGGGAGGATATGTGGTCAACTCATCGTCAACCGAAAATCACACGGTGGTTAACGGCATGAGCTATCACGACAGAAACAGCAAAAATGCGAACAGTGCCATCATAGTATCTGTTTCGCCGAAGGATTTCGGAGCAGATGATGCACTCGCCGGAGTGAGATATCAAGAAAAGCTTGAAACAGAAAATTATAAGCGAGGCAATGGTTTAATACCACAGCAGCTTTTCGGTGATTTCTGTGATGACAGATTAACAACAGCATACGGTGATTTTAGCTCCTGTACAAAGGGAAACACCGTCTTTGCAAAGCTGAATGGACTGATGAACGCTGACATGGAGCAGTCGTTCAAGCTTGGAATGGAACATTTTGGTCATCTGATACATGGTTTTGACAGAAAAGATGCAATTTTGTCCGGTATGGAGACACGCACATCTTCTCCGCTTCGCATAAAAAGAGATGAATCCTTTGAGAGCAACATCTCGGGTGTATACCCTTGCGGAGAGGGCGCAGGCTATGCAGGAGGCATTACATCTGCGGCAATCGACGGCATAAAGGTCGCAGAAGCAATTATTAAAAAATATAGGCCGGATTTTAAATAATATTTATACACATGAATAATATTTATACACATAAAGAGAGGAAATATTCGTGGCAGAAGTATCACCAATGATGCAGCATTATCTGCAGACAAAAGAACAATATAAGGATTGTATTTTATTTTATCGCTTAGGAGACTTCTATGAGATGTTTTTTGATGATGCGATAATGGTTTCAAAGGAGCTTGAGCTTACACTCACAGGCAAAAACTGTGGACTTGAAGAAAGAGCTCCTATGTGTGGAGTACCGTTTCATGCGGCAGACTCATATATCAACAGACTCGTATCAAACGGTCACAAGGTAGCTATCTGTGAACAGATGGAAGATCCAAAGCAGGCAAAGGGAATCGTAAAGCGAGAGGTAATCCGTGTTGTGACACCGGGCACAAACACTGATATGGCTTCTTTAGATGAGGCAAAAAACAATTACATAATGTCGATTGTATACACTGAAGACAAATACGGCATAGCAACCTGTGATGTCACAACAGGTGATTTTTTTACGACAGAGGTGGATACGGAAAGAAAGCTGTTAGATGAGGTGAGCAGATTTAATCCATCGGAAATCATATGCAACGAGGCCTTCTACATGAGCGGAATAGATGTTGACGATATGAAAAACAGGCTGTCAATTACTGTTTCAGCACTCGACTCATGGTATTTTTCTGATGGTCTTGCAAATGAGACACTGCTTTCACATTTCCATGTACAGACAATAAAGGCTCTGGGGCTTGAGGATTATGAGAGTGGAGTCATAGCTGCCGGCGCCCTGTTAAAGTACCTTTATGAGACGCAGATGAACTCGCTCGACAATATACTTGAGCTTCATCCGTACTCAATAGGCAAATATATGATAATAGACAGCTCATCAAGACGTAATTTGGAGCTTGTAGATACCCTTCGTGAAAAGCAAAAGAGAGGCTCACTGCTTTGGGTACTCGATAAGACACGTACGGCTATGGGAGCAAGACTGCTTCGCACCTATGTTGAGCAGCCTCTTATCGAAAAGGCAGAGATAATAAAGCGCCAGAAGCTTATCGAAGCCCTTAATGCAAACGAAATAACAAGAGATGAGATCAGGGAATACCTTAATCCTATTTATGACCTTGAGCGTCTCATCACAAGAATCACATACCAGTCAGCCAATCCGCGTGACCTTATTGCCTTCAGGGATTCTTTAAAAATGCTTCCACCAATAAAGCAGCAGCTTTCAGACATACCGTGTGAGCTTACCGATGAGATTAATGAAGAGTTCGACGAGCTTAAGGATATATATGAGCTTTTACTTTCATCCATTGAGGATGAGCCTCCTATCTCACAGCGCGACGGAGACATCATAAAAGCAGGCTACAACGAGGAGGTTGACCGTCTTCGAGACGCAAAAACCAAGGGAAAGACATGGCTTGCAGAGCTTGAAGCCGGTGAACGTGAAAAAACAGGCATCAAAAACTTAAGAATCAAGTATAACAAGGTATTTGGATATTACCTTGAAGTCACAAACTCCTTCAAGGATATGGTTCCTGATTATTATGTAAGAAAACAGACACTCACCAATGCAGAGCGCTACATAACACCGGAGCTTAAGGAGCTTGAGGATACCATTCTTGGAGCTGAAGACAGGCTCACATCACTTGAGTATGAGCTGTTTCGTGATGTAAGAAAACAGATTTCCTGCAATGTTTCGAGGATTCAGAAAACAGCCAGAGCTATAGCACAGATTGATGTTTTTGCTTCGCTTGCGCTTGTTGCCAGCCAGAATAATTACTGCAAGCCAAAGATAAATGAAAGCGGAATAATAGACATAAAAAACGGACGTCATCCTGTAGTTGAAAAAATGATTACAAATGACATGTTTATAGAAAACGATACATATCTGGATCAGCACAAAAACAGAATCTCAATCATCACTGGACCAAACATGGCCGGTAAATCCACCTACATGAGACAGACAGCACTTATCGTTCTCATGGCACAGATTGGAAGCTTTGTACCTGCACAAACTGCAAATATCGGTATTGTAGACCGTATCTTCACACGAGTCGGCGCATCTGACGACCTTGCAAGCGGCCAGAGTACATTTATGGTTGAGATGAACGAGGTGGCAAATATATTAAGAAATGCAACCGCAAAATCCCTGCTCATTCTCGATGAGATTGGACGAGGCACGAGTACATTTGACGGACTAAGCATCGCCTGGGCAGTTGTAGAGCATATAAGTAATCCAAAGCTCCTCGGAGCAAAGACGCTTTTTGCAACCCATTATCACGAGCTCACCGAGCTTGAGGGCAAGCTTGACAGTGTAAATAACTATTGCATCGCTGTAAAGGAAAAGGGCGATGATATAGTTTTCTTAAGAAAAATCGTAAAGGGCGGAGCTGACAGAAGCTACGGCATACAGGTAGCAAAGCTTGCAGGGCTGCCTGATTCAGTCATAGAGCGTGCCAAGGAAATCGCAGAACAGCTTCTTGCAAATGATATCACAGATACTGTAAAAAGCATATCCGTTGACAATGGCCACAAGCATAAAAAGGAGCATCTTGACGAGGTTGATATGACACAGATTTCACTTTTCGACACCGTGAAGGATGATGACATAATTGACGAGCTTCGAAGCATAGACATAGGCAACATGACACCACTTGATGCGTTAAACAAGCTGTATCAGCTCCAGAACAAGGTTAAAAACCGCTGGTAGAAAGGATTAAAATGCCAAATATTGCCATATTAAATCAGGAAACAATAGATAAAATAGCTGCAGGAGAGGTTGTTGAGCGTCCGTGCTCCGTGGTTAAAGAGCTGGTGGAAAATGCCATAGATGCAGGCTCCACAGCCATTACTGTGGAGATAAAAGAGGGCGGAATCTCATTTATCCGTATCACCGACAACGGCTGCGGAATTGAAAGAGACCAGGTTGCGGTTGCATTTTACCGTCACAGCACGAGCAAAATCCGCTCGGCAGAGGATTTACTTACTGTAAAGTCACTCGGCTTCAGAGGTGAGGCGCTGTCAAGTATCTCGGCCGTTGCCCGCGTTGAGCTTATCACAAAGACATACGATGAGCTCACAGGCACCAGATATGTGATTGAAGGCTCGAAGGAGCTTTCCAACGAGGAAATCGGTGCTCCAGACGGTACTACCTTCATAGTAAAGGATTTGTTTTATAATGTTCCGGCAAGACGCAAGTTTTTAAAGACAGCACAGACAGAGGGCAGCTATATAAGCGATATGGTTGAAAAGCTTGCGCTTTCTCATCCTGATATATCGTTTAAGTTCATAAACAATAACCAGACAAAGCTTCACACCTCCGGAAACGGCAACAGAAAGGATATCATATACCATATATTCGGACGCGAGATATCGTCATCACTGCTTGAGGTGAAGCATGAATGCGAATACTTTAAGGTGGAGGGCTTTATAGGAAAGCCTGTTATCACAAGGGGCAACAGAAATTATGAGAATTATTTCATAAATGGCAGATATGTAAAGAGCAATATATTGTCACGTGCAATAGAGGAGGCCTACAAGAGCTTTCTAATGCAGCATCAGTATCCGTTTACAGTGCTTTACTTCACATTTTTCAGTGAGCTGGATGTCAACGTGCATCCGACCAAGATGGAGCTTAGGTTCGACAACAACAACGAGATATATGTTGAATTGTGTGACACAATATATGCAATTCTATCTCATAAGGAGATGATTCCCGAGGTGCCTGTAGACAGTACGCCGGCGCCTAAAAAGATAGTGCATGAGTATAATGAGCCAATACCGGAGCCGTTTGAGAAGAGGCGTATCAATGAGGTGAGGGCAGCAGAATCAAGGAGCGTGTACGGACAGAGCGTGACAGCTACTGTAAAAAGCTCCACTGTAAAAGGAACTGCTGTTAATGAGCCTCTCACAGAAAATACTTTAAACCAACAGAAAGCTAAAACATCTGCATCGAGGCCTGTTGTACATACCAGCAATTCAGTGGAACCAAAGCCTGAGACTTCCACCGCGTATGAACCTGCACAGGTTGTCACCGGCACCCAGCAGACACTCGGCGATTACGACAAGGTTTTTCTTACAGAAAGCTCAAAGAAGCAGTTTTCCATCATAGGCCAGCTCTTTAAGACCTACTGGCTCATAGAGTTTGAGGACAAGCTTTATATCATAGACCAGCATGCAGCTCATGAGAAGGTGCTGTATGAAAAAACAATGGCAAGACTAGCCAATAAGGATTTTACATCACAGCGCATAAGCCCTCCGATTGTCATGACACTTGATGCCAGGGAATGTGAGATGCTTGAGAAATACAGGCCGCAGATAGAACAGTTTGGCTATGAGGTGGAGCATTTTGGCGGCAAGGAATACATGATCAGTGCTATTCCCGATAATTTGTTTCACATAGATATGAAGGATCTGTTTATAGAGATGCTCGATGATTTTTCCAATGCGACAGGCAGGCAGACTCCTGATATCATCACGGAAAAGGTCGCATCCATGTCGTGCAAGGCAGCAGTCAAGGGCAATGACAAGCTTACTCTTCCTGAGATAAATGAGCTGATAGATGAGCTTTTGTCACTCGACAATCCTTACAACTGTCCACACGGCAGACCCACCATCATCTCTATGAGCAAATATGAGATAGAAAAGAAATTCAAACGTATCGTATGACAACATACACATTTGGACTGAGGTGCAATATGACACAAAAACCGATGATTGTCCTGACAGGACCGACAGCAGTAGGAAAGACAGCTCTATCGATTGAGCTTGCAAAAAAAATAAATGGTGCTATAATATCCGCGGATTCCATGCAGGTATACAAATACATGGATATAGGCTCTGCGAAGGTTACAGTCGATGAGATGGACGGAATAAAGCACTATCTGATAGATGAGCTTGAGCCATCTGACGAGTTCAATGTATTTATCTTCAAGGATATGGCAAAAAAAGCACTTAATGAGATATACGAAGCAGGAAAGATACCGATAGTTGTCGGCGGCACCGGCTTTTATATACAGGCGCTTTTGTATGACATTGATTTCACAAAGCAGGATGTGGATGAATCGTACAGAAAGAGCCTTTACGACTTTGCTAACGAGCACGGAAACCATGCACTGCATGAAAAGCTTAAGGATATCGACCCTGCATCCTACGAGAGCATCCATGAGAATAACGTAAAGCGCGTCATCAGGGCAATTGAATACTATCACACCTGCCATGAGCCGATTTCAAAGCACAATGAGACTGAAAGAGCCAAGCAGTCTCCATACAGCTTTGCCTATTTTGTACTGGATGATGTAAGACAAAGGCTTTATGAGCGGATAGATAAGAGAGTTGATATCATGGTTTCAAACGGACTTGTCGATGAGGTGAAAAAGCTAAAGGCAATGGGCTGTACAAGCGATATGGTATCCATGAAGGGCATAGGATATAAGGAAATCCTTGCATATCTCGATGGAGAATATTCACTTGATGAGGCTGTGGACAAGGTAAAACTTGAGTCAAGGCGTTTTGCAAAGAGACAGCTAACCTGGTTTAGGAGAGAAAAAGATACCATATGGATAGAAAAAAATGAATATTCATATGATAATAATAAAATATTAAATAAAATACAAGAAATTTTAGCAGAAAAGAGGATTATAATTTGTTAGATACCAATGAAGCCATTTACAGGCAGTATGAGACACTTGGAATATCAAAGGAGGTTTTGGATTTCGGAACCTCTGTAGAAAAGGAGCTTAAGGAGCGTTTTGACAAAATAGACACAAATGCTGAGTATAATCAGCTTAAGGTCATAGCTGCCATGCAGAAAAACAAGGTGAGCGCAGAGTGCTTCCAGGCATCAAGCGGCTACGGCTACAATGACCTCGGAAGGGATACACTTGAGAGAGTGTACGCAGACTGTTTTGGCGCAGAAGATGCACTTGTAAGGCCTCAGATTACCTGCGGCACACATGCACTTGCACTTGCCCTCATGTCAAACCTGCGCCCGGGCGATGAACTTTTAAGCCCTGTCGGAAAGCCTTACGATACACTTGAGGAGGTAATAGGCATACGCCCTTCAAAGGGCTCTCTTGCTGAGTACGGCATCACATATGCGCAGGTTGACTTACTGCCTGACGGTGAGTTTGATTATGACGGAATAAAGAAAGCCATCAATGAAAAAACGAAGCTTGTCACAATCCAGCGCTCTAAGGGCTATGCTACAAGACCTACACTTTCGGTCAAAAGAATAGGTGAGCTCATTGCCTTTGTAAAGAGCATAAAGCCTGATGTGATCTGTATGGTCGATAACTGTTACGGTGAGTTTGTCGAGGATACAGAGCCTATCCAGGTTGGAGCGGACATGATGGTTGGTTCGCTGATCAAAAATCCGGGAGGCGGACTTGCACCAATCGGAGGCTATATTGTCGGCAAAAAGGAATGTGTTGAAAATGCCGCATACCGTCTCACATCTCCGGGACTTGGCAAGGAGGTTGGAGCTTCACTCGGAGTCATCCAGTCATTTTATCAGGGCTTTTTCCTTGCACCGACTGTCGTAAGCGGAGCATTAAAGGGAGCAATCTTTGCCGCAAAAATCTATGAAAAGCTAGGTTTTAAGGTGGTTCCTGACGGTACTGAAAGCCGCCACGATATCATACAGGCTGTAGAGTTCAATAATCGCGATGCCATGATAGCCTTCTGCGAGGGCATTCAGGCAGCAGCACCTGTAGACAGCTATGTTACCCCTGAGCCATGGGCTATGCCGGGCTATGACAGTGATGTCATCATGGCAGCAGGCGCATTTGTGCAGGGCTCATCCATTGAGCTTTCTGCCGATGGCCCTGTGAAGCCGCCATATGCGGTTTATTTCCAGGGAGGACTCACATGGTACCATGCAAAGCTTGGAATTTTGATGTCTTTACAAAAACTTTATGAGAGAAATCTTGTTAAGCTTGATTAGGTGTGCTACAATTAACTGAAAACTTTGCTTAAATCCGTTGTCAATCGCCTGGGAGAAGCGAAAGGGATTAATGCATAATAACAAAACAATTAAAAATCTGCCGGCTTCAGAGCGACCATATGAGAAATTTTTATCGCTTGGAGCATCAGGCCTGTCAGACGCTGATTTACTTGCCATCATTATAAAGACCGGCACAAGAGACAAGACTGTGATTGATATTTCGCAGGACATACTTTCCGGCAGGCATGGCAATCTGCTCAATCTCTATGAGATGTCCTATGAGGAGCTTCTTAGTATCCCCGGGATAGGGCAGATAAAAGCTATACAGCTTAAGGCGATAGCAGAGCTGTCGCTTCGCATAGCAAAGACAAAAAAGGTTCAAAGCATCAGAATGAATAATCCTCAGACAATAGCTGACTACTATATGGAGCAGATGAGGCATCTCACAAACGAAGTCGTCATTTGTGCCTATTTTGATGTGAAAAGCAGATTCTTAGGAGACAAGTTCATATCCAAGGGTTCACTAAGCTCATCTGTAGTGGACATAGGCTCCATCATCAGGACCGCCCTGGACAAAAATGCATCAAAGCTTGTTTTATTGCACAATCATCCAAGCGGAGATTGTACTCCCAGCAGAAATGATATTGCTGTCACAGACAGATTAATTGAGGGCTCAGGGATTTTTTCCATAGAGCTTTGTGACCATATCATAATCGGAGATAACGAATATTATAGCTTCTATGAAAATAAACTTATATAAACAGAAGACGAGGTAGAATTATTATGAGCAACAACGTTTACGGAATTGATCTGGGAACAAACAATTTCAAGGTATACTCAAAGGCTACAGGCAAGACAATGCTTGAGAAAAACACAATAGCCGTAATAGACAAAAATCAGATATATGCATATGGAGACCGCGCATATGCCATGTATGAAAAGGCGCCTGAGACAATCAACGTCATATTTCCTGTTGTAGAGGGAGTTATTGCTGACTATAATCTGCTTCAGACTATGATTTTTGACTTTTTGGAGCACAAGACAAAGGCACGTATCAAAAATGCCGAGTTCATCATCGCTGTGCCGACAGATATCACAGATGTAGAGAAAAGAGCATTCTACGAGCTCTTCTATAAGAGCAAATCAAAGCCTAAAAAGGTCATGCTCTGTGAGAAGCCTATCGCTGATGCTGTAGGTCTTGGAATAGATGTAAACGAGCCAACCGGTGTCATGATAGTAGATATGGGCGCTGACACAACAGAGACATCCGTTATTTCACTCGGTGGCCTGGTGCTTAGTGACCTGCTTCATTTCGGTGGCAACAGACTTGACGAGTCAATTATCTCCTTTGTGCGAAAGGAGTTCAATCTTGTAATCGGACAAAAGACTGCAAAGCTGTTGAAGGAGACTATAGGCTCTGCACTTCCGGGAAGAGAGGACAGTATGGTCGTAGTGGGCCGTGATGTGGTAAGCGGCCTGCCTATTGAGATGGAAATTGGTTCAAAGATCGTTTACGAGGCTATGAAATCAAACCTTGAGTCTATATGCACATCAATAAAAATGATTCTTGAGAAGACTCCGCCTGAGCTTGCAAAGGATATCATCCATTCAGGCATTTATATCACAGGAGGCGGCTCACAGCTTGCAGGACTTGACCAGCTCTTTGAACAGATTACAGGTATAAAGGTCATCTGCTCAGAATGTCCTGAGGAAAGTGCAGTACGCGGGCTCGTACAAATAGTTTCTGATTCAAAATATAAGAGACTTCCGTTCAGCATCAAAAAATAATAACCGAGGTTAACATGAGTAAGAATTTTCGCAATCGAAAGAGAAAGCACAATAAAAAGCTGCCTGCAAGATACACACTGTTGATTATGACAGCAGTCTGCTTTGTGACCATGCTGTTAAGCCTTACCTTAAATATCTCCGGTGGTCCTTTAAAGACTGTTGCCGGATATGTATTCATCCCAATGCAAAAGGGTATAAACAGCTTTGGAATCCACATTTCAGATAAGGTTACAGAAATACGCACATTAAAAAATGTCAAGGCTGAGAATAAAAAGCTCAAGGCCGAGGTAGAAGAGCTTACAACACAGCTCACAACAAACAAACTTGAACAGTATGAGCTTGACAATTACAGACAGCTTCTGGATTTGGATGCCAAATATCCATCATATCCCAAGGTCGCTGCCAGTGTCATAGCAAAGGACAGCGGAAACTGGTTTTCTACCTTTACTATCGACAAAGGAAAAAAGGATGGAGTGGACGTAGGCATGAATGTGCTTGCGGGAAGCGGACTTGTAGGTATTGTTACCGATGCTGGCGATAATTTTGCCAAGGTACGCTGTATCATAGATGATGCCAGCAAGGTCAGTGGCATGGTTTCCACCACGGAGGACAACCTCACCGTCAGTGGCAATATAAAAACAATGAACGATGACAAGGTAATTACCTTTACGGAGTTAAAGGATGATGACAACAAGGTGAAAGAGGGCGATCCTGTTGTTACCTCATACGTGTCAGACCGTTACCAGCAGGGCATACTGATTGGCTATGTGACAAAAATCGAAAATAATTCCAACAATCTGACAAAATCCGGCACTATCACACCGGTTGTAGATTTTGAGCATATCGAAAATGTCATGGTCATAACACAGCTTAAGCAGACCGGTGACACTAAGACAGCTGACAACACCGAAAGTGCAGAAACAGCCGGTGACAGCCAGACTGAAAATTCAACTGAAAATAAGTAAGGAGCAGCATGAGACGTAGAATTGTTTTATTTATAATAATAACTTTATGCTTTGTATTACAGACCACGCTGTTTAAGACTCTTTCCTTTGCCAATATCTCACCAAACCTGTTGATTATAGCCGTATCATCCTTTGGCTTTATGCGTGGAAAAAAGGAAGGACTGTGGGTAGGCTTCTTTTGCGGCCTGCTTATTGACATATTTTGCGGAAAATATATAGGACTGTATGCTTTAATATATATGTATATCGGTTTTATCAATGGATTATTCCAGAAAAGATTCTATCCTGACGATATAAAGCTTCCTATGCTTCTGATAGGAGGCAGCGATTTGTTTTACAATCTGGTAGTATACTTTTTCATGTTTTTACTGCGTGGCAGATTTAGCTTTTTGTACTATCTGAAGTCAATTATCATACCTGAATTTGTATACACAATGGTTATCAGTATACTTTTGTATCTGGTATTTCTTAAGGTAAACCAGAAGCTGGAAGCATACGAGAAAAGGAGAGCAAAGAAATTTGATTTATGATATAAAAGATTTTCTGAAGAAATTTTTCAGCTCAAGACTTTTTGTATTGGCAGCAGTAATTATTCTCATGTTTGTCCTGCTTGCCGAAAGAGTCTTTACCCTTCAGATTATTAAAGGTGCAGATTATCAGAAAAACTTCATAATGCTGATTAAAAAGCCGCTGTCCATAGAGGCATCAAGAGGCAATATATACGATGTAAATGGTGAGCTGCTTGCTTACAATCAGCTTGCATACTCTGTAGTCATCTCAGACAACGGCAGCTATTCATCTACGAAGGAGCACAATCGTCTTTTAAACAAAGAGCTTAATGAAATTATCAATGTAATAAAAAACAATGGCGGCTCCATATATAATGATTTTCCGGTTGTTTTAAACGATGATGGTACATACAGCTTTACATTCACATCTGAAACCTCAAAAAAGAGATTTCTGTCAGATGTGTTCGGAAAGAAATATGATAAGCTCGAATACAATAAAGCACTTGGATTTGACGAAGCAAATGCCAGCGCCCAGAATATTATTGATTTTCTAAGCTCTGACCAGAATGAATGCTTTGATATAAGCAGCAAGTATGATACACAGGCCACTTATGATATTGTAGTGATGAGATATGCCATAAAACAGAACCGATTCACTAAATACAAAACCACCACTATTGCAAAGGATGTAAATGATTCGATAGTAGCATATGTCAATGAGCATTCAGATACTCTTACCGGCATATCAATTGAAGAGGATACCATCCGCAAGTACAACTATCCTGAATATATTTCATCGCTCATAGGATACACAGGCAAGATATCTACCGACGAGTATAATGAGCTGTCAAAGGATGATGACTCATATACACAAAATGATATGGTAGGTAAGTCAGGCTTAGAGCAGTACTATGAGAGCTATCTGCGAGGCAAAAACGGTGAAAAACAGGTCTATGTAAACAATGTCGGTAAGATAAACGAGGTAATAAGTCAGGAGAATCCTGTTTCCGGAAATGATGTCTACTTAAGTATTGACATCAAGCTGCAGGAGGCTACATACAAGCTGTTAGAGCAGGAGATAGCCGGAATTGTTTACTCCAAAATAAAATCCGGTGAAATACCTATAAATGATGTTTACTTTGCACTGATCAACAACAATGTAGTTGACCTGACACATTTCAATGCATCAGATGCATCAGCAACTGAGCAGGCTATATACAATTCCTTCAGCGGTCAGCTTCAGGATGCATTATCCACTATTGACAGCGAGCTTGAAAGTGGTACCTCAGGCACTGCCTCCATGTCGGAGCAGACACTTGATTATTTTACATGTGTTATGTCAGTGCTAAACGATGATGGACTGCTGTTGAGCAAACAGATAGATACCTCTGATTCCACATATGCCTCATGGAAGGCAGGCACACTCTCGCCGCGTGATTATCTCAAATACTGCATTTCAAAGCAGTGGATAGACATCACAAAGCTTGATGTGGACCAGAAGTATGCTGATTCAAGCGAGATTTACACAGCACTCTGCTCGTATATCAGGGATGCCATGACTGACAATAAAGACTTTGCCAAAATTATATACAAATATATGGTAAATTCCGGAGCGGTCACTGGACAACAGCTGTGCCTTCTGCTTTTTGACCAGGGTGTACTCGATTATGACGATGCAACAGTAAGCAACATTGCCAATGGCTCCATCAGTCCATATGCATTTCTTATGGACAAAATAAACAATATAGAGATAACACCTGCACAGCTTGCCCTTGACCCATGTACAGGCTCCTGTGTCATAACTGATGTAAAGACAGGACAGCTAAAGGCTTTAGTCAGCTATCCGGGCTATGACAACAACAAGCTTGCAAACACTGTAGATGCTGATTACTACCAGTCTCTCAGAGAGGACAAGTCTAATCCGCTATGGAATTATGCAACCCAGGAGCAGACTGCACCGGGATCTACCTTCAAGATGGTATCAAGCACCGCAGGTCTTGCCGAGGGAGTCATTGATACCTCGTCAAAGATTAATTGTACCGGAATATTTACAGAAATCAGCAATCAGCCAAAATGCTGGATTTATCCTGGTGCGCATGGTATGGACAATGTATCTGAAGCTTTAAGGGATTCATGTAACGTATTCTTCTACACAACAGGCTTCAGGCTTGCAAGCAAGGACACCGGTTCATATGACGATGAAAACGGTATGAAATACATACAAAAATATGCATCTATATACGGACTGGACCAGAAATCAGGTGTTGAGATAGTAGAAAAGACGCCGTCCATTGCCACACAGTATCCTGTTATGGCAGCTATCGGACAGAGTAATAACAACTTTACGACTATTTCTCTTTCAAGATATGTGACAGCAGTTGCTTCCGGAAAGCTTTATGACTATAAGCTGATGAACAAAATTGTGGATGCAGACGGCAAAACAGTCAAACAGTATGATTCAAAATCAACCGATATATCAGGCACACTCACTCAAAGCCAGTGGGATGCCATCCATCAGGGAATGCGTATGGTGGTCGAAGACCTGCACGATGTATTTGGCGGCTTTACAGGCGTTGAGGTGTCCGGTAAGACAGGAACAGCACAGCAGGTTGAGACAAGACCAAACCATGCACTGTTTGTAGGATACGCTCCATCAAGCAATCCTGAAATTACAATAGCTACACGTATATCATATGGATACAGCTCACACAATGCTGCAGCTGCATCCAGAACTATAATTTCATATTATTATAATCTGGAGTCACTTGACGATTTACTCGCAGTCAAGGCTGAGGGTGTAAACTCATCAGGCTCAAGTGCCAGAACAGACTAGGAGGTTTATTTTTGTGAGTGAAGCAATAGTTTTCACTTCAGGAAAAGGCGGTGTTGGAAAAACTACGGTTATTTCCAATATCGGAGTTGAACTTTCACAGTTAGATAAAAAAGTCATCATGCTCGATACAGACATGGGACTTCGCAATCTGGACCTGGTAATGGGAATAGAGGACAAGGTCAATTACAATATCCTCGACATCTTAAACCGCTCATGCCGTATCAGACAGGCAATCATACGCAATAAAAAGTATCCCAATCTATATGTAATTCCTGCAGCACCTTCCATGGATACGCTATGCAGCTATGAGGCACGCTTCAAGATACTTATAGAGGAGCTTAAAGCAAGCTTTGATTATTGTCTGATAGATTCTCCGGCGGGTATCGACAGCGGCTTTTGGTTTTCAGTCTCACCTGCAGACCGTGCGATAGTAGTTACCACACCGCATGTATCTGCCATACACGATGCAAGGCGATGCATAAGCCTGCTCGACAGCGCACATCTTGACGATATATCAGTCATTGTTAATGCATATGACAAGCATATGGTAAGAAGGCATCAGATGATATCAGATAATGATATTACAGCACTTCTTTCTACCAGGATTATCGGCACTATTCCTTATGACAAAAGTGTTATCATTTGCCAGAACAGAGGAATACCTGTCCGTGAGGCCAAAAGCAGGCTTGCTCCTGTATTTGCCCATATATCCGGTCAGATAATACATTCCTCTGACGATATGAGAGGTGCCGCTGTATGATGCATAAATTTTCCAAAACAGGAGAATACGCAAAGAAAAGGCTTAAAATAGCACTTGCAGAAGATAGGAACACAATATCTGCTTCTGACAATATGGCACAGATTAAAAAAGAAATAAAAAGCGTGATACAAAGACATATGAATATAAACGATGAAGCTTACGAGGTCCGGATTATCATGCGCGACAAAAAATCAATTAATAACCTTTAACAAAATACCTTTTGACCATCATGTCATTAGTATTAGAATTAAGATTACAGAGATAACAGATAGGAAGTAACAAAATGCTCAAACAGTACAGACTAAAGAATTATCACTTTCAATTAGTAGTATACATAATAGCTTTGTCGATTATAGGCATCCTGCTGATAGGCAGTGCCAAGCACTCCGTACAAAGCAAGCAGATAATAGGCTTTGTAATGGGACTGACTATCATGATAGTGCTTTCCCTTATAGATTACTCATTTCTGCTCAAATTCGTGTGGATATACTATGCAGGCATGAATGTGCTACTGTTGCTTGTTCTGTTTGCAGGTGATGATGCTAAGGGTGCACAGCGGTGGTTTAAGATAGGAGGTATCAGATTCCAGCCTTCTGAGCTTGCCAAAATTATACTGATTTTGTTCTTTGCCTATTTCTTTTCCAGGTTTGAGGATAGTATAAACACAGTAAGGACTCTGGTATTATCTGTAATTTTTGCCGGTATCCCTTTATTCCTTATCTTAAAGCAGCCGGACAACTCAACGACAATTCTTACTGCATTAATTTTCGCTACCCTCTTGTTTATTAGCGGATTAAGTTATAAAATAATAATGCCGGTAGTTGGAGTTTCAGTACCGATAGTTTTGATAGTGATAAGCTATATATATACACATGCCGATGCACTCATCAAAAAAGGCTTTTACCCTGCTACACGTATAATGTCGTGGCTTGACCCGACAAATTACGCTGATACAGCAGCACAGCAAAGAAACTCTATCTGGGCTATAGGCTCAGGACAGTTGTTTGGCAAGGGACTTAACAACTCTGTTGTAACCTCTATGAAGAACACCAACTACATCATAGAGCCTCAAACAGATTTTATATTTGCTGTTGCCGGAGAGGAGCTTGGCTTTATTGGTACAATCAGTATAATAATTCTTTTGCTTCTTATCGTAATTGAGTGTATACTTATAGCAAGGAAGGCAAAGGACACAAGCGGAAAGCTCATATGCTGTGGCATGGGAGCACTTATAGGCTTTCAGGCCTTTATCAATTTGTGCGTAGCCACAGGTCTTATGCCCAATACCGGTATGACTCTTCCATTTGTCAGTTATGGACTTACGTCACTTGTTTCACTGTACATGGGAATGGGAATTGTCCTGAATGTTGGATTACAGCCGAAGAAATATTCATAGGGAGGTTAGCAATGAACATAGGATTAGTTGCACATGATTCAAAGAAAAAACTGATGCAGAACTTCTGCATAGCATACAGAGGTATCTTAAGCAAAAATAATTTGTACGCCACAGGCACCACAGGACGTCTGATAGAGGAGGTTGCAAACCTCTCAGTACACAAATATCTTGCAGGACACTTAGGAGGCATCCAGCAGCTTGGAGCACAGATTGAGCACAATGACATAGATCTTGTCATCTTTCTGCGTGATCCATTAAAGCCTAAGCCACACGAGCCTGAGGTAAACAGTATTTTCCGTATTTGTGATGAGCATAATATACCACTTGCCACCAATCTGGCTACAGCAGAGCTGCTCATTTTATCATTGGACAGAGGAGATCTTGACTGGCGTGAGATGTACAAGTAAACAAAGAATTAAACGACTGCTATGTCTGACATGCATAGCAGCGGTTTTTATGACCGGCTGTGGTACAAAGATTGAGAATGCATATGATACTTATTCCACAGATTATATAAATGGATACAACGGAAGTAATTATTTTGCGTCCAACCTTTGCGTCACAAATGATGTCAATTTTGGTCAGGACAATATGCAGTTTGCAAAAACCGCAGAGGGAGCCGGAGCCTTTAATATTGACACTCATCAGGTGCTGTATAGCCAGAATCTGTTTGAAAAACTCTATCCTGCAAGCACTACAAAGATTTTAACTGCATACATAATTCTTAAAAACTGTGATTTAAATGCGACAGTCACAGTAAGCCATGACGCTGCAAACCCGGGTCATTCATCATCGGTATGTGGCCTAAAGGAGGGCGATGTCATTACAGTGCAGGACTTATTGTATGGGCTCTTACTTGAGAGTGGCAATGATGCGGCAATAGCACTGGCAGAGTACTGCAGTGGTTCTGTAGAAGAATTTGCCAAGCTGATGAACAGCACTGCAAAAAGTTTTGGTGCCACAAACAGCAATTTTGTCAACCCAAGTGGTCTTCCTGATGAAAATCATTACACTACCATATATGACATGTACCTCATTTTTTCCAATGCCATATCCTTAGAGAGCTTTGTTGCAATCATCAGTTCACAGACCCATGATGTGGCATATACAAATGCCCAGGGCGCGGCTGTTTCAAAGACCTTTAAGAATACCTGCGGCTATCTGACCGGAGCATATACAGCTCCTGAAAACGTCACAGTGACAGGAGGAAAGACAGGCACTACGGGTGAAGCCGGCCATTGCCTCGTACTGCTAAGCCAAAATGCTAAAAATGAGCGCATCATAAGCATAGTTTATAAGGCAGATGGTAAAAAGGATCTTTATAGCTTCATGAATGAAATACTTAGTGGATTTGCTAATTAAATATTGAGTTTTATGGTTATTTATACTATAATAATATAAAAATACAATTATTTTTTATTAATAATCACAATATTTATCCATAGGAGGAATGAGCCATGATAGAAATTATTTGTGGAGACAAGGGCAAGGGCAAGACAAAAGAGCTGTTAGACAAGGTAAATTCATCAATTAAGGGAAATGAGGGTTCCATAGTTTTTCTTGATAAGAGCCAGAAGCACATGTATGAGCTTAATAACCAGGTTCGACTAATCAATGTTATGGACTATCCTATTGACAATTGTGATGAATTTTTAGGATTTATATGCGGAATCATATCGCAGGATCATGATCTGGAGGAGATGTATTTAGACAGCTTCCTTACAATTGCATCACTTGATGATGAGGGGGATATCACCAAGGCAATCGAAAAGCTTGATATAATCAGCGAGAAGTTTAAGGTGAAGTTCATCTTAAGTGTTTCAAGGAATATTGACAAGTTGCCTGAATGTGCCAAGGCAAAGGTTATCATTTCTTTATAAATGATTAATTATGGGGATGTGTATTTCACATCCCTTTTTTAAGGAGTAAAATTGTGTCCCGAAAGAATAAAAAAATACTGAAATATCGCACCGGCTTCAATCTGAATATCGGTTTTATAGTGTTTTTTGTAATAATAATCTATGTGATTTTTCACATATTTACGTATTTCACCTCAAACCCGGTATCTGAATACGAGGTACAACAGGGTACTATAGCGACCAACAACATATATAAGGGCATGATAATCCGCGAGGAAAGTGTAGTGTATGCTGAGGAATCAGGAAACCTCAACTACTTTGTGTCAAACGGCTCAAAGGTTGCAACAAGTGATGTTGTCTACTCTGTTGATACAGACGGCTCCATTGCAACCCAGATTACCGGTGCTCAAAATGATGCTTCCGCCATCACTGACGAGGATGCCGGGAAGATTATCACTGACATAAACAGCTTTTCATCCGGCTACAACAGACGATACTTTTCAAAGGTTTATACCTTCAAAAACGATCTGTCTGCACAGCTGACACAGGTTCTCAGTCAAAATGCACTGACAAGCCTGGCAGATACTATAAGTACTGCTGAGGCTAACAACACCTTCTATACATATAAGCCGACAGCTCCCGGAATAGTCTATTACGGAATAGACGGCTATGAGGATGTCACTACAGACAGCTTCACTCTGGATCAGTACAACAACACTAATTATGAAGAGACTGATTTAACCAACAACAGCACCATCAATCAGCTGGATCCTGTTTATAAGCTGATTACAAGTGAAAACTGGAATATACTCATAAATGTTCCTGACAATGTTGCCAAGAGCCTGAATGACAAGTCAGTCATAAAAATCAGATTTTGCGATGATGACTATACAACCACGGTATCGTTCAGCCTTTTGAAGAAGGATGATGCTTTTTTCCTGAAGCTGAATATGAAAAACTCGCTCATCCGCTATATAAATGAGCGTTTTACCAATATAGAGCTCGTGCTTGGAGCAGACACAGGGCTTAAAATACCTAATTCAGCTATAACCAAAAAGGAATTTTTCACTATTCCTAAGGATTATTTCACTGCAAGCGGCGATTCCGATGATTCATCACTCATGATAAAGGATAAAAGCAGTGGCTCAGTTAATATAGTCAGTCCAACAATATTCAGCCAGAATGATGACTTTTATTTCGTAGATGATGAATATCTTAAGGACGGCGATATCATTGTAAAGCCTGATTCTTCGTCAACCTACAGGGTGGGAACAGATAAGGACAAGCTCACAGGTGTCTACAATATCAACAAAGGATACGCTGTGTTTAAGCAGATAAAGGTACTTGCATCAAACGATGACTACACAATTGTAGAAGCCAAAACGCCATATGGCATTTCGCTTTATGACCATATAGCCTTGGATGGCAAATCCGTGAAGGAAAACCAGACCATAACCAAATAATTATTGGTAATAAATATTGATAAAATATACAGAAGGGACAGATTTTATGTTAAAAGACAACTTACATCAGGTTCAGCAAAATATAAAGGCCGCATGTGACAGAGCTCACAGAAACTATAGTGATGTCACACTAATTGCAGTCAGCAAAACCAAACCTGTTGAGATGCTCAGTGAGATATACGATGAGGGCATCCGTGAGTTCGGCGAGAATAAGGTACAGGAAATGTGTGAAAAGATGGAGGTTATGCCAAAAGATATTCACTGGCACATGATTGGGCATCTTCAGACCAACAAGGTGAAGTATATAGTTGGAAAAACTTCACTTATTCACTCTGTAGATTCACTGCATCTGGCAAAGGAGATACAAAAGCAGGCCATAAAGCATGACTGTAGCTGCGACATACTGGTTGAGGTCAATATTGCAGGAGAGGCATCTAAGTTTGGCACATCACGAGATGAGGCTATCTCCTTAGTTGAAGAAATTGCTAAACTGGACCATATCCATATAAAAGGACTTATGACTATAGCACCATTTGTAGATGATCCTGAGGATAACAGACAATACTTTAGAGATATTAAGCAATTATCAGTTGACATAGCACAAAAAAACATAGATAATGTCAGTATGAATGTTCTGTCAATGGGTATGACAGGAGATTACACAGTAGCAATAGAAGAGGGCGCAACAATGGTACGTGTCGGTACCGGAATATTTGGAGAGCGCGACTACAGCAAGGCTAACTGATACTTTGCATATGCTATACACAAAATAAAAATAGAAAAGGAATATAGAAATGAGTTTCATAGATAAGATTCTTGACAAAATGAGTTTAAATTCTGAGGACGATGAGGAGTTCGATAACGAGGATTATTACCTCGATGATGAGGAAGAAGAAGAGCTTCCAAGAAATCCTTTCCGCAGAAAAAAAGAGGCTGCTGAAGAGGAACCGGCCATAAAAAGCACAAGGCGTGATACAACACCAAAGGAGAAGCCTGTTAAGACTACATCCAAGATTACACCAATATCAAAATCATCCAGAAAGCAGGTATCATCAGACATGGAAGTTTGCGTAATAAAACCAAGTTCAATTGAAGACGAAATAGAAATAACAGACACATTACTTAACGGACGTACAGTCGTCATCAACATGGAGGGACTTAATGTCGATGTGGCACAGCGCATCATAGATTTCACATCAGGCTCAGCATATGCCCTGCACGGTAATCTGCAGAAGATATCCAACTTTATCTTCATCGCCACACCACACGGAGTAGATATCTCAGGAGATATCCAGAGTCTCATGGATTCATTTGATCTCCCGGGTTCATCTTATTAAGCGGAGTCTCTAATCAGCTATGAAGAAAAATAAAACAAAAAAACAGATGTGTACAGCAGGCATCATTGCATTGATTCTTGTAGCAATTGACCAGCTTACAAAGTATCTGGCTGTTATAAACCTAAAGCAATCATCCACGGGTGTGTTTGTTCTCATTCCGGGAGTTTTCGAGTTCAGATACCTGGAAAACCAGAGTGCTGCATTTGGTGTTGATCTACTTTCAATAATACAGAATATCTTTCATTTTACATATTGGTCTGAGAATCCATTGGCATTTTTGCGTGCCAAAATGATTTTTTTCTCAGTGATTACCATTGCAGTTGTTATACTTTTGTGTGTATGGTATCGCAAAATACCTGTCTCAAAACGTTTTAGACTGCTGAATGTTGTTGTAATACTGTTTGTTGCAGGTGCACTCGGCAATCTGATAGACCGTATTGTGAATAATTATGTGGTTGATTTCTTTTATTTTAGCCTGATTAATTTTCCGATATTCAATGTAGCCGATATATACGTCACTGTAGCGGCATTTATGTTTATCATACTCGGGCTGTTTTACTACAAGGAGGAGGATTTTTCCTTAATCTTCCCTGACAAAAAGCATGATGGAAAGCATGAAAATTAGTGCGGTATGCACTTTTTAAAGTGTGCAATATAGTTTTAAATAGTTACTAAAATAAAAAAGAGAAAGCTTCACTATGAATAGAGATACATTTGAAGTCCAGAGTGAACAGGAGGGAGAACGTCTGGATAAATACCTAAGCAGCATTTATCCGGATATTTCTCGCTCCTTTTTTCAACGGATACTAAAAGAAAATCAAATACTGGTCAATGATAAGCCACAAAAAGCAAATTACAGGCTAAAGACTGATGACATAGTAGATGTCACAATTCCTGATGCCGTACAGACACCTATCCTGCCACAGGACATTCCTCTTGACATACTCTACGAGGATGATGACGTACTGGTAGTCAACAAGCCAAAGGGCATGGTTGTACACCCCTCAGCAGGGCATTACAGCGATACTCTTGTAAATGCCATAATGTACCACTGCAAGGACTCTTTAAGCGGCATAAACGGCGAAATACGGCCCGGTATAGTGCATCGCATAGACATGGACACCACCGGTTCTCTTATTGTCTGCAAGAACGATGAAAGCCATATAAAGATATCGGAACAGATTAAGGACCATAGCTGCAACCGTATATACGTGGGCATTGTCTGTGGCAATGTAAAGAATGACGAGGGCACCATAGAGGGCGCCATAGGCAGAAATCCCAATGACCGCAAGAAAATGGCGATCAATGAGAAAAACGGAAAGTCGGCTGTCACGCATTATAAGGTGCTTGAACGCTTTGGTGACTACACATATATGCAGTTTAAGCTTGAGACCGGCAGAACACACCAGATACGCGTGCATATGGCAAGTATTAATCACCCCTTGCTTGGAGATATGCTGTATTCGAGCTATTCACCTACCAAAAACCGGTTTAAAGGCCTGGAAGGACAGTGCCTGCATGCCAAAACTATAGGGTTTGTTCATCCAAAAACCGGCGAATACATGGAATTTGATGCACCTTTACCAAAATACTTTGCCAATTTGCTTGAAGTGTTATATAATATAAATAACAAATAAATTGAATTATCACATAGTGATATAGTATTAATTATTTATATAAGGGGGTCTGAATTATGGGATCAAACGAAATTTACACAATAGGAAGAGAATTTGGAAGCCTCGGAAAAAAGGTCGGACAAGATTTAGCTAAAAGACTTGGAATTAAATTTTATGATAAAGAGCTCTTACAACAGGCAGCTAAGGAATCAGGACTTTGCGAGGAAATATTTGAGTCGCATGACGAAAAGCCTACAAACAGCTTTTTGTATTCACTTGTCATGGACACATACACCGGTGGCTCTTATTCCACAGCACCGTTTCTTGATATGCCTCTGAATCACAAGGTATTTTTAGCGCAGTTCGATGCTATCAAAAAGATTGCGGCAAATGAACCATGTGTTATTGTAGGCCGCTGTGCAGACTATGCTTTAGCAGACGAGCCACATTGTCTCAATATCTTCATACGTTCCAACATGGACGACAGGATTAAAAGAATCAGTGAAAGACTCAATGTCACGGAGAACAAGGCTAAGGACATAATTAAGAAAAAAGATAAAGAGCGCTCAAGCTATTACAATTACTACACCAGTAAAAAATGGGGAGACGCAAGAAGCTATGATTTGTGCCTGAACACAAGCCAGATATCAGTTGAGGACTCAATCGAGCTTATACTTAAATACATGGAATGCATGAGAAGTCACAATAAATAATTGCATAATAAATAATTGTATTGTTGTATAGAAAAACTATAGATATAAAGCCATCGGAGCTGATACAAATAGAGGTTTCGGTGGCTTATTCTTGTACCATAGTGCTTTTTGCAAGGTCATTTATTCGTTAAACTTAGATTTAGCGAATAAATGTGTACCGCTAAAAATTAGTACCGCTCCACTATTTTATATTATTAAACACAAAAAGACGGTTGATAAATCAATCGTCTTTTTATATCTAGAATTTATGATTTTATTATAAAATAGATAACACATCCTCCACAATCTGCTCTGCAGTCAGATGATTCTCCTTCAGTACAGCATCCACATCATACCTGTCAAGAAATTCCTTCTTCAATCCATAATTCATCACTTTCATCTTGCTTGCACCATAGAATCGTGCGATTTTTTCACCAAAGCCGCCATCTAAAATACCATCCTCTAAAGTAATAACAGTATCATGATTTTGCTTAAGCTTAGTCAAAAGCGTCTCATCCAATCCGGTGATGTAATACGGATTGATTACAGTTGCATTGATTCCGGCTTCTTCTTTAAGAAGCTTCGCAGCCTCCTTTGCCAGTTCAAAGAAGGTTCCAAGACCGATAATCGCAATCTTTTCTCCTGTCTGATCCACCTCATATCTGTTGAGTCTGCCAAAATCCTTTGTCACCCTTGAGCCATCTGAAATCATCGGTCCGCCCGGCAGCTTTATTGCAACCGGATAAGATGTCTGCTCCATACTCCAGTCGAGCATGGCCAGATACTCTTCCTTTGTTGCCGGTGCCAGATATACCAGATTTGGAATATTTGAAAGCATCGGAATATCCTGAAAGCCTAAGTGTGTAACATCATTCATTCCATATACGGAGCCCTGGTATATTACCATTGTAATCGGACTGTTGTTGATGCAGACATCCTGCGATACCTGGTCAAAGGTTCTCTGTACAAACGAACTGTATACACCATAAAATGGTTTACCACCATTTACAGCAATTCCGGATGCCAGTGCCACTGCAGTCTCCTCTGCAATACCTACATCGACAAACTGACTGCCAGCCTCTTTTCTCTTATCCTCTGTAAAGCCCATAACAGTCGGCGTACCGGAAGTAATTGCAACAACAGAAGAATCCTTTTTCATCTTTTCAAGCAGATATTCACAGGTCACAGAAGAATAATCCTCTTCCACATTGTCAAATAGCGGCTTTCCTGTTTCTATATCGAATGGACCGCTGTAATGCCACTGCTCCTTGCATTTTTCTGCAGGGGCATAACCCTTGCCCTTAAGTGTGTTTATATGCACTACAACCGGTTTAGTGCTGTCCTTGACCTCTTTAAATGCCTTAATAAGAGCTGCAACATCGTTGCCCCTGTCCACATACACATAGTCAAGTCCCATAGCCTTAAACAGATTGCATTCTGCCTGACCGTCAGTCTTTCGAAGCAGAGCAAGATTCTGATAGAGACCTCCATGATTTTCAGCAATCGACATATCGTTGTCATTTACTATAATAATAAAATTGCTTTGAAGCTCAGCAGCAAAATCAAGTCCCTCAAGTGCTTCTCCTCCGCTTAATGAGCCGTCTCCGATGACAGCAATCACATTGCCGTTTTCACCCTTTAAGTCCCTTGCCTTTGCAAGACCTGCAGCCAGACTGACCGACGTTGATGTATGTCCGACTGTAAAAAAATCATGCTCACTCTCGTTTGGATTTGTATAGCCTGACACATCATCATAGTGCTGTTCAGACAAATACGCTTCCTTACGCCCCGTAAGCATCTTATGAGGATAACTCTGGTGCGATACATCATAAACAATCTTGTCCTTAGGTGATTCAAATACATAATGTAAAGCGATTGTCGCCTCTACCATTCCAAAATTCGGTCCAAAATGTCCGCCATGCTTACTTGCTCTTACCAAAAGGGCATCTCTTATCTCCTGCGCCAGCACCGGCAGTTCATCTATCTTAATTTTCTTTACATCTTCTGGTCCATTAATTTTCTCAAGATACATATTATATTTTGTCCTCCTATTTGTCCCAGGTCAATTCACCTGTCTTTATCGCATTCTCGTATTTAGAAATTTTATACTGTAAGCGTTCCATCGTGTTTTCAATCTGTTTTTTCTGCTCATCAAGCTGCTCGTATTGCTCCTTGAGAAGCTGACACCTTGCTTCAAATGTGGCATCTCCCATCTGAAAAAGCCTGATATATTCTATAAGCGCCTCAATCGGAACTCCGGCATTGCGCATACATATAGTGTGCTCCACCCAGCTGATATCTGATTCGGTATAATCGCGTATACCTCCTGCAGTCCGTGCAATCTGTGGAATCAGGCCTATACGTTCATAATACCTAAGTGTATCAGTAGACACACCAAAACGCTCACTCACTTCCTTGATAGTCACTCACATCGCCTCCTTTTTGATTGTTACAGTGAAACTATATCACTTGAAGTCCACTCCAAGTCAAGAGCTTTTCATCTTTTGTATACATAAAAAAATTATCGTGTTATAGTCTCAATAATAATATTTAAAAAGATTTACACTTGGAGGAAAAATATGAACTATACAGAATGTATCGAAAAGGCCAGACCACGTCTTGGAAAATACTGCAAGGCCTGTCCTGAATGCAACGGCCGCGCATGCAAAAACCAGATGCCCGGTCCCGGCTCAAAGGGCATCGGAGACACAGCCATACGCAACTACGACAAATGGAAACAAATCCGTGTAAACATGGATACTATTGCCGAAAATAAGCCTGTAGACACCTCTCTCTCACTCTTCGGCCGTACTTTTAAATATCCGGTATTTGCAGGTCCTGTCGGTGCGGTACAGCTGCACTACGGAGACTGTCTGGATGATGTGACATACAACGATATCCTCGTGTCAGCCTGTGCAAAGAACGGCATTGCAGCTTTCACAGGCGACGGAACTGACCCAAATGTCATGGTTGCAGCCACCAAGGCTATCAAAAATGCAGATGGCGCCGGAATACCTACCGTAAAGCCATGGAACATTGAGACCATACGTGAGAAAATGGAGCTGGTACATGAATCAGGCGCATTTGCAGTAGCTATGGATATCGATGCAGCCGGTCTTCCGTTCCTCAAAAATCTTGATCCGCCAGCCGGAAGCAAAACAGTTTCAGAACTTTGTGATATCATACAGATGGCCGGAACCCCATTTATTGTAAAGGGAATTATGACCGTAAAGGGTGCGCTTAAAGCAAAAGAAGCAGGCGCAAGCGCTATTATTGTATCAAATCACGGTGGACGTGTGCTGGATCAGTGTCCTACCACTGCTGAGGTGCTTGAAAGCATCGTAAAGGCTCTTGAAGGCTCAGGCATTAAGATCCTTGTAGATGGTGGCATCAGAAGCGGCACAGACGTCTTTAAAGCCCTTGCACTGGGTGCAGACGGAGTTCTTATCGCAAGACCGTTTGTAACGGCTGTATACGGCGGTAAGGCCGACGGTGTACGTGCATACATAGACAAAATCGGTACAGAGCTTGAAGACACCATGAAGATGTGTGGTGTATCTTCGCTTGATGAAATCACAAGGGACTGTGTGATGACCTTCTAGTTTAAAAACATGCTTCATGACTTTTCGTTTTTATATAAATTCTTCATACAAAAGCACCATAACCGGCATCGTCACTACAGCACAAAGCGTTGTCACTACATTTATTGCGCTGGCATACCTTGAATCATTGCCATACACCTGACACATCTGTGTGACAGTCGATGCCGAAGGCGTAATAACCGCTAAGAAAACAATAAGCATAATCTTTGGCGCATCTGCAGAAAGATATGCCATATGGCTGATTTTAATAAGAATAAGCGATATCAACGGAACCAGAAGCATCCTGAGAAAGGTAACAAAATACACCCTTCTGTTGGCAAAAACCTTCTTCAAATCCATCCCTGCAAAAAGCATGCCTGTCACAATCATGCTGGCAGGTCCAATCATACTGCCGACAGAACCGATTGTGTCATTGATAAGCTGCGGCAGATGAATCCTTGTAAAGAAAAGCACCACACCTATTACTATGGAAATCATATTGATATTAAGGACAATCTTTCGCCAGTCATAGGAGTTTTCACGGCTTATAATCTTTTTGCAGTGGGTCCACAAAAATACCAGCTGCACACTCATGAAAGCACAGCCGTAAAGCACCCACTCCTGCCCCAGTATAAATGTCACAATCGGAACAATCAGATTGCCTGAATTTGAATAATAAACTGATGCGACCTCCACCTCATTCATATGGAAAAGCCTGCCCATAACAGAAATGATAAACAGCAAAACTAACTGCAAAATCACCGATGCCGCAAATGCAATCAAAAGACCTCTCACTGTTTTTGAAGTGTAATTCACCTGAAAGGCATTGATAATAACACACGGTATAATCAGATACAGCACAATCTTTGATAAAACCTTGCTGTCATCATCCTTCACAATACCTGTTTTCACAATAATAAAACCCATGAAAATCATGATAAAAAGCTCTATTATCTGTTCCATTAAAAGTATACTGATATGCATAAAAATCATCTCCTGCTCTAAATATCTATGTCTTAAAAGGCATGCATATCTAATTCATAATTTATAAATCTATAATCTCGTAGTCCACTTTGAACAATCCCACACATCCGTCGCAAGCCCATCATAAAAATCCGGCTCATGGCATACCATAAGTATGCTTCCCTTGTACTCCTTTAAGGCACGCTTCAGCTCATCCTTAGCATCCACATCCAGATGGTTTGTAGGCTCATCCAGAAGCAGAATATTTGTCTCTCTGTTTATCAGCTTGCACAGGCGTACCTTTGCCTGCTCACCACCGCTTAACACACGCACCTGGCTTTCAATATGCTTTGTGGTCAGGCCACACTTGGCAAGCGCGCTTCGCACCTCGTACTGCGAAAATGCAGGAAACTCGTTCCATATCTCCTCAATACATGTGGTTGTAACCGACTGATCCATCTCCTGCTCAAAATACCCAATTTCCAGATAATCTCCAAGTGTAACACTTCCTGAAAGCGGCTTTATCAGACCAAGAATACTCTTAAGCAGGGTTGTCTTACCGATGCCGTTTGCACCGGTAAGAACAATCTTTTGTCCTCTTTCCATCTCAAGGTCGAGAGCAGATGAAAGCGGATCATCATAGCCAATGACCAGACCATTTGTCTGGAAGATATACCGCCCCGGAGTACGCGCTGTCTTAAAGTTAAACTCCGGCTTTGGCTTTTCAGCAGCAAGCTCAATAACATCCATCTTGTCAAGCTTCTTCTGACGTGACATTGCCATATTCCTTGTAGCGACACGTGCCTTATTTCTAGCCACAAAATCCTTCAGCTCTTTAATCTCCTGCTGCTGTTTGTTGTACGCAGCCTCAAGCTGGGCTTTTTTCATCTCATATACTTCCATAAACTTGTCATAATCCCCGACATACCTGTCGAGCTTCTTGTTGTCCATGTGATAGATGAGATTTACCACGCTGTTTAGAAATGGTATATCGTGCGAAATGAGAATAAACGCATTCTCATAATCATTAAGATATCGCTTAAGCCACTCAATATGCTCTACATCCAGATAGTTTGTAGGCTCATCCAAAAGCAGAATATCCGGCTTCTCCAAGAGGAGCTTTCCCATCAGCACTTTGGTTCTCTGGCCACCGCTTAAATCGGTAACGTCTTTATCAAGCCCCAGGTCTAAAAGTCCAAGAGCCCTTGCAACCTCATCAACCTTTGCATCGATCATATAGAAATCATGCATGGTAAGCATGTCCTGAATCGTGCCGGCTTCATCCATCAGCTTATTCATCTCGTCCTCGTCCACATCGCCAAGACGCGCATATATGTCGTTCATCTCATTTTCCATATCATAAAGGAAATCAAATGCAGATGAAAGAACTGAGCCGATAGTCATGCCCTTTTCAAGCGCTGTGTGCTGGTCGAGATAACCCACACGCACCTTCTTGGCCCACTCTATTTTGCCCTCATCAGGCATAAGCCTGCCTGTGATAATATTCATAAAAGTCGATTTTCCCTCACCGTTTGCACCGACAAGCCCTATGTGCTCGCCCTTCAACAGTCTGAAGGAAACATCCTCAAAAATAGCACGGTCGCCAAAACCATGGCTTAGGTGCTCTACGTTTAAAATACTCATGTATACCTCTCTTCAAGATTTTATTTCCCCAATATGGCACTTTCTTCAAAATTTAGTCAGCAAGCTCATATTGTTTTGCCAGTCTGTTAAGCTCATCATGAACCTCTTTCACCAGATTTTCCGGGCCTATTATCTTAAAATTATCCCCCATTGCCATAATCCAATGAATAAAAAGCTTGTTATCAGCTACCTTCACAAAAACACGCGAATGAGCTTCATCCTTTTTTAAGATTGTCACATCAGTTCCAAACCTGTCAATCAGGACACCTATAGCGCTGTTTTTGCACAGTATCTCAGCCTTAATCTCTTCTCCATTGTACATACCAAACTTCGATTTGCCATAAGAAGCAATATCGAGTTTTTTAAGCTTCTCCCTGCCCTCACGGACTTTATTTTCAATCAGGATATTCTTCATCTTATCTACACGGTAATGACGAATCTCCTTTACCTGTGTATCATGGTCATATCCAATCAGATAGTAATTGCCATCATTCCACAGCAATCCCCATGGACTGACATGATATCTGGCGCCGTCATGCTTCACCTCAAGCTCTTTTTTCGTATTCCACCGGCAATATTGAAAAGAAAGGCTTGAATTATTTGCAATTGCATTGTGTATGGCATCGACATTTTTCATGATGTCGCTGTTCATGGTTTTCACTCTTCCGGCAACATATACCTGACGCTGCAGAGTGGCAGCCTCCTGTCTGCTTGTAAGACTCTCCAGCTTCTTAATAAGCTCATTGGATTTCTCCTCAGTGATGAACTTGGCAGCCGCGACAGAATCCACTAAAAGCTTAAGCTCCGCCAGCTCAAATTCCCTGCCTATCACCTTATAATGGACAGTCCTGCCATACTGCGTCTTTTGGGTTTTGATACCAAAATCATTCAGCTGTGCTATATCATCATACAGACTTTTTCTCGCGGCCGTGACATCGTATGCATGCAGCTTATTTAAAATCTCATCAAGCGTAATATCATGGTTAGCATCAGTATTATTCAAAAGAATTTTGGCCAGATACAAAAGCTTTAGCTTTTGATTGCTCCTGGGTTCCTTAGATTGCTTCTCAGCAGTCAGCTCATTGTTTTCTGTTTCACTCATATACACTTATCTCCCCATCAATTTGTATTGTAACTATTCAGAAACACACGCACATTTGCAAAACCGCACGATACTTGTCACTTGATTATTGCAGCAAGTTTTTCGCCACACATCACACCAAGTATACATCCTAAACAGCTCAACAACACATATCCGCACCCAAGCAGGCAGTAATTATGTTCAAACAGATTATAGGATTCCAGCGAAAATGCAGAAAACTACGTTGGTGATTAAAGTCAAAAAAGGAAACTCAGTTTTTAAAGGTATAAGGCTGATGGCATATCTGGCCATTGCACCTACGGCGCCACCCAGTGCTACAAATAAAAAATTCATGGTGGTTATCTCCTATATGTAAAATACGCGATTCTCTTTTCTCGGAATCACGTCAGGATAATCTCCATCAACATATCCAAGAGCACAATGTCCGATTCCCTCATACTCATCCTCAATACCGAGTGATTTGAGAAGCTTCTTGCCCCAGTCAGACTCAAACTCTTCCTTCGCGCGGTGAATCCAGCAGCTTCCAATACCAAGATCATGTGCTGCAAGCATCAGGTTTCCCATCACAAGACTGCCATCATAGACATGTGTAGGCCAGTCCTTCTTTCCAAGAACGATAAGAATAACCGGCGCACCATAAAATGGATCAGTATTACTTCCCATTATGTCGGCATTTTTCTTAGCGATTTCATCCCTTATTTCCTTGTTTGTCACCTGAATAATAATGGTGTTCTGTGCACCTCTGCCGTTTGCCGCAAAGGTTCCGGCCTCAATTATCCGGTCAAGGATGTCCTGCGGAATCATGTCCGGTTTGAATTTGCGAATACTTCTTCTGGTTTTCATTTCTTCTAATACTTTGCTCATGATTTTGGTCCTCCTATTAATTCAAAAAAATTATCTTAAAATAATCATATATTCCCTCCAATTACTATCTACAACAGTAGAAATTATTCTATATTACTTAACAATTACCTGAATTTGCTGTGCAAAATATCTACAACAGTAGAAATTATTCTATATTACTTAACCCTGTTATTGTACTTGTATGTATTTATATCTACAACAGTAGAAATTATTCTATATTACTTAACGAACACACCGACAGAAGTTACATACGAATCTACAACAGTAGAAATTATTCTATATTACTTAACATTGGATTCCTTCACGAAGCAGGTGGTATCTACAACAGTAGAAATTATTCTATATTACTTAACCTCGATAATAGTACCGTCCTCTAGCTTATCTACAACAGTAGAAATTATTCTATATTACTTAACTATTGCGTCATTGCTACAAGCAATATCATCTACAACAGTAGAAATTATTCTATATTACTTAACTCTGTGTACTATCAT